>Ga0307507_10003795_pt1 | contig 28302 bp, 33 predicted proteins | sample 7_EM_MG_FD_207223 | JGI IMG/M metagenome (GOLD analysis project Ga0307507, IMG submission 207223) | Populus trichocarpa ectomycorrhiza microbial communities from riparian zone in the Pacific Northwest, United States - 7_EM | ecosystem: Host-associated > Plants > Roots > Unclassified | place...
ATACAAACCCGTTTTCTTGGCACTTTTTGTAAGGGCAGCAAAAGTCGGGCGCACCCCCAGAATAGGAAATAAACCCAGAGGTTTCGTGCTACCGCGCCATACTTACCCCTAATACCAAGTACTTGTACCCTGTGGCGGGATGCACACCCGGATTCCCAGCAACTTTAACGGCCGGAGAGAAGACCGATGACGAGAATGCGAGCATTCAGGGGGGGCCGCTGCGTGGATTCTGCACACTGCGCGCGGGTGAGCGAGGGAGGGATTAACAGATGTGACGCTGCGGGATGGGAGAGGAACGATGAGAAAATTTTTCGGGACAGGAGGGATTCTGTACTGTAACTTCTATCGGAGGAAAGGTGGGGGCGGGATGATGAGAAACCTAGGGTTTACATGGCTGAGGGAAATTCTTCAGGACGAAGGGATCGTGAATTCTGGTTTATTGCTTAGGTGTGTGCCTTGATATAACGATGTTCGCTTCCTTGTCTACCGCATCAATCTGATACGATGCTTAGAGATAGAATCCGCAATACAATACCGGTATTGAACCAAGCTCAATAACGGTATCTCGAACACCCCACCTAACAGCTACCACCACCAACCCTCCCAACTTCTCTCGCAGCCCACTCCCTCAAAACCCCTTTGAGTACCTTCCCCGTAGCATTCTTCGGGATCGCGTCTACAAAGACAACTCCCCCTTCAAGCCTCTTGTACGTCGCGACCTGACTCTTGACATACTCCTTAACCCCGTCCTCATCCAACGACACCGTCTTGTCTGTGGTGTTCCCGGGACGCAAAACGACGTATGCCCTCGGAAGCTCACTTCCATACTCCTCCAGGACAATACCTATCACCGCTGCGTCTAGTATCTGCGGGTGAGCCAGCAGCAAGCCTTCCAGCTCTACCGGGGCGACCTGGAACCCCCGAACTTTGATAAGTTCCTAGATGTGTGGGAAAAAATTGTTTTGTTAGTTTGGGCTATGAATTACCATATATTTTCGTAAAAGCTAGATCAGTCCTAAGGAGGGCCTGCCTAATTGCCTTCTGCTGCCGTACTCGCTTGAAGTGTGGCGAATTGGGTGTCTTCTTGCCCTCTGGTTGGCTCAGCCGGCCTTAGCTCCAATCCGATCTCCCTGAGGAGATTCGGTAACGAGCTGAGGTAGCATAGCATAACGGAGTAGAATTTTCGCTACTGTAACCGGCCCTTGGGGAGAAAATTGGGAAAATGGAAAACAGTGCTACTGCGGCAAACGAACCTTTTTCCTGTCTATCAAGTACCACTTCTTGGTCTCCCGATCACAGTATCCTACATCGCCAGTGTGATAAAACCCGCTCTGGTCCCAGGATGCGTGGGTAGCATCCGGGTTTCCGAAGTAGCCTTTTGTAATTGTCGGGCCGCTGTGGCATCGCATGTATGTACATACTGTTAGCTAAGGAACCCCGGTGAAATGCCGAAATGGAGAGAGGGTTCTAGATGCGGCATCGCATTGTGGGCCCTATGGTGGCGATGGGCGGGGTGGCAACTTGCTTGCTTACCGTAGGCATATTTCGCCAGTGACATTGTAGTCGCTGATATCGGCCCCTTCGTCGTCTACGATCCTACCCGTTGTAAGGTCAAGGAAATAATAGTATTAGGGCTCGCTCGCTCCGTAGCCGAGAATAAGAAAGGTGCAGAAATGATCCCACATACTTAGCTTCAATGCCCGGTATCAATCTCCCTACGCTGCCAGTATCGTCGACTTCCGGGTGATTAAATTTAGTAACGATGCAAGTTGCCTCCGTCATTCCCCATAGTTGGGTAATCCTTGGCTCATCCTCTTCCTTCCCCTTCACGGGTTTAATCTTCCGGACCAACATCCTCTGGATATCAGGGTTCAAAGCGAACGCAGCAGAAATCACAGATCTTAACGACGAAATATCGTACTTATCCGTTAGCGGGGATTTCACGATCCCCACGGCGATGATGGGCGGGAGGGACGTGTGCGTTGCTTTGTACTTTTCCACAGTGGAGAGCCAGGTCTCCATGTCGAACCTCCGGAGGACGTATCCGATCCAGGGCATTCGGAACATACTCATGAAGACCAAGGGGACATTGGCGATGTGGAACATGGGGAGTTTTAGGGTCAAGATTGGCTATCGTTTCGTGTTATAGCTTAGCTCGGGAGTGTAATAATTGAAGATGTAATAGCGAACCCACATTTTCAAGTCCCTTTTCGGTCTCATGCGCAAGTTCATGCTGCGCTACGAGGCCGTAATGCGTAATTTCCACTCCCTTGGGTAACCCCGACGTTCCGCTGCTAAAAAGTCTGCAAGCAACTGTATTCTCCGCCATCTCTTTATCATCGAACCTTATCCAATCCTCCCCTTCTTCCCCAGAATTAAGTAGCTCCTCCCAAGACCTCTCACCAGCGGGAACACTCTGTCCCTCTCTAGGATTGAACACATATACTGCCTTAACACTCCCCTCCGGCAACTCATCGATCGCGGCCCGGATATTCACCAGCATTTCGGGCTCGGAAATCACAATCCTCGTTTGCGATGTTGTGATGTGATGGATTAATTCCCGGGGAGTGTACGAGGGGTTCGAGCCCGAGAACACCCCGCCGGCGCCGATTATTGAGAGGCCGATGAGGGGGTAGTATATCTGCGGGGCCAATGCTTCTCCATTAGTCCGCTATCGGGAAGCCGTTTGGGGACCAGGGGGAGCTACGTCGTTGAAGGAATGTATGAGCACGCAATCCCCCTTTTCCACTCCCGCTGCCTTTAAGCCCTTGATTAATCTCCGAATTGTATTACGGGCGTGGCCGAAGGTTACGTAGCGGGAGTCATTATTCGCGTCGATTAGGATCTAAGGTATTCAACATCTTTAGCTGCCAATTTCCATCACTATCAAAACAGAGAGCGCAATAAATACCTTTCGATCATCCTCACATCTCGGCTCGTCGAACATCCATGATAAGATGTCCTTTGTAGGTATCGGTGGTGGTGTAGGTCCTTTAAAGAATGCTGGCTCCATGGTTTTGTTTTACTGTTTTCCTTCCCTTCCCCTTATAACTCTGGCTGTCAAGTTTGCGCCTCCCCAACAGGGCCACAGCAGCATTTAAGTATAAGAGCGTACATTAATACCCCGCACCTATATGGCCTCAACTGCTTCTCTGCTCACCTACCCACCTCACCTCTCTCCGCGGACTACAGGCCGAAAATAATAGGCAGATAAATAAATAAATAAATATATAAAAAAAGGTAAATTTCACTAGTAAGTGCTCGAGTAGGAAGTAACACCGAAAAAAAATAAGCCATTACCTCCCGTCCTGCACGTTGGGGTTCAATTGCCGTAGCGGATGTGAGGGAATATGCTTTACACGTGGCATGAGTATCATTCTCGAGTAATGCCTATCGACAGGGTTAATACATAGGCGAGGACATACGTGATGGGAGGATGGAGGATCTACATGGCGAGGCACGGTACCGATAGCCAACCTTGTTTCGCGCAGTCGGACTAGGGTTAAAACATACTTGTCCCAGGTAAGAAGCATCCGGGAACAGGGATTCACAGAATATATTGCCAAAGATCAGTGCGCATCTAAGCGCCAATACGAATCCTCGACTCCCGCCCTCGGATACTCCTTGCCTGGGACAAGTACCACGTGTTCCTGGGGAGGAAGGAAGCCTGGACGTCGGCGTTCTGGAATACTCATGGGTGGGATCGAGGGAAAGGATTCAACTTCACGATACTATAGACTGCCTGTCCTTTCCCTCCTATCCCATAGTATTAAAACCCCTATTTTGTGTTTTGGAGTAGACTAGTGAATGATGTGTGATTTCGCATTCCTCATTTACCGTCTAATCGCCAACCAACCAAACACTTACCTATCTACCGTGCTTTCTAGGAGGCAAGTCAATCAACAGTCCGCCGAATGCCGCTATATGATAACCGTCTTTGATTATTTTCTTAAATCCCTGTTTAGCTGAGAGCGCACCCCCCTAACATAGTGATAATTTACATGATAGCCCAGGATGGGGTTGGTAGGGAAGCACTTAAGGCAGATATTGAAATTCTACTACACTCCCATAACCCCTCAGATGTATCCCCTGAATACAGAAACCAAGACAGTCTTCGGCCTATCTAATAGAGTGTACACCCCCTCCAACCTTGACCGAAACCTATCAAGGCCCGGGCAGGGGATGTCAGCTGTCAAAGGAGATGGTACATACCGTGCAGGTGCACAATTACAAGTGTCAGGCACACACATTGACAGGTGCCGTAAGCCATTCACGGGTGGCACAAGTTCATTCTTCCTCTAAGACAGGAACTAAATGGGGGGATGGGGATTGGATGCTGTGTTCTTGCGCCTTCGGGATGTGGGGCCGGAGTGGGGGAAGGGTGGTTACGAGTGAGAATGTGTGTTCCGGCCCCTTTACTCTCTAGGACGGTAAAGGATACCTAAGGTTGGGTGGCGAATCACAGTCGAGTAGTGGTGGAGCCCCACTTCAATCGAAGAAAAAACATAAAAAGGAACAGCTCACGTATCATTACCGGTGAAAATCTGATCTATACAAGTACCACAGCACACCCTGCATCCAGCATCCATCTATTATCCCTACGGACCATCACTCATCAATAAGGTGCATCAACTAAGTTTATAAACCCTAGCCGTATTTCCCGAAAACAACTTCTCCATCGCATCCTTATCCTGACTTAACTTCAGCATCACCTTTATCGCCAATATGCGCCATGTCTCCCACGCACTAAACTCTCCGGCTGGATAAATCTTTTCGAATCCCATCTCGCAAACCGGCCAATCACTCCCCCAGATGACCCGGTCAGGACCGAAAATAGAAAGGACCTCCGAGATCCAGGGCATGACATGGGCGATTACTGCATCCTCCTTTTGGGAGGTGGTAAGTTCAGAGAACGACTCGTCGTGAGGAAGCTCTGCAAATATACCAGAGACTTTCATAACGATAGAGGGGTGGGAAGCAGCAAGGGCTTTGAGGTTAGATTTCCAGGTTTGGAAGGTCGGGTGGGAGGGGATTTCGGAGGGGACGATTTGAAGGTCTGGCTTGCAGAGGTGGTCTAATCAGTCAAAAGTTAGCAGCCGTATTGTTATTGCCGTGGGTATAAGAGTAGGTGAACTGACTAACGACAAAAGCTCCAACACCCCCAACACGCTCTGAGTCTTTAACAACCTCTTGAATAGCCTTAACAGCCTCTTCCAGCTGCCACAATCCACCACTCCTGGTATCGATTCCAATTTCAACCACCAACCCCTTTTTCCACACCCACCCCATACTCTCCCGGAACCTGACTTCACCAATAGTCCCCGAGGGCTTATCCTGCACTAGGTACCTAAACCCCTTCAACAGCATCTTCCTCTCAGCACCCCCATCCCCTTCAACACCTAGCAACTCATAAAACATCTTCACGGCCAAAGCTCCAAGATTCATTGGAGCCCATGGTACAATTCCAAGAACATACTTGCCATGAGGGTGCGTCTTTAAAAGTCCATATACAAACTCGAACTCCTCCAGCGGCCATTCCCACGCCTTTTTTAACATGACAGTGTCATTTTTAGAGATTGCCTCATCCGAGGGGATGGTGTAACGTCTGTCCACCTCGATGAACACAAACCCCTTAAAATCAGCGAGCTTAAAAGGAGGGATGCGGGAGAGATATTTTGGGATGGAGTTTTCCTCATAGAGGGTATTTTCTGGATTTGACCAGGCGAGGTGTGGTAGGTGCTCTCTGGTAAAGAGGTGAATATGAGAGTCGATTATCGGGTAGTGATGTTCGTTGTTTTCATGCGCCCATTCGTAGTCTCCCGCAGTCTGTAAAAGCAAGCGGAAAGGTGTTGCATATGTAATAAACCCCCCTAGGTTCTTGCCTATCAGCAATCCAGCTGCTTTATAGGTCCCACCATGATTCTCAAAGACACAGCCTCCGGAGTCACCAACCCCAGCAAATGTGTCTCCATTGATGCTGATGATTGCAATTTCGAATGTGGCGGAGCCACGGTCCCAAACCACTAGTTGCGCAGAGTTGACCATTCCAAATGTTATTCCTGTGGTACGTCCAACCTTTTCAACCACCGCACCGGGGTATAAATCGCCGATGTCAGAAACAACATAATCATCAAAGATATTGCCACCATATCTACACCATTCACTCTAAATCAGTAATGTATCTGGCAGAGCAAGATGTGATATCAGGACCCGGCCTACCTCCCCGGATCGCAAGTGAAAATGCAATAATCAATCCTAGTCATCCAGGAGACATGGGCCGAAAAGCTCGCAAGTCCTCTTTGTCTAAGGTCCTGATCGTACCTATGTAAAATATTACTGTGGAACCCAAAATGGCGGTGAACAATTACCCCCAACCTTGCACCACTGAAGGTACCTTGTTTGACCTCAGTCGGGTTAGTAGGGTTGACAAAGGTGGGGCCATCGGTGGAGTCGTGGAATCTAAACTCCTTTATGATTGCTTGCGCTTCGATATCCCTCGCAGCTATGGTACGCACGTGCTTATTGCGGATGCTGAGGCTCGTATATTCTAATATACTCCAAAACCTTGCTGTAACTTCTACGGCCGACGGGGAACAAATCGGATTTCCAACCAGGCCGGCTGGCACGCAGTGTGCTGCGGTTATACCGAAAATCCTTTCAGGTGCTGTCCTTCGCTGAAAGAATCCTCCGAAACTCCCCGCTTCTTTTATACTTCCTATAGCCTAGTTAGATGTTTTATTGAAGTTGGGGAACCATTACTAACCTTCGAGCCCAATAGAGCATGGTCGGAGATCTAGTTGGTCTAGGTTTCTGACCTTCTCAGATGACCATGGGGTGTAGTAGCCAGCCACCGGAAGCATGCAATTGTCCTGTATGAGCAGCCCAAGGTTACTTGGTGGTTCTGGAATGTCCGAATTGACTAGCTTTAGTCCCGGAATTCCAAACACAATCGTAGGAATAACCTCTCCTCCCTTTTTTTCTACAGCAGCCAATAAACCGTAAGCTCCTTGAACATTGAATCCCTGCAAGATCCCCATGATGTATTCCGTAACCTCAGTATTATTGAACTCGTAGGTTGGTGGCAGCGCCACTACCATGGGCCCTGCCAGGGCCATTCTGTCCATTTCGGTCCTTCTATATATCGTTTGATCGTTGGTGCCCGGTGTGGGATGTTTCTGATAATTCCCTGAGTTGGAAGGTGTTCTGACCGAGACTGCTTGTGGTGGTAAAACTACGATCGTGACCCACTCGCTATACCGGATAGGTACTGTGTAACGTAGACGATAGGTAGATAGTGATACGCACAGAAAGTGAAGCCCAATAGAGTGGAAGGGAAGAACCAATTACCGTGGTGGAAGTGTGTGTTGTTGCGCTTGTCTAAACTAAGAAAGTGAAGGAGGCTTATGTGCAGGAAAATTCTGCACGCCAAGCTATCTACAAACATAAGTGTTTAGTGGGTGCAAACGCTCCCCTGACTGCTAAAACTACCCTATCGCAGCGCCCTATCCACACCGGTTAGCGAGATCCAAGCTACCCAACTACATCATAGATTCATAGCCTATCAAGTCCCCAATTTAGAAATCCCCGCCGCTCCTCATAACACAATGCAACACAACAACCTTTAGCAAGCGGGTGTGCGCACACTAAGTGCCGTATCCATCCCGTACTTTACTCTACCATCTGCGAATCAGACCTAAGTTACACAAGCACTTGTACCGTACTGTACTCGGGTGTGCGGGTAAGTCTGTCGAACTGTGGCTCATTCGTCGAAATTAGTATGTGTGTAACCGCTTTTTTGGCCGCTACTTGGCCAATCTACCGGTACGCTAAATTTTAGTGACGGAAAAAAGTCTGTCGAACTCTCGCTCAGTGGCTGGAGCGGATCCTGTCCTCTGAGTGGCCGAGAAGCCATCGGACCAACCAGAGGGGTTCGACAGACTTACCCTTGATACCCTGTACAGGGGGTTGTCGAAAAGTCTGTCGAACCTCGATTTTATAGGCCCAGTTTGTATGCGTTCGAACCGTTGGCAGACCACACAATTGGTGGGTTTCCTCAAAATTTGGTGAAGGAAAAATGTCTGTCGAACTCTTGGCGCTAGGTTCGAGCAAACTCCGTTCGCTGAGTGGCCCAGAAGGCCTGGAGCCAATAAGGGGGGGTTAGACAGACTTACCCACAACCCCATGTACAGTACTGTACTCGAGTATATCTCGTACCTGAGAAACCCAGGGCTCATCCGGGCATCCAAACAGATGATTGGTCGGCGCAACATACCCACCTTCCTTCCAATTGATGTTTTGACATTTCGGCGGGAAGATCTTGCAAAAGCCTATCGATTCATCTCGTAGAGGAGCATACTTTGCTCTAGTGCGAATGCCAAGCGTTAGGAACAGGAAGGTGGGATAATGGCGACCGGAAACGGTAGAAGAAGACCACCTAGTTGCTTTCCTCTCTTATGACTTGGGGGGTTTCTTTTTTCGTTGGTGAGAAAGTATGCAAGGATAAAACTAAGACGGGTCTCTGAGGCATGTCTCTACGGTTATCGAATGTCTACTGAGGCCTATCATAGCGACCAAGTCGCCACCAAATTGGGGATACGGGAAGCATTGCAACGGGGAAATGAAAGCTAATTTGGTTAACGGCAAAGATTGAGCAAATAAGAGGGTAAGAGGTGAGAAGTGAAGAAGAATTCGATAATTCTAATGCGATCAGGGATAAATTTTTTTTGGGGGAATTACTGGGGTGAAAGGAACTGCTGTTCTAGTGCCTGGCGAAAAACTGGAATTAAGGTCCCACCTTGACCGCATGAATGAATAAGGCCCACAAATGAAGAGATCTGCTTTAAGATAAAGACTAAATTTAAAGTGCACTTGAGAACTAGAGATACTTGTGTAATACAGTACCGTAAAAACTTGGTATATCTACTATTGGGGATTAGGGCTTGGCGGTTGTAACAGGGGTTGTGCGCAATAGTGCCAAGGTATCTAGTGATCATCCATGACCGGAAAATGAGAAACTTGTACAGACTCTATCAAATTCAGCTTGAGTCACGGTAAGTCATGTATAAATATAAGGAAAGGAAGAATGTAGAATAGTCTGAAATACATCATGACTCTGCAATTGTAGACTTGAAGGCGGGAGTCATACTAGTAGCTGAAGGATGACTGAATTGTAATTCGGTAAAATAGTTATTAGTACAAATTGATTAAGAGAAGAGAAGACAATATAAAGTAGGAAGAATACAGTAGACTCGGAATAGGTAGAAAGAGAGGAATACAAGACAAAATGCCACCAAGCCGAAGCCCCAAATACCAGCAAGGACCAAAAGCCAAGTCAATCAGTAAGTGAATTCTACTACCACATCAATTAAAACCCATTCAATTTCCTGAAAGAATCTATAGTCAATTCCAGAAACTGCAAGTGCTTACCTTTCTTGAACACCACTGAATTCCCCTGGTATGAAGGGGGGAAATATTATTTACTAAGTTAATAAGAAGTCTTCGAATTGTATAAGATTTCTTAGAAAACGATTAGTGACTGGGTACGACAAAAGGGAAAGTGGAGAGAAGGGGTTGGAACTCACTCGTGAAAAGGGTGGAGAAGGTAATAGTGGGCTATTCTAAACAAGTCCTATAGTCAGAGTTAGGAGATAGACCCTATAGTGATTTTATAGAACGGCGGAAAGGAGGACAAACAGTAATACAAGGGTAGTTTTGGATCCAGTCCAGGTTTCCATTTTTGAGCTCTATATCAGTAAGTGAAGTGAGATATTTTTTGATTTAGCAATGAGTGGTTTTGAGGGTTTCTAAGCTGCCATAAGATTAGCCTTTGTAGTATAACCAAAGAAGCTTAAAACCTTCCAAGAGACTACAAAATACTTGTTCTTAATTGGCTTCATTTCAATTGAAACCATTAGCAAAATATTTCTGATGGTTCTGAAGTTACCTGGCTACCCCTGGTCCTCTTGAACCTCCTGGTCGACCACCCAGTACCAAGGTCTTGCCGATTTACAAGGACCCTGGCTCTGCAGTCCTGGTCCACACTGCCTTCGTCCCAGATGCCAATGGTCCACTCTTCCCTTGTCCTGACTCTCCCGGATCCTTGCTCAGACTCTTTTATTCTATCTTGAACCTTACTCACATACCCTTTCTATTCCTGGACCTCTGTCTTTCTCAGCCCAGAGCCATCCAGGTCTATCGCACTTGTTACCCAGTCCCCCAGTCTACGTGTTTTTGATTTCAATTACCTTCTGTTTCTTTTTTGGCCACCATGATGTAACCTGATCCTTTCGGTTACCCTCCACGTGATCCTCAGACTCATCTTTGCGCTTTCCCGCATGAGGAAAATGCCGGAGCATGGTCCACTCTGATTCACTCTGATCTATACTTTTTCAAATTTTACTGAAAATGTGGACCAGGGTGGATCAGGGTGGACCAGGAGCACCACGGGGACCATAACCCCCTTTCGTAGACCAAGAGTGGTTTTTACATTTTCCTGATACCTGTCGCTTCTGGTTTTTGCTCATAATTGTCTATCCATTCTGTTCACCTGCAGTCTGTCTTACAATCCGCCTCGGCACGATCCTGCGTGTTCCGGTTTTGCCCCTGACCTCTACTAGTTCTCCCATAGTTGTCTAACCGCAGACCAGCTCTTCCCTGGTCCACATTCCGTACACTCTGTTTTCCCTAGTTATATGCAGCCTTACCTCTGAGGCACTCTGGGCTCCCTGGATTCCGTGGTCAGAATTCTCTTGCGACATACACACATGGTACTTAACCTAGTGATTCCGTCAGCAGGCCCTGTGGTTCTCGAGATATATAGAGATATATAGCCTATGGAAAGAAATACTAATTACCAACGAAAATCACCCCCTGGTGGAGCTAACTAATACAAAGTCTATTCTATGTTGCTGTACTCACCATCAAGGCCGAGTAACAACCATATTATTTACAGTGAGTAAAAGAAAAGCTATCAGTCTACAAAATAGTGGTGCAGCCAATCCACTTTGGACCATCTTTCCCCTCTGGACCCTCATTCCCCTCTGGACCATGATTCCCCTCTGAACCATTATTCCCCTCTGGACCACCATTTCCCTCTTCCCCACAATTCCGTTCCCAACCACTATTGAGCTCCAGACAATAATACACCTCTGGACTGCCATTCATTCTTGGACTACAATTCACCTCCGGACAACCAGAAAGGGTCTGTACACCATGGGTAGGTATTGGCATTACTTGCAATAGGGTCACACATTTCATCCCCGATATCATCTTCTTACTCAGAGGTCTCGATTTGTTCTGTCTCGTCCGGTGACCAGATCTTGGTATGTGCCTGTAAATCTTTTGGATTATTGCCCTCTGCCGTGTCTTGGACATCTAATTCCGAATTGATTTAGCATAATTGACCGGGGTGTAGTATTTCTCGTGGGGAGGCAGTCTGTGGACCCACCTTTTGATATGTTTGAAAGTACCTCTTGTAGTAGTCTCTGAACCAATTATCTGCCTTGTTCGCCCCCAGAAATCATCAGTAAAATGTATTTTCGTTCTGATTTCTAATAGCTAGAGACTGATTTCCTGGTAGGCCTCAGGCGGACCCCTACTTTCTACCCGGCCACCCCTGTTGTTCTCCCCTGTAGACCTGGACTATTTCGTTGCACCCTAGTTCTCCCTTGCCCAGAACTTGATCCTCTAGGCCTGAACTTGTACGGACCTTTAGCCTCTAGGTCCACCCTCCCGCAGGCCTTTACTTTTCAGATTTGTGTTTGCATAGATCTTCACCTTCCAGATCCACGCTTGTGTGGGGCTTTAGACTACCGGTCTGTGGTTGCCTGGACTTTATTCTCAGCTAGGGGCTTGTGTGGACCTGATCCTCCTGGTCTACCAGATTGTCGCCCCTAAATCCTCCTGTTTCACCACATTGTCGCCCCTGAATCTCCCTGATGCGTGTTTTTGTGGCTCATGAATCCCTTGGGTCCATCCCCATTTGATATCTGTTTCGCCTTTAGTCCCCGCCTAGGTGGCCACTTAAGCCCACGGGTGCTCGTTGCTGCCGCCCATGGTAACCTGGTTCGTTGCCCCTTTGGATCATAAGCCTCCTGTCTCATCCCGGCCTGGATCTCAACTCTCGGATCCAGCCACAACGCCCCTCAGGAGCGCTCTGCCAGCTCCAGCTACCATATTGTTGTTGCTGGAGTTACCCGAGGGGAGCTGTAACCGGTATGGGTTACTGGTTGGTCTCGAGTATTGTTTCATACTCAGGCTCGTGATGTTTTATGTTTAGTTTCGAGTATTGTTTGATACTCAGTATGTTTTATGATCGAGTTTGATACTCATGTTTTTTTCTGTTTGGTTTCGAGTATTGTTTGATACTCAGTATGTTGTATGATTGAGTTTGATACTCATGATATTAGCAAAAACAACTTTCACTCCGGAGGTATAATGCCCGCGTCCGGACGAGCCGCCTCCGCCCTATGCGTCCTCTGCGCCCTGGCTGTCCAGGCGTTCCTTACTTATCATGTCTTGCGTCTGGTGCATCCCGCCGGCGCTTTGTCCTTCCCCAAGCGCCCTTCACGCTGTTCGCGGCCCATTTTGTCCCACCACCATCCGCTACAGTATCTTTTTGCCTCCGGCGTCCGGCGTACCTCCACCAAATTGTCTGCATTGGGAGCTGCCCTCGCCACTCCCCCACTTCCAGCGGTCTGGATCCGTCCGGTGGCATCCCAGAACGCTTCATTCGTAGTCAGCCCCCCACCGCCATTTTATCGGCATGCGTAACGTAGTATGGAGAATAGCCTTGTTGTTACGATCCGCTGAGGCTAAACCTAGGTCGTCTAGATTTGTGATTATAAAACATGCTCCTCACCTGGGGGCTCCATAGTGTACAGTAGTTTCATATTCGCATTAAATGTCCGCAGGTTAATCCTCTAATACTCAAGCGGCCGAGTTGAAGCCGGACACTTTAGGTAGAGATTGCCACCTTAAGTGTCCGGCCTCAGCTCGGCCGCATCTATATTTCATTCAACGTGCGCAGATTTATCCTGTAGTACTCATGCGGCCTAGTTGAGGCAGTATACAAACTGTATATAATCTGGTAGAATAATTTAATATAATTAATATATATTATTAAATGTTCGCAGATCAATCCTATGATTCACTATCTATTGCCTCTCCCTACTAGGAATTACATGCCCCTGTCCAATTACTGCCCCTATAGCAACTATTCGTATGTCTCGACCAGTAGACCGCTTGCCGACTCGTCTATGTCCGCTTGCCAGGGGAAATCTACCACCATTGATCGGATTGAGCATGCAAACCAATGCCAGCCGATCGACTCCTGCGGCTTTGCTTAGAACATTTCTTATCTTGAAAATTGCTAATAATCGCGCCACCGCCCGTTCCCACAAATCCCCATAACACTCTTCCCTGCCAGTCTGGACCCATACTCAATCGTTTCTGGCACTGCCGTTGCGGAAAGCCTTTGTTCCAGTGCAGCGGGCCCTGTGGATCTGGAAAACGTCAGCTTCCAGACAGTCAGAGACCAGAATTTCAAGCTGGGTAAATCCCTCTACGGGAAGCAATCCCAGTTCGGTGGGGTCAGCAGGCAGCTGTGGGTTATCCGCTGCAGTCTCCTTGATAAAATGTAGCATCTCCTCTATCATGTCGCAATACTCGATCTCATGAGCTCGACATAGCTCAGAGAGCGCGCCAATGTTCATGGGGCCTTTGAGCATTCGCCGAGGTGCACTGCGGCTTGAAGAAGTCGGCATTTCCATCCCGCTATTTCCTACCATGCTCACAGCTGTTTTCAAAAGTGCTTCTATAGTCTGCAAGCGCATTCCTCAAGTGTGCTGGCAGCCATATTGGGACAGGATCTGTTGGGCAGCTTCATTTTAGTTTGACCTCCGGTAACTGGCTTTAATCTGCTCCTTAGGTGCTAGTTCGCCGATCTAGGTAGAATACATCGATATGGACCCAAAACACCGTACAGGGGAGGCAAAAGGACTTGGGTAGTGCGTCTTGATAAAGTTGAAGTGATTTTCGCCCTGTGTCAAATCCGCCCGCTGATTGGCCCGTTCAAGCCTCTTTTGATCCACCTGCCGACAGTGCTTGGCGGCAGTGTTGTGGCGGGCCCCATTAGCACGTTGATTCGCCATTAGTTCCCTTAGATCTCGATCCTCACAATTTGCTTCTGCACGGGTAGCCTTCGAGGTACGGAACTCAAGAATAATGTTTTTGGTTTGGTGAAATGTCTGCAGATACCTTTCCATGTAGACAAGTGTATCTGGTGTATGACTGCGGTATTGGGCCATGAGGGAATGGTCAACCAGCGGGCTAACACACTTGAAAGCGCTCTTGAAATTGTGATGCTGTGAACTGAATGGATTTCGCAATGCGGGCGCAAATACGGTCGAAATACAGAGGCTGAGGGGGCGCATATCCTTTCCCTGCGATTGTGTAACTTTACGATAGGCCTTTTTTGGTGTGCTGAGTCCAGGATAAGGCCGAATTTCTTTCCCGGCATTGTCGAACGCATGCTGCCTTTTATGCTTTTTCAGGAACCCCCTCTACCCTTTCCATCATATGTTTGAATAGGCCGAGGTAAATGTTGTGTAAGAGGTCCGGCTTATGTAGGTTGGCGGGGTTTACTCGGTCGAGCCCGGCGAATACATTATTTCCTATTTTCATGCGCACCTGCTGAAAGTATTGTGCAATACCGGCCCCTTCTGCCGGCTCATCTCTCAAGGCTCTCTCTCTATATAGGATGTAGTCGCGGGTCTCATACATCTTCAGCTGATTCCCACCAAGCTCCTTGCACGGAACCTTACACTTTGGGCTCGACTTGCTCCCTATTCTGTACAAGGCCCCATGTTCAGCATGATCCGCAATCCAGGCTGACTAGATGGGAAAACAAAGGCGTGTTTTGCCATCTGCACAATCCATTACTGTTTCTCCTTGGACAACGTGTTGTAATAGCGTAAGGACAAGAGCGAAGACAGGCCGCAGGACATGGCAGGATATCAGCATTCATCTGCTGCTGGGCTTTGTCGGTGCGGGCTGATTCACTAGTAAACTTTGGTGGTACCAGAAGCAATGCCAGAAGCAGGATTGGGATCTTGACAGGGCTGTTTCTCGTCCGGGAAAGGATATTGCCAATTGTCACGTATACCGGCCAGGCTTTCTTATCTTCCGAAAAATTGGTAAGTTGAGTCTGGGCCGACAATCTGATAATGGGTACCACAGTTGACCCGGGAGGCAGGGTTTTCTACCACGGAACATAACGCGCTATTAGCACTTGAAACACCCTCCACTTGAAACTTGTCAGGACCTATTTTATATCTGTGTATCCCACCACCAGTCGGCTGCATGCATCTCAGAGTATAATTGCTCCCCACTCGAATCATATTCCCGAATCGGTGCGCAGACCAGATCTGATCTATACGCAACCTGGCGGATCAAGCAGCAGACACAGTCGATAATATTCCGATAATAGAAAGTTGCTAAATGTCGACAATCATCGATAACAGCTTCCGTCCACACCAGGTACTCACCAAATGAGTTCAGAAGGTCGAGGTGTTGTCACATGGTATAGGCGGACTGGAATGATCTGCTATCTGTTTCAACTAAACCTTCTGTAAAGTACGCGTCGATCTGCCACTTGGCTACCTTGCTCTGGACTAGCCAGCTTGCCAAATTAAAGTCGTCTTCGGACGAGCAAGGGTTCCAGGGGTCATCCGTCATGGCCTTATTCGGCTCCGTATAGCCAGCAACATCGCTGAGTGCTCTGCCAGCACCAGAAATAGTTTCTTGACTCGATGGGCGCCCGCAGACTGGCGGGTTGGAAACGTCCTCCGCATCTGAATGGTTCTGCATATCATCATTTATCTCACTACTTGCTGTACGGCAATTTGCGATCTGTAGCCTGTGATTGGATTAGTAGTCTGAGTCGCTCTGATTGATGTTTTCATCGCGTACAAAAGCAGGTGGCCCTGGCGAGATCAGGTCCGCATTCGGACGGAGGGATAAAAGGATATCAATATGCATTGTCAGAAGGCGCTTTTCGTATGGAGCGGCCTGTTGATAGCGTCGCCTGCAATAAGGACACTTTGTTGTATTTGAGGTCATAGCGCTCGTGTGGTGTTTTTCTTCCAAGTGGTCTGGCTAAGCTAATTGGTGGAGGCGGACTGCAGCTGATTTAGTCTTTCAAAGCCAAAGGCCAATTTCTCTCAAGGGTTGCTTCAGGGGAAACTTCAAGTTTGTTTAGTAGGATGACAGACGGGTCCCGACATTTGAGCCGTCATTAACTACCTTTTCATAGAGCGGGTCAAGAGCGGTTTAGCAAGGTCTTGGCTCTGAGACTGTGGCTCCTCCGCGGCTCTGTTGCGGCTTAAAACTTTATCTGAAGCTTCTCGCCTTTGTGTGTGGATCACGTGATCTTGGAAGATTCAAGATACTATTATTCAAGTTTGTACAAGGTACAATCGTGCGAACCCCAGGGGTCTATATAAGCTCTCCCTCACCCCTATTCATCCTCTCTTCATGCTTCTTTCCCGAATCACAATCACATCCTTTCTCGATCAACACATCTATCCAAATAGAACCCACAAAGCTCCACAAAACCTCTCACTCGTCCGCGGTATTACTAGTATATTCCAGAGCAATTCAGTACTATCCATCTGCATATTCCCAGCTAATAACCTTCTCACAGCCATTTATCATTCGCAGAACTCCCTTTATCTCCCTTTATCGTCCGCCAGGCCCACTCTATTTCTATTTTCATAACATAAACCATTCTCCCATTATCCTCCAGGCTACTAGCATCTGCTAGCGGACATCCTTCATTCGCTGGAAGATCATTGTGGACAAAGAAAAACAATTCTGGATCCATCAACCACCCCCCCGCCCCAACCGGTATTACAATGGCAGCCTCAAAAGTTGGACTTGAATACCGAAAGTCCGATGCCTTCAAAGATGATAGTGAGGTTACTTGGTGTAAGTACGTCTGAGGCTTCCTCGAACTGAGAATTTATGTTGAGGAGTATAAAGACGGGCGGAATGCTATGAAAAGTAAGAGGGAGCGAGACCGGATCCCGGGCTGGAAGGGGAGTACGGCCGCCCAATGGACTGCCATTCTGGTATACTAGTATGTCTTTGCCACCCCGGCCGTTACAGTTAGGGCGGCACTCTGGCAGACAGATACAGCCCGGGGCAAACATTTTACTGAATGACTTGATTTTTTGCTAAAGGACATAGCAAAAAAACATAAGCCCAGCTTAACACGATTGTTGGCAGCACAACCAGTTCCTGCTGTTGCCCCCGTTGCAGCCCCCGTTGCGGCCCCGGTTGCCGTCGGAAATGATTATAAGTTACCTTAAACCATTCGCATTGAATGTGCACAGTATATGCTAATATGGCTCCTGCAGGTCTTGTCGGCCCGCGCTCAGTCTGTCTATGGATAGATCAACCCTCCGTGGTCTGCCCAGACAACCCCCTCCCTGCTGGGCTGGACAAGATCCAATGGCAAACCTATGGACACTGGCATGTTTACTGGAGGGAGATGACCGAACCCACCATGCGGAACCTGTTTGTGTGCATAGACAGAGTCCTTGCACGGGGCTACAGATATCGTCTGCTCGTTTGTGCGACCAGACAGGGTACACACATGCTGCTTGATGATCCTGAGGAGCCGCTCCCGGTTGCTAAAATGATCTCAATTGGAAACGGTAGGCCTGTCCGCATGTGGTGGTCAATGAATTCGCCGAGCGAATCAATGGATCTGCTCTTCTGTGGCCATCGCACCTGTGGAGAAGGTGGCACTCCCCCCCCTGGAGCCGTGAATTTTGGCCCTCGTGATAATGAGAGCCAATCTCGCACTCCGTCCGTTCATAGTGATGAGTCGGACTCAGACGGCCACCAGCCCAAGTCGTCCGCTGCAGCCGCAATGAGAATCACCAGGTTGAGTACCAAAAAGATTCGGGAGCAGCATGCGAAAGACTAGACAAAAGGTGGGCAGCGGTCCGGCGGATGTCGATGAACCTGAACCAGACTCAAACTGGAGTTCAGCCACGAAGGTCGTGCGAGCCCTGCATTCTGGTTTCACACTATCTCCTAGTAAGCAACCTTCTGCCACTCCTACTGACTTGGGCATTCGTGCCTTGAGGTCTGGCTGACAAATAGGAAGGGAGACTGACCTAAAGAAAGTATTCCGGCCACCTACCCGGCCGGCAGTCAATAGCAGTGGCAAAGGTGACCTAGCAGCCATAGCTGAGGCTGACGAACCGAACGGTCCGGCTGACTCTGCACAACCTCTGACCAAGGACTCCCGCGGCGTGCCAATAATCGACAGTAGTATTGAGTGTGAACCGGATAGACTCAATGGGGAGGTTAATCAGAGTCGGCAACCTACCGCCACGTCTTGTCCGCCAAACAGTCCTCCTCCGTTGGCTCCCAATCCAAGTCACAATCTAGTCTCTGCGGCCTCTGAGCAGCTACAGCTGAGAACATCAGCAGAGCATCTTTTGATACTAGCCTCCGGCGCCCAGCAGCCTGCCGACACATTAGTGACCCAAGTTGGTACGCTCAGCATAAGGCATTCCCCCACTAATCGCTGCGCCGACAATGCGCTTGTAGATATGGTAGCAGCAGATGCCGGATGGAAATTAGGCCCGGCCACCAGCTCCCAAGCCAGCTCAAGTGGATACTTTACACTTGGTAAGTTGCAGTTACAACGACCAGATCTTTCATCTGCTATGTTGGCAGCAGGTCCTACTGATTTGTCAGCAGAAAGGGACCTTAGGAGTCCACTCCGGTTCGTTTCTGCCCACTAGCTTCTGTCAACAAAGCTAGCCTGCCTCAATCCAATGTGGCTAACATGAAGCCGCAAAGCGGGTAGTTCCGTTGATGATTATAGATACTAGGCCGCTGCAGATTCTGGACTTTTCCTTTTGGTGTTTATCATTTTCGCTGCTATAGTTCTGTGGGTTGTTCTCGCTCGTTCCTGACCATTTCTGCTTTAGATTCGCCCGCAACGGCTGGGCAGGTTTGCCTTGACCCAGTGTGGTAAATTTAGACTAGCCATTGTCCACGGATCCTACCGAGGCAAGAGCGGAGCTTGTCTATTTTCTTTGGGTGTTTTGGAGACCATTCTTGTCGTGTTCGGCACCGGCTGTTTTTCGTCTGGAGGTGTCTTTTCTGGCTTTTGAGATTTGCTCTTCGAATTTTTGCAGTTCATTCTGGTGTTTTTCCGTCTTTTTTTCATTTGGGATATGTTTCTTGTAGTCTTAGACCTTGCTCTTTGGGTTTGTGCGGATTATTCTTCCAGCGGTTTTTTGTTCTGGATTGCCCTCTTCATTGCTTTTCCCATCCTAGCTTTCACCTTAAAGTCCATCGGTTGAGCCTTAGCCGCAGCTTGTACTTTCTGAGGTGAGTGTTCCGTGCTCTGAATCCTAGCTTTACCTGCATTTGTTATGGTCTGCTTGGCAGACCTACTTGAACTAGATTAGTTTGCGTATTCAATAAACCTCTTCATCTGCTTCATTAACTCTAAATCCTTGACACTCGTATTATGATTCATTCAAACAGTTGCGCGGCTGATTTCAAGCTGGACGCCTTGGGTGCAAATCCCTAGATCAGGTGTCCTGCCGTGATTCGGCGGGGCAGGTGTGTGCCAATGCTGTCGAGTACGAAAGTGAGTGACAAGCCGTGAACGTCCCAAGCACTTAAAGGTGCTCAGACAATTCCTATCTCCTAGATTCAAACCCCAGATTGCCCCCTTGGTTACCTACCAATACACGTTTCTTAACACCATCTATCTAGCAACTCTATTCACAACGATCCTATTCTATCACAATTCGCCTCAATTCCATTTCACGAGAACAGCGGCGGCTTACAGTGGACGGAACGCGTCTGTCAAGGCAGGAGAACCAGGAGAGCCAGGAGAGCCAGGAGGTGTATGAGTTAAAACAGCATAGGGATGATGAAGATCTATTCGAAGATCTGGGGGGGGGCACAGAGGCCCATCGGCCATGAGGTCCGTAACTTGCAAGCTTCGATACTGACCATCACCGCTTGGAATACCCAGAGTTCTAGCAGGATTGGTTACTCCGGACGGAGAACACCTGCCCCAGTACATATTAGCCAAAATCGTTTTCCATCTGTGGTTCTCTCCCGTTCGCCTGCAGTCTTGAATTCGCTGGCAACACCGGCCATAACTCCAAGCCACTCAGAGCCAACAATGCCGAAATTGGAGAGTGGAGGTAGAGTGCGGCCCAGCAGCAGACAGAATATGGCCATAAAACATCAGCGTAGCATTCAGGCCAAAGCCTGTTCCATGATGTGGAACTAGACGATCTTCGTGAATCCCTTTCCGGACCCAATTACCCTGACCAAAGAAGTCCACAGGAGCTGAAACAATGCCAGGAGGGAATTGGGCTTTCCCAACTTTCCCGATGCTGCTCCACACTCAAATGACGAGGCAAGTTACCCTTAATCGATAACCTATATCTTATCTCCAAACTAAATAGAGCGGCAGGCGGCCACCGGTTTGCAGATCTGGTCAAGGCACAGTTTGTGTAGATCTCTGTATCTGCATACAGTAAAGAAGGCTATAACAGAACTCTATAAACTTGATATTGATGATCCTACAGTCTGCAGGCGAAGGGCAGAATACCTGCTGGAGGAGGATAGGTTCACTTGCCCACCAAGGAACTATGAGGTAGCTTTTCAATATTTCCCCTGATTATTTCGCACTGTTGTACAACTAAATTCATCCAATTCAGTGGACAGTCAATTTCTCTTAGATTTGTAGCGCCAGAGATCCCAGACGCAATATACGCACAATATTAGTCTAGCCCTAGAAGGAAAGGCATGATGGATGAGGGGTTTCTAGGCAAGATCGATAGTCCGTTTATCTGTCTGACAGCAGCCAGATTGTGCCATTCACTACGATGCTGGTGGACTGGAAACTTTATCAATAATGTAGCTTTCACACGTACCAGTTTCAAAGGTAAGAAGAATAAGGCTGACCTGTGGTTTTCAGAAGTGTCCGGATCCCTTGGCGCCCAGGCGCCCAGGTATCCGGATACTCTTGAAAACCACAAGCTTTTATAGGGGTGATAAGCTGCGCAACGAGATGACAGGCCTGCTAGAACGCCAAATACAGAGATGGGATGGTACAGGAGAGGTGTGGTGCGGAAAAATAATCGAGTGGATAATGACAACATAAGAGGCTAGATTCGAGATGGAGCAGGAAAAGCCTGTTGAGAGAACCAAGGGATATTCCAATGATGAGGACGCATTGAGGCGGGAGTTTGGAATCGATCCGGAGGTGGATGGTTGAGAAGCTGCTGGAAGCCTCGAAGAGGTAGGGAGAGGACATGGTCGGCGCGGACTGCAATGGGATCAAGGGGCGAATCTGTGGGTATTGGATGATATAGCTCAGTTGCGAGAACCGGCCGACGTGCCATCACTGGTTGAAGAAACTGACCTAGAGGAGGGGAATGCACCTATCAGTATTCTATGATCGTATATCTATATTATGAGAGTGTAATAAGGGAAATAAATGATATATGTCAAGAGAGTCCGGAAGTGAAAAAACCTTGAAGTGTGTAGGTCAGTAGGAGGGCATCAGGCGGGGAATTCTATGCACGAAACGCCTGGGCGGGCGGCTAGGGGCTGCGGATAAGCTGGGCTGCCGGCAATTGTAGGTTCGGAAGACGAGGGACTGTGTCGGGCGGACGGTGAGAGGCCGGAGCGGACAGCAGGGCATCCAGGGGACGAGATGGATTGGGGAGGGAGGAGAGCGAAAGGTTGAGAGGGGCGAATGTCCGCCGGATCCAGGAGAATACGCAAAGGGTTCGGGGGGTGCAGGGAGACGAACAGACCTTGTAGAGGGGTTCAGACGAAAAAGGATTAGGAGAGGGACTGGGAACGTTCTCCCCGCTTTTGCTTTTTTGTTCGAACCCCCCCACAAGTTCTGTTCTTCTACTCGCACCCCCCGAACACTTTGCGTATTCTCCTGGAACCGGCGGACACAATTAGGGCCGAACAGGGTATCATGGGAAGAAGGGTAGCGGACAGGGGTGTGTGGGAGAGGGTTGGGAGTACATAAGTCCAGGCCACAAGGCGCCTGCGAAGAGGAGCATGCGGACAGGGGCATTCATGGCTAGGGGAGGAAGAGGTTATGTGCTGGGGGCAGGGTTGCTAGGGAGAACTGTGCCAGGCCGCGTCCTGTGCCTCCAGATACAAAGGGGCCGCGTCCAGACAAAGCGAGCGCGGGGGTTTGCATCAGGAACTGGAGTTTACCTTATAAGCGCCTGGAGCGTCCGGCGTACAGGGCGAATAGGACGCACCAGGACCCAAGGTAATATTTTTGCTGATATTGCATCCTCTACTTGGACGATGTACTCATATTCATACATCCTGGAACAACACCGAAAAGATGTCAGCAATATTCTCGAAACAATCACAAACTCAGGAGTGAAAGTCAAGCCGTCCAAATGCGAATTCCACAAAAGCGGGACAGCATATCTGGGATTCATTATCGGACAAGAAGGAGTCAAGACAGATCTAGTCAAGACGCAAGATATTTGGGATTGGACAACACCACACAAGATAAAGGAAATTCAATATTTCCTAGGATTTTGCAACTTCTACAGAAGATTCATCAAAGGATTCAGCTGGGGAGCAAGACCCCTAGAACCAAAACAAAAAAGCAATGCATTGGTGAATAGGAATAGTGGGACACAGAACAACAAGCGTTCGACCAACTGTGAAGGAAACTTACATCTGCACCAGTACTGGTCTTCTTCAATCAGTTCACACCAACCAATATCGAAAAAACCCTCTCGAAATATGTAGGTTCGGGAATCCTATCCCAGCAATGCGAAGACAGAAACTGGAGACCAGTAGCATATCGATCCAAGAAAATATCAGAGGCCGAATGCAACTATGATATACACGACAAATAACTACTAGCAATAGTTCAAACCTTCCAAGAATGAAAGCGATACACAAGAGGAAGCCCGTGACCAGTTCAGGTCCTCACAGACCATAAGAATCTGGTCACTTTCATAACAACCAAAGAGTTGAGCGAAAGACAGGCAAGATGGATGCAAAGTCTTAGTCAATACAACTTGAAACTCGAATACCGACCAGGGAACATCAGCAACAACATACCTTGCGTCAGGTACACCGCTGTTGCGTCAGGATACAAGGTACAGTAACTTTGCGCCCTTAACATTAGATGCACCCAGAGCCGGGTTGCTGCCTTCGCTTGCGCCAGGTGAGTCAGCAGGTACACTTGCCATACAGCCTTACCCCGGACGCTACTGGCTACACAACCTTACACCCCATGCTTCCTGACGCAGCTCACAACACCATCGCATCTCCAGATGCACTACTCATTCACTGCACATTCACGGTACCTCTTGAATATTACCCCTATCTCTTGCCACCCATCTGATATACCCGGAAAGGGCGTACCCTTGGCAAAACTGATTGGGTCCGAGTCAGTATGGGCGCCAAGTGCGAAAGCCACCATACTCTTAATCTTAATATGGCGCTAACCACACCGGCCTGCCAGTGAGGGACAGAGAGTTCTATTTTCAGAACTTGATCATTCAGAGAGCGAAAATGTCAGCTCACTCTAGTCTGAAAGTGAGTGATAGCTATGACAGTCTCTACTACTAGAAGTTGTTGTGGTTTCTCGGCACTTAGCCTTTGACGTGACGCGACTGCTCTCTTGCCCCTCACCACTCAACATCCTCACCCTCACGGCTACCCTGAAGACTGCACCACAACCACGCTACCGATCCTGATTCTGACACCGGCATCATTCTGGGCTCGATGCCAGCTACACACTGGTATAGGATTCATCCCAACCTGACAGTTAATGATGGGGTTATAGAGCTGGCGATCTCAAGGTTAGATGGCTGATTCCTAGACAGATTCCAGTTCTTTTTCTCAAAGGTTGTTGGGCTCTGCATCAGCTACACAATGGTATAAGGCTCATCCCTACGCGGTCAATACTCATAGAGTTGCTAACCCTTCTTTAGGCACTAGCGGAATTTTACTCGATGGCTGATTACGCCAGATCCGCTGGACGGATTCCAATTCTTTTTTCCGGAGGTGATTGGGCTCGACGCCAGCTACACGCCGGTATAGAGTACATCCCTGTGGCATCAAAACCCAGGATTTCGCTGTCTTCTGTAGAGGGGGTCTTAGGGAGCATGCTGGCGGAACTTGACTCAATGGCTGATTTCTCCACAACTACTTAACGGATTCCCATCCTGTTCGCGGGAGGTTGTTGGGCTTGACGCCAGCTACGCAACGGTGTGAGTTACACCCCTGTCCCATCAAAACTTAGGATTTCGCTGTCTTCTGTGGAGGGGATCTTAGGTAGCATGCTGGCGGAACTTTACTCGATGACTGATTACTCCACAACCGCTTAACGGATTCCAATTCTGTTTGCCGGAGGTCGTCGGGCTCGACGTCAGCTACGCAATGGTATAAGATACATCCCTGTCCCATGAGAACCCATGAAGTGACTCTCTTCTGTGAAGGTACTAAGCTGGCAGAACTTTACTCGATTGCAGATTGCTCTACAACCGCTTGACGGATTCCAATTCTGTTTGCAGGAGGTTATTGGGTTCGACGCCAGCTACGCAACGGTATAAAGTACGTCCCTGTCCCATGAAAACCCATGAAGTCACTGTCTTTGGTGGAGATACTAAGCTGGCGGAACTTTACTGGATTACAGATTACACCACAACCACTTGACGGATTCCGGATTCGTTTGCGGGAGGTGGTTGCGCTCGACGCCAGCTACGCAACGGTATAAACTACGTCCCTGTGGCCTCAAAGCCCAGGATTTCGCTGTCTTCTGTGGAGGGGGTCTTAGGTACTATGCTGGCGGAATTTTACTCGATTGCAGATTCCTCCACAACCGCCCGACGGATTTCAATCTGTTTGCGGGAGGTTGTTGGGCATGGCGCCAGCTACACGCCGGTATAAGGCCCATTCCTACGCGGTCAATAACCATGAAGTTAACACTCTGACTGGGAGGGATACCCGGAGGGATACAAGGAGGAGCCATAGGGAAGCCATGAGTGAGGTGCCACCTGTATTTAGTAGAATTAGAAATTCACTAGAAGACTATCTAAATGGACTATATTAGTGTAAAATATATTGTGACCAAGGTTAGAAAGTAAAGGGGGGACCATTGACATGTATTCAGAGTGAATCCTGAAGATTAGGTTGTGTATCAGGCTGTGCCTGGCAAAAATGATGGTGCCCCGGTGATGCCCAGAAGATCTGGTGTTGTACCAGGTTACGCCCGGAAGATATGATGTTGCGCCAGGTGACGCCTTCAAGATATGCTGTTGCGCAAGTTGCGCCCAGTAATTGTTAGTTTAAGTGGTTGTGTCCTGATTCCCAGTTGACGTTATGTGCGCTAGGTGCGCCAAGGATTATTTTTGCTGATGAAGGAAGGGGGAAAACCAGACGCCCTTACCAGGGGAGCTGGAGACCTACTAAGAGCAGGAGACAAAGGACTCATCTGAAATGTGGGAATCCTACTACCAAAAGAAAGGTACTAGGACCGACCCGAAACCAAAAAAGTCGAAATACATGCACTAGAACTACAAAAATTCCATTACCAGGATAAAGGAAAAATTCAAGAAGCCAGCAAAGTCCACGAAGAAATCCAAGCCATCAAGGAAAAATTGGACAAAGGAGAAAAAGAAATAAAGCGAATAGCGTTAGGGCTATGTCCATGGAGAGACGACCTTGTAAGGTATCAAGAAAAGATTTGGATACCCGACAAGGAGGAGATAAGGCCAGCTCGTATCTCGAAACACCTTGACCCACCACTGGCCGGACCTGGCGGAATGGCAAAAACTACCAAACTCATTAGTCGCAACTCCAAAGCTGTTCCCGACTGCGCCCCACCTCCCCCCCTCAGTGCCCCAACTGTGGTGATAACCCCAATGCCTTCGACAAAGACTGCAGGGCTAGACCAATTCTGCCTCCTCGACCCGAGGCCCCCCCATGTTCGAACCATGACCTATCTGACACCTCCTCCAATAGTGAAGAAGTTATGGATATGCCAGTGGTTGATGATGGTTGTTTAGTATTTATTATTTCTGAAGCCCCTCCAACCTCTACAATCGGCCTTTCCACCCCCAGACCCCCTCAGCACCCTAATGTCGCCCTTGCCCCCCCAAGTGGGCCCCAGTCAGCACCGACTAGGCCGGGCGTGCCACTGGTAACTATCTCTCACCCAAGGGTTCGTCCCGGGAATGAATAAAACCCCTCACTCCACCACATGCCTTGGAGTGGCTCTGGCGAACACAGTCAGTGTTACACTCCTCTCCTCTCCGGGTGATACTTGCAGCAGGTAACCGATAGTTTCCTAACGATCACTGTTTCTTTAGCCCGATAGCTGTTGCGATGGCTAAGTCCGTTGACTCCTGTCTAGCAATGTCGATCATTGGGCTCATATAAGACAGTCTTGTCTTGATTCCCGAAAGCGTGATAGATAAAGATCTTTGTATTGAAAGTATATAGTATGAAAGAACTTAGATGGTTGCGTGAAGAACCCAAATTGCATGCCATTTTTGTTAATTTTTAATTTTTAATTTTTTTTTCATGTGCTTTGTTTTATTCATCATCTAGGTACAAAGACTACGTGCAGCGCTAGTTATGGTAAAGAAAAACCTCGGTGAACCCACCGGCGCCAGGGAAAAAGCCATCAACCCAAGTCTCTATGGTCCCAGACCAACGGCACACGAGCCACGCAAATTAAGAAATCAAACTCCGACTAGAGGGGCGGAATAAGACACATCAAATAAATACATGAGGAGGAATCAAGAGGAAAACCCTTGCAGTAGACACCTGACAAAATAAAATAATTGATAGACCACAGGTGAAAACCCTAAGTAACCGACAATGAAAGAAGAACAAAGGGGGTGCGGGGGCCACTAAAACCATCGTGACGTTGCAACCATTACTCAAGAACCCAAGGGGTTGACATCCGCCACCGAGAGAGTGCAATACGACGACTGAGCGGAACCGCGGGGCGTGACCGTGGCAATAGCTAGAGCGGCGAAGGCGGTCGAGTGCCAGCCGAGTGAGTGGACTGTAGCTGTAACCGAGCAACGGGACAAGACCAGAAGGGGGAGAGGAGGGGTAGACCCCGTAACGGTGGAAACTAGCGGTAACCGTGTGCGTGTCTGACTAGGCAGCCTCTAACAAAGGTGAAGAGAATGGCGAAATTGACCGTGGCCTGTTGAAATGTTTTCTCCTAGTGCGAACTGTAGTCCCAGCCGTCTGTAACATGGGCGAGAGGGTGTTGCCGACCGTGCGAACGCTAAGCGAGACAGCGAAGCGCAAGCGAAAAGAGGGGGTGATTGAGCCAAACGACCCCTAGGAACCAGGACGCCAGGGCCCAAGAACATGATAAGGGAAGGAAGGCAGGAGGGGGAGGGTGCAGGTCACTGAGAGTGCGGTGGTGGGGGATGTTGACGATGAATTCTCATGGTGTTGAGATTTCAATCGCCGGGTGTGTAAGGGAGATGGTTCATGACCCAAACCCCATGCCTTTTTTTTTTATATCAGATTTTAAATTTTGTTTCTAGCTGAGGCCGAAGGCCGAAGTAATAAGTACAAAAATAGCATGTAACCGTGATGGTTATGGCGGCAACAAACTTCCACCCAGTTCAACCCATCGTCGAGGCGGTGGAAACCGTGGGAGCAAAAACCCCTGGTCTAAAACCCGCACCAAGCGCCCAGGCACTGAAAACTACAACAAAATATACTTGAAACTCGCAATCAAAAGAAAGGATCTACTGAAAACCCAAGAAAAACCCAACAGTGAGAAAAACCAAATAAACCCAAATCCCTAGAAGAAGCACCAGAGAAAGCCCATCCGCCGAGAAGGCTTTTAACGATCCCCAACTCCAAGCATCATCGAACACAACCTCGCTCGAGGGTAATAGTACCAGGGCCATATAGACCGGGTTGTGGGGCTGATGGCAGAACGTCTGGCGGGTTAGGCCAAGGGAGTCCACTAGTCCTAGGCGGAAGCGAGGGGAATGGTGGGCGGACCCCGTGGCGACCAGGCAGGGTGGGGGGTGTTGGCTGTAACCAAGCCACGGGACAAAGACCAAGTGAGGGAGGGGAGGTGTAACCGCCTCCTGGGTGGTGGCGGGAATCGATAGGGTAACGATACTATCTCTATACCAAAGTGCGGTATCTAACGAGACTAAGTACCGGAGGCTTAGACTAAGTTGTTGTAACAAAACTTCTTAC
>Ga0307507_10003796_pt1 | contig 28292 bp, 23 predicted proteins | sample 7_EM_MG_FD_207223 | JGI IMG/M metagenome (GOLD analysis project Ga0307507, IMG submission 207223) | Populus trichocarpa ectomycorrhiza microbial communities from riparian zone in the Pacific Northwest, United States - 7_EM | ecosystem: Host-associated > Plants > Roots > Unclassified | place...
GAAGGGGAGAGATTATTCTCGACCAGTTCCGATGGTCTAACGGCTAAGGAACTGGTCCCGCATCGACCCGAAACGACAACCAACGCGAGTTCGAACCCCCCGGTGAGAACGAGGGGATGTAGTCGAGCATTGAAAAATGCTCGGCGAACCTCTTTTGTTGCTGGTGAGGGTAGAGGGTGGTATATGCCCTAATGTCTATCTGAGGGATAGATAGAGATATAGAGTACCAAAAAGGATAGAGAGTACAGTACTTCTGTAGCGCCACCGCGATAGCCCAAAGGTAAACCTCCTTCTATTATACCATACTATTTACCGCAGAATATACCCTCACCATTAACGAATTAACCCCACGCAGTTAGCCCGACCACAGCGAGCAAAACTTACCAAGATTGGGGTCTTATAGTTAGCTACCATAAGTTCCTCAAATCCTTTCAACGACTCCAGGAATGGTTGTACAATAAAGGCTTATTATCAGGCATTCAGGGTAGGTAGGCCACAATCCCCACCTCTTGAGGATAAGGAATAATGACCAAACGCAGTAAGGCAAGTCACTGTGTATGCCTTTCCCATATCATATGTGCAAAAATCACCACCCCTCCACTCCTCAAAATTTAATGAAAGTAAAAAAGTTTAAAACAACTTCTAGGCCCCCTATCCTGAATGCCCGTACGCAAAGGAATATATCAACGTCCCTCCCACAGTATTTTAGTCCCGGGCGGCTGAATAACGAATAGTGAACTGACAAGCGCCATCTTTAGTATAACATATTTTACCCATCCCAATCATCCTCCTCCACGTCCACGCATGAACGCTAGACGATACGCCCGAGTGAGCGTCGATGAGCCCCAGACAGAAGCTCATCCTAAGCGGCTTACATACCTCCCGGCGAGCCATCTGTATAGCTGAGAAGTGTTGTAGGTTAAAAATTGAACGCTTCACCACCAGCACCACTACCCCCAGCCCCTAGCGCAATCTTACCCTTCGAGAATGACATGTCGATATTTTGCCGCCATTTCAAAGACTTGAGTAGCTGAACTGCAAGCTTAGTAGTAAAGTGGAAAAAAAGAAAAAAAAGTCCGCCGTCCATCGTTGCCACAGCACCGCCCCAAACTTCGAGTGATAGCACGTGAATTGATTCTGATGGCAGTATAGTATAATTTCTAGATCTGAAGAGCGGGGAGAAGAAAAAAGCTTGAGGTTTCGGTTTACTTCTTGTAGCGTTTCTCTTACTGAGGCTTTATGGGTAGGCCATGCTCGCTTGGTTAAAACTTTTGTGAAAGTCGTCTTATACCTAGATTGCCTACAATAGCAAAGCATTCTCGGTGCATATAGTTTTATTGTAGTATTGCCACGACAACCTTTACCAACGAGAGAAGTAGCGGGGCAACCCCAAACTGACTAACTAAAGGCTGATATTCCTCGCTCGCTTAGGTACTAGTATTCGTAGTGGATAAGCTCACCAGAACAGGGGTCTCACCCTTTTATTTCTATCTCCACCCATCCGGCTTCAAAAACAAAGCATAATTTACAACCTAGTAGAATAGGAAACTAAAAGAAGTCCTCCAACGAAAGTAAAAATAATAATAATACCCGACCCTTCGTTAGACTAGTAAGGAAAATAATAGTATTTTAAACCCCACCCCTTGTCTAGTGAAAGTATATAAGTCAGCGCCAAAACCAGCCGACAGCAGTGACCCGTGAGCATTCTTTGCCAGGTCCGAACTGATCTTCACTCCGCAGCACAGACTTAGGGTTCACGTGAATTTCCATGCTTAAGGGCCAACAGTTTGACCATTTACCTTACGAGTACCCTACATGAGTGGGTGAGTGGGATGCTGGTGGAATAAGGCTTCCCGTTAGCCAACCGTTGTAAAATATCTTCGCTCTCTCTCAGGGAACGGCAGTTGAAAGGTGAATGGAGGTCTGATATACTACAAGAATATAGCAGTCACATTGGACAACTAAGGTACTTGAGAGGACATCCATATACTAAAAGTATACGATGAAGTCAACTACTGGTAACCAGATCCAGAGAAGCCACAGTTTCCAACACCAACTGTTGGAAATATTCGATGTGGAGGTAATGATTAGCGGTGAGGGTTTTACGCAGTGGAGTGGAACGGCTTAAGTGTTGACACAAAGTTTGTATTATGCGGAGATGAAGATCATAATTGATTGTGATAAGTTGAAGAAAGGAAAGAATTGGGGGAGAAGTAAAGTGAAAGAAAGAAGGAGAGGGAGGGAGAGGACTAGAAGGAAAAAAAGACAGGGGTGTGAAAACATTTTCATAGCTTACGCGCCCTTTAATTAGTGCGTACGCGTACTGGTGCGGCCTTGAAGTGCGGGCATACCCCGCATCAAGTGCGGCCATAACACTGCAATTTCCAACACCAACGTTTGACCTTAGGCCGAGTGAGTCTTGGTGATACTGGGTCTAACTTCTTTGGATGGGCCATGAGCGCGGTTAAGTTAGTGTTGAGATGTATCGGGAATCAGAGTGGGCAAGCGAAGTGAGCGGTATCACAAGTTCAATAAAGTGAGGTCTCTGAAGAGGGCGAACGACTTGTATTGCTTAATTGACAAGAGCAAGATTAAAGGAAAGAAGAAGAGAAACAACAAAGAAGGGAAAACGCAGTGTTGAGAGGGGACAGGGGTAGACGCAGCAACGCAGAAAGCAAGAACACAACCGTGGCCGTGACTAGAGCTTCCAACAGTTAGTGAGTTCAGGAGGGTAAAGGGACTTGGATTTGGATCCGAGTATTCTTTTGTGGGGAGTATTTGGGAGCTGGGATTATTGCAAATTTCGCCTTGTTGCTCGGCCTAACGGTGGATCCGCTGAGTTTTTCTTGAGATGGCGTATTGCGCTCTGAGGATTTCTGGAGCACTAGGATTAGGTATTGGCAGTAAGTTACCGGTAGTGGACAGGATGGAAAGGCGTAGTACAACTCCGGTATTAAGCAGGGATACCTGCACAGGATGAGTCAGGTTATCCAGGGTTATGGGAGCCCTAAATGCCAATTTCAAAATAGTGGTCAATTGAAAATAGAGGTTTTAGCCCCAAACAGATTTCCAGCTTCTCACTACTGAAGAAAAGTACTATTCAGTTGGTGCTTGATTAAAATACATGCTCGTGCTCATGCCAATAAGCCAACCTATGCAAACCTAATTAAAACAGTACGAGAAAAACAAGAGAGAACGAAAGAATGCATATCCAGCCAATTAATCCCTCCAACTAACCATACACGTATCTACTGAATCTCAATTTTCCTTCCAACAGGCTGACTCCTCTTCGGCACCACAACACTCAAAAGACCATGCTCAAGTGAGGCCTTAACACCCTCTTGATCGATGTTAATCGGGAAAGTAAAGCTCCTCTGGAACTCTCCGGAGGTCCTCTCAGATACCCAGAGCTTGGGCTTGGACTCCTTCTTCACCTCAGTGTCGGTGCCCTTCCCCTCTACTTCTTGCTTCCTCTTCTCCTTCCCCTGTTCATCGCTAGCATCCTCGACCCTAGCTTTGTGCGACTCTTGGTGGCTCTCGGCCTCAGTGGCGGAGCGAGATTTCTCAAGACGGCCCTTGATGAAGAGTGTTTGTGGGTCCGTGAACTCGATGTTCAGCTTAGATTTGTCGTGGAATCCAGGGAGTTCACCCTCGAGGATGTATGCGGATTCGGTCTCGCGGACATCAAAGTTTGGCGAAAAGGTGGTGCGGCGGGATGGGCCGGGGGCTTCGTAGAGTGCTCGGAGGAGTTCGCGTTCACTTGCGGGATGAACGAAACGGCTGAAGAATGCCATTGAAGATGTATTTGGGAGGTTTTGTTTTGGTAAAAAGTGTTTGGAGATTTTGATATGGAGGAGGGTTTGTTCGCTTCTAGTTGGAATCCTTGAGCCGCAAACTTGGTTTGCTTTCTGACGGAGAGAAAACCAATGCGGGAAAAAGGGGAACCTTTTATAAACCCATTAAAGGGTCTTCGATTATTGTGGTGATTTCTGGAGGTTTCTTTGGAGGGTGCGTAATCGCTCCCACCCTCGGCAAGACGTAACCCATGGGACCACTTTTAGCATCAAAAAGCACTTTCGAGCGATATCTGGTGACTGGTAGAATCCTCTGGAATAGGCCCATCCTTGCACCTTCTCTTGGCGTGATCGCGTAACAACAATCTTATCTTATCGGTGGCTTAGTAGTCACACAAGCCAATCATGTTTTGCGATGCAATGGTCCGGAGCGGAGAGCTCTTGCGGCCGGGCCGCGAAACAGGCGGAACCTACCAAAATGTGTGAAGGAGTGTTTACTCAATGGTGACGTCAGCCCTCGGGGGTTGAGTCGTTTCGATCAAGAAATCTACACCGTAGATCTGGATGAACTATTTCTACATATTTTTGGGATGGGCGGGTAATTTTCAATGGAGACACCGACAAGTTCGAGGCTAGCGACAAAAAGTCACTAGTAGAATGGCATGTAACGATCCAAACTAGGCTACTTCGCACTTCCAATTTAAAATACATTCTGAAGCTAAAAAAAAAAGTCAAAAAATTGATAGTATGGTCCAAAATTCTTTCAAATAACTCCCCAAGTTCTCACGGGTTGTTAGGGAATTGCCGGCTACCAGTATTGTAGAGTAGAAGTTGAAAACAGCGCCAAGCCTTGTCATTTCCCATACAAAATAGTCAGAAATTGCGCCAATGTACCAACCATAGCTCTCTTGATAATTCCTCGGCCAGTTTAGATACAGAGTTCTAAATGACCGGAGGTAGGGCCCAGGGAATTATTTCAAATGTAGATGAAGGTTTGGTTTGGATTACTTTACTAGATCCGTAGTTGGAAGGTCGTGAATATGGTTGTATAGGGGAAAACCTTACACTGCTGGTGATTTTTTTTGCTAGCCTCGTATAGGTATCGTACGGCACAATAACCTAGTCTACAGTAGTCTATTCGCCCTGATGCCTTGACCTCACAGTCCCCAAAGCTCTGCTCGTGCTCGAACACCGGCCAGTATCATGCTGTATCGTAAACTTGGGGGCTTACGAAATATGGAAATATTACTGAGTAACCCTAGCCCTGACAGGTACTGCCGTAGCATCATATTCCGATACTTAACACTAAAGCCAATTCAATGCTATTATTATTTCATAAACCAAGCTAATTCCTTTATCTCCTCCAGCACCGTGGTCACCGTATTCACATGCGATAGCGTGGAAAGTGGAAGAGAAAAAATAGTGCAGCGCATTCAGAAAGCACCATTTTTTAGTTCGACCATCCATAAGTGACTAGAGAAGAGAGTATATTTTCGAATGACTTGCGTATAATAGGTCAAATATCACACATTATGAATAAGGATCACCGCTAACAATCTACCCCATAACCAAATACCTAAACTCGAACTCCATCGCATAAAGTAATTCCAGAAAAGCAACTCCCTAAGAACTCTCACCAGAAAACAACTTCCTAGCCCTCTCCCACTTGTTATTTGCTAGGATGGTACTCAGCCTCAAACCCTTGATTTCCTCCCTCTTCAATGGTAGATCGTCTCTTGGATCATACCCCTTCTCACCCCAAATATCCTCGGCATCACTCATCATTGTCTCCCGTATCCACCTATCATTCTGCTTCCAATCCCCACGCTCGGGGACGCGAAGGCTTGGATGACTACTGGCGACGGAGAAAGTGTTCACAGCAGTATTCCTCCAGGTACTTGTATGCTGGTGGTCTGAGAGCATACTCAACCCCCTCCTGTCTTGCTCGAGACTAGGCCTTTTGCCGCCATACTCTTCACCCACGCGTGATCTACTAGGATAGGCATCCATTCGCATATCAATATGCGGTTTGACAATTGATACTTCGTCGTCCCATATTGATTCCCTGGCTGTGGTTGTTTCAACTGTTGGGGTTCTAGTTACTGTGGGTTGGGGCCTTTGAGCGGACGAAGATTGCCCAGCATTAGATGAGGATGCAAGGGATCGGGACTGGTTTTGAGGAGAGGAGACAGGGGCCAAGTGTTCCCTTACAAACCCCCTTACTCCTACCTGTTCTTGTTGAATCCTCAGGGCTGGGGGGGATGGGTAAATGTTAGACGTGAGTGGTGAATTATTCCCTGCACAATTGTCACTGGTGGTGTAACCCCCATATGGGGATATAGCTTCGGAGGTGGAAGGTGCCGTCGGTAGCAACACATTTTGCGACGAGCCGGACGCAACCGATTTGGGTGTATTCCACGGAGCTGAACTCTGCAAATCCCGAACCGAAACAGTAGCAGGTCGATCGTAGACAGGCGTGAAAGGATGACTAATTTTCAATCTCTTTACTTGTGAAGATTGCCTCATCCGGCTGCGGAGTCCAACCTCTCGGTCTCCTGGATCGACTGAACTTCCGCTACCTCTCTCCTTGCGCCGCTTGTGTCTGTCCCTGTAGGAGCACCAAAATATTACTACCATCAGTGATACCAGGGCGATACAGCCACTGGCTGCTATACCGATTATCACTGGTTTTGGTAATCGATTGCTAGACTGTGGTGCCGTGTTAGAGGTGGGAGTTGCTGAGTGAGTGAACGTTGACCCGTCAGTAGCTATCGTAGTTCCAGTTAGTGCCCCCGAGTGAACCAATTGTCTCCCACCACCTAATCCAAAGGTTGTAGCTGGTGTGATAGACGCTTGTGAGGTTGTGCTCGTTGCTGTTGTACTTAGGCCTTGTGCACTTGAGGCGCTTGCTATCTGTGTCTCCGAGCTTGTATCTGATCCTGACTGAGTGGGAGACGCTACCTCCGAAGAGGTTGGTTGTGCCTGCTTCTCCTCTTCAGTTGATATTGTTGTAGTTTTTGACCGTACTGTGATCGTTATTGTCGTCGACCTCCCCGGTGAGGCGACCTTAGAAGTAGCTGGAGGCGGGACAGCCTTTTCAGCCGTTGTCGTTCCGGTGGGTTGTGTGGTAGGACCGTGAGGTGGAGGCACAGGTGCCCGAAAGAATCCCATTGTAGTAACAGTAGTAGTAGTAGTAGTACCGGTTGGGTGGGTAGTGTGACCAAAATTATAGAGATGAAGATTACTGCGGAGAGAGAGAGGAGCATGAAAGAATTAATAAGAGAAGCTAAACGAAGGGCTTTCTAAATACGAGAAATTTCTAACTCCCTGATATAACTCGTCCTTTCTACAACCTCCCATAGGATGGTATATATATGTGAGTGACAGGAAATGTTTGGGCTTGCTCCGGTCGTGAAATTTCCATGGTTGGGGAACTGGTAGGTACATACCGTAGGCTGGGGGGGGGGGGGGTGGTATGTAAACCGACTCTATTAAAGGTCCTCGGAACTTAATAGAAAAATTATACTATACGAGATCGCAATACTTTTGCCGATTATGCCGGGCGGAGTAACCGTGTCAGCTGATGAGAGTGACATTCAATGATCTAATAGTATGTGTGCTTAGAATATATATAGTGTGATACTAGCAACTCTAGAGGGGGAGCTTGTACGATTCCAGCTGCGATAAACTTCCTAATACCTCCATTCTCCAGCTCGATTATTGGATGAACTCTTTTTTGCTTGCTTTTTTTTCCCCACCCTGTAGGTACTAGAGCTTTGCTGGAGTCCCGTTTGGGGTATTTCCAAACTCTATTGTGCTAGAGGAAGTGGAAATATGTATAAGGGGAGAAGAAGACAAGAGGGTTATTTTTCTAGTCACACTAGAAATAGACCCTCACTGTATACAGAATAGTCCTCTCTAAATACAGTAATTACAGCAGATAGAACATCTAGAGGAAAAATATTATAGAACCTGAAACTCAATTTAAAGCCCACAATCCTTCCATAATTCCCAACTTTCTCGCGGCCATAAGAGCCTATCATACAAAGCATCCTCCGCACAATCGACTATTTGAAAAGAGCGAGTGATCGCTAGCCACTTTTAAGGTTTAAACGAGATCATTAAGTTTAGCACATCCTGGGGGCTCCCAATTCCAGTACTGTCTACACAAAAGTGGATCTGTGTTCTTAGGACTAGCGTGATGTCTCCTAGTCTAAAACCTGTATCATACTCATAGGAGGCAAATTTCTAGGAACATGGGTCATGAGTTTACAACCTTATAGGAGCACTTTGGTATAGTATTCCATTCACTGGCCGCACCGTCCCTTGGTTCACATGCCCAATTTCACAGAATTTTAGCTCGAAAGCAAGGGGAATGCTTGGATTGAAGGGGGTAGCTGAGGTCTTCTGATGGGGGCTCAGCCAATAAAAAATTCTAACCTCAAAAGGTTTTGCGGAGGATCTATCAAAATAGGCGCGCCGCTACCTCGTTAAGTGGGAGCCAGAGTCGACAACACTTCCGCAAATACACTCCAAGGGAAGTTACTTCGGAACACCTGGGCCGAAGCCCTAGTTGGAGTCCCAAAATCAGTGACTAAGGCATGGGATCTTCGTGATTCACAACGTGTGGTAGCTTTAATAGCCAGAGTATGGCTACTGCTGCACTTCTGTAGGCAGCATCTTAATGCTACCGAAGCACTACCTGAGATAAAAGCCACTGTGGAGAGTGCGCAGAATACAATACACTATTAACAAGAAATAGCATAGATCATTGAAATGACCATCTGCCGGAGACACAATCTCAAGCACTGGCATTGGTCCCGTCTATACCAGAGAACAGATAGACTAGACGCTTCGGTTTATTATGGGTGATAGGGCCCTTGCCTTAAATATAACCTAAGGTAATGATTCTAGGCTTCAGAAAATCTACTTGTACCATGTGGAAGAAGTTAGCCTCAGGAGGACTGGCTAAAATACGTAGATACAGGGGTTTATACCACTTTATGGATAAGGCTTACCTTCCTACCTTCACCTCCATGAGCTCTGTGCCCCCCGAGCCTCTTCGACAGACCTCCACTGAGCTCAGCGGACTCCACCTAATTCCTAAACTTGTTGTTAGACTAGGAGGGGGTCAATGAACACGGGAGCTCAGCGAGCACTAGACTAAAAGTGACTTAGTAAGCGTTAATTTAAGCGGCTATATTGTTTGGTCTGTTCGTTGAACCCTCCCGTTGGTTGACCCCCCCTCCGATGTTAATTGCTATGGGTTTCTTAAATCGCGCGATAAGCGCACAATTCCCACTATCACTCCCCCTCCTCCCAACACACCTGCACAGTACTCATGCACTAGTATCGCTTGTGCTGTGGTTTCATATCTTATTGTGCGGCAGCAATAAGCGCACAAAGAGCCACTTCTTTTTAAAATTATAGAGAACCTCTTAGTAAAGACATCCAAGAAGCGAAAAAGACCTCCATCGAAATTACCAACTTAGAGAGAGAGACACCACCCCTCCCATTAAAATTCCGAAAATCCAGCTTTTAGTGGGATAAGTATTAGTTCCCAAGTTGATATTCCATGAAATACCTAGCTGGCGCAGTGGTTAACATGTCAAGAATCAATTAACCCCAGTCGCAATTAGCAGGAGCCCAGGAGTTCAATTCACGTTTACAATGAGTTATCATTGAATGATTCGTCATGTAGAGCAGGAGAATTAAAAAAATCCTGCCCTATGGGGACTGGGGGATTGGAGAACCTAGCCTTCATCAATAGGGCTGTAAGGCTCATCAGTCCTGCTACGAGGTGGTAGAATCCTACTTTAGACCTGAAGGTTGGCGATCTGCGGGGTAGCAGAAAAGAATGAAAATTTTCTTTTGCTTCCTTTGTCCTGGAAAAGCAGATTTGTGTCCCGAGAACTATATACATTTTTAGCCATTTCCTCTCTCGGAAACCCCTCTCCCTATTTCCTGCCCTGCAGACGCACCTTTTTTCTAGAGAGGCGAGGTATAGATAGTGCTTAGCGAAAAAGATAAGATTAGCAGACTCTCATGATGTTAAAATAAGATCCGTACAGTATCATACTGTACTAACTCAGATCCTCAGCCCTAACTGTGTCACCAGATGAGCAGATCGAACTTTTCGAACCCGTAGTATGGTTCCGGCAGCCCATGTACAACGCCTCGGCGGATGCAACTGGTGACGCCTTAGTGTAGAGTTTCCTGTAAAAAAAAGCCATGCCCATGTCCAAATCAGGATTACAGTTGACTTATTTTTATCCCTCTATTTTTATTTCGATAGGGTTAAGAGCTAAGTTACATGAGAAGAGAAATTCATGCCAAGGCGTCCCCCGTTGCATCCCTCGAGGTGCCGTACATAGCCCGCTAAAACTATATAGGCTATAAGCAAGATTCGCTTCTCCCCTCTAAGATAATGGATCCGGACCAACTTGGATCAACCCGGGGTTTATTCTCAGGATCTTTAGCTTTCCATTTTACATTCCTTTCTATTGGTTTCCTAAGTAGGGGGTCTATAGCCCTGATGACTGGAACATTTTTTCCTTGACGGGTCTGTGGGGTTATGAGTGTGTCGTAAACCCGAGTGAGCGCCGGTGATTCCGGAAAGCTTCAACCGTTCGCTAGCAGTTAGCTGGGGGCTGGAGTAGTGTGTACTGCGGGAATAGTAATATAGTATAGGAGCATATAGAGGCAAGATAGTATGCTAGTTTGCGGAAATAGTATTTAATTCAAGATATGGGAACGAGTTCATGGCGACTGTTAAACCCCGGGGCGATTAATTAGTGCACGTGTCATGGGATATTACCCTCCTCACTTTGTATTAGGTGTTTTGACCCACGGTGGATGAGGGACCGTTGGGGAAGTTTATTTAGCGACTATACTCGGCGATTTTTCTAAGTATTCTTAATGAGAAGAAGTAACTGTTCTGGCTGTGGCATAGCCTCTCTCTAAGTTACCGATATCTAATTTTCTGGAGATAGCTGTATCCTGCTCCTGCAGTTCGGTAACTTACGCAGCACCATACCTTGTAAGGCATGGGTTTTCCAGCATTGGAAGGCTTAGGTTATGTACCGGGAGTATTATATTTATAGGTTTGGGATCATTGCCCTGCCTCCTGCTCGAGAACGTTTCGGGGGGGGGGATGGGTACCGAACATTGACCTCTGATAACCACTGCTACGAGCCCATTCGGATAAGGCCTAGTGTGCAGAGATCGCGCGGAGGTTGGGTGAATTGCTTTGGTTCTACAAACGAGAATAGCCCCTAGATTAGGTGTTCCTCTTATCTCGAGTGCAAAAAATGGAAAGTCGAAAGTGGAGACATTTTGACAGAAAGAGAGCCAGTGTTTCCTGTTGAAAGTGCCGCTTCAATGTGACGAAAGCACGTTTAGAATAGGACGTCAGGACTCGCGTCACTGTACAGCCACCCGGCGAAGTGTTCATATTCCGGAACATGTTTAACTGGATTGCGGGATCAGCGAAGGTGGGGTAATAGGATTCGTTCTGCCACTGCTTCCCGGGGGTCGGTGGCCAGCGATTGGGGGGCGCGGCTGAGCGGGGTGGGGTAAACATAGATCAGATAATATAGAAATAGGAAAGACAGAAACTAATACCTAATACTTGGTTTAACCTCTCTTCACTTCTAGAGCTGTTGCTATCGTATTGGGCGTCGATTTCCACAATTTGTCAAAAGGCTCCTCAGGAATTGTCTCCTAAAGCAAGGGAAGCACTCGCGCTAGCATCCTCTTAGAATCTTATTTTCCTACTAGAGTATCTCCAATTCCCATGTGTTACTAGTTCAATAGGTTTTTGGGCCCGGCCTATATATACTTAGTTGGATCCAAATTCGAGGAATAATGAGGATGTCCTACTACTACACCAACTTTATCCGCTTCCAGCAATCCATAATGCTATATGCTTCCTGGATTGGTGCATTTCCATGTGAAAAAGGAAATCCTGAATGCCACTAGCTACCAGCTGATAATTAATGCAATGGTCATCCCTTTGTAGGTATAATATCTGTTATTTCTGGCCCTGAGGCTTTTGGAGTTTTTTTATGAGGTACATATTTAGCACCCCCGGGTCGATTAGTTATGGTGAAATAGGATGGAGGGGCTCTAATCATAGAATAATATTGTAGGTGGAAATAAAAACAACACAGGGCGTTGACTCCAACTTCTCAAGGTGTCCCTTTGTCGTGGGGGTCCATGACGAAGGTGAGACATGTTTCACAAACACTTCTGTAGGGCGGCTGCAACTGTCGGGAGCGGGGGGAAGGTGCATCCTAATTTCGTCGATACCTTACGATATATGTGCTCTAACGGTATATGTGTCCTAAGATGGCAAGTAGAATGGTGGGGCATGAGGAGCTTGCTGGAGGTTGCAAGTCCTGCTTATTCACGGTTACATTCGCCTAAGTCTTTAAATAATATCTAGGTTCCCTGTGATGCTTGAGTATCGATCAGCCTTGCTGGTGCGGAAAAACTAAATTTAAGCTTAAGTTGGGCGATCTGATGTCGTCTGGTGATCCCCTCATGGATCGTGCTCGAGTAGAGTACTAGTACAGCCACTCGTGCGCTAGCTCATTATCGCTTGGGCATTCCTCGACAAAGTGAGCCCGGTGTATAGGTCGAATGCCCGTACAAATAATCCCTGCCCTATAAAGTTGCACTGGTATGGGTGTTCTCGCGTCACTGTGTTCTCGCTTGCTGTGGAATACTTGTGCTATAAGTTAATCAAGTTTGAGTGAGAGCAATTTCTGCCGTAGTTACACAAAGCTCAAATAAGGAGGCCCAAGTTAAAAACAACGTCTCTCGGCCACTAACCAAGCAAGAGATTTCCCTCGGGCGCCGCTCAAAAAACAAAGTTGCCGCCGATGAGCCTAGCCATATCGGTAGAAAACGCTAAAGAAACGTTGCGTGGAGGAACCTGCTCATCCGGGATTTCGGCAGCACCCCGGCGATCATGCGGTAGCTCATAAAATGGCAACTGCTGCCTAGAGTCAGTAGCTGAAAGTTTTTCCGTGCTACCAATAATTGCGATCTACACCAATATCCACCTGTCAACGGCACCACAATACAACTCGAGCATCTCCGACACCCGAATCCCAAAACAAACATGTGTTATCCCAGCCTCCTAGTCGAGAACCAAGAGGAAAGGGCCTCTATATCTCTCAAAAATGCATATTTCGTTCCTGCATGCCCCCTTTATGCAAACCAGTAATTTCAACACCACCAATGTGGGCAAAGCTAGAGTAAGCTGGTGCCTTGAGCACATCGGTCAATGAGTAGTGCCCAGCGTTTTGGCCATCCAAAACAAATATCAATTTCCATCAAGACACCTCCCTGTCTTCGGCCATTACCGCTACCTCTACCACAGGGCGGCCTCCATGATGGCCTCAAGGATGCTTTCTCCGACAGTCAGCCGTTCGTCTCCGTTCAAAACCGGACTTCCCACCTGTCGTGGAACGTTGGTTGAACACCCTCGGAGATTCTGGGGAAGCCTACCACATCCCACATCAGAAGAGAGGTACTGCAATCCTACGATGCGGTCGGGGACCTCAGCTCCCCCGCCATTCGTCAGCTTGTATGGTAGTCCTCTCAGAAATCGTCAGAAATTAACGGCCATATGATGACTCTCGTGGAAGAAGTGGGTGAGTATAAACCCCCCTCTTTCTCTCCCCAACCCCCACTTTTCCTTCCTTCTAGCCCTGGAAACCTACCGTAAATATTTAAGTCAGTACCATCCTCTAACAGATGCTTGAGCCGTAGCATGCTTGTAACACACCAAGATGGCCGCCCTAGGGGTGAGATTAAGAATAATGGGAACAAAACGTGACCCTAGCTCACCCAACTACCAACTATTGCAGGGGAACATTCTAACAGACCTAGGGCAGAAAGACCTTGTATTCTAGCGCTATCCAACAAGGCCCAACCCGTCTTTCGCCTTGCCAGGAAAAAACAAGCGAGAAAAACCGCTGATCAATTATTTTAAACTCATAATCGTGGTCGCGCTAGGGTTTGAAGGTTAACGGCCTAACATTCTCTACGATTCCTATAGACAGCCCTGATTTCGACTTCCCTCACCGCCCCCTTTTTCCTAGATAAACTAGGAAGACAGGGGAGGAGAGGGGAGAAGGGGGGGGGATTTTCACGATCTGGAGGAGAGATGATGCCATTAGCATACCACAATATCATCCTCGCCGACGCTCAGCTTTGGGCATTAAGGTTGTTTTGAAACTGGTTGCACACCCTACTTCTCTTCTGGCTCCCTAGGTTTGTGATATTTTCCTCTGCAGATCCTCTGCAGAAGGTGTATTGCAACATTGCGGGAGGCATTTTCTTTTGTTTTGTTATTATTTTCAGCCAATGGAAAGTGATACACAAGGGGAGAGAAAGTAGAGTGCTACGATAGGACCAAGAAAAAAATGAAGATGAAGAAGCGGAAATAGAAGCAGAAGGGATGGTTGCCTCTGAGTGGAAAAAAAACGTCCTCCAGAGCAAAGTAGAGGCCCCCTCCTCAATCATATGTTGACTTGCCTTAACGTCCTCTAGCAGAGTGTCTAATTTCCTCATCACAAATAAATTACGATGCTTAATAGTGTTATAGGGCGACATTGTTTGTCGACTCATCCTCTACTGCAAGACTCATTCCTTTCCTATTTCTTCCGTTATGCTTCTTTCTCGTGGTCCACTTTGTCCGGCCTAGCATTCGTCGTTCGCCTTGAAAACCACCACTGCCATCGATACCCCCAACTCGCTCGATCCAGATTGTAAGTATAATTATAAGCACCTATAACTTGACTTATAATAAACAACCGTTGGCCTGTTAACAATTTTCGACCTGTCTTGTCTTGCCCTACTGTCTCATTTATCGATCATCCCATAGCCACAAACATATGTACGAGTATGTACGTGTTTACCCTAATAATGGTTTTATAAATAGACCAGCGCGCATACAATACCGGTACTACACTGCATGCGCTACGATACGTATGTAACCAACGACATTTCTTGGAGGATTTTAGTCGTGGTAATAGCCAACAAGCCACAGGAAGCGAATTTTTTGTGGCTGGTGTTCCTATCGTGGTTTGCATAAATCTGTGGTTACACCCGATTTGGCTAATTAGCTAGATTTGGTATGTACAGTATATGCAGTAACGCTAGAGGTTTTTCAAGCGGAAGGCTGGAACGAGAGTGAAATGCTAAGGATTCTAGAATACAAATTGTGTAACAAAGTTGATAAAGGAAGAAGTAGGAAAAGGGGCAGTAACAATCTAGTTAAGACTGCTTTCGCTATCAATCGAATCAACCTAAATCAAACGCTGAGTATGCCACTGTCCTCCAGGCTCCTTTCGTTCCACATACCATCATTCTCTATCATGCAAACGAACGCTTAAAAACTGGGAGGAATAAAAAAAAGGGGAAAAAAGAGGGGAAAAAAGAGGGAAAAAAAACGAAAGACTTAGAACCATAATAAAACAACCATAGAAGAAAAACAATGCTCCCGTAAAAATCTGGAAATATGCTCGCATATCTTCACTAAGCCAAAGCCCAACTCCAGTGCTAACCCTAAATCCCTTCATATGATCCAAATGCATATTCTACGCTCAAGCCCTATGATTCCATCCTCATGAGCCAGAAATTTCCTAATAATACGATCCAATATTCGCCCCAGCACTAACCAATCTCTTCGCCAGTCCTTCATGCCCTCCCCCAGCTGCAAGATGCAGTGGAGTGACTCCGCTCCGTAAAATCCAGTCACACTCAACGTCAAGGTCTGCTCCTGCAAATATGAGTCTTTTGACCACGGCCTCGTGTCCATTCATGGCAGCCCAGTGCAACGGCGTCCAGCAAACGTCTGGTGAGTTGAGCGATTCGTTGAATCGTCCTGTGCTCAGTAACTTTTCCACGACCGCTTCGTGACCGTTCTTCGCAGCCCAGTGCAGAGAGGTGCGCTCTAAGCTATCACGCACACAAGGGCGCGCGTGAAAGTCGAGTAGTAACTGGATTATGATCTCGTTTCCAGCTTTGGCAGCCAAATGCAGAGCCGTTCTCTTGAGCCCCCAGGAATCAACGAGGTTGGTGCTAGCTCCTGCCACGAGAAGTTCGTATACAGCTGCTGCGTGAGAGCTGTTTGCTGCTAGTTGAAGCGGTGTTAGCCCTGATCCCCCACCGTCGTGCCAGTCCAGGTTTGCCCCTGCTGAGATGAGTATGCGGACGATGCGCTCGTGGCCGTTTGCTGCTGCCCAGTGGAGAGGGGTTCGATGGAAGTCATCTGTCTGGGCCACCTCTGCTCCCCACTCTAGAAGCTTGCGGACCACTGATGAGTGGCCGTTCCGCGACGCACATTGTAGAGGGGTCCAAGAGTAGTCGTCTAGTGTGTCAACACCTGTACCAGCCTCTAGGAGGATTTGCACGACACAGTGATGGCCATTTGCTGCTGCTATGTGCAGTGGTGTCTGCCCGAAGACGTTCTTTTGGTTATAGGAGTGGCCAGTGTCCAGAAGAAGTTGAACTTCAGAAGAGTTTCCGCTGCGTGCAGCTTCGTGTAAAGGGGTATTACTTCGAACGTAACTACACGCTTCCTCACTAGGTTCCCAGAGGTCCGGCCTCCAATCTATGTTATCTGATGGAGATCCAAGAGGGAAGTCATCATCAGGTCGCGGTGTGAAGCATTCGATATCTGATGGTGTTGCTGCGATGACAACATGCGTTAAATTCAGCCCAATTTTGGGTAGGAAACAACAGAGCAAACCGTACGCGGTGGTGGTGACTCGTGAGAGATTGGCTCTTTGTGAGATTTTTGGAATCTCTCAATTTTCTGATCCAGCACGATTCGATTGCGAACTTTGAAAGTCGACTCCTTTCCCTGTCTTTTTCGCTTCTCCCGAATTCTGATGATGGCTCTCATCTCCTCTGTCTTTACCTTCTTCTCTAAGCCCCAGACTTTAATTCTCGTTTTGTACTGCTTCTCTCTTTGAACCTGTTAGTAAAATTCATCTGGTGAAGAGTGGGTGAGATGGACGTTGCATGAAAGTCGTATCGAGCACTCATAATCCCCTTGACATCCGAAAGATTCAGATCCTCGTCAAAATAATGCAGCTTAATCCTGTCCCTTTGAGCCCCCCACTCAGCTCGCGTGTAGACCCTCGGCTTTTTCGACTTGCCTCCATTATCCAAGTAAGAGTATGTTTGCTGCATAGACATCTTCTTGTTGCATCGAAAGGGATTCTCTAAACCAGCGGACCTCCCCAGCAGATTCTGGAAGGGTATGTCTTATGTATACTCTCTTTAATACAGAGTGAGGCTGTAGAAATTTAATGGTACAGATTTTTCCGTGGTGGCCGGTTGGCTTAGAAAAGTGGGCTTTTGGTTTTTTATGTATGGGCTTTTTGGAGCGCCTTGCGGCGTAGTCGTGCAACGTGACTCACGCGTTACACACACCAAGAGTTTGGCGATACAAGTGTGCTACGCTACACAAAGGGCTATGTAACCTTATTGGATCAATATATAAATTTTGCTAACGCAAAGACGCCCAGCAAAGGAAACCCGCCCAGAGGGATTTTAGCTAGGGGGATCTGGTATCGGAGCTACTATACGGCAGCATACTGCTCGCCAGCAGACAGCCAGCAGACGACCAGAAGTTGGCTGTGTATTGGTACGCCCTAGCGAGAAAGTAAGCGGTGGCTTGTCACTAGCTATCACTCGGGACCCGTGGTTCGCAGGTGGACTTGTCTTAAATCATCACTTTAATTTCACTCAGACCAATGGGAAGGGGCGAGGGTGTTCGATCGGCGCTTGGCAGCGAAATTTTATTCTTCCACACACAAAAGCCTTTTCGGGGTCTCGCCGAGAAGGCATTTTGAACAATCCCATTCTCTGCGAGATTTTACTGATATCGTACAAGTACTCTACCGGTACTGTACTGTTCTTCAACGGATACCTCCCGGATCCTTTACAGTTGACGTCACCAAAATAATCCGAAGACAGACACGTGACTGAGACAAACTGGCTCAGCCCCTTCCCCTGAGTCAAGGCTTGGCTGAAGGTTGATATCTCGGCAGAACTTTAGGTCCACCAAGTGAGGTAATGACTGGGGCCTCACTCCCCGCAAACGTCACTGCCGTATCTTACCGGACCAAGCGAAGCCTGGCCCCTTCCACCCTGCTACCCTTCGGAACCTGCCCAAGAACTCACGATGAACGACCCGGGTCTCGACAGGCCGATACGTGAGGCTGAACGGTCACTTGAGGAGGGGATAGAGAAAATCGAGGGGGAAAGCACTAGTAGACGCCGGAGCGGTGGTGGCAGTAGGATCAAGAGTCCTGGGGAGCGGTCCGGGGGAGGCTTGGCGAAAGAGAAGGATAAGGTAGACAAGGCACTTACCCAGCCAAAGTTTGTTATTCAATATTCATTTTTAAGATGAGACGGTGCTAATCCTAGCTTTAGTTTATGGTGGATCACCTCTACCGCGTTTCCGCTTATGGCGGCGGCGTTTGGGCCGCTGGCTAGTCTAACGTCTGTATGCGCGCTTGTCCAGCCATGGAGGTTGCGTATTCCACCTGGAGGGCGAGAGACGGAGGGGAGAGGAATCGACGATCCGGCTTGGTAAGTAATTTTTTGGTGATAGGTAATATATTTTTGGCGGGGCTGTTTACTGATTCATATATTGGTAGCGTAGGCTTACCGCAGTTAACGCGGTGTCTCTGGCATTCGCTCTAGTTGCCAACGTTTGTCTACTATTAACATTTGCTCACCGAATACGCTATCAACTATCTCAACCGATAGTAATGCTTTCTTGGCATGACACTCTATATCCATTTATTCTCTTCTAATAGATATTTTTCTAACAGAAATAGGTACACATCTTCGTTTCTATTGATGGGTCTCGTCGCTGCTGCACCCAAGCACCTCCAACGCTACCCCCGCCAAGAATATGCCTTCTCTCAATCTTACTACTACGGCATACTATCCTCAACGCTGTACTTCATCGTAGCTACTTTCCTACTAGCAAATTATTTTAACAGCGTAATCCTAAAACGCTACCCGCCAATCTTCAGCACACCAACCCTCTCGCAGCGAGCTTTGATGCTCCAGACAATAAGTCTCGCTTTCTACCTTGGCGTCGGGGCGGTAGTCTTCAGCAAGATCGAAGGATGGGAGTATGTTGATGGGGTCTACTGGGCCGACTACACTATCCTAACCGTCGGCCTGGGCAGCGACTTCAAGCTAACGAACACCCTCTCAAGAGCCCTGCTAATCCCGTACGCTATTGGCGGCATAATAATCCTAGGTCTGGTGGTTGGCAGCGTCCGCTCGCTAGTTCTAGAACGTGGCAAGATAAAGGTGCAACGCCGAGCGCTCGAGAAAGAGAGAACGAAATGGATAAGACTGCTACAAGAGCAGCAACGCGAGCAAGAGGAGAGCTCATCTCAGCCCAAAAGTGATGAAGAGAAACTCCGCGATGAATTCTACCTCATGCGCAAGATTGAGCGAATCGCTAATACGAAGAGTAAATGGACCTCCCTCGCCACCTCCTTGACGGCATTTCTGTTCCTCTGGTTGGGCGGCGCCACGGTCTTCACGTTCTCAGAGCGACACCAGGAATGGAGCTACTTCGACGCCTTATACTTCTCTTATGTAACGCTCTTGACAATCGGATACGGCGACCTCTACCCGGAGTCAAATGCGGGAAAGCCATTCTTCGTGGTCTGGACGCTGATCGCCGTGCCCGCCCTTACGATCTTGATATCGAACATGGGCGACACGGTGGTAGGAATGATCCAGAAAGCCACATTATGGGTGGGCGCGATGACAGTCCTACCGTACTCGGACTCTAGCATCTCACTCACTCAGATGTTTAAGCTGATGAAACGCACCAATGAAGAAATCCGGCACGAGAAATCCCCCATAACCACCAACACCCCCCAAGAGCAGGTACACGACATACAAGAAGAAGAAGGGAAAAAAGACCAGCTACTAAAACGGCTAGCAGTAGAAATACGCATGCTAACAAAAGACATGACCAGTGAGCCGCCAAGGAACTACTCCTTTGAGGAGTGGGTACGATTCTTGGGATTACTGGGGATTGCGTGGAAGGAGGGGGACACGTGGAGTTGGTTAAACGAGGGAGGCCCGTTGGCGAGTTCTTCGAGTGAGACCGAGTGGCTGCTGGACAAGATGTGTCGGAGGTTAGAGGTGAATCTTGAAAGGTTGGGAGAGGAAGGGGGTTAGGAATATTCGTGAACCACGAGGGGGATAACCGCTTGTGAGATGTAGGCAGGGGAAGGGGGTGTATCACCTTTGGCGTTCTGTTTAATAATTACTTTTTTGGGTATATGTTTGGGCTTGGTACAGTACGAGTACAGTGTATATTTGGAGGAATTCCGGAACTTCCCTTATACCTTGGCTTATCTTTTCCCAAAATGATACGTGTTCGCTATTGTAAAGTGCAGTGTCAAACCAAAAACCTCCCATCTGACGCCAGCCCCTACACCGGATTCAGTGAAAAATGGGCACTTCCAAAACGGCAACCCCGAACAGCTATGTACGATCGTACTGTACTGTACCTCCTGAAAAAACAACCCCATATGGAATTCCAGCATCAACCAGAAGACCACCCCGCGTCTAACATCCTAGAAGCGTGCATAAATAATTGAGCCCATCACCATTATTACCCCACTCACACGGTATAACACACTCGTATTAACTATATCTAGAAGTGCAACCCCCCCCCCCGCAACGACCACCACCGCCACCACCACCCCTTTCACAATGTTTAACAATTCAACGAAGCCTTCTACTGTATGTTATCCATGGGCCCAATAACGCATCAAGAAATTTTGCTCAACTTTCACACATCCATGCTCTCAGGGAGGGTGGGGAATGAAAGTGAAAATGTACTTTTTAGGTATAAAAAGAAAGGAAAAGAAAAGAAAAAAAGACACTTTGATCTAACTCAGTGTTTTAATAATAGTAACAAATCGGTTTCCGGAATCGGAAATATAGTATGATAAGGGATTTTTTTTAAATGATAAGGTATCATAGCATGGCATATCAGACATAGCACGACAGAACAGATGTGGGCGGGGTTGGAGGTAGGGATGGGTGATCATTCTAATCGGCTAGGCAGGCAGACAGGTATAATAGATAGGCAGACAAGTAGGCTGGAATATTAGAAACTATTCTTGGATTCCCCAAACCTAACCAACAAACTCCTTTCCTTGGTTTGTAAATTTATGCATCATCGTATCGGGAAACTCTCTGAGTTGCCCTTGTGATTCGGAGGGGCCGAGCCTGGGTTAAAAACGGACGGAAATAGCTCAATGAACTGCCGGAAGAGCTTGAATAATCGGGCCTTGTGCTATGACGTTGGAGTTGCCTCTCCTAGTAAGGTCTGGTGTTCGTTTCTCTTTTTTTTTTCTGTCTCGGAAAGTTGGGGGTTTTTTTTGGAGTGCTTTTCACCACTTTTTTCAATGAAGGATTTTGGGCTACTAGCAGTTCTTACGGTGTGCGAAGGACACTTTGTAGGAAAAAAGTTCATAGCATATCCTATCATAGTCTATATTGTTTATCAAATATTGTAATTGCGGCTTGCCGCACAGAACGGTAATATGACAGAAGACTCCAAACGTAAATAATCGTAAAGCCATATCGTTATCATCGAACCATCTTCCAGGGTCCAACAAGTAAAACTAGCGGAAAAAAACACCAAACCTAACCACAAAACACATGTCCAGGACACCCAGTAGCAACCCCATAACGACTAGAACCGTACCCTGCAATCTCAAAAACAGCATTAATTACCCCGCCAAACCCTTCGCCGGCCATCATACCCGCAGCAATAGTGTACCCAAACATGTCAAAGCTGACAGGATTCCTCTTGGCCCAGATGTAAGCAAAGATAGCTCCAACAGCCATGGCAGTAGATAACTGTGTTTGTGGAAGGACGAAAGCGAGACCCATGCTCATAAAGTTGGGTACGTATGCGCGGTACTTCTCACGGTGTCCTGTTAGGAAGTTGTGCCTTGCAATAACTACGATTACTGCTAGGATGGCAAAGCAAACAGAGAAGATGACAGAGGATCTCGGAATTGGCGGGGTTGGGTTTGTGGCGGCGACTGCAACGGCGCGCCAGGCTGCGGCTGATGGGGCGGAAAAGGCACATGTCTCGGCTTCAAGATTCAGAACGCAGGGGTAGGCCTTCATGAACAGGAGAAACATGCCTGGAGACATGAACATTGCGACTACGGAACCAATTGCTTGCGCGTACCATTGCAAAATTGGTGGAGTGCGGAGGAGGAAACCAATCCTAAAGTCGGCCGTGAGATCGGTACTTTGAGATGCAGCTCCTGACGCGATAGCTCCTCCGATAAGATTTAGTCTTTCGGCTGTAGCTTGTGGGAGGCCAGCACCCGAAGACACACCGCCGAGGATGATCTGGGAGGCCTTCGCAGCCGTGGTCAACGGGGTGGAATCCGTTACTCCTGTGCACTGAATCACCAAGAACGAGAGCATGAAACCAAGCAGAATAGCGAGAATCGACATGCCAACGTTCATGCGATATTGCAGGCCAAGGACAATGCAGGTCGCAATGATAGTGACGATTAGTGCGGGGCCCCATTGCCAGAGTTTGACCTGTTCGTCCTCCGATGCGGGGTCTTCAACCATGTGCTCCGTCTCAATTTGGGAATGCTTCTCGAGGAATGGGCTCCTTCTACCGAATTTGCTTACGCCCGTGTTGAGGCCCATTGCAATTGCCTTCCAGGCTGACTTGAAAGCAAACCAGATTAATTTGTATTGCACGAAAAGTTCGGCGAAGGACGCAGCAATCATAACAAGTACACCCCTATTGATCATTAGCTATGAAGACCCAAGACCCTACAACGGGATACATACGGCCAGAGAAGCCAGTAACGGGGGGAAGGATGGTTGATAGGATCCTTTAGGTTGAAAGAGTTGAAGCTAACTAAATCCTTCCACCTCTCGTACCCTGGATCTCCCTGCGAAAATATTTGAACACCGTGTGCCATACCCTTAGATACAAGAGTAGGGCCAATGATACCTAGCCCCTTGTTAGACAATTCACCCAACATGCAAGGATATTAGGGGAAGCTCACCCCAAGCAAGGACGGAACCAGCAAAGAACGAAATAGCAGTGTTAAGACCAACAAGCATTCCGCTTCCGATTAATGCGGGAGTCAATTCAAAAAACCATCCCCAGTTCTCTACGGCAAGGGCCTGGTTGGTGTAACCAGACCAAATAAAGATCCAAGTGAAGAAATGCCAATCCCACAGAACACCGGGGGCATAAGAAGACCCAACACGGAACATAATGCCGACGAAAAATGTGATGGCTAATACCTTAATCTTCCTCTTCGAATCCCTTTCCGCAGATCTGGAAATAGAGTGCATAGCGCGAATGGCCATTGCCACAGCGGTCGCGGTGGGAAAGATGAGCCTCAATTCCCTCGCAGTATGAATGATGAAAAACTTTCGTACTTTTGCACCTCAGTCAGTTGATACCCCTATGAAGCGAAGAGAAGAACAAACATACAAGGAGTAGCGAAAAACAACCCATAATATGCCGAGACGATGGTGAAAGTGAGCAAACGGGGAAAGTCCGACACAGGGTCCTTGAGTAATTTCAATTGGTACAGAGCCGGGATGGCAGTTACAAATATACCACCAAGACCACCGGCAGCACTGGCAGCAGTCTGAACAATGGAATTCTCCTTCGGCCCGAACGAGCCACCAAGAATTGGGAAGTTCTGACCGAGGGTCCTGCTAAATGCGGCCAAGATAGCAAACCCAAAGAGAGCTCCAATCAAATTCCCTGCAAAGGTGAATCCAACTTTGAGACCTTTTTTCACCACAACGTCAGTCTATATTTGTTTCCCTTTTTTATTGTTTACCCTGGAAGGGTCGCACCCTCACTCACCTAGATAAACGTTGGAGGCATTGACTAGCCCTCCCAAGATACACCCAACCACAACCGCACGTATAGTGAGAATCTGTGAGTGGGTTTCTTCCGGAGCTCCCTCGGCGACAGGAAATGGGACGAAGAAATCGAAATCGGGCTCAGACTCGAGACTGTCGATTTCATCCCTCACCTCGTGTTTCTCATAGAGATCATGTTTCTCCTCTCCTAGCTGGGCTATGCCCCCTCTGATCTCATACGTGTCGGAACTCATTCTCTTCCAGCGAATCCTTCCCAATGGCCTCTCGGAACTCAAGGGTAGAATTGAGGTTGGGGTTGGAGAGGGGAGGGAGAAATGGGGGAAGAAAGAGAGGAATTTGGGTATTTTTGACTTCTTATATATAAATTCTCTCTTGTCCAGAGTAGCAGTAGCTCCTTTACGGACGACCAGAATAGGTGCTAGTTGGAGTTCCCCCGATAACAGATAGGAAAGGGGCAGGAGGGGTGTGGCTGCGCGATCCCGTCCGCAGTGACAAGCTACGGTATCTCTGTCATTACGCTCCTAGCACGCAACGGTAAGAATGTCCGGGAGCCCGGCCAGCTACACGCAATTCTGCCCGGTCCGTCACTCCAATTGCCCGGCGCTGCTGCAGCACCTTCATGCAGGCCCTTTGCCTCCTCATGGCCCCACCTCCTCTTCCTCTTCCCGCCGCTCCCCCTTCCATCCATAGTGCTGAACCTACCACCACTAGCCCCCCCGCATGAGCGATAAAGCAACACCACACTACACCTAGGCTTCTTTGCCCTAGGCCTCGCTCAACCTGACACCTCCCTAAACTATAGAAATTCTACGACAGCATCCAATTCTCATATAAAAAGCACTCGTTGAACTAGAATGCAAGGGTATTTAGATTCGTACGGAATTTGAATGCACCTTGTCCCCTGCTCTTATACAATTTCTCTTGCTGAATGGTATTCCCACTATTCCTAAAAAGAAAAAGTGAGGACGAAAGGACGAAAACAATACTGTAATTGGATGACAAGTCGGTTTGGTCGCGGGTTTTCCCACCCCTTGCATCCAACGACGAATACAGAGGGGTTGCTCCCATGGAAGCATTACCGTACTAGTACAGTATCTTCTCTCCGATGTTCTGCCGCTACTACCCCTGTTGCCTAGTCCCGGGAGGGGTCATTCGCCGTTTTGTTGTGGCTTGACTAACCAAGTTGTGGGTACAGTACTCTACAGTACGTCGCACCCCTCTATCCCTAACTCCCAAAAATCTAAATAATCCACCCCGTACAACGAGTGATACATGACAACAAGTCAGGTTTCAGTGTGAAGGAATTTAGGACTCACATTCAATAGGGGCTTCATTCATAGCTAACAAAAAGAGAAACCGCCGAACTAACTCATGGCCACTTACAGCATTACATCCAAGAAGTGAGCCAACTCCAGGCACGCATATCCCAGAGTACAGTACTAGCACATTTGGAAGCACTAAAGCCATCGGCAAAGATTCATACGGGACAGCGAGGTATCCAGATCACCGAGATCCCGGAGAGCGGGGCGTGACTGTACGGTGAAGGCCAATATCAAGTTTCTCCATGCTTTTGAATAGGTGGCGAGTGACCCGCCACGGCGACTGAGGCAGCGTGCGCAGTACTACAAATGATTTGGAGAGTGCGTATTGAAAGAAAGAGAAATCATAGGAGCCTTAGCTGGATTGCATAAAATAGAAAGTGCTTAATATTGATAGAGACAAATCTATTTTATGCAGGTATCACGGGCTTTCTTCCTCTGCTGTCCCGTTGCCCCGCAGTGTCCATGCCATTGGCAAGTCACCCCCAACGACACGAATACCGGATGAAATTCGGGGGTTTTAGCGGTCCGGGGAGCCGGGTGTGGCTGTATTTATGCCACAACCATGAAATCTCGACCCTAGTGTGTGTAACCAATAGGAAGTCCAATCACTTACCCCTGCATCAAGGGTAATTTCAACTGGCTAATCCTTGGGTGTCGACCGAACAAAAGTGCGTATTACCTTCTCCTCTCGGACACTTCACCACCTCAACCCAGGGAGCAGGAAGGGAAGAAGGGTGGGGTAAGATGGGCATGATCTACGGTACCGGTATAATTTCTGGTGCGTACCACAAGATTCTTAAACTTTAAGTTGGTTGATCAGAAGAGTCCGTCTTTCCTCCCATAGTGAGCACCTACGGGCACGAGCATTGGATGCATACTCTTAACCATTTGTTTACAGGCCTATGCATAAGCAATGGCCTTGTCTGCGGAATAATACTCAAAGGGGGTACTGGTACTTCACGGCAGCAGTGGGATTCCTCTCCATCGTGCACATTATCTCTGGGCATCTATGAGCACTTGCCGATTCCAAAAGTATCCGAAAATTTTGGCACAGCCGAGGCCCAGAAAATGCCAAGATTTCCGGATACTTTTGGAACCGGCGAGCACTGGAGAGCAACATCTGTGTACCGTACTCGAGTACCCCTCTCTGAATCAGCTAAAGCATTTTGTGCAGTTAGAAAACAGGGTGGAGTAGGGATATGAGATATTAATCCAGACCCACGCAAGGAATTAGGACGGAAAAACAAAACCCAAACCGTTGGCATAATATTCCAAGGTTCGGGATTTGCTTTGGAGGGGCCATCCAGTCTCCCTTGCTCACTTTTCTATTGCTGCATTTTCTGCGCTTGGGGCTAACTAAGCTTTTAGTTTGCGCGATAAAAATATTTCTGCGCTCTGACAGCATAATGTGCATAGTGGAGCAGAATCTCGCTAATAATTTGTAGGAAAGATTTTGTATACGTACCAGCGGGGAAGAATTAGGACAAACCAAACTCGTATCATACCCTCCTTCCCTCCCCCTCTCCACTCCGCGATGGTAGCTATACCGGTAAGAAATGCGATCAATCCCCGACAACCACTATATATAACGGCTGAATGGACGGGGAATATCAAGACGTAGCTAAGTTGATACAAATCACCGAGCTATCATGCCCACACAATAGAGGCATTCAGCCCGGGCTTCAAAAGCGTTCATGAAAGTTCTCCGACTTCGGTGTGTGTAAGGCCTTTTTAGCGGCACTTTCCAGATGCACTTTGGGGATAGGCAGAATGTTGTGTTGGGTTGCCCCGGACAGCAATGCCGTTGGGACTGAACGACAGGGTTGTAATTGATGGTACCGTCCTTCTACGTTGTTCGAGAATTTACTGCATTACTTGCATACAAATCTGGTAGATATACTCAAAACTCGGCACCAGGGAAACACTTTTTCGGCCCCAGGACTAGATACCGCTAACCCCACCACAATAACATTATCATGAGACCATCACAGGAACAAATGACAGAACGATCGGTGGACCATATCTAAAGTGTACCGGGAACTAGAGGAAAAATATTATCATCCTTCGCCAGCATCACGAGAATAGGGATTGAGGGGGAAAAGGGTGGGTGAAAGATGGAAAATGAGTGAGCGTCCTTTGCCCTAGTTAGCTGAATTTCAGAAACGCTCAGAACGGAAGGTACCTTACCATCTACTGGTAAGTAATACTAATTAGATCCATATACACTAGCTAGCTCTACATCAAAAGCTTTCCTCCCCTCCTCTTACGGACCGCCTTCCAAAGATTACCCACGTTATCTACCATAGGGGAAGCCGTACTACAAGTACCGGTACACCCTCTTCATTTAGGACCCTGAGGAGAGTAGAACCGAATGCAAATATAATAATATTATATCGCGAAGTGATTAGATGCGAAAAATTTCACGTTTCGCACCTTTACACTTACCGGCATAAGCCTAAGGAATAGAATACCATAAGAACACGAACAACCAAACCATATGCTATGTATGGTAGTTAAATTAAGGTGAATCATGGCAAGCAGGGTTGGGTTGTCAGGTAATGTCAGTTTCAGTTTCAGTATTTCTTGGCAGCCACTTGAGGAATGTTTCTATTGCGGTAACTTACTCTATCTTTACTAACATCTGATGCTACAGAATCATTCCTTAACCATTAGTGAGAAATCCTATCCCGATCCCTTCAATTTTTGTAATTTGCTGACTCATCAATAAGAAGAACAAGCCCAAAAAACACAACATGCCTTTCAAGCCACCTTAACTTTCTTAATAGAATTTTTTTTTCCCAAACACTAACTTACTGCCTGCTCTGGAAGAGTTGAAAGATTGGGTTGAATATTGATATGATACATCTACGAGTACATGGACTACTGAAACCTCATAATACATTTTCTTTTTTTTTTGACTACCGAGCTCCAACTCTGCTTTTATTATATAAATTTCAAATTAGAAGCTAATTAAATTCACTTTCAGTCTAATTAAAATAGTCCCACCCATAAAACCAAGATTTTCTCTCCCTATTTCCTGTATTCTGTAATAATATTATTATCAACTCCCCCCTCCTCTTGATGCTTACCTTCTATCGTACTCGTACTATACTCCTACAATACCGTAAAAATTCGAATAATCAAACCATGTGCAGTGTAGACCGAAATTTCCTCCTCTGGAAAAAAGGGCAAGAAAAACACACCC
>Ga0307507_10003797_pt1 | contig 28272 bp, 31 predicted proteins | sample 7_EM_MG_FD_207223 | JGI IMG/M metagenome (GOLD analysis project Ga0307507, IMG submission 207223) | Populus trichocarpa ectomycorrhiza microbial communities from riparian zone in the Pacific Northwest, United States - 7_EM | ecosystem: Host-associated > Plants > Roots > Unclassified | place...
GCCTTGGAGTAGGTAAAGAAGGCATCATTATCAATCTCATAATTGATATTTGAATGATGGCCCATCAGATGTGCTGTGGAGGAGTGAATTACCAAAGGGGCCAATACTGTTCCATCTCCACTCACTCCTTCAATTACTGTAACCCAGTCCCTCTTTCCTTCCTGCCTAATCTTAGGATTCCTTCTCCCTGTACGGCAAAGAACTGTTCCCCCTGCGCCTAAACCCATTGCAAAGCCTTTCTCATCTGTGTTCCAAACATTTTCCGGCAAGACATGATATCTGCTCCTCAACACATAAAACCGTTCCAGATGATCTCTCAGAATAGCAGCATCAGTAGCAAGAGCTCTTTGCTTATCAATACTCTTTCCAACCTTACTATGAATACCTGGATGTCTCTTGACAAACCGATCGACCCATCTCTTCCCAATATCTGCCACTGTTCCCTTGGCCTTTAAAATTTCGAATACCATTTGCAAAACATGTCTCCTGCGGAGGGGAATACCACGATCGTCATAGTCTTCAATCGACTGAATGATAACCTTCTCCTCCAGGTGGGAGAGCAATTGCTGGCTCTCATGAGCGACCTTTCGTGGAGTTGTACGGCCTTTCAGCCTGTTTTGAAGAGTTGGATTCGAAACACCAAAGGATTCTGCTAAAAAGCGAATAGAGGTATCAGGATCCTCTTCTTTGGCGGCAATGGCTGCCTGAAGGCGATCCTCCAGGTCAGGCTTCTTGTTTGGCATTGGTTTTGAGTAGAATGGTGGTGAAAGTTGGTGTAGAAAGTGTGTTGGTTGTGTGTTCAAGTTAATCGAGGCTGAGGAGCAAAAGACAACACTCTTTTACAGCTCTTGCTCAGCCTCAAATCTTGCCCTAATCTTTTATAATTAATATGATACATAGTAAATCACCTATACTAATAGCTTGCAAAAGATAAGATGATTTCCATAAGCTGTTCTTTTTCTTTATCACTATTTCTTCTATAATCACAATATCTCACTTGCACAATTTACAGATGTAAAAATGAAATGTAAGGTTTCAAATTGCCCAGGTATATTCTAGATTCTGATTATGATTCAGGAATTGGATTTGGAGTTGATCCGATCATATTTGCTTTCTAGAATTACAAAATTATCCAATGAAAAGCAAGAGATATGGTGACCCATTACTGGGGGGTGACCCATTACTGGATGAAATACGTTATCACTTAAAATCTTTACAACTCACACTCTTCTTTTTTTCAAACACTTTCACTTTTCTTACCATTCACAATTCGGAACATCATTCATTTATTTTTATTGTACTTTATTCCCTTTTTACTTTACTTTCATTTCCTACGCTGCGAGTGATAATATATGACGCTTTGCAACCCGCCTATCTCAACATCTCCGATAAGCTACCCCACCACAATACTATTATCTCCCCTATTACGGGACTTTATCCGCTATGAATGCCTTACCCGCTGGGTACGGAGGACCAAGTTTCCGTGATCCCTCTCAGTATGGCACGCCAAATACCCGTATCGACCATAACGTGAGCACTAGGATTCATGGTCACTCAAATCAGAATGTAGCGGATATGTCAAACTGCTATAATAACACTATCAACATCGGAACAAATGACGAGTCTTCACGGGTTGAGGCGTGGCTGTCGCCCCTCGAGCCTCGTAGAAGGCATCAGGATGTGAGTAACCGTCGACTGAATGGTGTTGGGGATTGGGTTCTGCAGAGGAATGAGTTCGAGTCATGGCGCAACAGTCAAGACGGCTCCCTGAATCCTACTTTGCGATGCTATGGGGGTCAAGGAGTTGGCAAAACGTATATAAGGTATAAGATAATTTTCCAGAAACCGTCGACGATGCTGACAAGTGACAAAACCAGCTCCTTGGTAATAGACACCCTGTGCGAGCAAGCTCAAGGACATAATTTCGCCGTTTTGTTTCTCTATTGCGATTATCAGGCGCAGAAGGACCAGTCGGCGGTAAATATGATAGGTGGTCTCCTCAGGCAGGTTATTTCGAGAGGAATGGGGATTCCGGGCGAAATTCAAAAGGGCATTTAATGGACCAGGGCGGGGAGGTGGTAAATGCCTTCGGTTGCCGGACATGCTGGAATTGTTCGCCAAAGTAAGCAGTTCTATTGAGCGCGTATACATCTGTGTCGACGCAGTAGACGAGTTGCTGCCACAGGATCGATCAGACTTTCTTCGTGCACTACGACAGATTATTCAGGATGCGCCAAATGCCCGGCTATTCCTCACAGGGAGGCCGTATATTCGCAGGGAGCTTGACGATTATATCATGGAGGGATCCCACGTCATAAACATCTTTGCAGACCAAGGAGATATCGCGAGATATGTGGGCCGGAAAATAGGCGATGACAACGCCCGAGATCCAGACCTGATGACAGAAGATCTAAAAAATGATATTATGAAAACAATGTTGGAAAAGGCTTCGGAGAAGCAACTCTATTCCAAATTTGGATCACTGATTGGCATTCTTCGAAGGCTTCTGCTTGTTGCATTAAATATCGAGGCGATCTTGGGCGAGAGCTCTTTGGCAATGAGGAAAAAAATGTTGAAACTGGTGGCGGCCACCGGTGTGGACCTGAATAGTGTGTACGACCAAACACTGAACCGAATAAGGGAACAGAAGGGTGACCGATCAAGACTTGGGATGGAGGTACTAATGTGGGTATCTTACTCGGAACGGCCGCTGCGGGTAGATGAACTCTGCCATGCTCTGGCGGTGGAAATGGGGTCGACGGATCTAGACCCTGAGAACACCCGTCCACAAGATACGGTCCTAGCGTCATGCTTAGGGCTTGCCGTGGTTGACAAGGAGACATCGACGGTCAGACTAATCCATTACACACTTCAAGAATATCTTTCCCGGTCTAGTATTTTCCCCGACGCACATAAAACACCTGGGCAAACATGCTTGACTTATCTAAATTATAGGCAGGTCAAGGGATTTCCGGCTAATAGCATTTCGAACCTTAGGGACATGCATTTTCTCGAATATTCTTCTTTGCATTGGGGGGACCACGCAAAAATCGAACTCTCGGATCAAGGGAAATATCTCGCGCTTGAGCTGTTAAACCGGTACGATCACCATATAACCGCTACCTTACTCCTCAACCAAATCCACCGCTACGATTTTTCCTGGCTTACCCATCACCTATATACCGGTTTACACTGTGCATCCTATTTTGGAATTGATGAGGTTGTGGCTGCTTTGATGGATATGAAAGGCTGTGATATCAATCTGGGAGATTGTATGGGGTTCACACCCGTCGTGTGGGCTGCTCGGCAAGGGAATCAAGGGGCGATGAGGCTACTGCTCACGCGCGAAGAAGTCGATTCCGAAAAGCCAGACAATGATGGTCAAACACCACTTCGGCGGGCTTCTTGGAATGGGCATGAGGGGGTGGTGAAACTACTACTCTCACGTGGTGAGGTCAATCCTGACAAGCCCAACAACTATGGTCAAACGCCATTCTAGTGCGCCTCTCTCAATGGATACGAGGCAGTGGTGAGGCTACTACTCGCGCGCAACGATGTCGATCCCGACAAACCAGCCAACGGTGGCCAAACGCCCTTCTGGTGCGCTTCTTTCAATGGGCATGAGGTGGTGGTGGGGCTATTACTCACGCGCAACGATGTCGATCCCGAAAAGCCAGACAACGACGGCCGAACACCACTCGAGTGCGTTTTTTAAAGGGGCAGGAGCGGGTGGTGAGGCTCCTGCTCACACTCAGCGACGTTAAACCCAACAAGCCAAATAACGATGGTCAAACGCCGCTCTGGTGGGCTTGTTTCTGTGGGCATGATGGGGTTGCGAAACTACTACTCGCACGAGACGACGTCAATCCCGATGCGCCGGACAACAGTGGTCGAACACCACTCTGGTGGGCTTCTTGGAATGGGCATGAGGGGGTGGCGAGGCTACTGCTCACACCCGACGGTGTCGATCCCAACAAGCCAGACGACTGTGGCAAAACACCTCTCTGGGGCGCTTCTTCGAATGGCTGCAAGGGGGTGGTGAGACTACTGCTCTCACATGACGATGTCAATCCCGAAAAGCCAGACGCGGACGGTGGAACACCACTCTAGCGGGCTTATTGCTCTAGGCGTGGGGGGGGGGGGGTAGTGAGGCGACTGCTCGCACGAGACGATGTCAATCCAGATATGCCGGAAAATGGTAGTCGAAAGCCAGTTGGGGTCGCTTCTCTCCATGGGCATATGGAAATTGTGGCACTCCGCTGGCCTCGGACAACCGCAATCGCTAGCGTGGATTAAGCTTAAAGAGAAATTTGCCTAAATTCCCTCTCTGCCCGCACGCCCGTGCCTCGCTTTCGTGACTATTTCTCTCTGCATACTTATGCACTCTTCTAAAGTTAGATCGGAGTTCATTTCTACTCATGGTGCTTGGTAGAGGGGTGACGCCGTTGTATTGAGATACTCAATATGATGGCTTGATGTGTCGTGGCTTCGAAAGTGTTTGATTCCTCTGTACATATAGATCCACTTTCTTGTCCAATATTATACTTTACTTCCTTCCGTTTTTTTACGTTAGGATTCTGGTCCTCATACCAGCCGTCCCTAGTTAACCTCAGTGAGAGGTGAGGTGTCAGTGGTAAAAACGCGGGGATGCCGAAGGGTTTCAAATTAGACTGGCTTCCTATATAGAGCCAAAACCTGTTAGGGTCTTATACCTCTGCGGAGGGAGCTTGTGGAAAAAGTGCCGGATCTCTATTATTATTTGCCTTAATCCCGGTAGTTCGCTGTGGCAGAATATATCATAAATTGAGAGGTTCCTGCAACCCAAGAGACCGATTTTGTATGATATATGAAGGATACACGGCAGCTTACCTCGCGCATTCTAGAAGACTATTTTTTTTCGTAATAGCCCATGATACCATAGGTTTTTTTTCTTCCCACTAGGGAGGGAGAAATAAAAAAAAATAATGGCTAAATCCTAATATGTTTTCCCTTACGTTTTTACCACTCTTCAACATTCCCGAATTCCCGCAGACGAGTGAGTATATCCTCATGTTGTGTCCGGGGTAAAGATATTAGGCTCATTGTATTGTCAATGCACTTGTTTAGTTTTATCTTTTTCTTTGCTAAAGCTACGAGTGACAGTTTATGACGCCTCTTGTTGTGTATCCCAATCGCTCTCCGTCATAAGGCGATCCTAGTGTGTGGATTGAGGAATCTCGATAGGGGTGAAGACGAGGGAGCGAGTGAAGTAAATAAAATAAAAAAAATATATGGTATCATACCGGAGATAGGTAATCCCGGGAGGGCGAGAGTCGGTGGGAATGGTTCTTCATGGTCGAACATGGCCATAGCAAGATGGTAGCGCCACTCCAGCCGCAGAAAACTACGATGACTAACGTAGATTCAACCCGAAGAGGGATTTTCCTACCGGTATTATACTCCTTCTCAACACACGTACGTTCCCAGCTTTCTCGACTTTTTTCATCCCCATCCCTGTTATATATGTATTTAATCTTTTTGGGTCTTTTATACTCCCGAAGATGGAGCAGGAAATAGGGATTTCGGCCCTCAACCGAGAATTGGAGGAGGGGTTGTGTTAAATTTGCTGCCACAGTGGGAGAGGGAGGTTGGCGAGATGAAAATTGTTTTTTTTTTCATTGCCGGAGTCAGGGTATTTTGGGGGTTATTTTTCTTGGTCTGTCTCGTGAGGGGAATCAAAATGAATGCATTTTGCCTGTGGGGAAAGGCAAACTTCGTTAGTGCCATCTAGAATTCTTTCTTATGAAGGGTGCGGTCGGTCAAGTCGAAAAAAAAACAGGAGCAATATAGGAGCACGTTATTGCGATTTGCAAAAGTTTTGTCCAAGCGGTGGGAAAGGACTTTTTTTCTTTTCTTGAATGGAAGTGGGATAAACTAGCGCGTACTATCTCAGTCATAGTATGATAAGACTGTATGTATTGGGGCAATTTGGGCAAGAGAGTGTATACCAATTTTTTTCATTTCTTTCATTAGCTAGTAGACCCCGCTTATGACCGCAATATGGGCTTCTCTCTCGCCCCAATTTCCCCAACACATATGCTCTTACTACAGTTCGTATAGTACACAATACTGGTAGTCTATCCCACTAGTATTCAATAAAAAAATCACCAGCTTTCCTGCTCCTTGGACAAAAGTTTTGCAAATTGCAATAGCTATTGTTGGTGAACTCCCGACCTGAAGTCTTTTCATTCCCTGGCAGGAGGATAGAAGTGGTCATTAAGGCTAGTGGACGGTCTATTAAACATGAATTTCCACTATGTATTTAGGTTTATTTTTTACTTTCTTTCGTCATCATGATGGTGGGGTCGGTGGCTAAAATTTCTCAAACACATTATTACAAACCCCCGTACCGACTCCATTCTCCCGGGCGAATCCTACCGACCCCCCATAACACTTCCCACATCCCATACCCAAACCGCCTCGTCCCAGCCAACACTAGCAGCCCACCCCTCCCCACCAAATAAGCACCAATCCACGCCTGCGCAAAACTCTGTATGCCGATCCATGACGCCCATCATCCTGCCTCGCCCCCCAGGTAACCCTCCGATCCCGCCTGCCCCTGGAGCTGTTGCGTTGCTACTTCCATCGCTCCAAACTCGGACCGTCATGTCGTAACTTGCACTGATGAGCACGTCCCCGCAATGCGGGCTCCAGGCGATCTTTCTTACTGCGTATTCGTGGCCGAGCAGTTCGCCGAGAGGGCCTTTGTTGGGGAAGCGTAGGTCGAAGGTTCGGATTACCTTGTCGACTCCAGCAACGGCAAGGATGTCTGGGCGGTATTTATTCCAGTCTTGGGTGAGGAGTTCGGAGGGGGCGTGGGGGGATACGGGAATCGAGAGGGTGGGGGTGGGGGGGGGGGTGCGGATGTCGAAGAGGCGGGCGATAGAGTCTGAGGATGCGGTAGAGATTAGTGTTGAGGAGTGTGGGGAGAACAGCGCACTGTAAGTGCAGCTGTGGATTGGGATCGTGAGGAGTGAGTGGGAGCTAGTGGGTGTCCACTTCCAAAACATTAGCTAGTTCCCCCTATGTAGAAGACAGAAGGAAACGAACAAGTTTAACATCCCCATCCCAACTAGAACTCACAAACCCGCCCTTATCCACGAGATTCCAACTAAGACAGAAAACTTCCCTCTTATGCTCCCCCCAATTCGCAATCGGAAACCCCCCTTCCAGTGTTGTGTCAAACAATTTAATACTCCCATCACCACTAGCAACAGCAACATGATTCTCATGCGACTCGCTGAACGCAACGTCGAAGAGTGAGTCCTGTGTGTCGTAGTACCGCTCGCAGAGGATCCCCGATGGGGTCAGGGAGAGTATGTATAACCGACCGTTGCCGACGAGGCCGAAGTTAGCGCTCGCAGCAGTTGCGAGACGGTTGTCGTAGAAGGGGGAGTACTTTACGGAGTAGCCGTTGAAGCCTTCGGTTCGGTAGTGGAACATTGCGGGCGGAATGCCTGGTGGGGGGGGGATGTGATGGAAGAAGGGAAACGTTGTGGGGTTGAAAGAAAGTGTGATCGGGCGGAGAGGAGGAGTGGTGGTGGGGTTCTTCGGACCTGGGTGTTTCGCAGGGTAGCGTGTTTCGTGGGATGGGCCTTGCGCCAGAATATCCGTTCGTTAATTGAAAGAGTTGTGGTGACAGTCTCTCTGGTGAACGAAGCTCTCACCCAGCTTCTGAGTGACAAGAGTAGCCATGTTAGATCACCGGGGTCCATCAGAGCCAAGAATAGCCGAGGTTGCTTGTGGGGGCTAATATCTTGGCGGAGATGTCGCGTGTCGTGCTTCTGCCCCACAATCACGTGAGGAAACCACTCAACGCGTCTTCCCCACCTCTTTTGTTGTCATGAACAGCGATTCTGGCTAAATTCTCTCCTCACCCCTTGGTTCGTTCCCGAATTTCACGACTTCCCAGCTCATATTTTGTCTCCGATCTTCGATAACTAGCTAATGGAATTTTTGACCCTAAGCAGTTAGCCAGCATTTTCCTCAAGCGGTGACACGGCGCCCTGTTTGGCTCGAGCGCGAGATCCTGAATACGGGCGAAGGAATTTACAAGAAATCCATTTTTAGATTATAGAAGCGAAATGCCGCCGGTGAAAAAGAAGTTAAGAAAGTCGCTAGATTCGTCTTTCTTCGAGCCCAAGTTGCAGAGAGACAGAAAGGGCTCTTCGGCAAATCCAGGGACTGCCAAAGGTGATGCCGAAGGGTGTTCAACCGCAGAGTATGTCTCTGAGGAGGGAGATGAGAAACTGGATACAGACACAAAAATAGCACTTCTCGCATCTCTCCACCCTTCGGTATCAACAGCAGCACTAATGGACATCCTGCTGTCTACCGATGGTTCCATAAAAGCTACAGGCCAACTCCTAGCCGCCGGTCAAACCACCCTCCAAGCACGAAAGCCCCCTTCATCAACCAACCAGTCCTCCCTTGAATCCTTTATCTCAACTCAGAGTACCTCAACGACCGTCGCCGCACCAAAACCCCCACCAAAAGGCCAAACCATGCATCTCTACACCCCAGCATCAATAGCTCTGCACACCCCATGTATCCTCCACCCAACCTTCCTCCTACCCCACCTCGCAACAGCACTACTACAAGAACTCCTCCAAGAATCAACCACCTTCCCACCCCCTGGCAAATTCAACCTCTTCTCCCGCACCGTTCAATCCCCACACCGCAGCGTAATGTACACCACAACCCCGGCGACGACACCATACTACTATCAAGGCATAACCCTACCCCCCCCACGAGCATTCACCCTCTCAATGTCGACGGCAGCGGGACTAGTCGAGGAGTACTTCCGCACACTAGAACCCCGCGGGCGGATCACGGCCGCTCTGGTAAACTGCTATTCGGGCCCGCAGCAAGGCGTAGGCTTCCACACCGACGCACTGACGTACATTGGCCCCCGGGCGATAATTTGCACGCTCTCGCTAGGCGTCACCAGGGAATTCCGTATCCAGAAGCAGCCGCCCAGCTCCCATTCCTCCGGTACCTATGCGATTCACCTTCCGCATAATAGTTTGCTCGTGATGACCGCGGGGATGCAGGAGAATTGGAAACACTCCATCCCGTTGGTGCAGAGGGTTGACCGACATGAAGTCTCTGGAGACGTTAGGATAGCTATCACGTTTCGGTGGTATAGGGATGATTATGGGCCCGAAGTTACCCCAGCGTGTGGGTGTGGCGGGAGGATGGTGCTAAGGCCCGTCTGGGGTGGTGAGAAGTATTTTTGGAGCTGTGATGGGGAGTACAGAGGTGTTGGGCAGGGGTGTGGGTACTTTAAGTGGGCGGCGTTTGGCGAGGGGGGAAGGCCAGTGTTTGATGAAGAGAAGAAGACGGTGGTGAGAGGGGATAGTCGATAGATTTGTAGCTAGAAATGCAACCCGTACGGTAATTTAATGGTTTAACGGACATGGGAATTGTGGAAAGGGGTGGATCGCCCTCAACCAAACCATAGCGATTGGATGTAAGCCGTCAGCAAACTTGGGAAAACGAAGGGAAACGTGAGACTGCAAGTTAGCAAAGAAGGCGAGAGAGACCTTGCGGCGGATGTACAAGCGCCAGGGATAAAGTTTCCGAACAGTTAATTTAGGTTAACCCGCAAAATAAACCTTGTCCGGTACGAAACCTTTTTTTTTATTTTTTATTTTAAACTTTTTGGTTTACACTACACTCTACTAGCGAAATAAACTAAGCTAAGGTGAACATATATCGTGGCCCAAAGAAGGCGTCAAAGCAAATCCAAACCCAACAGCAACCAATAAAAACCTACATCTGGGGCACAACACCTCATCGGGCACCTACGTTCAAGAATAGTCTGGCGTAACAAAACAAACAACATACCTGAATCTCTGGCCACTTTCCAGAATCTACCATTCACCGCCGTCTCCTCCAAAGAACTAAACCATCCTCCACTCTAACACACATCGCCAGCTATAGGTGCGAGGTCTCCGTCGACCTTCCACCCGAGGACCAACAAAAGAAACCAAAACTACCACCAACCGAGCCCGGCCCCAGGGACCATGCCACTTGCAATGGGTGACATGGACCATGCCCGACCTCAACAACCTCCCCAAAGTAAACCTAACCTTTCTCCCAAAACTCTACTCAATCCCCTACTCAAAGGCACTACCAGTTACCGATAATCGAAAAACTGACATGATAAAAAAGCCACTAAATTCCTATTAGCCCAGGCTGCAGTTCGCCGAGGGTTAGTCCATGGGGGGTCACAAGGATGAAATGTTTCAGCGGAGTGGTATGGCGCCAATGTTGAAGACCGAAATACAGGAATGCTTCCTGATCGGGATCTCGGAACCCCTCTCCTCCTAACCCTAACCCCCCAGCCCATTGCCATTGGCCTGCCAACTCCGCCACCACCAACACAACTGCTGCCTACTACACCAACCCTATCCCTGATCCCTGGGGGTCAAAACAATTCCCCCCTCCCAAAACTCAAACTCTGACAAATGGAAAACCCTATCGTGGAGTCCTACCGCTCGTGCTCGCCCACTGTAGTAAATCTTGCAAAATCCGCCGTTCGATGAAAAGTCAAAATGTAGCGTACCATAAAACTAATCGAAGAAGAATATGCCAATAGAATTGGGAAGATAATCCCTCACGGGATAACCTCAAACCAAAAAGAACTAACCTCAGAGGAGGAAGGTTGAACTTGAAGCGATCGTGAGAAAGCAAACAAGGAACCTAACTGGTCCACAGTGATAAAATGACTACTTACATGGAGTTGAAATTTCAATCGTTATGGTTGTAGGGGTGACAGCGGTTGTACGAAAACTTTACCCATGGCACCTGTATTATTATTAACACAATTGGGTCCCTAGCACTTGCAATCTGTGACAAGACACTCCGGAAAGGAACAGCGTTTTCCAGAGAGGGTGTGGCTTCGGGAGGCTGACCTTGTCGGATCTCATTAACTGGCATTCGTCATTTTGTTAACCTGCTCTGCTAAGCCAATTATGCTTTGGTACAACTATCCCACTGAGATCTACAATACCTAATTCAATGAGTTTTCACTAAACCGTATTAGATAGCAAGATTTCCCAGGGCAAAAAAAAAAAAGTTTACTCTGATAGCATGAGCCACAAGGGCAACACCCAAAGAGAGCTCATTTTGACTCTGTTTTTTGCACGAACATCGTTTTCCCAAGCACGCCCAGATTTCTTGAACACCCCACCACTGCTAAATTCCTAACTTCTGACATTATCACACTCTATTCCCCTTCCCAATTCTTACAACCACCAATCCTCTCCTCTCCAATTTTATAACCATTAAACTTCTCTTTCTCCAACCTCTATGGCCACCAAACTTCTCCTTTCACAATTCTACCACCATCAAAACTTCCCTCTTTCCAACTTCCACCACCATCAAACTTCTGCCTCCTCAATTCTACAATCATTAAACCTTCCCCTTCCCGACTTCTATGACCACTAAACCTCTCTCCCCTGCAACTACCCCAAAAGGCTATCAGATTGTCAACCCAGCTCCCCTTACCTAACTTTTGCCTCACTACAGGCTAGTACTAGCAGAATATCCATTTCCCTGCATCCAAAATGGTAAAACTAATTTCCCTCAACAATACTCAATACTAATACCCTTTATTCTAGCAATTGTTTTCTTTACTCATACCTTAAATTTCTGGACTTTCTTATATTCCCACTTTTATTTGTTGTCTCTATCCTCTTATCGGTTCAAATAATAGCTAAATTGGATTCTTTAATATCTGATAATAGAATGAATAATTATAGTAGAGGTTGTGCCAGTAGAACAGCCTCGTATTGCTAATTGTAAATGAATACAAATATAAATTTGTTACTGTAATCAAGCTTATTAACCTAATTAAGAGAGTTCAAAAAATATACCTCAGGTTGGAAGGCAGTTGTTAAATGCAAATCAAAGTATTTTTAATAATTATCTTGATTAACTAAAAGGGTGGCTTAATATATGGTGTCAAAAGTACAAGCCTAATGCAAGAACCATCTATACAAGTCCTCATCATAATGATGATGCTGGGAATTGAGCACAAGAGTGCATACCTAGTATTTATTGATGATGTTGAAAATACTATTCGAAATATACCCACGTATGAGGCTGCAATGTATTCCCCACTTTGGGCAATGACCTTTTGTATAATCATTTGCTAAGCAAATAAGCTGATTGCCATTGTCGAATCCAGCCAAATACCAGAAAACTCAATGAACTTCTCTCATTCTTCATTCAAGGAGGATATTCTGAAGGCTTAAAGCAACTCGATTATGACAGAGAATCGTGGTTTAAGAACTCAAAAGCCTAACTAAAAAGGCCCTTGTGATGGAAATCCAGAAAAAATCCAAATAAATCGGTTTTGGAATATTGAACAATTAAATAAAAGCCAAGTAACCAAATGAGTGAAATGATGATGCATTTGTCTAATTGGTAAAACAAGGGTGGGAAATCAATTCAGAAGGAGATATAAAGAGCACGACAATCTTACTGAAAGCTAATCTGAGTATTCTATGTTTTGCCATTTTTGATATTCTGTATAAAGCAATAGCAGACATTGTATTCTAATTTGCCCAACTTATTGCTATAACAGCAAGAATCTTTGGATATTACACTTAACTCTGAAATCAATTATATGTCGGCTCTCAAACTGGATGACTCGGGAATGAAGATATCCAAATAGTAACTAGGTTGTATTAGATACTCCTTGAAGAATTATAGAAAGAGAGGTGGTTATCTTATCTAATATAGCTAGAGTACTTGTTGTCGGTGTTAGCGCATGTTTCATGGATAATGGTACGATTATCATATTCAAGTATCATCATTCACAATTTTTGTTTTCTTTTTTCTGATATTGTTCCATCAGATGAGAGCTGGGAGCTTTGGTTGTTTCCCTCCTTGTATTGCCAAATTATGTTTAAGGTAGCTTTCCTATGGGTTGAAGGTTACTGAGTGTTTTTTTAATTTTTTAGATTGTCTTTTGTTTTGTCTTCAAAGTGGGAGGTTCGAGTTTTGCCCTTCCTTTGTTCTTGGATTGAGTATAAGCTAGGTTTGCTAGTTGCTTGAGAAACATCAGCAAAAATAATCCTGGATGTCAGGTGTGCCCACTGTGTCTGGTGCACCTGGTGCACATAAGGTCAACCGCTAATCAGGATGCAACCACTTATACTAACTCGAACTGGGGGCAACTTGCACAACACCATATCTTCAGGACATCCCCTGGTGCAACACCATATCTTCTGGGCGTCACCAGGATACCACCATTTTTGTCAGGCAGATCCTGATACGCAACCTCATCTTTAGGATTCACTCTGGAATTAGGTCAAGGGTCCCCTCTTTGCTTTCTGATCTAGGTCACAATATACACTTATATAGTCCATTTGAATAGTCCTCTATTGAATTTCTAATGCTACTAGTACTAAAGCTAAGATATCTAAATAGAGGTGCCACCTCACATATGGCTTCCCCATGGCTCCTCTGGGTATCGCTCCCGGTATCCCTCTCGGTTAGAGTGGTAACCTCATGGGTATTGACCGTGTAGGAATGGTCCTTCCACCGGTGTGTAGCTTCGGTCAAGCCCAACACCCTCCCGCAAGCAGAATTGGAATCCGTCTAGCGGTTGTGGTGTAATCTTTAATCCAGTAAAGTTCCACCAATGTTACGATAGAGACCCCTTTTAGAGAAGTCAGTGAAATCCCGGGTCTTAATGCCACAATGACGTATCCTATACCACGGCGTAGATGGCGTCGAGCCCAATAACCTACTGCAAACGGAATTGGAATGCATCCAGCGGCTGTGGAGTAATCCGCCATTGAGTTAACTTCCAACAGCATACTAGTCGTACTTTTACAGAAGCCAGTGACTTCATGAGTTTTGATGCCACAAGGACCTAACTTATACCACTGGGTGGCTGGTGTCAAGCCCAGCATGATGCATATCTTGGATTCATAATCGCTCTTCCGGTAGTGATTGAGCCTTCTGGGTAGGCCTGATGGTTATGATGTAGAGCAGTGAGGATAAAGTGGGGAGTCGCGTCGTGTCAAAGGCTCAGTGCCGAGAAACTACAACAATGAAGTGTGCTTGAACAAACTGTCATAGCTATCTCTCACTCTCAGACTGGAGTGAGCTGGCATTTTCACTCTCTGAAAGATGAATTTCTGAAAATAGAACTATGGAGTATCTTGAGTGTAAAATTCAAATTAAGAGTACGGTGGCTTTTTCACCTGGCGCCCACACTAAACCAGTTATTTTTGCAAAGGGTACCCCTCATCCTGAGATAGGGGGTAATAGTCAAGTTATACCCTGAATATGAAGTAAATGAGTGGTGTATTCAGAGGTGTGATGGTGTTGTAAGCTGAGTCTGGAAGTATCAGGTATAAGATTGTGGAGCCACTAGCGTCCCGAGATAAGGGTATATGGCAACTGTGCCTCCTGACGCACCTGGCATAAGTGAGGGCAGCAATCCAGCTCAGGGCTCACCTAACATCCAGAGCGGAAAGCTACCGTACCTTGAATCCTGACGCAACCGATGTGCACCGGGCGTAAGCTATATTTTTCCTGATAGACTCTTGATCTATTTTGGTGTCTAGTTTATTTTGTCTCCAAAAGGAGAGGTTTCATTCTTTCCCTCCTCTTATGTCTGAGTCAAGTATCAGATAGCCTTTCTACCAGTAGGTGGTTAAGGAGCTGTTGGGGTTTGTTTCTTTGCATTCTCATTTGCTTTGTCTCTAAGTTGGGAGCTTTCATTCTTTTTGTCCCCTTATTGTTAAATTGAGCATATGGCTGTTTTTCTACTTGGTTAAAGGAGGCAGTCATCAAGTGCTTTGTTGTTTTCTCAGCCTAGGATTGTGAAGAAAAGGTATATAAAGTAATCATTTATAATCCTTCTTTAATGACCTTTCTAGTATTGAATACTACTGCTGAATATTCCTTCAAACGAACATGTAATAACTAAATCCTTATTGGTATATCCTCTTGACTCCATACTGAATGCTTTTAGGATTTTCGTCTGACAAGGTCCTGGCCAACTTGGGAGGGCTCTGGTGACTTATCAATTTCAGCCAGATTGAGATTATTGTCTATATATCCAAGAAGAATTCAGGAAGGTCTTGCGCATCATGTTGACCACCATTGTCCAATATCTTTCTTAGCTAGTAAGTTGTATACTGTTAAAAAAGTAAGTATATATTCGTTCTTATTACCAAAACACGAATATACCCAAAAGGAACGAATGTGAATTGGCTCTTTATCTAAGTCTCTATCTCCTAGTTGTTGGACAAGCTTGTCATATTGCTTGGTTAAACTCTAACTAGAACCTTGAACATGAATTTTGGTGCTGTATCTTGTTCCTGATTATCGCAAGATTCGTCAAGGGAGATTCAGCGATCCTAGAAGGATCAGGAGGAGAAGCGTCGATGGAAATATCTTAATGGGATATAATTCAGATTAAGGAATAGTAGAGTAACCCCTCAACTTAGTATATTAGAGTTAGTATTCCTTTAAGGCTTAAGAGTTCGAATGCTTAATGGAATGTGAGCTCTTTAAGTACACATAAATCATAATCAAACATTGTAACCGCCTGGTGGGTGGTGGCGGGAATTGATAGGGTTACAATACTATCTCTATACCAAATTGCGAGACTAAGTACCGGAGGCTTAGACTAAGTTGTTTTAGCACACTTCTTCCTATATCGCCACTACCATATAGTTGTTTAAAAGCTAAGTATCTTTGGTCTGGATTCTCGAAGCCAAGTGAAGTCTGAAGAAGGAACTGTTCAACCAAGTATATTGGAAACTCTTTCTGTCGAAGTCTGCCTTCTCTAAGTCCGGAGAATAGCAGGTCTTAAATACACGTGTCAGGCTAATCGGATCCTTGTAAACAATAACTATAAAGACTCCCCAAAGGTAGTCTTGAAACGTTACATAAACTTGTCAAGTATTAGAATTAATAACTTAACACAATACATAAAATATATTGAGTATCAAACGATACTCGAACCGAAACATAAAACATCATAAGTATCAAACTCAATCATAAAACATACTGAGTATCGAACGATACTCGTAACCAAACATTAACCCCTACTGCCTTCAAATATCCTGTCCAACAAAGAGTCCTAAGATATGCAAAGGTAGTAGTGAAATCAACTAAGTCCTAAAACAAAGATCTAGATGTGACAGGATATGGCTAACAAAACAAGTAATTGAATCACACAAGCAAGGGATCGCTACTGATGTACTAAACTAGTTATATCTAATAGAAAGCATAGGGATTCCCAATTTGGTACAAGAAGCGAAACATAATAATATGCGACCTAAGGAAAGTATTCCCTAATAGGAAACTATAAGAATACTGTAAAAACTTGAATAATTGGATGTTGTGCTATGTTATTGGGCTTTACTCTCTCAGTATAGTGAAGAAACCTTTTTTTTTTTTCTGTCTTGGAAGGGGGAAAGGGGCTGTGCTTTGGCTGTGTTTTTGGCCCCCTTTCCAGAGAAGGGAATTCAGGACCAAATAGCGCACCGTCTAATTATTCGAGTTTTTATGGTAGGGATGATACAAGGTAGTGAATAATGCATTACTGGGGAAATCACAAATAGGCAATATCCAAAGTCAGCTCAATGTCTGGTAGTGATAATAGCAGATTCCATTACGGGTGCTAACTGTCTTTTGGACACTCTTATTACTATCATTGAAAAGGTATTCTGATAGCGGAATTGTCTCACTTATTCATCGTAATATCACATTAATGTAATAGGTTTTCGCTAATTTTAGAAGGCTGGCAGCTCTATTGGTCTTAATTCCCAAGACCTTGAATGAAAGATATAGTAATCTTGAGTTGCCGTCTCTAAAGAAATTTCAGGTGGCCATAACAGATCGGAAAGTGAAGATAGAGTTTTAGCTAAGGGTGTAGTTTGAACGGTTGGCTCCCTTGATATAGTAGTCATAAAGGACCTGGCACTTCCACTCCACGCTGAAGTATCCAGATTGCTCCACTCACCGTCTTCCATCCTTTCTGTATCTTTCCAATTCTTGTTGGCTTCACAGATCTACTAGAGGACTCCGGTCAAGTACTTCCTCCTCCCTGAGGGCACAATAAGCAAATCCTTGATAAGATGGGTAAGTAATCTCTCTAGTTTCGTGCAGCAGCTTAACAATGAAGCATCTATTATCTATCAAAGCTTCCTTTTCCAAAAATTTCATTTCATTATTGAGAATGAAGAGTGATGTATTATGTGGTACTGGTATTTTGAGGCTTTCAAAAGAGTTAATGGCTGTTTTATTCCTGCGAGTTCAGCTGAATTTAATTTAAGTTGCTGATGCCAGGGAAGATGAAAGTTATAGTATGTCAGCAATTGAGTTGAAACACTACTAATAAGATTTAATGAACTCGGTGTACCTTTAGTACTAGTCTCATCGTTAGAAAAAGTATGAAATTGAAACATCAGAATGATTTAGTTCTTCAACCAGGTTTACTATTTTGAATTAGGGTGGTGAAATCTTTCTATATGCTCTATTACCTTTGACCAATAGTGTGGACGAGACTTCAGCAGTCCACCATACACTTATACCCTCCACGAGTAAGTTCATATGGCATTCAGTTTAGTTTCTCTCTTCAGATGCATAATTGCACCTATGACTTTGAACTGCTTGAGGAGCAGTGGGACAATCTTCTGGCGGAGAATGAAAATAAATTTATAAGTCGTATTGTGTAGGTGATTTATTCCTGATTATTAGTAGAGGCCTAGCTGACTATCTCTTAGGAAGAAGAATATTTCTAACCTCCTGATTGTGTGATATATTCATGAATATTAATTAGTGTTGGTTCCTAACATACCTTAATAGCTCTTTTACTACTTGAGTCTTGGAAAAGGTAAAGCAGAATTTTCTTGGCTTCAACAAACATTTGAAGTCAGACTGGAGGGGTAAAATTCATAATAGGTATATTCCAGTGAATCTCGGTGTTGATTAATTCTTGATGTTTGGAAATAATTCTTTATAAACCTGGGTCAGTTTCTATATTAGTTCCTGATCTTAGTAACTCTTTTCAGAGTATATTAGTAATAGGGTAAAGACTGTCGTTTATCTATTTTCGAAATCAAGTATAAAGAGGGATTTCCCTCGCCCTGCAGATGTTTTACTACATCTCTCATTTCTGATATCTTTTTCTCTAAGACCTTGGTATATTCTTTCCTTCTATTACTAACCTGACTCTAGTTCCTATTTCTGTTAATGTATAATTAGTCACTACTACTTTAATTCAATAAGATATATTTGAGTAAACTTACTTGAAGCAGACTTGGTGAGCAATTGTTATACATGATCACAAAGCTCCAAAATAGCAACATATGATAGCTCAGGACTTTTTGCTTGTAATTCGGGTGGGGATAGGTAGAGATCTGAGTCGAACTGTATTTTGCCAAATATGTTCAGAAGAAGAGTCATTCCATCAAATAGCTTTTCAGGTATTTTATGAAGTTTGGAGGTAGTATCAAAAGCCTCTGAATTCTCATAGGGGAGCTCGGGAATAAAGAGTTCCACAGGGCTCACGGGGAAAAAGAAAAATAGAATATGAGAAGTACTAAGGTGCATTCAATATGTATACTAGGTACAGAAGACGTTGGGCAGAGAGCAAGTCTGAGGGGCGTAATCCCCTTCTTATGCTGTTCAGTCCCTTCACACACACACATACTAACTAACTAGGGTACAAGCCTCCCTTACCCTAGGGTGAGCTCTCTTACCCTAGGCCAAACTCTCACCCTACAACTATTTATATACAAAACCCTAAACCCATACCCCAAAGGTGACAGGTAACTTAGCAACCTCATTAACAAGTACTATATACATTTCCGTGAAATTAATGAAATCATATATTACAAACATATAAGAGAACTTGAATGGTGTCTTAATAAGTACACCAAGTCAGTTGTTAAACTTGGTGGATGGGTAGTAAACTAATGCAAGTATTGCTTAATAGAGTGAGTATTTTTATACTCTTTTTGCACTTCATTTTTGAGCTTTAGATCTGCTTCTGAAGTGATTGTTTCTACAAGTATGCTAGAGGTAGCCTAAGCATACCAGGTGCTGAGGTATATCTCTTGTGCTTGCTAGAAAATTATCATATTCCTTGCTAAGCATTCATCTCTTGCAAGACCAGGATCACTTTATTCAAGTTAGTATACTACTACTTTTAGGCAAGCATAATAAGAAGAGATATCTTTCGATTGAACCCTGCAATGATCTTTCCGGTTCTTTCTCTAGATAGGATTCAAGGTCTCTCCGCTCAAGAGCTCTATATATATCGTCATTATAGATAATCTTAGTCTGGAGTACAGTGGTAGTTGCGAAATATAAAATTGTTGACAAAGGATTGACCGGTTTCAGGCTTATAGCTGATTCTAGAGCCATCAAAATTGGTAATTTTTCTAAAAACAGCTTTAAACTTAATGATTGATAATTAAAATATGCACTTATCCTAGTTGAGAGCTAGGTTAGCTCTAAAATTTACTATGAAGGGGCAGTGTCAAATTTGGGCCTTTAAGGTCTCGTGGAATATTGTACTTATGTTGTATGAACTATTACAGTTAGAGAGATAAGCTGGAAAAAGCCAAGATAGCATGGAAAACTATCACAGTATCTAGTTTGAAAAAGTAAGTTATTGGAGAACAAAAGATGTGATTTGGACGAGAGGGTTTCTAGATTTCTATATTGTACAGAGAGACATATAAAAATGTGTGCAATCAGATCATCTTGCTACATGCCCTAATAATTGATCGTTACCATAACCTAAATGGCTGTTCAAAATATCCCACAATATCATAACTTAACATTACTAAATTTCCCTTTAAGCTTCTCTCTCTTCTTCCTCCTTCTCACTCAACTCTTTCCTCTATACATCTCTCTTCTCTTTTTTATAATACAAACAAATCTTCTCTTCTTTTTTCACAACTCCAACACGCCTTCTCTCTTCTCATTTTTACAATTCAAACACGCCTTTTCTCTTCTCCTTGTTACAACTCATTTGCACTTATGTTTCCTTATCCATTCGCTCCTCTACATCTTTTACCTCCTGCTTCCTCTATACCTACTTTATCATCTCTTCCGCCACATCCTTCTTTCCCTTTTATACCCCCTTCCCCGCATCTACCACCTCAACTCTCTCAACCACCTCACCTCGCTCTCCCCTCTCAGTCCTCTCTGCCCTCCTAGCTCATAATGCTCTCTTAGTCTTTAATGTACCCTCTATCCTCTCTACTCTCTCTACTCTCTCTACTCTCTCTACTCTCTCTACTCTCTCTACTCTCTCTACTCTCTCTACTCTCTCTACTCTCTCTATTTTCTCTACTCCCTACTCTCCCTAGTCTCCCTACTCCTGCTATGTCTTCTACTTCCTTTGCCTTCTCTGCCTCCTATACTCCCTCTTTCTTCTCTTCCTCCTTAACTTCCTCCAAATCTACCCCCCCTAGCCTCCATACTCACTCTCCCCTCTAGACTTCTTTCAACACCTTTCCCTTTTTTGCCTTTTCTTCCTTCTCATTGCTCTTTACCCTTCTTTTTCAATATACCCCCTACACCTTCTCACTTTGTACCCTCTATCTCTCCTCTTCCCCTCCCGCTACTTTCTCTCTCTCAGCCTGTTTTACTTCTTGTAAACCCCCTACTAGCTTTACCCTATTGGCTCCCTATATTTTCTCATTTCCCAGAACTCTTAGAACTATTTTTACATCCTTGTTCTCCTATATACCCTCATCCTCTTCTGCTTATCTAATCATCTCTACCCTCTCTTGCTTCTTCAGATAATGTAACTGCTAATTCGCACAACTAGAGTTATAGTCAACCTAATAGGGCTGTTGCAGACTTGGATAGTCATTCTAGAGACAATATTTGACAGTCTTGCTAGGATTTTTGGGTAAGTTATAATCTTATATCTAACTTGAACAATTACTATTATATATTATTCAATACTAAAAGATGGATGAAACTCATAGGGCCGAGAGGCTGCTAGTAAGAAATTGCTATATACCAAGGATTAGTCATATGTCATGTGACTTATAGGTATGAGTCACATAGGGTTAAGGTTGAGAGAAGAACTTCCCTATAAGTGCATTCTGACATGCTCGAAGTTGACTTCTTCACAAAACCACCCAAGTACTTTTTTATATATTACTTTTATCATAAAAACTCCTTAGACTTCACCTAGGCACTTGAGAGGAAGATGTTTTGGTGTCTCTCATGCTCTCTGAGACCTACATTGTATAAAGACAATATGAGAAGTATCCTAAGAATAATTAACAGAAAGAGTTGTTATCTGCTGGAAGTCTCACCTCTTGGAAGATTGCAACAAGCATACAGTTACTTTCATCTTGCATTTAAAATTCTAGGTGATACTATTCTTAGATCAGAGGCCTTTCATTCTTTTAAAGGCACAAAATACTCCTCTTTATCAGGACATTGAAAGATTGAAAGAGATGATTAAATCCTAATTGATTGTTTCCTCTTTAGACAAGGCTAAATTATTTTCATAACAAAAAAGTTAGAGCCAAAAACAAGAGACTTTAACAGAGTTAAAGTGCATATAAAAGAGAGTAACAAAGTCCGACAGGTTGGCAGCATCTTGGCTAGTGGTGATACACAGTTGACACTTGCAGACATGCATAGTTATAGGAAAATCTGTGTGCGGGTATTGTCACTAGATGCTATTGCTATGCTTAAACATCTTGCTCCAGTCTCAGGGTCTCCCAATAGAGAACCCTAATTGTCAGAGCAAGTAAGTGTTAACTGGCACTCAACCCCCTACCTAGACAAATGGTCTATACTAATTAATATTGTGACTAATTGACTTAACAATCTAGGTAATATATGTAAAATTCACCTTGTATTGCAGGTTCTGAATAGAACTAGGCCTCAATTGGAGATGTGTTTCAATAATAGTTATAGAAGTAATATGTCTCCTATCTACAAGGATAATCGACTAAAACCTGGTATGAGGTAACCGAGCTTGCTTGAGAAATTTGCCAAGATCTGGAGAGATCTACAAACTAGCAACACTCATTCCATTTCACTTGTTGTAATCAGGATATATTGTTTGTGTTCCACAATTGTCAAGGAATAAAGGTTTATTATTTTACAGGTCGTAGTAGTTCACGTGAGTTTGGTGTTTGAGGCTAATGATCAAATAGTAGTCCAGGAATTTCGTGAATATCATATAGGTGGGTTGGAACAGGAGTTCGCTAATGAGTTAGTTATTAAGAAATAGTTTGAGGGGCAATTGAGCAGTACTCTTTCATGCCCATCATGCACTAAACAATCAACTACCTAGTCCCTATTTAGGTTTCTATCACAATCTTTAGCTACTCTGCCGGGCCGTTAATTGGATTTCAGAAATGATTTTCATCAGTTCCTTGCAGAAGAACTGCAGGATAAATATAATGCGTGATATTGTGAACTGTGCAATAGGCGTCAGCCAGCGGCAAAGAAGATTACTATTACTCAACAGGTAGATCTTCTAATTATCAACCACTCATCTTTACTAAAGAAAAATCCAGATTACAAAATTGTTTGTCGATATTGAAATTTCACACTCTTTAGCCCTGAAGTAGAACTCAGCTATTGAGTACAACTTGTGAATCTATCATCTATACACTGTCTGCAATGATATAGGTACCATGGAAGGGGGGCACTATACTGTATTGGTTCGAAACTCACATAGGAATGGCTGAAATCTCTACACTAATGGCCAACTAATCCAGATAGGAGAGTGTCAAGTTGTGATAAGCTTGACTCTTAACTAGTAGTTCTGAATCATTACGAACTTGGACTAATCTGAAAAGGGCATCTTCTATTCTGGGCTTGTGAGAGAAAATAAGAAAAAAGGCAAAATAGAATTGAACTGGAATGTGGAAACTTGTAACTAGAGCCTTTGATTCACATTTATTACCCTTTTATCAATATTTTCCTATTCTGTGTCAGATTACGAACATCTGCGAGACTACTGTTAGAGACTATTAGTAGGCTGTATTCAGTAGAGGAAATAATTTTATAACTATTTTCTAATTGTACAGTGATTATAGATAAAAGAACCTTCTTTTTTCCAGGGTTTCCAACAGGTTGTAACGACCCTAGGATAGGTCGCTACAGGGGACGACCTGAAAAGCCCAAAGGGTATCACAAGAGGTAATTATAGTAAGTCCGGTCTAGTATACTTAGTACACCATGGTAGACTAAAAGTTAGGAAAAGCGACTACCGGCAGGCTACTAGTATGGTAATGGTTACCATGAGTGATATGTATGGTAACCTAAGGTAGGGAAAGGTACATGGTTAGACAGGGTGACCTTGCGGAGGAATTACTCCTCGGAACTCGAGTGAAGCATAGAAGGGTTATAAGAATCTCCGGGGACACTATACAGGGTGTCAGGCGGACTTCAATAGATATTTGAAGTATAAGAGACTAAAGTTACCCTACCCGTGAAATTTGGTTACCCTACTTAAGGGGTTACAGTTACACTACCTTGAGACCCGACTATGCTACCTTCGTCGAAGAAGCCTTACCGTAGTATGTTGGAATTACTACAGGTATGCTCAGGATTAGATGTTACTGGTACTGGTGGTAACTAAAGGTATACACGGCCTTGGTATGGTGAAAGTGGGATTCCAGCCCGGCCCTGGGGGTGGAATAGGTGTCCAACACAGCCCTCTGGCAACAATGAATGAGAGGTGCGCCAAGGGAAAATCCATATCTAGTTGTGAATCTCTATTCTAAATCTAAGGATGGAAGATAGGCTCATACCACTAAAAACATTGTGGCTGTCTGTCCGACCAGATGCTGTTCACTTGATATATAAGAGATATGCGGGTGACCGCCGTAAGGGAGGTCACCTACTTTGGCTCCTGGAGACCCCTGACGGATATAGATGGGCTCCTACATGCCTATGGGTAGTAAGAAAGCCACCAGAGGGTCTACAGGGAGATTTGGGGACAAGTTTGGATTGCTGCCAAATCTAGTCCCGGAGATGTTGGGAGTTAACTCTAGCTACAGTAGCTTATCTGTCAGAACGTTATTAGGCTCAAGAAGCATATGCCTAATCATGGTAGAAGTAGTTAGGGTTGTATTGGCTCCGGGTAGCGCCCAACGAAGACATTACCACTATCCATCTCACAGGGGGAACTTAGTAGTCAACCAAGAATGATATATCGTATCAGTACAAGCGGTAACTATTAAGCTTGCATACAAGATGCTAATGCTGAGAGGCCAGAGAGTTTTATCAACATGAGGACTGCGAAGTTGTCTGTAGTTCGCCACTTACATGACAACGATTGGAAGAGATTCTGTCTCATGCTGTTGTATTGGAAATACATTGCAGGAATCACTTCCGATTTGTGGACCTGACAATGTCTGAACAATCCGCCAACCCCAGATGTTAAATCGAATGCAGAAGCTTGTCAGGATAACCCTGAGCTGAGAAGGGTGCTCACAAGAGGTCAGAGTAGTGATAGATGTTGTTGGCTTATAAACTATTCTACTTAAACTATAACACGAACAATACTCTACAATCATTACAATGGATTCTGGAGAACTTGAATTGAGTAAAGCTTTCAGCCTTAATGATATTAAGTTTGTCTGTTTGATTCTTTTATTGAATTTATCTTAATCTGTACTAGGACAAAGAACAGCAAGCATTCGACGAATTAAGGACAACGCTCACCACGGCACCGGTACTGATACACTTCGACCCCCTAACACGAACCAAGATCGAGACAGAGCCCGCAAAATATATCTGCTCTGGTATACTGTCACAACAATGCCAGGATGGAAAATGGAGACCACTGGCATACCGATCCAAGACAATGTCGGACGCCGAATGCAACTACGACATACACGACCAGGAACTACTGGCAATAGTCCAGGCTTTCCACGATTGGAAAAGAAACACGGGGGGAAGCCCGAAGCCGGTACTGTCAGGCCTACGATAGGGAAAGCTAGCTCGATAGTTTGTTTACTGTTTTATAGCTAGCTACGATAGATAGATAGGTGGGCGATAACTCTGCTTGTCTTTTTGTGTTGCCCGGCCTTGGGCACAAGTGGTAAGCTATATAGCCCCTTAAGGTATCCTGTAATTAGAGAGGGGTGCGGACGATCGTGAATACAACAACAGTGACCAGTGAGAAAAACACAAAAGGGATTGTGCCTTTTTTTACAAACCTTCGGGCAATCGAGTGCCTGCTTTCATCTATCTATCTACTGACTTCGGACGGAAGTTACTTTTCTTTCATCGGTGTTTGATCACCAGATTCTTTCCTTTTCTACTTTTTCTTCTGCTCGATTTACTATCCTATCTCATCCCGGACCGGCTCTTCTTTCTCTTTTTTTTCTTTTGCAGGCGAACTAGAAACCTGAACGAAATTCTCTTTCTCAGTGGTGCTCTGAAACAGATTCTTGGGTGCTACTCCTGAGAGACTTTGCTGCTATCGATTTCATCTCTTTCTTGCTTTTCTTTCATCTTCACCCTTTTTATCCGTTTCTTTGTGTGTTTGCTACATACAAACCGGCAAGCTGGAAGAAAGCATTCCCTCCTGCTGTAGTAAAGCCATCGACAGGCATCTCCAATTGCTTGATCGATACCGGCAGCTTCCATCACTCTCATCATCTGCTTCCTATCCTACTTCTCTGCTGGATATTGACTTTTCTCCTGTTTCCTTGCCGGTGCCAGATTCCCTTTCCCTAAGCCAAGAACACTTAGCAAACAAGCGTCCTTTCCCCTTAGCTGCTTCAATGGGTACATTAATCAAGATTAATTTCTTTAGTGGTGGTAATGCAGACCTATGCGAGGATGTCGAGAAATATCTTCATGATGTTGAGACTGCAGCCCTTTCCTGGAATCTCACGATTACTCCTGGTGTTGTGGAGACAGCGAACAAGTCTAAGATATGTCTTTTCCGTCAAAACTTAGAGAGAGATGGAGATGTCTGGCACAGGTGGTACCATGTACTACCAGAAGCTGACAAATTGGATTTCCACAAGATAACTGCTGAGTTCCGTGACTGCTACGGAGTCAACGCAGCTCAGGCATCCTTACTCTTTGCCATGCAGAATGAGATGTTATCTTTCATGCAGGGAGAGAAGGAGCACATCCTGGATTACGTTCACCAAGTGGAAAAGCTCTCCAGAAAGATCCCGAAGGACATGGACTCCCTCTTCGCTATCGCTTTTATCAAAGGGATGAGGGACCAAGAAAGACCGAAGAGAGTTACCTTCGACTTGAAAGATAGCCCAAACTTCTCATTTTTCAAAGCGTTGACCATAGTGAAGTTTTCTTTTCAGGAGATAGGCGAGCCAGATCCATTTCGACCTAGCCAGAAAGTGAAAGAACCGGAGCAGGCATCGATGTCCCTCTACTCTAGCCCGATGATGTCTAAGGTGAATTCCATTGCAGTCACTGACATCCCTAATTCTGCCTTAGCAAACAGTATCTCATCTCTTATTATTACACAGGAGCAGTTTAATCCATTTATGTCTTCATACGAGGCAACCATGAGAAAAGGTACCCGATACCCACAGGATCATAGTCGACCCCAGGCTTCTATGGCATCTCGCAGAATTAACCCTAGAGTGACCTGTTTTAACTGTGGGACAAGGGGTCACTATGCAGACATGTGTACTAATCCTCCAGTTAGCTCTTATGAGCAGCAGGAAATCGGGGAGAGACTTTGTTGTGAGAGTGAGCATCTTCCTAATAGCTATTCCCCTCCCCAAGCGAGACTAGAACCTCCACTCTCAGGCCCAAATAGGATCACAGTAACTCCGAGAGCTATCCTACAGTGTTCAACACCGGACAAACCGGCTGTTAGTCAGTTACTGGCAGCCCTGCTCACCTGTGTGAGGTCTTGCAGAGAGAGCGAGAGGGACCTTGGGCAGGCCTGCATGATAGCTGCTCACATCCCAGCTGTCCGTACTATCTTCCAGAACGCTCTAGCCGAGAAGCGAGCGAGAGTGGAGGATGTGGATGGGGAAGGGGTGTCTAGTCAAAGGGCAACCAAGGCTCCACGAAGAGTGGTTGACTCAGGTGGGAGTTCTTCTGTAATGAGGTCTCGTCGGCAGACAAACAATGCTCTAGCTCACAGGAGAGGAGCGGAACTTGAGCCGGTAGTTGAGATCGATGTGTTTGAGAGCTCAACTGAGCAACCCGAGGAAGATCTCATAGAGGTTATGGACGTTGTGGATCACAGCCTGAGTAGGGAGCCTAGTAGTTAATATCAGCTTCGATCTACGGTAAACAAGGGGAAATAGAAGGCCGAGACAATTCCTATTAAGTGGATGAAAGGACAAGTTCCCTTCACAATTCAAGATGCACTTAGTGAACCTTCACCCAGGTTGAATATAATCTTATCTCAACCTCTAGACTGCTCACCTAGATTAAGACGAGATTCAGCCGCACTCCTTCACACTTGGGTTCCGCGTGTTCGGAAGAAAGGAACTTGGGTGGCAAATCTAATAGATGCACAAGTGGCTTTACAGTCGGCTAAGCTAGCTATCAGAAATGAGGTCATTAGCGAGGCATCTCCAGTGAACGATGACAACATTGAATGTCTATATATAGAAGCATGGGTAGGGAATCACCTAATACCTAGGATTCTGCTTGACGCGGGTGCCATGCTAGACCTAATCTCCTCGCACCTTGTGGCAAAATTGAAACTCAAACGATTTCCGATTTCTCGGTTAGGAATGAGCCTTGCGGACGACAGACTAGTGATTTTGAGGAACTATGTGTGGATTGATGTTGTCGTGGCAGGTGTTCTTGCGAGGATCAAAGTCTATGAAGTCGCTGTTTCCCAAACCTACCAGTTGCTCCTCTCCGAAGGTGCCTAAGAGGTGTTAGAGCTGTGGAGTACCACGACACGCAAATGCTCTTCCTTGAAAGGGGGGATCGAGTGAGGAGAAGGGTTCCTAGTAGGGCAGTAGGGCAAGTAGGGGTTAAGTGTCACAAGCAGTGACTAAGCAAGGCAGACTCTCACATGACTAATAGTTATTGGTCATCGGTTTTGTTATCTTTTACACCATGAGATCAGTTGCCTCATAGGTTTTCACATGACGACGCAATAGCGTGTCATTGGTTTATGGTGATTGGTTGATATTTGACATGACGCACGATTGTGGTGATGTGGTTTATGTATTTCGCACATGACTCATAGTTATGAGTCATGGGTTTTGCGCATGTGACCCCGTTAGGGCACAT
>Ga0307507_10003798_pt1 | contig 28240 bp, 8 predicted proteins | sample 7_EM_MG_FD_207223 | JGI IMG/M metagenome (GOLD analysis project Ga0307507, IMG submission 207223) | Populus trichocarpa ectomycorrhiza microbial communities from riparian zone in the Pacific Northwest, United States - 7_EM | ecosystem: Host-associated > Plants > Roots > Unclassified | place...
CTTTTACGTAACGGTTAAATTTGGAGAAGTATACTAGGAAGCTTTTTATTCCTTAAGTTATATAGTTTATCTTTCTCTAAGCAGTAGCTTGGCGGTTTGGGTCACTATATATAGCTTTAAGAAGTACAATTAGGCTTAGTACTGAGTTTGGTTAAAGAGGTTTAATAAGGTTAGCTGCGTCTCCTCCTAATCAACTTAAGGCGTAGCAGAGTCGGTTAGCTTTAGTTAGGTAGCGGTTAACGTTACCAGTTAGCTTATTTTTAAGCCGGCTTAAAAATAATTGGAGTTCTCGTTGTTTACTAGTAAATATTAGAGGGTCTGGTAGTCGTTCAGATCGTTGCGGTGCAGTAGTCGGTTCGGGGTAAGTAACTACTATAGGTTTGGGGCTCTCGTTCCGCGTATTTATCTCCAGAGATGGTGTTTGGTCTTGGGGCCCTAATATGGGCATCTTAAGGGTGCGGATTTCTTCTTAGAGGTCTTTAATTAATTACCAGTGTCGTGCTTCTTATTCGGCTTGTTATTAAGTTAAAGTGGCTTGGTTTTATACAAGGGCGTCCATAAAGGACTTCTGTATTTCTGCCAATTGTTCTTGGAGTGCGGACATAATACCAACGGCTATTATAGGGGCTTTGGGGTCGTTCTGCATTTCGGAGGGTGGTATATAGGGTTAACGCAACGTAGTGTCACGGAGTAAGCATAAGCGATGATAATATATAGCGAAGTAGATATTATTAAGCTATATACATAAACTGTGTAATAAAGTCAAGACGTTACGTAAGGAGAGAAGGTAAGGAAACGGGAAGAAAGGGTATATATCGCTAGTTTGGTTGCTTGGTCGACACGTGCACGGAGCAGAATAGGATTTAAGTAGCGGTCCTAGCAGAACTTGGCAGGATTTGGTGGACTTGGCAGAATATGGCAGAATGCGGCAGATTGCCGTCAGATTGCCGTCTCGTAGTCGGTCTCTTCTTGCTGCGTAGGTGGAAACAGGTGGAAACAGGTAGACATATATAAGGTGTCACGGAGGAGTCCTGTAACAGTAAGGAATAACTGGAGACGGTTTATAAATAAGCATACTTTTAACCTAAACCTCCCCTATAATAAGGGCCTTTGGGCTATAGTAAAATAGGTATATAAAAAAGAAAGATAGAGCGCCTAGTAGAAGATCTATATTTACCACCCCTATAAAGAGCAGGGAAATTATAGGCCACTAATAATAATAACAAAAAGGCAAAGATCCTTATAGAAAGGTTCTTCCCCTAACTAGCTTTAGTAAACTTTAGTAATATTATAGGTAAAATACTAGTAACTCGCCTATAGGTTAACAGCGATATAACAATAAAGGAAATAGCTAGAACTATTAGCCGCCTTTTAAATAATATAGCACTAGGACTAGATAGAATTTTAAATAAGGCCTTAAAGACCAGTAAACTACTTATAACACCTTAGCTTATAGATATAGCTAGAGCATACTTTACTATAGGCTACTACCTATAACTTGGAAGATTTATAATAATAGTTATTCTAACGTATTTCACAAGCGAGTTGCCCACTTTTTGCCTATACCATACATTTTATAATAATATTTAACCACAACATCGCGTTTAGGGCAAGTAGGTATCTACTCTCTTTTTCTAAAGTTGATAAAGGCATTGCGTTATAAGTTATTTAAAAAGTAAGATCTATTGCGCAGTATATGCAAAAAGTGGGCAACTCGCTTGTGTGGGTAACTCGCTTGTAAAATACGTTATAAAAAGAAGGTAAAGTAGATTACTTAATCCTAAAAAGCTACCGCCCTATTATTTTAGAAAATACCCTTAGCAAGATTTTAGAAAGGGTAATAGCGGACTATATAGTAGATACGGCTAAGGAATACGCCCTACTATTATAAAGCTAAATAGGGGTAAGAAAGAACCGCTTAATACTATTAGTACTTACACTACTTGTTACCACTATTAAATCTATATAGGCGGTGCGAAGGGACTTTATAGTATTAATGCTTAGTTTAAGTATTAGTAGTGCCTATAATAACATACCCTATAAGCGCCTTCTATATATTCTTAGGGCAAAAAGCTTTCTAAAATAGATTATATAATTTATTTAGGGGTTTATAGGCCAGAAAGAAATATTACTAGTCTTTAGTGGATACTAAAGCCCCCTTATTACAGTTATAATAGAAATACCATAAGGATTACCCCTCTTGCCTATACTCTTCCTTTTCTTTATAAGCAACTGTAACGGTACTAGAGCGCGTTACCTGCTACTTTACTGTTTCCTAGGCAATTTGCCGTTTTCTAGGCAATTTGCCATTTTCTAGGCAACCTGCTAAATTCTGCCAAATTCTGCCAAGTTGCTATTAGCTCGTTTACTACAATCGCCTTAACGACCCCTTTATATCTTGCCAGTCTTTACTAGTCTTTTTCTCCTCCTTAGCTTAGTATTCTTATATAGTAGCAATCTATAAGCTTTGGTTTAGGAGCATTTATATAAGCCCGTTATATTATACTAAGCTCTCCCTATATTACCTAGGAAGGCTTCTATAATATCCCACCCTAAAAGAAGACCTCCGTCTGCAATAACGCGTTAATACGTTATACTTAAACACTAAAAAACTCACACTACTACGCCTGGGAAGGCCCTAACAATATCCTACTTTTATAGGCTAGACTATACTTAACCTACATCTCTAAAAAGAACCCTAGAATTAAAACTAAATTATATAATTCTAATAAACCTTAGGAAGCCAACGATGGCACCTAAAGTAAGCTTATTTAAAAGACCTGCCTCTACCTAAGAGGAACCCGAGATCTAGTTAGGATTAAAAATTAAAGATAATGATAATGTTATAGATATACACGAATAAATTCATGCCTTTATAGCCAATTAGAAGGTTAATTGTCTTTAAGCCTAAAGTATATAAGAGACTCTAAAGGAGATCCTAGAAAGCCTTACCACCTTATAAAATAACCCAGCCTCCCCTTTACAAAGCCTTAGTTAACCCATTTACTTAACTAAATATAATGTTAGCAACTCAGTCAATCAAGGCACAAGCACGGCATAAGGGACGCGCAAGCCTATACAATTGGTAGTCTATAAACGAGGATCCAAAGCTAGAGAAAGGAAGGAAGAAGAATAGCAGCGCCGTGCGAAGTTTTATGCGGTCCTCTAGTTACGTGGACTCACGTGACTCGGCGTCTACCATAACGTCTACCATAATCCACCGTTTTCCACCAGCGCCGTAACATTACCCCCCCCTCCGAAAAAGCCTGCCCTTAGGCTTTGTATGTCCATATTATGTCTATAGGGTGTTCTTATCTGTATACTTAACAGGTAGCTTATCATCTTCGCTATACTAGCACTCCATCCACTTATCTAGATACTTCAGGGGTCCTAGCTTGTTAGAGTATTAGTTATAGAATTCTTTAAGCTTCTAGGGGCAACCTATAAAGTTCTAGGCGGGGTACCAGGTTAGGTCTAAATCGTAACCTTTCTATTAGACACGGTATTTTAGCATTCTTCATACTAGTTTATAGGCTAGTATTTTATTAACTTCCTATTCATTATCACCATTAACTTAAATTGGTAGTGGAGGCTCATTCTTTTATCCAGGTAGTGGGTTATTTGTAGCTTTCCATAGCTTATCTAGTAAGAAAACAGGGTGGACTTTAATTAAGTCTAGGAGTTTAACCTTATATAAGTTGCCTTCTTTATTAAGGATCTTATACAGTCCTGCCATCTTATAGTCTAGCTTACAGCTAGGCCGTTCTATCTTCTAGTTCTTTATTATAACCTAGACCTTATTATCTATGGTAAAGTCGGGCTCGCGCCTGTACTTATTTGCCTACTATTCTATTAATTTTTGGGCCTTCTCTAGGTTCTTATAGGCTACCGTCTATACTTCTTCTAAGCGTCTAGCATACTGCTGTGCTTCCTTATAAGATAGTTTTTCACGCATAGTCTGTGGTCCTTCCAGTCTCTTCCAGTTAAAGCTTATATAGGGTAAGTATCCCATTTCTAGCTAAATAGGTGCAAACCCCGTAAAGTTATAGGGTAGGGTTACCTGGGCGTAGTCTATTATAGGTAGTAGTCCGCTCTAGTTATCCTAAAAGTAGTTAATAAAGGGCCGGAGTCTCTAGTCTAAGTACTAATTTATAATCTCCATCTAACCGTCTGTCTAGGGGTGGTATGCTGTAGAGAGCTTTAGCCTAATACCTAGGACCCAGGTGAACTCGTTCTAGAAGGCCAATATAAACTGCGGCCTATAGTTGGATATGATAGTATCTAGTAGTCCGTAAATTTGGTAGATATAGTGGATATACAGTTAGGCCGCCTCTTTAGCATTAATATTCTTATAACAGGGGATTAAAAACGGGCGCTTGCTAAAGCGGTTAACTAAAATTATAACCATATTATATCTGTTGCGGTCCGTAGGTAACTTGTGGAAGTCTATAAAGATATACTACTAGGGGTGTTCTAGTATCAGGAGTGGCTTTAATAGCCCTAGGGTTTTGTCTTGTGGAATTATAGACCTACGGCAGTTGTCGCAGTTCTATACATAGCGGTTAATATCTGTAACCATTCCGGGCCAGTAGTAGCGGTCGCCAATAATTCTACGGGTCTTATTTTTTTTTGGGTGGGCCGTAGAGACCTAAGTATATACTTTGGCGATAAGCCAAGTCCATAAATTCTGTTCCTTTGCCACTACCAGCCGTTCCTAGTACTTAAGCAGTCCGTTTTTAAGGGACTATAGGCTAGTAGCATCCTTTACCTTTTCGCGGCACTCCTATAGAGAAGGGGCCGTACAGTTTGCCTACAGCAGTTTATTAATAAGGTTAAGTTCCATGGAGTTAATAGGGCATATCTTAGTATCTAAAGGGTCTATATTTAGTTCTACCTATATCTAAGGGTTAAGGTACTCTGGTTATAGTAGTACCTAAGTCTATAATAAGATCTTTATAGCCGCCTAGTTACCTAGGTCCTATTTACGCCTTATAAGAGTATCTATATGGTTCGTAACGCCTGGTCTATACATAATTAAGAAGTTAAACTAAGATAGGATATCCGCCTAGCGTGCCTGGCGGGCTATAAGGGCCTTAGTTGTTATAAAGTATTCTAGGGCCTTATAATCTAAAACTACCTTAATAGGCTTAGGGGTCCCCTCTAGCTGTATACGCCAGTGCTAAAAGCTAGAGATAATAGCCAGCATTTCTTTATTATGGATATAGTAGTTCAGCTTGGCATCTATTATAGTCTTCAAATAGTATGCAATAGGGTGCTATTCTCCGTCCAGTTACTTCTAGGAAAAAACACTGGCTATTACACTATCTAAGGCATTAGTTTCTAGCATTAAGGGCCGTTCTAGGTTAAAGTGGGTAAATAGGGGAGCCAATACCAGCCGCTTTTTAAGCTTATTAAAGGCCTGCATATATATGGCGTTAAAGTGGAATAGCTGGTCTTTCCTAGTAAGGCGGTTAAGAGGCCAGGCAATCCTGCTGTAGTTCTTAATAAAGCGTTAGTAGAAGTTATAGAAACCTAAAAATAATTATACCCCCTTTATGGTCTATGGGGGTATCCACTGGTTAATTATAGCCATTTTCTCTAGGTCGGCCTTAATTCCGTTTATACTAATAATAAAACCTAGGTACTTTATATGCTTAACACTAAATTCCAACTTCTTAATATCGGCCTGGAGACCAGCCTCGCGGAGCCATTATAGGACTTTATAGACATGCTCCTTATATTTCAGCTCATTCTTAGAGTAAATCATAATATCATCTAGGTAGGCTGTATAGAAGTCATCAAGGTAGTTAAAGAGTATATTATTTATATACCGCTGGTACGTAGCTGGTCTATTAGTTAGTCCAAAAGGGAGTACCTTACATTTGTACATTCCGTAATAGGTTTAAAATATAGTAAGCTCCTTAGACCCAGGGTCTATTCTAATTTAGTAAAAGGCCTAGCGGATATTAAGCTTTATAAAGACCCTAGCTCTACTTATTCGGGCAAGAGTCTTATTAAGTAAAGGTAGTAGATAGCGGTCCTTACGGGTCATGTTATTTAGCTTATAGTAGTTAATATAGAAGCGCAGTCCTCCATTTGGTTTTTTGGCAAAAAGAATAGGCAAGTTAAAAGGGGCTTAGCTAGGCTTAATAAAGCCCTTATTAAGGTTGTTGATAAGGTACTACTTTATAGCCTACAATTCGGCAATAGACTGTGGGTAGAGAGGGCTAAAGCTAAGGGTGCTTCCCTTGCCTTGATTAATCTTGATCTTATAGTTATACGGTTAGTGAGGCGGAAGTATATTTAACACTACCTTAGAGAATACGTCCTTGAATTTCTAGTATTAATTAGGCAGTTTTTGTTCTACTAGTTCCTTATCTATAAGCTCGCTTTCCTGTCCGCTAAGCTCGCTTTCCTTTTCCTTAAGTATTTAATCAATTTCGTATAGGCTAGTCGTAAAGGTAATGGTATTAGGCTAAACCAAGTTCTAGTAAAATCCTACAGCGCCAATACAGCAGATATTAACTAGTGGGAGGTCCATAGGTTTCTTTATAGATGCTTATTAGGCCGTATCTTGCGGTATAGGGTGTATAGTCTTCCTTAGCTTATATTCTATTTTCTATAAATTATCCTTCCTGTCTATTAGCTTAGTATGGCGTCCAATATCCCTAGTTTTCCTTTAGGGCTGCGTAGGGCCTAAGTTCTCTATAGGGGGCTTAGCTAGGTCACTACTAACTTCCTAGGTCTCTAGTGCGGATAGTATAACATATACAGTCTAGGGGCGGCGTAGTATACGGATCCGTTAAGGATTAAGACGTACATCTTTCTTAAAGGCCTGGTCTCTGCGCATAGCATCAGCCTGGTAAATAGTATTAATCTAGGGCTGTATAAGGTTTTCCATTGTAATGCTAATTTCTTTTATAAAGAAAGGGGTTAGGGGTAGAGTTTTAGGCTAAATAAGCCGTCTATTCTATACGTCGAGCTATAAGCCTAAATAGGCTAGCCATTTTCTCCCTATAATCATATCGTGGCTCCTGAGGTCTGTAATAAGAAAGGGGATATTATACTACCTTCGTCCGTCAATGCAGAGGTAAATCCGCAAGATAGTCGTAATAGGTGGCCCTATTTGTTTATTATACCCGCGAATAGGAATTAGTTTGGGCAGTTTTTTAAAGGGTGCATTTAAAAAGTCAGCCAGCTTTACGGCATACTGGGTATCTATTAAGGCAAAGGCATTTACTCCAGAGTTAGCTAAAGCAGAGGTTAAAACTTAATATCCATTACGGAATAAGGTATAAGGAATAGTGCAGCTTCTTCTACTAACTAGCCAACCTAGATTAATATGTAATATATTAATCCCTTTTAACCCTAGAGAGGAGTCTTCCTCTAAGGTTCCTCTTTTTCTAACTCTGCACTATCCTTCTAAATCAACAGAACCTTGCCCGTTTTTGCCTTTGTCTGGCAATTCTTTGCAAAGTAGTCTTTCTAGCCATATAAGAAGCAAGCTCCTTAATTACTAAGGGCCTGTTTATAGGGGTTATTATATATAGGCTAAGTATGCGCTGGACCCGCAGTAGGACTAGCTGCATAGCTAGCTACTAAATCAACGGCGGGCTATACGGCTAGTGCCGTAGGAGTTGCAGATCGTGCTAGGGTGTTATAGGCCGTTTATAAAGTGCTTACAGTTTAGTTTAGAGAGTTTCTAGCTTTATACTACTTAGATTATGCCTTAATTCAACAAAGGCCTTAGTTAATAGCTAGGTAGTAGTCCGTAAGTACCTTTAGCGTCTGTATAGTAGTAAAAACTGGCAGTACGGCGCGCTGTAGGTCTAGGGTAAGCTTGTTAAAGAGGTCTGGCATTAGGTCTTTATAGGGAATTTGGGCTTAGCCGGCTAGGTGTAGAAAGCGGGTCTAAAAGGCTAAAAAGGTCTCCGTTGTCTTTATATTAAGAGCTTTATAATCAAGGCAGGCGTTTTGTGTCTTAAAGGGGTCCTTGTAAATGGAAGATAGGTAATTAACCATCTCTTCTTTAGAGAGGAAGGGGTCTACTAAGTCCTAGGCGTATCGCGGACGTAGATGCGTCTATACATCCCTACCAGTACGGCCGAAGACGTAGGCCATTTTAGCTTGGGTAGTAGGGAAGTGGTCCGTATTAACTTTAAGCTTGTCTTGCAGTTAAAGCTTCCAATTGTTAAATGTAGGGTTAGTTCCGTCTGTAAGCAATAGGGGGTCTGCAACCTTCGCGGACCGTAACAATGCTAATGTTATATGTTGGGCTAGGGTCTTAAGGACTATAGCAAGTCTTTAGGTGTCTGATAACTCCTTACTAGGTATAGGGGTGTCTCTGGTTTTAAGCAGCTCTTAAAGCCGTTTAATTTTAGTATTAGCTACTGCGAGCTCTTCCTAGGGGGTTAAGACGGCGACTGTTTTACTATTGGAGGTATTTGCGGGTCCTACAGCAGCTTTGCCAGCTACTGTATTTCTTGGCATGGTGGTAGGGGTATTAGGTAATTTCTGGTATTTGTTTATTTTCTAGGGGTTCTAGTCCGTGCGTGTCCTATTCTTAGGTTTCGCGTTCTGTTCATATTCTTTTAGTTCTTAGGGGTCTGTCCTGTCCTTATAGTCCTAGTGATGTCCTTAGGGTCCTGTTCTGTGTCCTTTATAGATATATTTGAGTTCCTTCTTAGGAAGAAAGAGTAGTTAAGCTTTAGATAATGTTAGCAACTTAGTTAATCGAGGCACGAGCATGGTATGAGGGACGCGCAAGCCTGTATAATTAGTAGTCTATAAACGAGGATCCAAAGCTAGAGAAAGGAAGGGAGAAGAATAGTAGCGCCGTGCGAAGTTTTATGCGGTCCTCTAGTCACGTGGACTCACGTGACTCGGCGTCTACCATAACGTCTACCATAATCCACCGTTTTCCACTAGCGCCGTAACATATAATACACTAGAGAGTATGGATATAATAATAAAGTAATGAAAGTCCGTTAAGCTCCCTAACCCTTAACTACTATCTAATAGGATAGACCCTACCTTTAAGAATTAGAGGATCTAAGTATAAGGGAAGCTCCGTGTTAACTACAACCATTTCCCCTCTAAAGAAGCTAAAATACTCTACCTCTTTGGTTAAACCATTAGGGATACGCAGCAACACCTCTAGGCTAAGCTTAAGGACAATTTACCTGTTTACTTTATATCTGTTAATAAGATAATATAGCATCTAGCTGCTATTTATGTTAATCTAAATAAAGTATAGGATGCCTGCTATAACTATAACCGCCTAATAATAAAATTAAACTAAACCTTTGCTAAGTTTTAGACTTAGTTCTTATACCTAGTAGGTAAAGGCTAGGTTCCCCTTAAGAACTACCGCTTAGACTTATATAATAAGCTAATAGTCTAACTATAAGAGAAGATTGCGGTAGCCTTAGACAACCTACTAACCTACTAAAAACTTATAGCCTAATATTTGTTACTAAATTTAGAACTAAAACAAATTAATGCCCGTTCTAATTAACTAAAGCGGTCCTATAGCAACTAGAACCTATCTGCTATACTAATAGGAGCTAGCGTTAGAAGATAAACCACAACCACCCTTATACTAAAAGTGGTTATAATTACCTACCCGCAAGCCTTGCCCAACTTACTACATACTACGCCTTTAATTAATGCTTATTATAATACCCTAATTAACCCTGCCACGGTTACATGCTTTAATTACGGAAAGGATAGTTACTTTACTATATCCTACCCAGAGCTAAAGGATATAGGTAATATTAAGGAGATAAAGGAAGAAGAAATATCTAATAAGTTGGGAAAAGAAGAACCCTAGGGAAAGACTCCCCCCTAGGGTATTCTATTAATCTTAAAGAGATTAATATAAGTTAGTTAATAGGTGGAAAATACTTTACAGTTCTATATATAGTATCTTAAAATAGATATAAAGTTAATATAAATGCCCTTATTAATACTAGAGTAAATGGCTTTGCCTTTATAAATACTACTTATGTAAATAACGTTGCTAAGTTTTTAAATATAAATACTACCTAACTAGAGAAGCCTATTTAAGTAAAAGGCTATAATAGCTAAGCCGGTAAGCCGGTAGCCCATATCTTAAAGCTATATATTACTATTAATAGACAACACCAGTTTAGTATCCCCTTCTATATCCTAGACCTAGGGTCTTATAATATAATTCTTAGCCAAAAATAGATGTCCTACTTTAATATTTAGTTAAATATGTAATAAATACAGTTTATTTAGCTAAAGAATAGACCAAAATTACCCTCCTTTATTAGAGAAATTTAGACTAACTATAAAATACTAGCTATAAAGGCTAACCCTATTTACTAATAGGATATTAGAGACCGCGACCTAGCCTTTACCTAAGAAGATGCTCATTGTAAGGCCGGTAGGAATTCTATACTGATAATAATACTCTCCCAAAGCACTATAGTTAAGGAGGACTCTACTTACAAAAGTAGAATGGATAGTAATATAGATAACTTCCAAATTACGGAGATCTAGCTAATATAGAAAAGGACGTACTAATAAGACATAAAGGATAACCTTTAGAAGATATAGTAAGAGCTAAAAGGAGTAAGGACAACGCTAATATACTAAAAGCCCCAAGGCCATGGACACCCCTATTACTATATAATACTCCTATAGTAGATATTACGGCAATTAATGCTATAGGTTTTTACTTTAATATATACTAAAAGAATAATAAAGTCTTTATAACTAGCTTATATAAAATTAACTGGATTATTAATAAGAAGGAAGAAGGGCTAGTAAAGGAAACAGATAAAGAACTAGTTAAGCGTCTTCTCCCTACTTACCTCTTAAACCATAGAGACGCGTTCTTAAAAGTAGCTTTAGATATACTACCTCCCCCACTAAACCTACAATTATAAGATTTAGTTAGAGGCCAATAACTCTCTAGGTTACACCCCCCTTTACTAGCAAACTATAGAAGAACTAAAAGCCATAAAATAGTACTTAATTAACAACCTCTATAAAGGGTTTATTAAACTAAGTTAGGCCCCTTTTACTTCCCCTATTCTATTTATAAAGAAACCTAATAAAGGCCTCCGCTTCTATATTAACTATTAGAAACCAAACGCCATTACTTAAAAAGATTGTTACCATCTCCCCCTAATTAATAAGACTCTTACATATCTAAGCTAAGCTAAGATCTTTATAAAGCTTAACGTCCATTAAGCTTTCTACTAAATTAGGATAGACCCTATATTAAAGGACCTAATAACGTTCTATACCTGCTACGGTTCTTATAAATATAAAGTCCTTTTTTTAAACTAATAAATAGGCCAGCTATATACCAACAGTATATAAATAATATTCTTTTTAACTACTTTAAAAAATTCTACATGGTATACCTAGACGACATTCTTATATACTTAGACAATAAACTTAAGCACTAAGTTTATGTTAAAAAGGTCCTAGAAAGGCTGCGGAATGCAGGCCTATAAGTTAATATTAAAAAATGTAAATTTAGGGTAAAACAAACAAAGTACCTTAGGTTTATTATTAGTATAGAAGAAATTAAAGTTAACCCTAAGAAGGTTAAAGCGATATATAACTAGAAACCCCCTTATACTATAAAAGGTATCTAGTCCTTTCTTAGCTTCTGTAACTTCTACCATCAGTTTATTTATAACTATAGGGTTATAGCTAAACCTCTTATATAACTAACTAAGAATAATATGCCTTTTATTTTTAATAATAATTATATAAAAGCTTTTAAGGAGTTAAAGGACCGAATTACCTCCTCCCTAGTTCTCCGTTACTATAATTTAGACCTTAAATTAATACTAGAAACGGACGCCTCTAATAAAGTAGTAGTGGGGGTTCTCTTATAGTTATACCTAGATAGCGAGTGGTACCCTATTATGTTTTTCTTAAAGATAATGGCCTTAGCTAAGTATAACTACAAGGTACACGATAAGGAAATGCTGGCTATTATATAATTATTATCCTAGTAGCGCGTAGAGCTTAGAAGCACAAACTCTTAGATTAAAGTCTATACTAATTATAAAGCCCTTAAGTATTTTATAATAATAAAGTAGCTTACCAGTTAACAGGCTAGGTAGGCTAAAATACTCTCCTAATTTTTCTTTATAATTATATACCGCCCTAGTAGGTAAAATTTAAAGCTAATACCCTTACCTAGAGAGAATAGGACGTGGAACTATAAAATAAGCTAAAGGCTTAGCACCGGACACGTACCCTCCTCCGTCCCAAATAGCTTAACCTATATATCCTTAAGGAACTAAGCTCTAAATGGAATAAGCTGGTGCCTATAAAAGGAGAGATCCTAGATAAACTAATAGGACTAATTAACTGTATCCTAATTGTGAACCGCATAGCTAAATTCCTAAAAGCCCTCTATAACTAAGCTACGGAAGGCAACCCTAATTTAGAAATAGAAGACGGACTGCTCTTATACTAAGAATGGCTTATAGTTCTAGATATTAATAACCTATAAACAGAACTAATCTGTAAAGCCTACTATTAAGTCTCTATGGCGTATTCTAGTTAAGATAAGACCTACTAATTACTAGCGCCTTGCTATTACTAGTAAGGACTCCTATCCAATATAGAACGATTTATTAGGAATTATTATACTTATAAACAGGTAGATACCCCTAGGGATTAAACCCTTAGGTGGTTATAACCACTACCAGTTCCCAAATGCCCTTAGCAGCATATTATAATAGACTTTAAATTATTCCTAAAGGATAAACATAGCTATAATATGGCCTTTATAGTAGTTAACCAACTAGGCAAGCAAGCAATTTCCCTCCCTTACTTTAATACTATAACTATAAAGGATATAGCCTGCATATATATTAATAATATTTACCAGATCTATAGCGCTCCTAAGTTAATTATCTCTAATTATAAACCCTAGTTTATATTAGACTTCTAGGATAAATTCTACCATATCCTTAGGATTAAGATTAAACTCTCTACTATATTCTATCCTTAGACCAACAGCTAAACCAAGATTATAAACTAATACCTTAACCAGCGACTTTGCCCCTTTGTTAATTACTACTAGGATAACTGGTTGGAACTACTGCCTATAATAGACTACGCACAGCTTACGCTCCCTTATAATAGTATAGGAATGTTACTATTTAAGTTACTCTATGGATATAAGCTACGAATATCCTTTAATTGGAATAGACCTATAGGACCTATAATAGCCCGCGAACGCCTTAGCTATAAAGAGGCCTAGATATTCGCTAAGAGAATGTATAAAGCCTAGGAGACTGCCTAAGTAATTATAAAAAAGGCATAAGAGAAGAAAGAGGCCAATATAAACCAACATTGTTGCGAGATAGACTTCTATATAGGAGATAAGGTATGGGTATTAATAAAGAACTGGAAAACCTAGAGGCCGAGCCGTAAGCTAGACTACTAAATAGCTGGCCCCTATAAGATCCCTAAGAAGGTAGGGCACTCTTTTAAGGTTAAGCTACTAAAGTTAATAAAGATCCACCCTGTCTTCTCTCTAGACTAACTGCGAATGGCTATAAACAACCTATTACCTAGATAGTATAATAATCCCCTACTACTAATTTAGATTGCAGAGGACGAAGAATAGGAAGTTAAAGAGATTTTAGTAGTTAAGAAGGACCGAGGTACCTTAAAATACTATGTAAGCTAGGTAGGTTATAACGAAGATCTAGAATGGTACACTGCATCTAATTTTAAGTACTCTCCCTATAAGCTATAGGATTTTTACTTAGCCTACCTAGACCTCCCTAGACTACTACGCAAATTAGACAGCTGGATTAAATGCTAGGAAAAGGGGTTAGATAACTATAATAATTTAAACAACAATAAAGAACTTAGATAAAGCCTAAGGGTAGGCTTTTTTGGGAGGGGGGGGGGGGGGGTAATATAATAGTGCTAGAGCGCGTTACCTAATACTTTGCCATTTCCTAGGCAATTTACGGCAATTTGCCGTTTTCTAGGCAACCTGCCAAATTCTGCTATATTCTGCCAAGTTGCTATTAGCTCGCTTACTACTAGAGCCTTAACGACCCCTTTGTATCTTGCTGGTCTCTACTAGTCTTCTTCTCCTCCTTAGCTTAGTATTCTTATATAGTAGCAATCTACAAGCTTTGGTTTAGGAGTATTTATATAAGCCCGTCACAGCAACCTACTTAATTTTTTTAAGAAAGGGGCGACCTAGGGAATAGGCTTTATTAATAATATAGACCTATATTAGGAAAATAGAAGAGTAGTAAGGGCTAGCTAGGGGCTAGCCTAGGGCTAGCCTAGGGTCATTTTAGCTGGATCTGCTAATCTACTTATATATACTTCTTTACGCTAGCCTGGGGCCCTATTAGCAACATTAGTAATATTAGCAATATTAATAACATTATTTTTAAAAATAATAATATATCTTTTTACTATAATAGTTATAATATTTCCTATAACTACAATATTTATATAAAAATAATAATAATTTTTAAAAAGTTAAAATTGGGTATTAAGCAATTAAGATAAGCGGGAAGCCTCTTACAGAGGCTCTAAATCGTTAATTAGTAGTGTTCCTAATAATTTACTAACTATGTACTAATTTCCTAATCAGGCCTAGTACCTATCTACCTACCTACCTACCTACCTGCCTACCTGCCTGCCTGCCTGTCTATACCTACCTATCTATGCCTGCCTATCTATACTTACCTATCTGTGCCTACCTGTCTGTACCTACCTGTCTATGCCTACTTGTCTATACCTATTGTTTATATCTGTCTTTAGTATCTAATTTAATTTAGGGGAGAGGTTAGCCCGATTAAAGGCTCCAATTAAATCAATCAATCAATTAATTATATTGATTCGAATTATTCTCTATAGGCGTTAGCTAGCTGTATATTCAAATGGTAGTTATCTAGGGTACCTCCCTAGGAAGTCTTAATTCCATTTAATTCGGTAGCAGGCTAATATTGAGGCTCTGGTTCGATTCGATCGATTGATTAAATCGTTCGTAGTGTTCGCTGGCTGGTTATTTAATCGGTCGTCGTCTGGTTCTAGTAACAGTTATCTAGTTCTATAACAGTCGTTTAGTTCTAACGACAGTCATTTAGTTCTAACAACGGTTGTCTAGTTCTAACGACGGTTGTCTAGTTCTATAACAGTTGTCTAGTTTTACGACGGCCGTCTAGTTCTGGCGATGGTTATCTAGTTCTAGCAACAGTTGTTTAGTTCTAGCAACGGTCGTCTAGTTCTAGTGACGGTTGTCTAGTTCTAGCGACGGTTATCTAGTTCTAGTAATAGTCGTCTGGTTTTAGCGATGGTTATCTAGTTCTAGCGATGGTTATCTAGTTCTAGCGATGGTTATCTAGTTCTGGCGACGGTTATCTAGTTCTGGCAACGGTTATCTAGTTCTGGCAATAGTTGTCTAGTTCTAATTATAGTCCTCTAGCTACTGTTCTAGTAACTTCCTAAGTAGGGAGGATGTAAGGAAGGGTAAAGGTAGTATTTAGGTGTATAAGGGGTATATAGAGGTATATATAGAGGCTATTAGGAATATAGCGGGGACCTAGTAGTACTTAGGATAATTTATAATTGGGAAAATTAAAGTCCTGCTAGAAGCCTATTAGGAAGCCTACTAGGAGCCTACCAGGAGGCCTTTAGGATTTTAATACCCTAATAGCAATAAATACAATAATACCAACAATATTTATTTTATAGCCATAAGCTAGCGTAATGCTAGCGTATAGCTCTAGGGCTTTGCTAATATGGCGGAAAGCTAGCGTAATACTTTAGGGGGTTGGCTAATACGGCTAAAAGCTGGCCCTAGGCTCTAGGAGGCTGGCTAATATGGCTAAAAGCTGGCCCTGGGCCCCAAAAATACTTTTAGCAAAACTAAATTTCTTACGCCACTTTCTATTTCCTAATATAATTATATATGGGCTAATAGCCGCAGAGAATTGCAGAACACTAAAGAAAGCCTATAATACCTATATAGAATAGGCAAGATAATATAGAGTCTAGTTTTTACTAGAGAAATACTAGCTAATCTATTTTATAAAAAACGCAACTAATCTATAGATTTTTAGTAACGTATTTGATAAGTAAGTCGGCTACCCTACTAAGCTTCTCTACCTTTACAGCTACGTAAATTAATAACGTATTAAAATACTATTAATATAGTAGCTATCTTGATTTAAGCAGTATCTATAGTATTATTTTTATAGGTATGTAAGTTGTGCCTAGGCTCTCTATAGCGCGTATAGCGTATTAGGGCCTGCTGGCTTACGCCTAATTCCGCCTTACCTTGACGCCTTTTACTCCTTTACTGCTGCTTAACGCCCTTTTAAGCTATAATTTCCTCTCTCTCTGCCTTTATTAAGGTGCCTCACTTCTAAATCCGCTTCCTTTTACGCTGTTTACGCTTTATAGCTGCCTTATTTGCCTTCTTAAGAGTAGAGACTTAATTACACAATAGCATAATTTAATGCGCTATTGTTTTAGCGCCTCTAGCAAGCTAATTAACTAATTGGAGAATTGACGTAGGAGAAGAATCTTAATGCCTTTAAATCCGATTATAAATGAGAGTTAACTAAGCGCCTAGCTTACGCGCGTTACTTAGTATTTAAGACTCCTAGAGCTTTGGTATAGCTAGTAGCGGCAGCGTATAAAGCCTTATATTAAGCCTTAAGAGTACTACCTCTTTTTTGTATTTTTTTTATTTTTTTATTTTTATATCCATTGTATTATACTACGTACAATACTGCGTATGCAGCCTCTAGGCTATGGCGCTATAGTCCTGTATACATCAATCCCTTAGGGTAGCTTAACATGTACTAGTAACTATGTCCTAGTAGTTTATAAACCCCTAAACTAGGGGTTTATAGTTCCTTAGTAAAGCACTAAGTTACAAGCAACTACTAGGAAATGAGAAAACGGTAGAAAACTATTAAGAAATAAGAAATCCTAACGCCTAACCCTGTCCTTTTGTAATTTATTTCTGTCCTTTTGCTCACTAATATCTCTTTACTAGGAGCCTAGTAGGAGTTACCTCCTTCTATAGATCCTGCTGTTATTAGCCACTTTCTAGTAGCTATCCCTGTCCTACTTAGAAATGGAAAAAGTGCTTCTCTTCCTTTTTGTGTACAAAATAGCTTTTTTAGAGAGAGAGAAGAGCCTAGTTTCTTTTGCATTTCTCTTCTTTCTTCTCTGTATAGGTTACAGTCTAGTAGTAGGTGCTTAGGGGTTTGTAGTGCTCTATATTCCCTAAAGCATCTACCTTCTTCGTCCTTCCCTATTACTTTAGAGAAGGATTTAAAATAGCCTTTTCCTAGCTTTAGCTGGAAGAAAGCTGATTGTAGCCTTTTAGGATATTTATCCCTAGGGGCTTTAAGAGAAAAGGAATGGCTTTCTTTACAGATCCTAGTATAGTGTTTTCCTTTATTCTTGTTCTGCTGCCAGTTGTTTGAGTACTACCTCTAGATTATATGGGACTAGGCTAGCGCCTTAAAAGCTAGCGTAGATATTATCCTTTATAATTAATCGTTAATAGGCTGCGTAGAAAGCTAGTAGAAATTTAAGCTTTGTAATATAGTTAATGTGGCTCTGGATTAGGCTACTAATCTAGTAGCCGTACGCGCGCTTTAACGGCGAGAAGTAGCTAACGTTAAGCGGCTATAAGAGGTGTAATAAATAAGGCGGCATATAGAGGGTATAGATTTTATTCTCCTTGCAGATCTCCTAGAATTTAAGCAAGCTGTGGCTCTTATAGCCATTAATAATTAGCAGCTGCCACGCGCCTACTCTATAATCCTTTATATACGTAATAAAGTGCTCTAGCCAGGCAACTCTAAGCTTATTAGTAGTCTAGCCATTATTGCTGACTGCGATAGCTTAGTTATATAGTATATCCTCTTAGTACTAGGTAGAGAGGTGGTATTTACCAGCAAAGATAATAAAGGGCGGGATTGCCTACCTAGTAGCGTTAATTCCCTAGATTACTATAACCTACTTACAATTACCTGGCTGAAGCCCCTTTAGACTGCCATGTCTCTCTAAGCCAGTAACGACTAGCTGTAATAATACCTTACCCATTATAAAGCCAGTCTTGTTAAAGTTATAGCTATCCTTATCCTATATACCGTATATAGCCTTAGTATGCGCTATAAGCTTAAACCAGGCCCTAATAGCTTTAGGATCCTTATATAGAGCTCTCTATTAATTATAGGGTCGATTAAACGGCGTTATAAGGCTGTCTGTTCAATTGATAAAGTTATAAGGCCACTTCTGGCCAATCTAACTAACGCCACACTCAGTAAGTAGCTTATCTGCTATATCTTATACAGCACCTAAAGAGGGCGCAAATCCTTATAAATCTAGATCTAGTATGTGTCTAACAATTGCCTCCTCTTCTAGCTTAGTAAGCTTTTTAAATTTGGGCTGGCAATCGCGCTATAGCGTAGGTCTAGCGTGTCAGTCCTAAAGCGTGGATTGGGAGACGTTAAATGTAAATACAGCCTTCCGTAGGCTCTTAATCTGGCCTTTATTAAGAGCTAATGGAGCAAGGAGCATATCTGCTTCGTTATATAGTCGTCGCGCACAAGATAGTTGTACTATAGTAGGAAATAGAGAGCGTGTAGGAGAAAGTTAGTGGGGTAGCCGACTCACTTGCATGGCCGACTTGCTTGTTAAGTACGTTATATAATTTATATTTAAGGCTTTAGGGGTTAACTAGTTTAAGGCCTAAGGGTATTAAGAGTATAGGTAGACAGCAAGCTCTAGTAGAGCGTATATATATTATAATATCTAGGATCGTTAATTCTATATAGGGTTTATACCTTTAGAGGTTACGCCTACTATATATAGCAGTTATCCGGCCAACTATAACATATATATCTAGTATTTAGGCTATAGGAGAAACTAAAAAAGGCCCCCCTAAATTACTCCTTAAACTACTCTAAAAGGTCTAAACGGCCTACCTCTAGAGTATAATAGGTAGGTATAAGCGAACAGCTATAGCACTACTTAAGAAGGAAGCTAATACCCCCCCCCTATAATTATATATTAAAGCCGTTATAATATAAAGGGTGTAAAAGGAGCGTAACTCTAATATTATAAAGTATATTAAGACACGCCTAAATAAACTATAGAGGGACCCTAGGGTGCCCTATAGGAAAGCAAACTAATAACCCTAAAGTAGGGAAGATATATTTAAAAAAAAATAGGTAAAGAAAGCAGAAGAAGAATAGTACCGCGTTAGGGCCTAGGCCTATATAGAGAAGAAAGAGAGACGCGTAAAAGACTAGTAAAAATAATAGTAAGAAAGAGAAAGGAGCTAAAGTAGAGTATAGAAAAATAACGGGAAACTATTTACCGCAATATAATACTAGTTAGACTAATATTGGAGAGGTATATAGGAGTTAAAGGTTTAGAGGCTAACTTAGGTAAGAGGAACCTAAACTATAGCATAGTTAACGCTATAGGGGATAAATACCTAAGGGCTCTAAGAAGGCCTAATAAAGGCAGAAAATATAATAGCAATATTTTTAAGAATAGGAATAATAGGACTAAAAGATTAGCTCTACTAGGTGGGTATTCTAGTAGGTAGCTTAAGATATAAATATAGCTAGTTAAGACAGACACCAAAATATATAATACTATTATGCCCCTTACGCACTAACTAAAAAGTAATACTCTTTGTAGTGGGTATAGAGAACTATAATATACTACTCTTAATATAAAAAGGTCTTAAGGCGGTTACCTAGTAGCTTATTGGCTAAAATATACTAGCCCAGTTCTGGGTTGTAAAGGAAATAGTAATAGAAAGTAAAGGGGCAAGTAATAGGCGCCCCCTAATAACTCTATAGTAGTAAAGTAAAGTTTACAATACTAGTGTATCTATAGGCTTGTTACGGTAGTAGTGGTTTCTAAGGAGGTTAAAAAGTAAGGTAGTAGAGCACTATAGGTAACTTATAGGCGCTAAGTAGGCAAGTCCTAAAAGGCGAGGAGATGGATTATAGGGTTTTCTTAAATGGAGTTTTCTCCCTATATGTAAATAAGGAGTAGTCCGCGTGGGCCTAATAAGGATCTAAATTAGACATTAAGCAATAAATAATTATTATATATTTACTACTAAAGTTACAGTATTAATAAAGTCAGATAATATGTTACCAAAAGCACCAGTTACAACGCTATTAATGGTAGTAACTACCTTAGGATTAGGTAACAATACTAGTATAAAGGACACTAACTTGTAACTAGTTACGGTTGGACAGTTATAGGAAATAGTTAATTAATTAACGGATAATAATTGGATACTTAAAGAATAAACTAATGGAATTGGAGCGGCAAAGGTTAAGTTACTATTAGTTAAACAATTCTTAGGAGAAAGTTAAAACTTAAAGGATTTCTTATATAGATGGCTTTAAAGTAATATAAAAAGATATGAAGCTTGCTATATTAATAGACTAGGTAAACTAAAAGTAATATCTTATAAAAACAAATTAAAATAAGAAATTAATATCTTTTAATCTTATTATTAATTTCTTATTATAAGGCGTAGAATACGCAATAATAAACCTAGAATTAGAAACTATAGAATAGCGGACTAGAGCTAATAGATCTAGTTAGTACTAAAGAATCTAGAAAGTAAAATAAGAAACTATAGAAATCTAAAGGTTAAGGATTAAGTAATTATAGGACTAAGGAGTAGAGGCTAAACTAGGGATCTTAGTAGCAGAAGGCGTTTAGGCGGACTCTATAGCAAGATAAATGGTTTAAAGAAGGAGCTTGTATAAATTATAGAAAATAGGGTTATTTCGCTAAAGACTATTAAGGTAGTTAAAGTAACCACGGGGTAAAAGGCATTAGGTCATTAGAGGATAATAATATAGATATAAGTGTGTTACGTGGGACTAAGGAGTGTTTAATTAAGCACTTCGCGTTTTATTATAATAACGCATGCTAAATATATAAGGACGCTAAGTATGGCGTAAGCCATTGGCCATAGGAGCTAAAATTATTAGAGTTTAAGGGAACTAACAAACTATTACGCAGATTGGATATTAAGGATAATAAATTTAATATAGGCAAAATATTTACTAATAATAAGGCAATAAAGACAGCTTACTATAAGCACGTAGACCTTAAAGAAGTAATATTAGAAGTAGAGACTAAAACCGCTATAGAGTAAGGTTTAGTAACGGGGATTATAACTCCACTAGATATGGTATCTATCGCTTTATAAGATAGAAGGAGAAGTATTTAAAAGGGATTAAGCAAGCAGACAAATGCTGGGGCTAGCTTACCACTTAATAAAGGTAAAAGGCTATAGGCTTAGGATTTTTAAGAAGAGATAAAAGAGACCTATAAACCTATAATAGATAAAAACCAATAGAAAAGGGCAGCGGCTTAGTTTAAAGATATATAAATAAGTAAGGGGTAGAGATTTCTAAGGAGCTAAGATTCCAACAAATAAATAAGGTCTATAGTAATTCCAGGTAAACGCAGTATTTAGCCTAAAGATTAAAAAGTTAATACTATGATTAAAAAGAACAAGAACTTTAAGTATTTACTTATAAGGTAAGAACTAAAAGAAAATATAGAAGAATTTAGATAATAAATCCTTATATAGTAAGAATAGAAACTAGACCAAAGATATAATATACTAGGTTGTTTAAGGGATAGAGTACCTATATAAAAAGTTACTAATAGGCTAAGGGTAGGAACGTTAAGAGCTAAATAGCTAGAATAAGAAGAGGATTTAGAAATTCTAACTAAGTTCGCGGAATAATATATAAAGGGTTGCAATAACGCGGTAATAAAGAGATACTTTCTTATATATAAATTGTATACACTTATAGAGCTATACTAAAAGTAGTATAGGCAGCGAAGAAATAATAAGTGGAAAGATTTTTATATATAGCTAGATAAGAAAGCTATACCGGACTAAGTAATATTAGAAAGATAAATAGGTTATATAAAAGGGGCGTTAATTATAATGTTAAAGAACCTAGAGGAATAAGCTATAGACTAAAGAGAGATAATATAGATATTAGTACTAGTAAATAAGATGGCAATGCTTAGATTAACATAATAATGGTTTAAACTTAAAGATAAAGATAAGCTATAAGTTAACCTAAAGCACCTAGCGTATTATACATTGGTATAGATTGTATATATAAAGTACTAAAAGAAAAGAACTATAGGTACTTAACTAAGATATATTAGGCACCAGATAAAAGAAGGTTTAAGAATGCTAAGTATATACATAGATAGCATCTAGTAAATGTTTAGGAGTTAGATAACTTAATACTTTAATTAGAAAGATTCTTTACGGAAGAATGCCTAAACGGATAATAGTAGTGGAAATGCCTAAAGAATATATATTTATAGTATATTAAAAAAAAGAAGCGAACTAAGTATTGGCTAAAGGAGGATTAAGTATAATTAGGATCTAGTAGCTAATAGTTAAGAAAAAAAGAGGCCTATAGAACTAGAGGGAGCTAGTAATAGACCCTTAGACCCTTAAAGGAATTTAAGGACAATACCTAAATTTATAAGTAAATTAGTAAGATTAAAAGTTGAAAGCACTAATAGATAGCGGAGTAATAAGAAATTATATATTATTAGTAGCAGTTAAAAGAATAGGACTACCTTATAGACAGAAGGAGCACTTATATCCGCTAGTAATAATTTTAAAAGATCTAATAGCCTATAAAGAAGATATTATTAATCTTAAAACGGGACCTATTTAGTTAAATATTAAAGTAAGGCAAATTAAGATATCTTTTAATATCCTACTATTAGGACGGGATAAGGCGGTATTAGGAACGCCTTAGTTATAGAAATATAATCTAAGGATTAATTAGGTTATAGAATAGGTTAATATTAAAAATACTTAATAACGTAAGATATAATAAACGACTAAGATAGTATAGTACTAAGTTAAAGTAATATATAAAAGAACTAAGCGAAGCTTAAGTTATATACTAAGAAGATACTATAAGTACGGTAAATAACTATAGAGCCTAAAAAGTAAAAAGCTAGAAGATTAAGAAAGCCAAGTTCCTAATTAAGAAACGCGAGTAACTTACGCTAGAGCACCCAATTAAGTTTAACGGAGGTATTATCTAACAATAGGATTATATAATTACGCTTATATAAGAGCGCCAGTGTAAGAACTTGACCCTTATTAATACTAAGGAAACTGTTATAATAACCAGTTCTAGAGGCGCTATTTGTATAGCACTTATACCTAAGGACTAATATATCGCCTAACGAGCAAGAGGGGCTTATATTGCGTCTATATGCCAGCCTAAAGCCTTTTTTAATTTATCCTACGCTGCCTAGGTAATTAACCCTAATGAGAAAGATATAAAACTACTTAATAAGAGAATTTAGTGGCAAATTGAAAACTTAATAAGAGGTTTGAGTTTTATTAAGCTTAATATAGAGATACTTTAACTGCTTGTATTTACTAATTCCTTATTTGCAAACAACAAAGACCTTTTATTACAGATTGGATATATCTTAGTACTAGCAGACTTATTAAATAAGGCGAATATTGTCTACTGGTCCTTAGTTAAGTGTAAGAGAATCACTAGAAGCGTACTAGCCTCCGAACTATATGCTATAGCCTATAGTTTTAATATTGGCGCTGCAATTAAGGCCACAGTTGAATTGCAACTTAATATTAGCCTACCGCTTATCCTTTGCACCAATTCTAAGTTAATCTATAAATGCCTTATTAAGCTAGGAACAGTGTGTCCAACAGTCAGCTTAGCTGCGAGTTTGAGAAAAATAGCTGACTGACTGCGTCAATTGGATCGCTCGCTGTCCGCTAACTATTGGATAACATACGCTAACTGTCAAGCTGTCAGCTAGCTGTCCCAATTAGGAAATTTGTATAGACTCTATAGTGTTTCATTTCAGATTTTTGGCAGCACCTCTCTATATACAAATATCAACATTGCCCGATCAAAATTCAGCCCTAATTCACCTAATGCAGTATCCAAATATAGCCAAATTCGTCCCGCACCCGCAGAGGCTTAAAAGGTAGGTAGAACAGTCAGTGGTAAGGACTCCGGAGGCTCTATTTCTATATTAGATTTAATCAAATATAAAGCTCTAAGTCTACCTTACCAAGCTAGCTTTTCTGCATCTATAGTTGGCTTATAGCCAGTAAGATTAACATTTAAGCTCATCAACCAGGGTGTAGTTAAAGCTCCATTTGAGTTAATATAGTCGATTAAACTACTTAATAAAAGGCCTTTAATTAACCACCACTTCTAACATTGATCTGCTTCAATCGTGTCGGCTAAGAGTCTATTACGCTTATTAGTAACAATCTTTTTAGCTTAACTAAAGGCTCGTTCGCATACAGAGCTTATCACCAGTATAGAGAACATATTAAGAGCAATCTTAGCAAGCGTTAGATAAAGGATTTAACCAATTTTAAGCCACCAGTTAAGAGGATTAGGAACGACGTTGTTCTACTTATTACCATCTTCGGAACGGATCTTAATAAACTTAAGGCCTACGTCATAGTAGCGGTTAAGCTCACTAGCGAGCTTAATACACTTTTAATTACACTTTAAGGAAGTAAGGCTCTTATCTACTGTAACGGAACCTTATAGTAGGAACTACGGTGGGTCTTATTATTGGGCTAGGTATGTAGGTATAAACAGTTCAACAACATAATAATAACTAGTGGAGTAGTTGCCTAACAGATTAACTCCAATTATATTCTAAGATTTACTACAAAGAGAGAACTATCTGGGTAGGGACTATAGTCCTTTAAATACATAACCTTACGCCTAAGAAATCCCTTCGCTCCGTAAGGTATATATACTCTATATACTCCGTACAAATCACATAGATTATATAGATTATATAGATTACACTACATAACCTTAGCTACTATTCCTCGTTATATAGTTCTACCGGATTTATTCTAGACCGTGCTTATATTAACTAACTAGCTTCCTCCAACTCTTCTCTGAGTAGTTATAATATTGTACTTAAGCTGTCCGTAACACTATCTCCCTTCTCTTTATCTTCGTCCTTAAAGATTCCTAACATCTCCAAGTTGTCTATTAGAGGTGTAATATCCGTTTAATTAACTTGGTTAATATTCTTACTTATTATACCTAAAGCATCTTCTTCCTCTTTAACCCTTTATTGTGCGCGTACGGTTTCCTCTATACTGTCGCTAGATAAGATAATGCCGTCTCCATATTCTCGTTATGCGAAAAAGGGGCTGGTTTATATTACGCTAGCAAGTCCTACTGCTTAACAACCATCCTCTTGTTTGGAGTGCACTAAAGCAAACGTTTATTCCTCCTATAACGTTCGTTCTGTTTTTAACACTAAGTATACGCGTCCTATAACTCTTAATAGTCTTTTGGTTCCCTAAGTAACCTATTATAGGGTCTTACATTTAGTCTACTGCTATAAAACTTAATAATAAGCTCTCTGCCTCCCTCGCGGAGCTTTAGCGTACTTATGCCGCTTATAAGGCATACCTGTCTACCTCAGCGCGTCTTCTTCGTCTTAAGAAAGTTCGTAAGAAGGTTTATTTCAAGGAGTGGAAACTTGTTTAATAAGGCTTATAGGAACTTAGTAATAAAAAAATAGATTCCCTTCCAACTAAGAGGGAAATAGCTCTAAGTAGCTTAGCAGGTGTTCCTCTTAGGTCCCCCTTAGGTAACTCATTCTTCGGCGATTCTTCTTTATTAATACTATTTAACCCTTTTTCTTCTAATACTCCTATACCTTTCCTATAGCGTTCTCTAGATTGCTTAGTAGTTTCTAGGTAGTCTTACTATAGCCTATCTACTTTACTTTATACTATGTTTCTTTATCTACATCCTTATAACTAATAATCTTTAAAACTTACCACTTATCTTCCTCTTATTCTCTATATATGTCTACCTTGTAAACTGGTGGCTTAATATTCCCGTATACTGGCTCTAGTATTGCGACATACTATATAGGGTAGATCTTTATTTTAGCTAGTAGGTTTAACTTGTATATAACTAATAAAATTCTTTACTTAATTTTGAAAGGTCCTAGTCTAATATAGTCTAACTTTTTGCTTAGTTGTCAACTCTTAAAATTTTTATATAGTAGCTACACTTTATCTCCCTTCTTAAGATCTGGTCCCTTAAATCTCTTAGCATTATAGTACCTTTTTATCCTTTGCTGTACTAGTTTAGCTGTTTCTGTAAGGTTTATATAAAGATTTATTAGCGTCTCCATTCTTTGTTTAGCTGTGCTACTCGTTTTCTTTACTTAATATGGTAATAATAACGTTCTTAGCTTGTACCCGTAGTTCGCCTTAAATAATAATATCCCTATTCCTTTTTATGGTGTTGTATTGTATGCAAACTATATAACTAATAATAACAATACCTAATTATTCTGTATATAATTAATATAATGCCTTAGATACTATTCTAGTATCTAGTTTAGCCTTTCTATCTATCCGTCTATTTGCGGGTAATATACTATAGAGGTTACTACATAAACCCCTTATTCTGCTAGAAATACTTCCTAAAATACTACTATAAATCTTAGATCCCTATCTAATATAATCTTATTTAGTACTCTATATCTTGCAAATACTTCCTTTATATAGATTCTAGCGATATCTTCTACTAATATCTCTTTAGTGCATGCTATAAAGTACCCCCACTTTATTAGCTTATCCACTATTACTAAAATCGCGTTATAATCTTGTCCTATAATAGGATCTCTTGACTTTAGTAACTTAATAATAAAGTCCTATAATATAACTTCCTATGGTTTTTCTGGTGTTTTAACAGGTTATAGCCCTCTATACGGCTTATGCCTTGTTGGTTTGTTCCTTTAGTAATCTAGATACTTTCTTATAACTTTATCGGCAAAATATGGTACCCTACCAATGGCCTCAATGGTTAGTGGTTGACGCAATTGGCGCGCAGTTGAGGGCATTTGGCAACTCGACCGACTAGCCTATATTATGTTTTTTTAACACGCAGCCTGCGCGCAGCCTGCGAGCAACCTACGCGCAACCTGCCAGCAATCTGCGCATTTGGCAACCATAATTATATTTACCTCTTTTATACTAATAGCATATTTTAAATAAATAAAAGCTACTTTAAGGCTATTTATAAGGCTAGCAAAATAAATATTATTATTTTAGATAATTTAATATAATATAGCGATGGTTCTCTTCTACCTATCTACCTATTAACTTACCTACCTGCCTATCTACCTACCTACCTGCATCGCCTACCTGTCTACATCGCCTACCTGTCTGCATCGCCTACCTATTTGCATCTGCCTACCTGTCTATATCTGCCTACCCATCAGCATCTGCCTACCTGTCTGCATCTGCTTGCCTGTCTGCATCTGCTTGCCTGTCTGCATCTACTTACCTGTCTGTATCTGCCTACCTGTCTGCATCTGCCTACCCGTCAGCATCTCCCTATTTGTGCCTACCTGTCTGTGCTGCCTTAATTCGATCGATCGATCGAATCGTTTATAGTGTTCGCTGGCTAGTCGTTGTCGTCTGGCTCTGGTGACGGTCGTCTGGTTCTGGTAACGGTCGTCTGGTTCTAGTAACGGTGGTCTAGTTCTGGCGACGGTGGTCTAGTTCTGGCGACGGTCGTCTGGCTCTGGCGACGGTCGTCTGGCTCTGGCGACGGTCGTCTGGTTCTGGTAACGGTGGTCTAGTTCTGGCGACGGTCGTCTGGTTCTGGCGACGGTCGTCTAGCTCTGGCGACGGTCGTCTGGTTCTGGTAACGGTCGTCTGGTTCTGGCGACGGTCGTCTCCTACCTGCCTGCCTACCTGCCTACCTACCTACCTACCTACCTACCTACCTACCTACCTACCTGCCTGTGTCAGTGTATGATTCAATTTGGGGGAGGGGTCGGCCCAATTGAAGGCCCTGATTACATTCGAACGGTGGTTGTCTAGGGTGCCTCCCTAGGAGGCCTTGATTCGATTTGGTGACGGGCCAATATTAAAGCTCTGGTTCAATTCGATCAATTAATTAATTGAATCATTCGTGGTGTTTGCTAGCTGGTTATTCAAACGGTCGTCGTCTGGTTCTGGCAACGGTCGTCTGGTTCTGGCGACGGTCGTCTGGTTCTGGCGACGGTCGTCTGGTTCTGGCGACGGTCGTCTGGTTCTGGCGACGGTCGTCTGGTTCTGGCGACAGTCGTCTAGTTCTGGCAACGGTCC
>Ga0307507_10003799_pt1 | contig 28240 bp, 33 predicted proteins | sample 7_EM_MG_FD_207223 | JGI IMG/M metagenome (GOLD analysis project Ga0307507, IMG submission 207223) | Populus trichocarpa ectomycorrhiza microbial communities from riparian zone in the Pacific Northwest, United States - 7_EM | ecosystem: Host-associated > Plants > Roots > Unclassified | place...
AGACATCATGCGCTGCCTCAAGCGCTTCGTCGCCCGCGAGGTCTACCGGGCACTGACAGCCACACCACCCACCCGAACAAGCCCAGCAACACTCACCCTGGCCGCTTGACATCTATAGGAGCATCCTGGGCTCGGGAAAGCGTGGGTTTCGCTGTAAAGCCGGCCGGTTTGTCCGCACGGTGGATAGTGGCGCGCACGACCGTCATGACTCTCGCGCAGTGGTACCCGGGTGACGGTGTGGCCCAAGCCGGAGGCGTCGCCGGCGGAGTCGGGCAGCGCGGAGCGCGTTCCCAGCCGTAGGCGTTACCCAGCGCGTAGCGCGTGCGCGGCAGCGCCGAAGGCCGCGTAGCGACCGAGCGCCAGCGAGGGAGCAGAGCGGGGGCGGCGGGTGGGCAAAGCCAACTCCAACCCGACGCGAGACGAACGCGCCACCGTCACCATGCCTCACCGGCGACAGGATGCCCACGGCAAGCCGCTCGCGGGTACGCCGCTCACGGGGTGCAGCGTCTTCGGAATGGGTGTCCGTCTGTGGCGGACAAAACCTCGTTCCGGGCGTGTCGCGTCCATTCCGCTCGCGCGCTACACTCGCGATATGTCGCAAGGTGGGGTGCCGGACCCGAACGTCCGGGCGTCGGATGCCGACCGCGAGCGGATCGTGGAGCAGCTCAGGCAGCACACGGCCGAGGGCCGGCTGACGATGGACGAGTTCGACCAGCGGATGTCCGCTGCGTACGAGGCGAAGACTTACGGGGACCTGGCCCAGCTGACCCGTGACCTGCCGGTGGATCTCGGTGCGCGCTCGAAGGGCGGCGCCGGGGTACCGCCCTGGCAGCAGACACCGACTGTCGCCACGGGCATGGGTACGGGCACGCGCTTGGGTGGAACCGGCATGTCCGGCACGAACCCGGCCGACGTCGTCGGCGCCCTGGTCGGCGCGGCGATGGACTTCAAGCTGCAGAGCCGCCAGATGCGCGACCAGCTTCGCGCGCAGCGGCACGAGCAGCGCCACCAGCTGCGGACGGCCCGGCGCCACGGCGCCCCGGTGGTGGTGGCCGCGGTGGCCGGCTGGGCGAGCCTGTCCGTGCTGCTCACCGGGGTCTGGTTCATCGCCGGGATCACCGACGGCAACGGGTTCGGCCAATTCTGGCCGGCCTGGCCGATCGGGATCATCGGCCTGGTCATCCTGGCCCGGACCGTCAAGGGGACGATCATCCGGCGGACCTACAGCCGCCGCTGACGGCGCCCCGGACCCGCCGCGCGGGGTAAGCGGTCCGCCCGCGGTCGGCCAATACCACCGGATTGGTGTTTTGCCGAGCCCCCGGCGTAAACTGGCTCGTCGGTCCTGCGACCGCCGCTAGCTGTCGTCTACTGAATGAAGTGCGAGGATATGCCCAAGAAAGAAGGGGCCATCGAGATCGAGGGCACCGTCGTCGAATCTCTGCCCAACGCCATGTTCCGGGTCGAGCTTCAGAACGGGCACAAGGTACTCGCGCACATCAGCGGGAAGATGCGGATGCACTACATCCGGATCCTCCCGGACGACCGGGTCGTCGTCGAGCTCAGCCCGTACGACCTGACCCGCGGCCGGATCGTATACCGGTACAAGTAACCAATATCGTCCGCGATCTCCATTCGCTCGAAAGGGACCTCTCATGAAGGTCAAGCCGAGCGTCAAGCCGATCTGCGACAAGTGCAAGGTGATCCGCCGTCACGGCCGGGTCATGGTGATCTGCGAGAACCTGCGGCACAAGCAGCGCCAGGGCTGATTAGCCCCGGAAGGCTGCGCGTGCATGACGCGGGACTTCGAGTCCACAGCGCGCTTGCTCGTCGTCTGCGACTGACGTCCAGCACCCGTAAGAGCGCGGCATCCCGACCCCGGTGACCGGAACCGTACCCCGCGTGCGGCTCCGTGAACCGGACGCCACCCCCGGCACGGAGGCCGGGGACCTTTCTGTGCAGTGCTGGCTGATCTTTCAAAGGACTGGCAGCGCAGGACAGGAACGGTGCCGCGCCAGACCTCCGAGACAGAAAACAAGGAGCCTGCCAAGATGGCACGCCTCGTCGGAGTCGATCTCCCCCGCGAGAAGCGGCTTGAGATCGCCCTGACCTACATCTACGGCGTCGGCCGTACCCGCGCGCAGGCCACCTGCGACGGTGCCGGGGTGTCCCGGGATGTCCGAGTCAAGGACCTCAGCGAAGACGATCTGATCAAGCTGCGCGATTGGATCGACACCAACTACAAGACCGAGGGCGATCTGCGCCGCGAGGTCGCCGCCGACATCCGTCGCAAGATGGAGATCGGCTGCTACCAGGGCATCCGTCACCGCCGCGGCCTGCCGGTGCGCGGCCAGCGGACCCACACGAACGCGCGTACCCGCAAGGGCCCGCGCCGCGCCATCGCCGGCAAGAAGAAGCCCGGCAAGAAGTAGTCCGCCGCGGTCCTCCGCAAGCGGACCGATCACCTCACTTGGAGTACAGCTAGATGCCTCCCAAGAGCCGTCAGGCCGCGGGCGCCGCGAAGACCAAGGTGCGCCGCAAGGAGAAGAAGAACGTCGCTCACGGGCACGCCCACATCAAGAGCACGTTCAACAACACGATCGTCTCGATCACCGACCCTCAGGGCAACGTGATCGCCTGGGCCTCCTCCGGCCAGGTCGGCTTCAAGGGCTCGCGCAAGTCGACCCCGTTCGCCGCGCAGATGACCGCCGAGGCCGCCGCCCGCAGGGCGATGGAGCACGGCATGCGCAAGGTGGACGTGTTCGTCAAGGGACCGGGCTCCGGCCGCGAGACCGCGATCCGTTCGTTGCAGCAGACCGGCCTCGAGGTCGGCTCGATCAACGACGTGACGCCGTCGCCGCACAACGGCTGCCGTCCGCCGAAGCGCCGTCGAGTCTGAGACCCAGGAGAAACGAGAAATGGCCCGTTACACCGGACCCGACTGCAAGCGGTGCCGCCGCGAGAAGACCAAGCTCTTCCTCAAGGGTGCCAAGTGCGAGTCGGCCAAGTGCCCCATCGAGATCCGTCCCTACCCGCCCGGCGAGCACGGCCGCGGTCGGACCAAGGACAGCGAGTTCCTGCTGCAGATGCGCGAGAAGCAGAAGTGCGCGCGCATCTACGGCATCCTGGAGAAGCAGTTCCGCGGCTACTTCGAGGAGGCGAACCGCAAGCAGGGCAAGACCGGCGAGAACCTGCTGCGCATCCTCGAGTCGCGCCTCGACAACGTGGTCTACCGGGCCGGCTTCGCCAAGTCCCGTGACCACGCCCGTCAGCTGGTGCGGCACGGCCACATCCTGCTGAACGGCCACAAGGCGGACATCCCGTCGATGCGGGTCAAGGAGAGCGACATCGTGGAGGTCCGCAAGGACTCCCTCGAGCTCGCCCCGTTCGTGGTGGCCCGCGCCGAGTCCGGCGACCGGATCGTGCCCGCGTGGCTCGAGGTCGTCCCGTCCCGGATGCGGATCCTGGTCCACTCCCTGCCGGCGCGTCAGGTCATCGACACGCAGGTCCAGGAGCAGCTGATCGTCGAGCTCTACTCCAAGTAGGCAAAGCTCGCAACGGGGTGCCGTTCCCGGGGTTATCCTGGTACGGCACCCCTTCGGCACGTTTGTCAAGGGCGTGCACCGAGAGCGTCATATGAAGGGCGCTCCCAACCACGGAGGTTCCATTGCTCATCGCTCAGCGTCCCACGCTGACCGAGGAAGTCGTCGACGAGTTCCGGTCCCGGTTCACCATCGAACCGCTGGAGCCGGGCTTCGGTTACACCCTCGGCAACTCCCTGCGGCGCACCCTGCTCTCCTCGATCCCCGGCGCGGCCGTCACCAGCATCCGGGTCGACGGGGTGCTGCACGAGTTCCAGACCATCCCGGGCGTCAAGGAGGACATGACCGACCTGATCCTCAACATCAAGGGTCTGGTCGTCTCCTCCGAGCACGACGAGCCGGTGGTCATGTACCTGCGCAAGCAGGGCCCCGGCATCGTCACCGCCGCCGACATCGCGCCCCCGGCCGGCGTCGAGGTGCACAACCCCGAGCTGCTGCTGGCCACGCTCAACGGCAAGGGCAAGCTCGAGATGGAGCTGACGGTCGAGCGCGGCCGCGGCTACGTCTCCGCCGTGCAGAACAAGCAGGCCGGCCAGGAGATCGGCCGGATCCCGGTCGACTCGATCTACAGCCCGGTGCTGAAGGTCAAGTACGAGGTGCTGGCGACCCGTGTCGAGCAGCGCACCGACTTCGACAAGCTGGTCGTCGACGTCGAGACCAAGCCGTGCCTGCGCCCGCGCGACGCGGTGGCCTCGGCCGGCAAGACCCTGGTCGAGCTGTTCGGCCTGGCCCGCGAGCTGAACGTCGAGGCCGAGGGCATCGACATGGGCCCGTCCCCGACGGACGCCGCGCTGGCCGCCGACCTGGCCCTGCCGATCGAGGAGCTGGAGCTCACGGTCCGGTCCTACAACTGCCTCAAGCGCGAGGGCATCCACACCGTGGGCGAGCTCGTCGCGCGCTCCGAGGCGGACCTGCTGGACATCCGCAACTTCGGCGCCAAGTCGATCGACGAGGTCAAGGCCAAGCTGCACACCATGGGCCTGGCCCTGAAGGACTCGCCTCCCGGATTCGACCCGTCGCTGGCGCTGGCCGAGGCCTACGGCACCGACGACGACGATCTGTCGTACGCGGAGACCGAGCAGTACTAGGCACCGAGCAGCACCAAGCACCGAGCAGCACCACGCACTGAGTTCCCCGTACTACCAGCGTCCGGGGCCCGAATCAGCGGGCCCCGGGACTGCGTGAGGTACCTGGTACGGCCCACGCAGGAACCACAAGAAAGTGAAACGTTATGCCCACTCCGAAGAGGGGACCCCGCCTCGGCGGGTCCGGCTCGCACCAGAAGCACATCCTGGCGAACCTGGCCAAGTCCCTGATCGAGCACGGCGGGATCACCACGACGCACGCCAAGGCCCGTGAGCTGCGCCCGTTCGTCGAGCCGCTGATCACCAAGGCCAAGAAGGGCGACCTGCACTCGCGTCGCCAGGTCATGGCCACCCTGGAGATCCGCAACACCCCGTTCTACGACGGCGGCGGCGTCATCGCCAAGCTGTTCGAGCAGGTCGGCCCGGCGTACGCGGACCGTCCGGGCGGCTACACCCGGATCGTCAAGCTCGGCCCGCGTCGCGGCGACAACGCCCCGATGGCGCGCATCGAGCTGGTCGAGGCGCGCACCGTCGCGCAGCAGGCCACCGACGAGGCCACCGCCGCCACCCGGCGCGCGGTGAAGGAGACCGCGGCCAAGAAGGCCGCCGCGGTGACCGAGGCCGAGCCCGAGGTCGAGGACGCCGAGATCACGGACGCGGTCGAGGCCGACGAGGCGGAGACCGAAGAGGTCGAGGCGCAGGAGTCCGACACCGAGGTCGAGGACGCCAAGCCGGAAGCGTGACCCGAGCGCGCTGACGCTGTGTCAGACGTAGTGTCATCCGAAGCGGGTGGGAGCCACGGCTCCCGCCCGCTTCGCCTTTCACCCGCTTCGCCTTTCGTCCCGGATCATCCTGGAGGGGACCCACCCGTGAGCAGCACCACGCGGATCCGGCTGGACCTGGCCTACGACGGCACGCAGTTCGCCGGATGGGCCCGGCAGCGCTCCGGCCTGCGCACGGTCCAGGGCGTCCTGGAAGAGGCCCTGACGGCCGTCCTGCGCCTTCCCGAGCCCGCACAGCTGACCGTCGCGGGACGGACCGACGCGGGCGTCCACGCCTCCGGCCAGGTGGCGCACGTGGACCTGCCCACCGGGACCTGGCTGACGCACGCGGACAAGCTGCTCTATCGCCTCTCGGGCAAGCTGCCGATGGACGTGCGCGTGTGGAGCGTCTCCGAGGCCCCCGCAGACTTCGACGCCCGCTTCGCGGCGCTCTCACGGCGGTACGTGTACCGCGTCGGGGATTCGCGGTACGGAGTCGAGCCGGTGCGTCGAAGCTTCGTGCTCTGGCATTCGCACGACCTGGACGTCGCCGCCATGAACACGGCCGCCGACCTGATGCTCGGCGAGCACGACTTCGCCGCCTACTGCAAGAAGCGCGAGGGCGCGACGACCATCAGACGTTTGCTGCGCCTGCACTGGGAGCGCTCGCGGCCGGACGAGGTGGCCGCGACGGTCGAGGCCGACGCGTTCTGCCACTCGATGGTGCGCGCCCTGGTGGCCGCGATGCTGATGGTCGGGGACGGCCGGCGTCCGCCCGAGTTCCCGGCCGAGGTGCTGGGCAGCCTGGCCAGGCACCCGAGCGTGAACGTGGTGCCGCCGCACGGCCTCTCGCTGGAAGAGGTGCGGTACCCGGACGACGCCGAGTTGGCTGCCCGCGCCCTGGAGGCCCGCCGCGTGCGCACGCTGTGCTGACGCACTGACCGGTTGCCGTACCGGGCAATTTTGAATGTGCCAATCGGTCAAGTACCCTGGCAGACGTTGTGTGTTCCGCGTTTCGCCGCCTCTTCGCGGCGCGCGCCCGGACTTCGGCCGTGCAGTTCAGACAATGCCGCCGAAGAAACCGGGAGGGCACGGTGCCTGATGCCGTAGGTATCGACCGGTGCGTGCCTACGGAACCTGACCCAGGTATTCCATCTGAAGCGAAGGCAATCCCGTGCCCACGTACACCCCCAAGCCCGGCGAGGTCGAGCAGAAGTGGTACGTCATCGACGCCGCTGACGTCGTCCTCGGACGGCTGGCGAGCCAGACCGCCATCCTCCTGCGCGGAAAGCACAAGCCGCAGTTCGCCCCGCACGTGGACACCGGCGACTTCGTGGTCATCGTCAACGCGGACAAGGTCCACCTGTCCGGCAACAAGCGCGAGGACAAGCTGGCCTACCGGCACTCCGGCTACCCGGGCGGTCTGCGCTCGGTCAAGTACGGCGAGCTGATCGACAAGGACTCCCGCAAGGCCGTCGAGAAGGCCGTGCGCGGGATGCTCCCGAAGAACACCCTCGGCCGCGCGATGCTCAAGAAGCTCAAGGTCTACGGCGGCCCGGAGCACCCGCACGCCGCGCAGCGCCCCGAGCCGTTCCAGCTGTCCCAGGTCGCGCAGTAACCACTGCCGCTAACAAGTTTCCGATCGAACAAGGAGTTCGCGGCTGTGTCTGAACTGACCGCCGACGTCGAGGCCGTCGAGGCCCTCGACGAGGAGAACGCACCAGAGAGCTACACCACCGAGAGCGCGCCGACCGGTACCTCGGTCCGGCCGACCTCCTCGAACATCATCGCCGCGGGGGGCACCGGCCGCCGCAAGGAGGCCGTGGCCCGGGTCCGGATCATGCCCGGCACCGGCCAGTGGAAGATCAACGGGCGCACGCTCGACTCGTACTTCCCGAACAAGGTGCACCAGCAGGAGGTCAACGAGCCCTTCCACGTGCTGGAGCTCGACGGCCGCTACGACGTCATCGCCCGGATCGACGGCGGCGGCATCTCCGGCCAGGCCGGCGCGCTGCGGCTGGGTATCGCCCGCGCGCTGAACCAGGCCGACACCGAGACGAACCGCCCCGCGCTGAAGAAGGCCGGCTTCCTGACCCGCGACTCGCGGGTCATCGAGCGCAAGAAGGCCGGTCTCAAGAAGGCCCGCAAGGCTCCGCAGTACAGCAAGCGCTGATCCCGCACTCGCTGCGCAGCGCCCAGTTCCACTTACGGCCCCGCCGTGCGCCCCTCGCGTACGGTGGGGTTGTTTGCTTTCCTGCCGGTAACAGAAACGTCCCACTCGTCTTCCCCTGGGGGTTCGGACCATGGCCCGACTTTTCGGCACCGACGGCGTGCGCGGCCTCGCGAACCGGGATCTGACCGCCGAGCTCGCGCTCGACCTGTCGATCGCCGCGGCACACGTCCTCGCCGAACTGGGCACCTTCGCCGGGCACCGGCCCAGGGCCGTGGTCGGCCGGGACCCGCGGGCCTCCGGCGAGTTCCTGGAGGCCGCGGTGGCCGCCGGGCTGGCCTCCGCCGGGGTGGACGTGATCCGGGTCGGCGTGCTGCCCACCCCGGCCGTCGCCTACCTGACCGAGGCGCTGGGCACCGACCTGGGCGTGATGCTCTCGGCGAGCCACAACCCCGCCCCGGACAACGGGATCAAGTTCTTCTCCCGCGGCGGCCTCAAGCTGGCCGACGAGGTCGAGGAGGCGATCGAGGCGCGGATCGGCGAGCAGTGGGAGCGGCCGGTCGGGGCCGCGGTGGGCCGGATCACCGAGCTGCCGGACGGCGGCGAGCGGTACGTCGACTACCTCGTCTCGACGGCGCCGAACCGGCTGGACGGCCTCAAGGTGGTCGTGGACGAGGCGCACGGCGCGGCGTACCGGGTCTCGCCGGAGGTGCTGCGGCGGCTGGGCGCGGAGGTCGTCGAGATCGGCGTCGAGCCCGACGGGCTGAACATCAACGACGGGTGCGGGAGCACGCACCTGGACCTGCTGCGGGCCAAGGTGGTCGAAGAGGGCGCCGACGCGGGCATCGCGCACGACGGCGACGCGGACCGCTGCCTGGCCGTGGACTCGGCCGGCGAGGTGGTGGACGGCGACCAGATCATCGCGATCCTGACGCTGGCGCTGCGCGAGCACGGCAGGCTGGCCAAGGACACGGTGGTGGCGACCGTGATGGCCAACCTCGGCTTCAAGCTGGCGATGGAGCGCGAGGGGGTCACCGTGGTGGAGACCGCGGTCGGCGACCGGTACGTGCTGGAGGCGATGCGGGCCGGGGGCCTGTCGATCGGCGGCGAACAGTCCGGGCACGTGATCCTGCTCGACCACGCCAACACCGGCGACGGCGTGCTGACCGGGGTGCACCTGCTGGCGCGGCTGGCCGAGACGGGCAAGCCGCTGGGCGAGCTGGCCGGGGTGATGCGCCGGCTGCCGCAGGTGCTGGTGAACGTGAAGGGCGTGGACAAGTCCCGGGTGAAGACCTCGCCGCAGATCCTGGAGGCCGTGGGCGTCGCGGAGAGCGAGCTCGGCGGGTCCGGGCGGGTGCTGCTGCGGCCCTCGGGCACCGAGTCCCTGGTGCGGGTCATGGTCGAGGCCGAGTCGCACGACCTGGCCGAGACGGTCGCGCACCGGCTCGCGGCAGTGGTGCGCACGGCGCTGTCCTGAGCGGGCATGGCGCTGGCCTGAACACGCACGGTGCTGGCGTGAGCGGGCGCAGGCAGCCGAGTCCGGCCGAAAGGCTCCGGCGCGGTGGATCCTGTGGCATCTTGAAGGCGGGGTGGCCGGGGCCTTCGTGCCGCTCCGGACCTTCGGAGGGGACACCGAACACATGGATCCGCTGCGTCGCGCCTACCGCGGCATGCACGCCCTGACCGACGCCCTGGCGCGTCCGCCGTTCGTCAGATCAGGGCACTTCTACTCCCCGGTCAACGGGAGCGCCGACGTCGAGCGCGCGCTGGCCTGGGGCGAGGACACGCCGGGGGTGGACCTGCGTCCCGAGGCGCAGCTGGAGCTGTTCGGTGAGCTGATCCCGCTGTTCGAGGGCGTGCCGGACGTTCGTTACCGCACGTCCAACGGCATGTACGACGCGGCGGACGCGCTGGTCTACCAGGCCATGGTGCGCTCGCTCAAGCCGCGCCGCGTGATCGAGATCGGCGCGGGCTACTCGACGGCGAAGCTGCTGGACACGGCGGACGCGTTCGCGCCGGAGCTCGACATCACCTGCGTCGAGCCGTACCCGGACCGGCTGCTGGGCCTGATGCGTCCCGAGGACCGGGACAGGGTGAACCTGATCGCCAAGCCGGTGCAGGACGTGCCGGTCGAGACCTTCGCCCGGCTGGAGTCCGGCGACGTGCTGTTCATCGACTCCACGCACGTCGCCAAGGCGGGCTCCGACGTGCTCTGGCTGTTCCTGCGGGTGCTCCCGCGCCTGGCCGAGGGCGTGGTGGTGCACGTGCACGACGTGTTCTGGCCCTTCGAGTACCCCGCGCACTGGCTCCGTGAAGGCCGCAGCTGGAACGAGGACTACCTGCTGAACGCCTTCCTGTGCCACAACGAGGCGTGGCGCATCGAGCTGTTCAGCTCCTGGCTGTGGCACCGGCACGCCGAATTGGTACCCGAAGAACTGCGCACACAGCAGCCGGGCGCGATCTGGCTGAGGCGCTGCTAGAAGGGCTGTGATGAAGCGGTACATCCTCACTGGCACGCCCGGGTCCGGCAAGACCGCGATCCTGCGGCTTCTGGAGCACCTGGGGCACAGTGTCGTGGAGGAGGCGGCGTCCGCCGTCATCGCGCGGATGCTGGCGCAGTGCCAGGCCGAGCCGTGGGCGCATCCGTCCTTCATCGACGCCATCGTGGCCTTGCAGCGCCAACGCCAGCAGCGCGCCGCCTCTTCGGAGACGGAAGTCCAGTTCTACGACCGCTCGCCGATCTGCACCCACGCGCTGGCCGTTCACCTCGGGCGTCCGATCACTGCGCGGCTATCGGCCGAGCTCGATCGGATCACCGGTGAATCGACGTATGAGCGGCAGGTGTTCTTCATCCGCAACCAGGGGTTCTGCGAGCCCACCGCCGCCCGCCGGATCAGCTTCGAGGACTCGCTTGTGTTCGAGCGGATACATGAGCAGAGCTATCGCGCGTTCGGCTACGAACTCGTCGACATCCCGGCCGGGGATCTGGCTGACCGCGCTGCCGCGATTACGGCGATCACGGCGATCACGGGGTCTGAGTCCCCGTTGGCCGGACACGTTCCGGAACCTGCCGAATCTCGGCGAGCAGGCGCCGGTGGAAGTCGTCCGTGACGACGGCTGTGCCGGCGTATCTGGTCAGGAGCGAGGCGAGGGCCGCGGGAACTGCGTCGGGCCTCTTACCCTCGGCCCAGTCGCGTACGAACTGACGTCGGTCCTGGTCGCCGCGCACGCGTTCGGCCACGTGGTGGTTGATCAGGTGTGTGGCCGTGTAGTTCGCGTCGTAGTCCCAGTGTTCGGACAGGAACGCAGCCTCGTCGGCTGAGAGCTCGAAGCGGGAGCTGAGGGCCAGACCGAAGTCCGAGAAGTACAGACGGCGGCCGTCGGTCAGGATGTTGTGGAAGTGGGCGTCGAAGTGCACCAGTCCGCGCTCCCGCATGAACGCGACCGTGTCCGCCAGTTGGCGGTCGACGCGCTCCAATGCGGACGGGTCCCGGTTGCTCAGCCACGTGCCCAGGTTCTGGGGGACGTATTCGAGGAACAGCACCAGGCTCGCCGTCGAGTCTCGAAGCGCCTCAAGGCGCGTGCGGACGGCCGACGAGTCGCCCCAGTGTGCGACCGAGCGGTCCAGGTCGCCGAACTCGGCGAACACACCGGCGCCGGCGGGTGACCCGGACAGCACGCGCCAGTGATAGAGCAGCGGGAACGCCGGGTGTTCGTTTCCGAGGACCCAGTTGGACGACATGATGTGCGCGGCCAACTCGCGCCACGCTCCGAACCCCGCCGAGCCCAGGCCGTACTGATAGAAACCGGGCAGCCCGAACAGGTTCGCGGTGGATCTGAGGTTTTCCGGGCGCAGTTCCAGTTCGGTCAACGGGACCTTCTTGGCGAAAACGCCGACTCCGTCGATCTCCAGCGCCACGGAGGTGCCACCGATACCCGAACCGAGCGCGGGCGCCTCGTCCACCATCCGGAAGAGCGCCCGATCGCTAAGCAACGCGAGTTGGGTCGACGCCCTCGCGTACGCGGTCAGCCGTGTCGGGCGTGAACGGGCTGTCTCGGGCACGTGGACTGGAGCTCCTTGAGGTGGGCTGCGATGTGTGGGTTGGGAGCGGATCTTATCGAGCCGATGAGCGCTAGGAGGGTATCGGAGCGTGAACGTACAGCTCTGGCACACTGTGCGGCATGGCGCATGAGCACACTGCCGCGACGGTGAGCGTCGGTCATCGGGACCCCGAACTGAACGAGCGGCTGTCCAAGGGGCTGGACGAGGTGAACTTCCCCGCCACGGGAACCACCGCGGCCGACCAGGGTTCGCTGTCGGTGAAGGTCGTTGACGAGTCCGGCGAACTCGTCGGGGGTCTGGCCGGGTGGACGTGGGGCGGGCTGCTGGGCATCGAGATGCTCTGGATCCGCGAGCAGAGCCGGGGAGAGGGCTGGGGCGGCAGGATCCTGCTGGCCGCGGAGCAGGAAGCGCGGCAGCGCGGCTGTGATCGTGTGTGCGTCTCGTCATTCACCTTCCAGGCCCCGGAGTTCTACCAGCGCCACGGCTACGTCGAGACCGGTAGGACACTCGGGATCCCCGGCGGGGCCGAGGACGTTCACATGTTCAAGAAGCTGACTTGAGACTCGTGTCACTGTGAATGTCGGTCCTTTGGAACCGTGTCCCGTGATCTCGCAGGGTGAGGCCATCGTCGAGGCGGGCTGGCGCGCCGTGCGCGCTGACGGGCGTGTGCGCACGGAACCGTTGGACGAGGCCTACGCGCAGCCGCGACTGCGGCAGCTGTTCCCATGGACGGGTATGGGTGAACTGCACTTCAGCCGCTGCACCGGTCACCGGTGGACGTGGGACATCCCTTACATCCAACCGGCGGCGGAGGGCGGCTACTGGGTTTCGGGGCCTTTGCGTACTCAGGTCGTCGGGCAGGCGGCCACTGCGGCGCAGGCGGTTGCCATGGTTGTGGAGCACTTACCGCCGGGTTGCGGTCCCGCTTTCGTCGGTAGCCCGCAAGAGCTCGATGCCCACGAAACGGCGTCACGGCAGCGGGGCGCGTACGAAGGATGCAAGCAGGCTTACGAGTAGCCGCGCGATAGTGCTGGAGCTGGTCTTGCGCTCCCGGCAATGACGACCTGATCATGGCGAACATGTTCTCAACGGGCTTCGCCTGGTTCGGTCTGGCTTTGGGCATCGCGCTCGTTGTCGAGGCCGCCGTGTTCTTCGTGCTGCGCCGCCGGCCGGGGAGCGTGAGGCACCGTACGGGTGGCGGTCAGTTGCCGATGTTGCTGTGTATGGGCGTCATGTTCACCAGCCGCAGCGCGGCAAGCCTGCGTGGATGGACCGGTCCTGGCATGACGACGGTGTTCCTGGTCGGGATGCTCGCCGCCGTCGCGACCGTCGTGTTCGCGACTCGATCGCTGGTGTCCCGCGCCTCTGCACGGCGCCGAGCCGTCCCGCCGTCGCAGCCGCAGTAGGGGCGAATCCCTGTCGGCGGGTCGGCGCTTGGCCGATGGCCCCGGCCTGTTCTGGTTCTGCCTTGTGCGGGATCTCGAAGGAACGCCTGGGTGCCTTGATCGCCGCGATCGGCGGCCTGGTCTCCGACCGCAGTGCCAAGCGCCCGACCCGCAGCAAACCGAGCACCGAGCTCGCCCTCGCCCGCCCCACGACCTGCTGAACAACCCGAGCTGAACCGCCAGGCCGACACGTCCAGATCCCTATCGTGCAGCTACTCGTTAGACGGCATCTGGCAGGCGGTTGCGAGACCAACAACGCGGGGTGCGCGCGGAGCGCAGCGGAGCGTTTGAGCCGAAGGCGTCCAGTGCGTCAGCCGTAGGCGTCAGGCGTCGCCGGCGAGGGTGAAGGAGCGTAGGCGGTTCGAGGCCAGGGCCAGGGCTGTGCCCGCCGCGATGATGGCCAGGATCAGGGCGGTGGTGGCGGTCAGGTGGGAGTGCAGGGCGTCGTCCTTCGCTACCGAGTTGGCGACGCCTAGGGCGTACTGCTCGGCGGAGAGGTACTTCGCGCCGCTGACCAGGTTGGTGACCAGGCCCTCCCAGACCGCCACGTAGGCCAGTGCAAAGGCCACCGGGTGCTTGGTGATCGTGGAGATCAGCAGGAAGACCGCCGTGTAGACGGCCGAGCCGAGTAGCGCGCCCAGGCCGAGGCCGACCGCCAGTTTGCCGACTTTTCCGTCGGCGATGATCCCCGCGGCGAACTCGGGGATGGCGGCGAAGGCGATGGTGATCACGGTCGCGATCACGGCCTTGGTCACGATGATCGACTGGCGGGGCACCGGAGTGGCCAGCAGGTGCAGGATCGAGCTGTCGTCGATCTCCGCGCCGAGCACCGAGGTGCCGACGATCAGCGCGGTCAGTGGCAGCAGGGCGCTGAAGCCGACCCTGCCGAGCACCTCGCCGGGCCAGCTGGTCGAGATGCCGTGCGCGTTCTTGAGGATGACGGTGATCAGCAGCAGGACCACGGCCGGCACCGCGAGCATGAAGACCCGCTTGCGGCCGAGCAGCGCGCGCAGGGTGATCCTGGCGATGGTCGGATTGAACATCTCAGGCTCCCACGAGATAGGCGAAGACGGACTCGAGCGACTCGTCCGCCGGGATGACCTCGCGCAGGCCGACTCCGGCGTCGCGGCTGAGCACGGCCAGCTGCCGGGTGAACGAGCCGTGGTCGCCCGCGTGCACCTGCAGACCCGCGGGGGTGAGGGTGACGCCCTGGACCGCGGGGGACGAGATGAGGGCCTGGGCGAGCGCGCGGTCGTCGGTGGTGCGCACGACGAACACGTGCGGCCGGTTGGTCATCAGGCGTCTGATGGAGCGGTAGTCGCCGGAGGCCGCGAGGCGGCCGGCCACGACGACCTGGACGGTGTCGGCGAGGCGTTCCACCTCCTCCAGGATGTGCGAGGAGAACAGGATCACCCGGCCGGACTGGCCGAGGCGGTGCAGGAGATCCATCATGTGCAGCCGCTGGCGCGGGTCCATGCCGTTGAAGGGCTCGTCGAGCAGCAGGACCCGCGGATCGTGCACGAGGGCGGCGGCGACCTTCGCGCGTTGCCGCATGCCCTTGGAGTACGTGTCGATGGTCCGGTTGGCCGCGTCGCCGAGTTCGACCATGTCCAGGGCGCGCTCGGCGGCGGCGGTGGGGTCGGGGAGCTTGTGCAGTTTTGCCGAGGCGGTCACGAACTCACGGGCCGTCAGGAACGCGTAGACGGAGTCGCGCTCGGGGACCAGGCCGACGGTGCGGAAGATCTCCGGGTTGCGCCAGGGTGCGACGCCGCCGATGGTCACGGTGCCGCGCGAGGGCGCGAGGAAGCCGGAGATCATGTGCAGGAGAGTCGATTTTCCGGCGCCGTTCGGACCGAGCAGGCCGGTCACGCCGGGGCCGAGGGTCATCGTGATGTCGTTGACCGCGACCACGTTGCCGTACCAGCGGGTGGTGTTGCGCAGTTCGACGATGCCGGGGACGTGGTCCCCGGCCGGAGCGGGGGACGCGGTGGCCGGAGCGGCGGACGCAGCGGACGCGGCTGCCGGGTTGTGCGGAGCGGGAGCGGGAGTGGGAGGAGTGGTCACGCGACGCCGACCTTTCGGTACCGCAGGAAGAGGCCGCCGGTGGCCAGGCCGGTCAGGACGAGCAGCTCGATGGCGTAGAGCGGGCCGGCGGACTCGGGATCGGGGATGCTCGGGTCGGTGGCGTGCAGCCCCCAGACCCGGGCGCCCTCGACCACCCGCAGCGGATCGACCAGGCCGCCGTAGCGGGCGATCGGATCGTAGGTGGTGCTCTCCCGGATGTCCGGGATGTTGCCGTTCTTGTCCGGGGTGACGTCCACCGGGGTGCCCGGGTCGTGCGGCACGCCGTTGATCGTCATGGTCGAGTGGCTGCCGACCGATTCGAACACCCCGGCGACGGACATGGTGGCCAGGAACAGGATCGCGATGGCCCCGGTGACGATGGCCCGGCGGCCGGTGGACGACGCGATCAGCAGGGTCAGCGGCGCGAGCAGCACGCCGTACGCGAGGGCCACCAGCAGTCCGGGCACCAGCGCCTTGGTCTGGTCCCAGACTCCCGAGCCGGTGGTGCTCGACGCGATGATGCCCAGGTACATCGCGATCAGCGGCAGCGCCTCGAACAGCACGATCGCGGTGGCCAGCGCGAGCAGCTTGGCCAGCGGATAGTCGGCCCGGCGCAGCGGCCGGGAGAAGTACAGCGGCAGGGTGTGGTGCCGCAGGTCGCGGGAGACCAGCTCCGGGGCTGCCACCGCGACGAACACGATGACGAACAGCGAGGTGCTGTACGCGTAGTGGTCGAAGCGCAGCGCCGGGTCTCCGCCGAGCGCGGCCACCTTGTAGATCGAGATCGCGGCCGGGAGCATCGTCACGCCGAACATCAGCAGCGGGATGACCCGGGCCTTCGCGCCCCGGCCGAACCCGAAGGCCGAGCGCAGGCTGAAGAAGTACAGCGCGCGCACGATGTGCGGGCGGGTGAGGCGCTGGCCGGTGTACGGCTTGTATCCGATGTCGTGGATGACGCTGCCGTTGCCGTTCGCGGCGGCGGTGGTGGTGGCGGTCATGGACGGGCCTCCGCGGTGGGGGGTTGGGTCGGGGCCGTCACGGGCTGGGCCGGGATCGCGGGAGCGTTCTGTGCTGCGCTGTTCTGTGCAGTGGCGTCCTGCATGGTGGCGTCCGGCACTGCGGCGAAGAGCTCTTCGACGTGGTGGCGGCGGTGCTCCATCCGGTTGAGCGGCAGCCCCAGCTCGGCGATCGCGTCCCGGACCAGGTCGAAGACGTGGTCCGACTGCACGGGCACGAGCAGGGCGCGTTCGGCGGCGCTGACGTTCAGGCCGGCCGCGGTGAGGCGTGCGGCCAGGCGGTCGGCGCCCTCCTCGACCTCGACGGCGATCCACGGCACGTTCTGGGTCATCGAGGACAGCGTCGCCGCGCGCAGCAGCCGGCCGCCCTCGATCGCGACCAGCTGGTCGCAGATCCGCTCGATCTCGCTGAGCAGGTGCGAGGCCACGATGACCGCGATGCCGAACTCGGTGCCGATCCGGTGGATCAGCGCCAGCATCGCGTCCCGCCCGGCCGGGTCGAGGCCGTTGGTGGGCTCGTCGAGCAGCAGCAGCCCCGGCCCGCCGACCAGGGCCTGCGCGAGTTTCACCCGCTGCTTCATCCCGGTGGAGAAGGTGCCGATCTGCCGGTAGCGCTCCTCGTGCAGGCCGACGTGGCGCAGCGCCTCGGCCGCCTGCTCCTTCGCGGCGGTGGCCGGCAGCCCGGACATCCGGCCCAGGTGCGTGACGAACTCGGTGGCCGTCACGTCCGGGGGCAGGCAGTCGTGCTCGGGCATGTAGCCGACCCGGGCGCGGATGAGCTCCCCGTCGGTCCGGGTGTCGTGGCCCAGCACCCGTGCGCTGCCCTCGGTCTGCTCCAGCAGCCCGAGCAGGATCTTGATGAGGGTGGACTTCCCGGCCCCGTTCGCCCCGACCAGGCCGATGATCCCGGGCTCGACGGTGAGCGTCAGCCCGGCCAGCGCGGTCACGCCGCCCGGGTAGCGCTTGCCGAGGTCTTGCGTCTCGATGACTGACACGCGCACACCGTAGTCCTGTGGGCACGCGCGCGGCGTCGCCTTTCGAGATGGTCCGGCGACTCATTCCCGGGGATGACGACCCCTGGCCGGGAGTCGGGGTTGCCCCGGAGGTCGGCCCGGTAGGGTGGCAGCCATGTGCGGAATCGTGGGTTATGTGGGCGGCAAGCCGGCGCTGGACGTCGTCATAGAGGGCCTGCGGCGGCTGGAGTACCGCGGCTACGACTCGGCCGGCGTCGCCGTGCTCGCCCACGGGGGGCTGGACGGGCGCAAGAAGGCCGGGAAGCTGGCCAACCTGGAGAAGGAGCTGGCCGAGCGGCCGCTGCCCGCGGCCACGGTCGGCCTCGGGCACACCCGCTGGGCCACCCACGGCGGCCCGACCGACGCCAACGCGCACCCGCACTTCGACGCGGCGGACCGGGTGGCCGTCGTGCACAACGGGATCATCGAGAACTTCGCCGCGCTGCGGGCCGAGCTGACCGCGGCCGGGGTCGAGCTGCGCAGCGAGACGGACACCGAGGTGGTCGCGCACCTGCTCGGCGCCGAGATGGCCGCGCTGGAGGCCGAGGACGGGATCGGCGGCGCGCGGCTGGCCGAGGCGATGCGCCGGGTCTGCCTGCGGCTGAATGGGGCGTTCACCCTCGTCGCGGTGCACGCGGACGACCCCGACGTGGTGGTCGGCGCGCGGCTCAACTCACCGCTGGTGGTCGGGGTCGGCGAGGGCGAGGCCTTCCTGTGCAGCGACGTGGCCGGGTTCATCGGGCATACCCGCGAGGCCATAGAGCTCGGGCAGGCGCAGGTCGTGGAGGTGCGGCGGGACGGGGTGACGGTCACCGACTTCGCCGGGAATCCGGCCGAGGCCAAGCGCTTCCACGTGAGCTGGGACGTGAAGGCCGCGGAGAAGAGCGGCTACGAGTACTTCATGCTCAAGGAGATCGACGAGCAGCCGCAGGCGGTGGCCGACACCCTGCTCGGCCGGGTCTCGGAGCAGGGCCGGCTGGTCCTGGACGAGATGCGGATGAGCGAGGACGAGCTGCGCCGGGTCGACAAGATCGTGGTGATCGCGGCCGGCACCGCGTTCCACGCCGGGATGATCGCCAAGTACGCGATCGAGCACTGGACCCGCATCCCGGTGGAGTGCGAGCTCGCCTCGGAGTTCCGGTACCGGGACCCGATCCTGACCCGGGACACGCTCGTCATCGCGATCTCGCAGAGCGGTGAGACCGCGGACACGCTGATGGCGCTGCGGCACGCCCAGGAGCAGCACGCGCGCGTGCTCGCGATTTGCAATACGAACGGCGCGACGATCCCGCGCGAGTCGGACGCCGTGGTGTACACGCACGGCGGGCCGGAGATCGCGGTGGCCTCGACCAAGGCCTTCCTGACCCAGCTGATCGCGTGTTACCTGGTCGGCCTGTACCTGGCGCAGGTGCGCGGGGAGAAGTTCGAGGACGAGATCAGGACCCTGCTCCAGGAGCTGGCCACCGCCCCGCAGAAGGTGGCCGAGACGCTGGAGCGGATGGGGCCGGTGCGCGAGCTGGGCCGGGCGCTGAAGGACGAGGGCCGGGTGCTGTTCCTCGGCCGGCACGTCGGCTTCCCGGTGGCCCTGGAGGGCGCGCTCAAGCTCAAGGAGCTCGCGTACGTGCACGCCGAGGGCTTCGCCGCGGGCGAGCTCAAGCACGGCCCGATCGCGCTGATCGAGCCGGGCCTGCCGGTGGTGGTCGTGGTGCCGCCGCCGTCCCGGCCGCTGCTGCACGACAAGATCGTCTCCAATATCCAGGAGATCCGGGCCCGCGGGGCGAAGACCATCGTGATCGCACAGGACGGCGACGACGCGGTGGTGCCGTACGCGGACACGCTGATCCTGGTGCCGGAGCTGCCGACGCTGCTGCAGCCGCTGGTCGCCACCGTGCCGCTGCAGGTCTTCGCCTGCGCGCTGGCGGACGCCAAGGGCCTGGACGTGGACCAGCCGCGCAACCTGGCCAAGTCCGTCACGGTGGAATAGGCGGAGGGCGCGGTGATCGTCGGGATCGGGATCGACGTGGTGGACATCGCGCGGTTCCAGGCCACCCTGGAGCGCACCCCGGGCCTGCGGGACCGGCTGTTCACCCCGGTCGAGCGGGAGCTGCGGATCGCCTCGCTGGCCGCCCGCTTCGCCGCCAAGGAGGCCGTGGCCAAGGCCCTGGGCGCCCCGGGCGACCTGCACTGGCACGACGCCGAGGTGTCCAACGAGCCGTCCGGGCGCCCGGTGCTGTCGATCACCGGGACCGTCGCCGCGCGCGCCGCCGAGCTGGGCGTCGCACACTGGCATCTGTCGCTCAGCCACGACGCCGGGATCGCCTCGGCCGTCGTCATCGCCGAGGCCTAGGGGCCCAGAGAACAGAGGACTGATCCATGCGCCGCGGGTACCTCGTCGAAGCGGTCCGCGGGGCCGAGGCCGAGCTGATGGCCCGGCTGCCCGAGGGCGCGCTCATGCAGCGGGCGGCGGCGGGGCTGGCGACCGTCGCGGCAGGCATCCTGCGCGACTCCGGCGGGGTGTACGGCGCGCGGGTCCTGCTGCTGGTCGGCGTCGGCGACAACGGCGGCGACGCGCTCTTCGCGGGCGCGATGCTGGCCCGGCGGGGCGTACGCGTGGACGCGGTGCTGATGGACCCGGCACGTGCGCACGAGGGCGGGCTGGCGGCGCTCGTCGGCGCGGGCGGACGGATCGGGGATGCGGGCGCGTTCGAGAGCGCCGACCTGATCGTCGACGGACTGCTCGGGATCGGCGGGAAGGGCGGGCTGCGCGGAACTGCGGCGGACCTCGCCGAGGCGGCCGCGGCCAGCGGGGCGCCGATCCTGGCCGTCGACCTGCCGAGCGGGATCGACGTGGACACCGGGCAGGTCGCCGGACCGGCGATCCGCGCGCACGTGACCGTCACCTTCGGCACGTACAAGCCCGGCCTGCTCATCGACCCGGCGGCCGAGCTGGCCGGGGTCGTCGAGTTCGTGGACCTCGGGCTCAGCGCCCTGCCGCCGCAGCCGGCGGTCGAGGCGCTGCAGGCGGCCGACGTGGCCGCGCTGCTGCCGCGTCCGGCGCACGAGACGGACAAGTACGGCCGCGGAGTGGTCGGCATCGAGTGCGGGTCGAAGCGGTACCCCGGCGCGGCCCGGCTCGCGGTCGGCGGCGCGCTGCGGTCCGGCGTCGGCGCGGTGCGGTACAGCGGACCGGTCGACGTGGGCGAGGCGTTCCCCGAGGTGCTGCTCGGCCGGGGACGCGTACAGGCCTGGGTGGTCGGCTGCGGCCTCGACCGGGACGACACTGCGCGCAACCGGCTGGAGCAGATCCTGGCGCTGGCCGACGTGCCGGTGCTCGTGGACGCGGACGCCCTGGCCCTGCTCGCCGAGCTGGGCGCCGACGCCCTGGCCGACCGCACCGCGCCGACCGTGCTCACCCCGCACGCGGGCGAGGCGGCCCGGCTGCTCGGCGTCGAGCGGGGCGAGGTCGAGGCGCAGCGGCTCGACTCAGTGCGCCGGCTGGCCGACACCTTCGGCGCGACGGCGCTGCTCAAGGGCAGCACGACGCTGGTCGCCGAGCCCGGCGGATCGACCGTTCGAGTCAATCCGACCGGAACCCCGGCGCTGGCCACCGCGGGCAGCGGGGACGTGCTGGCCGGGCTGATCGGCGGCCTGCTGGCGGCCGGGCTGCGGCCCCTGGACGCGGCGAGCGCCGGTGCGTACCTGCACGGCACGGCGGCCAGGCTCGCGCAGCGCGGCGGCCCGATCGCGGCTGGTGACCTGCTCGCCGCAGTGCCATTGGCCTGGCAGAATGTCCAGCAATGAATACCCGTGAGACCCCAGCCCGGCTGGAAGCCAGGATCGACCTCGGCGCGGTCCGGGCCAACCTGCGGCGGATGCGGGAGGTGGCCGGACCGGCCGGGGTGATGGCCGTGGTGAAGGCCGACGCGTACGGGCACGGCATGGTCGAGTGCGCCCGCGCCGCGGTGGAGGCCGGGGCCGCCTGGCTCGGCACCGCCCTGCCCGAGGAGGCGCTGGCCCTGCGCGCCGCCGGACTCGCCGCGCCGATCCTGACCTGGCTGCACGCGCCCGGCGACCCGTTCGACGAGCTGATCGCGGCCGGGGTCGACGTGTCCGTCTCCGGGCTCTGGGCGCTGCACGAGATCACCGAGGCCGTGCGCGCGACCGGCCGTCCGGCGCGGATCCAGCTCAAGGCGGACACCGGGCTCGGCCGCAACGGCGCGCAGCCGCGGGACTGGCCGCTGATCGTCGAGGAGGCGGTCAAGGCGCAGGAGGACGGGCTGGTCACCGTCACCGGGCTGTGGTCCCACTTCGCCTGCGCCGACGAGCCGCGCCACCCGTCGGTGGCCGCGCAGCTCGCCGTCTTCCGCGAGGCCCTGGCCCTGGCCGAGGCCGCCGGGCTGCAGCCGGAGGTGCGGCACATCGCCAACTCCCCGGCGGCGCTGCTGCTGCCGGAGACGCACTTCGACCTGGTCCGCAGCGGGCTGGCGATCTACGGCGTGTCCCCCGCGCCGGACGAGGGCAGCGCCGCCGACTTCGGGCTGCGCCCCGCGATGACGCTGGTCGGCCGGCTCGCCCTGGTCAAGCTGGTGGACGCGGGGCACGGGATCTCGTACGGGCACACCTACCACACGGCTGCTCCGGCCCGGCTGGGCCTGGTCCCGGCCGGATACGCGGACGGGATCCCGCGCGCGGCCTCCGGTCTCGGGCCGGTCTGGATCGACGGGGTCCGGCACACGATCGCGGGCCGGGTCGCGATGGACCAGTTCGTGGTCGACCTCGGGACCCAGGAGGCCGGGGTCGGCGACGAGGTGGTGCTGTTCGGGCCTGGCGACCGCGGCGAGCCGACCGCCCAGGACTGGGCCGAACAGGTGGGCACGATCGCCTACGAGATCGTCACGCGCATCGGTCCGCGCGTCCCGCGCGTCTTCTTGAATGCTTCTGCTTGACCCCTCTGCTCGGCCCCGCCGCCCCGCGAAACATTAAGAATGCAGGTAGGGCGGACAATCCAGGCATGAATTGCTACTGGGGGGTAACACCAATAGAGAGGAGCGGAAGCGCGGTTCTCGGAAAGGTGAGCTTCTCGTGGTTGACAGTGCGTCAGGTGGCGCGCAGGGCGCGTCGCAGCGGGGGATCCCGCGTGGTGCGGGCATAGTCGGAGCCGCGCTGGGCGTGGTCGCGGCGGGTACGGCCGTAGGCATTGCGGTAGAGCGGTTCACGATCGGCCGCGCGGTACGCCGCATGGCGCAGATTCACGACCCGGGTGAGGCGTACGGCTCGTTGCGCGGCGTACCGCAGACCGTGATGGCCGCGGACGGTACCGAGCTCTACGTCGAGGTGGACGACCCCTTCGGCTGGCCGCGGAGTGTGGACTGGAAGCGGGTCGGCCGTTCGCCGCGGCACTCCGTCCCAGGCAGCGGCGGCGGCCGGGCCGGGCGCGACGCGCGGGCCGCCTCGGCGCTGGACGAGCGCCCGACGCTGCTGTTCACGCATGGTTTCTGCCTGCCCCAGGACTGCTGGCACCACCAGCGCTCGGAGTTCTCCGGCGAGTACCGGATGGTGTTCTGGGACCAGCGCGGGCACGGCCGCTCGGACCAGCTCAAGGCGGACGAGGAGTTGTCCGTCGACATCCTCGGCGAGGACCTGTACGCGGTGCTCGAGGCGACGTGTCCGACCGGTCCGGTGATCCTGTTCGGTCACTCGATGGGCGGCATGACGATGATGGCGCTGGCCGCGGCGCACCCGGAGCTGTTCGGCGACCGGATCGTGGGGGCGGCGCTGCTGTCCACCTCGGCCGGGGAGTTCGCGGACCTGCAGTTCGGGCTGCCGCGGGCCGGGGCGCGGATCGTGCACCGGGCCGCCCCCGGCTTCTTCGAGCTGCTGACCAAGCAGCGGGCGCTGGTCGAGCGCGGGCGGCGGGTCGGCGGAGACCTCGGCCTGGTGCTGACCCGGCGGTACGCCTTCGGCTCGGACGCCCCGGAGTCGGCGGTGCGCTTCGTGCAGGAGCTGATCGAGTCCACCCCGATCGACGTGATCGCCCGCTTCTTCACCATCTTCCGGGAGCACGACAAGGCGGAGGCGGTCCCGATCTTCGACCGGGTGCCCACGCTGGTGCTGGCCGCGGACAAGGACCTGCTGCTGCCGGTCCGGCACAGCCGGGCGCTGGCCGACGCGATCCCGAGCGCCGAGTTCGTGGTCGTCGAGGACGCCGGGCACGTGGTGATGCTGGAGCATCCGCACGAGGTGAACACCGCGTTGCGTAGGCTGGTGGACCGAGTCGAGGCGCGGCTGGACAAGTCCTCCAACGCCTCGTAGGCCCGCGAGGAGAACACGGCATCGGCATCGTGGACAGCGCAGCAGCTGCAGCAGCATTGGAAGACACGGCGGGACTGGAAGACGCAGCGAGTCCGGAAGACGCAGCGACGACGGACGGCGCTGCGGGCCGGGGTTCCGGCGGCGCGATCGTGGTGGAGCGGGTCGAGGCCGACACGGCGGCGCGTACGCAGCAGGTCGCGCGGGAGCTCGGCCGGCGGCTGCGGGCCACCGATCTCGTCATCCTTTCGGGCGAACTGGGCGCGGGCAAGACCACGTTCACCCAGGGGCTGGCCGAGGGGCTCGGCGTGCGCGGCCCGATCACCTCGCCGACCTTCGTGATCGCCCGGGTGCATCCGTCGACGGTCGGTGGACCGCCGCTGGTGCACGTGGACGCGTACCGGCTCGGCTCGCTCGCGGAACTCGACGACCTGGACCTGGATACGTCGGTCGAGGACTCGGTGACCGTGGTGGAGTGGGGCGAGGGCAAGGCCGAGGTGCTGGCGGGCGAGCGGCTGGAGGTCCGCATCGAGCGGGCGCGCGCCGACGACGCGGACGCCGGGCTGGACGCGGGCGGCCCGGACCCGCGGGTGATCACGGTGACCGCGTACGGCGACGGACTCGCCGCGCGCTTCGCCTAGGTTTCGGGTGTCCGTCTGAGACGGACCGCCGACCGACACGGACAGCCGACCAAGTTGTCCGTCTCAGACGGACAACCTCGGTGCATCAGCGCATCAGGACATGACCACGATGTCGGTGCCGTCGGACGAGAAGTTGAACAGCGCCTGCGCGTCGGCCTGGGCCATCCGGACCGCGGCGGTGCGCGCGGTCGGTGCGGGTGGCAGTCCGGGGATGTTGGCCACCGCGTCGAAGCCGAGGGCCATCGACGTGCCGTTGGCAGTGACACTGCCGAACAGGACCACGTACTGCACGGGTGTGTTGTCCGTGCCGGTCACGTTGGTGCGCTTGTCGGTGACCGTGTAGGTGCCGGTCGGTACGGACACCGTGCCGGGCACGATCGGCATGGTGCGCACGATCGTGCCCGAGGCGGAAACCAGCCAGACGCGCTTGGCGCCCTTGGCGTAGACGACGCGCAGTCCTGAGCCGGAGCCGTTCGGGAGCGCATTCGCGTTCGCGGTGCTCGTCGAGGCGCCGGGTGAGGCGGACGGTCCCGTGCTGGGCTGCGTCGAGCCCCCGCTCTTTGCGGTGACGGAGATCTTCGGCGCGGTGGCGGCGGCCTGAGCGGCCAGCACGCCCACGCCTGCGAGCGCGCCGAGCGTCATGACGATGACCGAGTACGTCGCGCCGCGTCCGGGCTTCTTCGGCTGCTGACGGGACCGGCCCGGCGGAGGCTGATTCGGCGGCGGCTGGTTTGGCGGCGGCTGGTGTGGCGGTGGCTGATTCGGCGGCGACAGCGGCGGTGGTGGCGGCGGCGGAAACTGCTGGCCAGGCGGGCGGGCTAGCGGCGGCTGCTGATGGCTCGTCATCTGGGGCTGGGGCTGGAACGGGGGTTGGGGTGGTGGCGGGGCGGCTACGTGTGAGGGCGGCGGGGACGGCCGCGAGGACGGGGGTCCGCCGGGCTGACGCTGCCGCATGCCACCGGGCGGCGGCTGCATGGGCTGCGCGCCGTGCTGGGGTGCCCGTTGCGGCTCGCGCTGAGGCTCCCGCTGTGGATCGCGGTACTGCTCCCGCTGAGGCTCACGCAGTGGCTCGCGAAGCGGCTCGCGGTAAGGCTCACGCTGCTGCTCGCGCGGCGGGTCCTGCGCACCACGGGAGTCGCCCGAGGCACCGTGCGCCGACGAGTCGCGCCCTCCAGCACCGCGTCTTCCCATGACCACCCATCCTTGGAACCGTGTCTTTGAAACCAGCGTGTGCTCGAAACCGACGTGCCTCCGGACACACTCCGCGGACCCATCATGCCGTAAGCCCGGTCCGCACCGAAGGGCACGCAGCGGGGGCGCGACGCTACGCGAGTACCGGAATGCGCCTCTGGTAGGGCAATAATGGCTCACGTGCTGCTCCTGGCTTTCGACACCGCGACCCCGGCCGTGACCGTCGCATTGCACGACGGGACCGAACTGCTCGCCGAACACACCGAGGTCGACGCGCGTCGCCATGGGGAACTGCTCGCCCCCGGCATTCGCACGGTGTTGGCCGAGGCCGGGCGCTCCCGCCTCGAGCTGACCGATGTCGCGGTCGGCGTCGGTCCCGGCCCGTTCACCGGGCTGCGGGTCGGCCTGGTGACCGCGCGGGCGCTGGCCGATGCGCTCGGGATCGCGGTACACGGCGTGTGCACGCTGGACATCCTGGCCTGGGCGGTGCGGCGCGAGACACAGCACAGCGGCCCGTTCGCGGTCGCCACGGATGCGCGTCGGCGCGAGGTCTACTGGGCGCGATACGAGGGCCCGGACCGGCGGTTGACCGAGCCCGCGGTGGACTGGCCGCACGTGGTCGCCCCGCAGGTTGCCGGGCTCGCGGTGGCCGGGGAGGGCGCGGCGAAGTACCCGGACGCGTTCCCGGTCGCGATCGCCCCGCTGCTGCCCGGCGCCGCGGATCTGGCTGAGCTGACGGTGCGTCGGCTGGCTGTCGCGTCCGCTGCATCCACCGAGTCCTCCACGGCGGGGCTGCTGCCGCCGGTGCCGCTTTACCTGCGCCGCCCGGATGCGGTCGAGCCGGGCGCGCGTAAGCCGGTGAGCCAGCCGGCGCTGCGGTGAGCGCCTCGGCGACGGGCCCCGAACCGCCTCCCCGAACCGTGCTGCGGCCGATGCGCTGGTGGGACATCCCCGCGGTGCTCGTGCTCGAACACCGGGCGTTCCCGGAGGACGCCTGGTCGGTCGGCATGTTCTGGTCGGAACTGGCCGAAGTCGGCACCCGGTACTACCTGATCGCCGAGGAGTTCGGCGCCGATCCGGGGCATCCGGACCGGGAGGGGCCGCGGGTCATCGGCTACGCGGGCCTGCTGGCCGGGATCGACGAGGCCGAGGTGCAGACCATCGCGGTGGATCCGGACCGGGAGGGCGGCGGGCTCGGCACCGCGCTGCTCACTGAACTGCTGCGGGAGTCGGCCCACCGGCAGTGCGACGACGTGGTCCTCGAGGTGCGCGCCGACAACCCGAGGGCGCAGAAGCTGTACCGCAGGTTCGGATTCGTACAGGTCGGCCTGCGCCGGGGGTACTACCAGCCGGCGAACGTGGACGCGCTGGTGATGCGCGCGTCGGGCGTCGTCGATCGATTCGGAGAAGGTGGCCAGCAGTGTCCATGAAGACCGACGCGCCGATCGTGCTCGGGTTCGAGACCTCCTGCGACGAGACCGGGGTCGGCATCGTGCGCGGCACCGAGCTGCTCGCCGACGCGGTCGCGACCAGCGTGGAAGAGCACGCCCGGTTCGGCGGCGTGGTCCCCGAGGTCGCCTCGCGCGCGCACCTGGAGGCCATGGTGCCGACCGTGCACCGCGCGCTGGAGACCGCCGGGCTCAAGCTCTCGGACATCGACGCCGTCGCGGTGACCGCCGGTCCCGGCCTGGCCGGGGCGCTGCTGGTCGGCGTCGCGGCGGCCAAGGCCTACGCGCTGGCCCTGGACAAGCCGCTGTACGGGGTGAACCACCTGGCCGCGCACGTCGCCGTGGACCAGCTCGAACACGGCCCGCTGCCCGAGCCCTGCCTCGCCCTGCTGGTCTCCGGCGGGCACTCCTCGCTGCTGCTCGTCCCGGACGTCACCTCGGACATCAGGCCGCTGGGCAGCACCGTGGACGACGCGGCCGGCGAGGCCTTCGACAAGGTGGCCCGGGTGCTCGGGCTCGGCTTCCCGGGCGGCCCGCTGATCGACCGGGCGGCCCGCGAGGGCGGCGACAGGGCCGCGATCGCCTTTCCGCGCGGGCTCACCGGGCCGCAGGACCCGCCGTTCGACTTCTCCTTCTCGGGGCTCAAGACCGCCGTGGCCCGCTGGGTGGAGGCGCGCGAGCGGGCCGGGGAGCCGGTGCCGGTGGCGGACGTGGCGGCCTCGTTCCAGGAGGCGGTGGTGGACGTGCTGACCCGCAAGGCGGTGCGCGCCTGCAAGGAGCACGGGGTGGACCACCTGCTGATCGGCGGCGGGGTCGCGGCGAACTCGCGGCTGCGGGTGCTGGCCCAGGAGCGGGCCGCCGCCGCCGGGATCCGGGTGCGGGTGCCGAGGCCGAAGCTGTGCACGGACAACGGCGCGATGGTCGCCGCGCTCGGCTCGGAACTGGTGGCGCGCGGCGCCAAGCCCTCGCCGCTGGACCTGCCCGCCGACTCCTCGATGCTGATCACCGAGGTCCTGGTGTGACCGGGGTGTTTATGCGGGCGGGGTGCTGACGTGAGCAGAGTGCTGAAGTGAGCAGAGTGCTGATGTGGGAGGCCAGGGGCGACGCGGACGGGCTGCTCGCCTGGCTGCGCGAGGAGGTCCGGCCTCAGCTGGACGAGGAAGTGCGGCTCGAGCTGTTCCGTTCGGCGGACCGGGTCGTCGCGCTGATACGCCCGGCCGAGGCTGGATTCCGGTTGCCCGATCCGCCCGCCGAGTTGGTCGCCCGGCCGCCGCACGCCTGGGGTTTCGACACTGTGCCTCTCGATGAGGCCGACTAGCCGCATCTTCCGCACATGGGGTTTTAGGTCTGCAGCCAGCGTGGTCTGGTTTCGTCAGTGCCGAGGAGTTCGAGTAGTCGTGCTTGGATTCCTCGGCTGACGAGTATGGCGGGTGGG
>Ga0307507_10003800_pt1 | contig 28232 bp, 36 predicted proteins | sample 7_EM_MG_FD_207223 | JGI IMG/M metagenome (GOLD analysis project Ga0307507, IMG submission 207223) | Populus trichocarpa ectomycorrhiza microbial communities from riparian zone in the Pacific Northwest, United States - 7_EM | ecosystem: Host-associated > Plants > Roots > Unclassified | place...
TTAGATGTTTTCTAATATTGTGACGGAACCTAGGGAGATATTGCCTTCATGAGCCGCGTACTATCGTGATATCCTTGGAATCGTGGCCTCCCCAAACTCGGATACCCAACTGGCGTGGCCCAAGATTCGGGATATTAGCCTACTAATCTACTGTCACCCGGCCAAGCTACCTACACCTGTTGCGCAAACTAGTTCTTGCACCCTTGCACCTAGGTCTATTTTCTGCTAAATGCCACCTAGGTCCCCATGCGCAAAGTCTCTGTTATTGCTGGCTACTGTACTCACGGTCACGTAATTATGACACCCGTGGATTCACTTTTTACTCATACCCGTTACGGACCTCAAAACCTCTGTAACAGGTGTATCGTACTTGTATTCGGAATCTCGTATTATTAAACACTAATAGCTAAGTGATACATCAGAATATAGCTAGCAGGAGCTACTATTACATGTATTATTTAGTCTCATTCAGGTCAAGCTTCTACTCACTTCCTTACCTTTGACAAAGCCCCTACTATGTGCTCCTACAGTGTTTCCTCGCAGCTTTCACCTAGGTATTCTTGATTACAATAGAGTAATACTCCTTGAATTCCATACCAGTAGCTACAAATGAATGAATGAATGAAGAATGAAAGAACAAATGAAGGAATGAAAAAATGAACAAAAGAAAGAAGGAAAGAACGCACAAAAGAATGAATAAATGAATAAACGAAAAATGAAGGAAAAAAGAAAGGACAAAAATGAACGAAAAAAAACGAATGAATGATTGAATGAAGAAACGAAGGAAAGAAAGAAGTAACGAATAAAGGAAAGAGGAACGGAATGAAAGGAATGAAGGAAGGAGCGAATAAATAAATAGAGAAAGAAAGAACTAATGAAGAAATGAAGGAAGGAATGAAAAAACAAATGAATGAACAAATGAACTAATGAATGAATTAACGAATAAACAAATGAATAAACAAATGAACAAATGAAGAAAAGAAGGAAAGAAGGAAAGAAAAAATGAAGGAAGCAGGAATGAAGGAAACAAATGAAAGAATGAACGATCGAAGGAATAAAAGAATACTAACAATAAGTCACTATCCTGAATCATATGAAATAAACAACACAATCCTGCAGATTGTGACACTTATCTAGACACATGTATTTTATTTAATTGGATATTGATTAAAAAGTAGACTTATGAGGAGGAATATATAGTATCTTGCCAAGCATTTTTTACAAGTTCCCTAACAATTGTCTCTAGCATCAAGATCAAATTCCCCCTAGTTCATTTACTTGCTGACACTAACTATAACAACAGTTCTCCATATATTCCTGTACCTGTATAAATATTATTTTATATAAGCTCAGTAAAAAAAAGTACAACTAAGAATAAGGCATCTCAAATTAGCAAAATATAAGGAGTTGGGGGAAGATATTTGTGACTAACTATGATAGGACTCATAGGTTCAGCATTGAGTATAAAATAGTTAAATCTTGTCGTAGCAAATATTTTTCAGAGGAAAGAGAAGAGAATAGTGGGTAGTAGGGAGTAAATAATAGTGTAAAATGAGGGGTATAAGAAGGGAAAAGTAATATGTATAGAGTTGAGTGTAGAAAGGCAAACAAGGGGTGTAAATAGGTAAGAATTGTATGTAGAAAAGAAAGAAAAGTATAAGAAATAATGAAAGATGTTGGGAAAAGAGTAAAACAGATGTAAGCAAGAAGAGAATACAGTATGGAGGTAAAATTATATTGAGAATTGGGACCTGCCAAGTCTTAAGGTCCAAGGTATAATACATGAATGGATAAGTATAAACCTTATTTTGGAGTATTCCCAAACGAGTATAACCAACCAGATACTGGTATAAATAATTTAAAAAAACTGTGGGGATATAGAAGAGACTAAGAAGAATAAAAGTAGGGTTTTTTTTTAATTTTTAAATACTATAAGTACAACGAATGGTATACTTGTTTTAAAAGTTGGAAATTTTGTCACAAACAGTGACTAAGCAAGGCAGACTCTCACATGACTAATAGTTATTAGTCATTGGTTTGTTATCTTTCACACTATGAGATCAGTTGACTCATAGGTTTTCACATGACAACGCGACAGCATGCCATCGGGTTATTGTTATTGGTTGGTATCTGACATGACGCACAATGGTGGTCATGTGGTTTCGACATGACGCACGATTGTGGTCATGTGGTTTATGTATTTCGCACATGACTCATAGTTATGAGTCATGGGTTCCACGCATGTGATCCCATTAGAGCACATGACTTGTTTTATGGGTTTTGATTGGTTGCGAGATACGGCGCAGCTGACTCGGACGAGTCAGCTGATGGATTTCACACTATGACTCACTGTAAGTCATGAGTCGCGTGACGCGAGGGAACGAGCCAGGCCGGGCTAGGGTTGAGGGAAGAACCCCTATATAAGGGCACCCTCGGGACATGGGATTTGGTTCTTCACGCAACCATCTAAGTTCTTTCATACCATTTACTTTCAATACAAAAATCTTTATCTATCACGCTTTCGGGAACCAAGACAATACTGTCTTATATGAGCCTAGCGATCGACGTTGCTAGATAGAAGTCAACGGACTTAGCTATCGCAACAGCTATCAGGCTAGAAGAAACAGTGATCGTTAGGAGACTATCGGTTACCTGCTGCAAGTATCATCTGAGGAGGAGAAGATTGTAACAAATTTGGTGTAAAATTAGTATGGATTCAAGAAGGGAAGACTGTCAACCATGTGGCACAGTGAAATGCAACAGTGGCTGTGCAAATAATTACCAAGACTGTGAGTGATAGGATGTGAAGGAGTGTAAATAATATAAGATGAAAGATAATCAATTAATTATATACAACAGTTTGAGAGTCAGCATCAGGAAAATGTCGCAGTTTGGTCCAAGGTGGTCCTGAACGCTCCTGGTCCACCAAGGGGGGTCGTGGTCCCCCAGGTCCACCTGGTTTACACTGATCCATCCTGATCCACACTTTTTTCAAATTTTGCCGAAAATGTGGATCAGGGTGGATCAGGGTGGACCAGGAGGACCAGGGGGACCATAACTCCCCTTGGTGGACCAGGACTGGTTTTTACATTTTCCTGATGCAGAAACTCCATGATGGCTCCTATATGTTTTGGTAACCTTCTCCTTAAAGTCTGGAGTACTATAGGCAATACCATCAAGGTATACTCTTATTATTCTGTCAGTATGTGCCCAGAATTTCCAAATCAGAGTTGGCTTTACAGCATCAACAAAATGTAAAAACCACTCCTGGTCCACCAAGGGGGGTTATGGTCCCCCTGGTCCTCCTGGTCCACCCTGATCCACACTGATCCACATTTTCGGTAAAATTTCCAAAAGTGTGCATCAGAGCGGATTGGAGTAGACCAGGTGGACCATGGGGACCACGACCCCCCTTGGTGAACCAGGAGCGTTCAGGACCACCTTGGACCACGCTCCGACTTTTTCCTGATGAGAATTCAAGCATTCAGGCACCATTTTACATAATACTCGAATATTATATCTACATCTTCGCCAATTGTAGCGCTAGGCAGCTACTCAATAATTAGAAATCTTGAACTTTATTCTTGTGTACTATATTAATGTATGCTTCTTTATATATTTTACTTTAACTGAGTTAAGTACTAAATTATATGATTACTCAGAAATTTTATGTTGCATTTCAATGCCAAGACTTCAGACTTTACACCAAATACCGAAGTTTTCAAACAAAGATGCCACTCCCTGTACTTGCTTCTACTAAATAAAAAAACCATACTTTTATTCTGCTTCACTTGCTTTATATTTCTACAGTTTTTTTATATTTGTTGTACCACTATTGGGTGGGCTATCTTCAATTGAAAACTTTCCTAAATGAGGTTGGCATTTATCCACTCTTGCACTATAGTCTTGGCATTAAAAGGCACAATGGATCTGATGACTAAGCACAAAAATAATCAAATATCCAATTATGAAGAAGTATGTACAACTTTTATAGGCAAGACAATAACAAGATGAACAACCAAGTGGAGATGTAGGTATCATATAATATTCGAGCTTTAAGGAAAATAGTTCCAGAATGTTTGAATTCTATTAAACCAAACATTAATCTGAAAGTTCTATACATCAACAGAGCAAATGATAAGAGTCTACAGGGAGGCATATGCATATGATACTGCTGACTATAAAGAAATAGTTACAAATACCTATAGGAGCCACTGCAGAGTGTCAAATTCTCAAACAATTGTACATAATTAACTTGCTTTCTTTCATACCCATTATTATTTATACTACATCACAATCAATCACTCATAGTCTTGGCACTGTCATCGCACAGCCACTGTTGCATTTGACTGAGCCACATGGTTCACATTCTTCCCTTGATAAACCCATAGTTTGTTCATAGTTATTAAATGTGACTGCTGTATATGACCAATACATATGAGGGTTGCCACAAGGACTCGTCCGGACACACTAATCAGATTAGATGGCTATTTGATGCTCTCCAGTTATCATAGTACTGTACTAGCCCTCCAGTCACGCTAAACCTTAGATCTCAAGTTCAAGGATCCTGACCTAGCTCTATTAGCCAAATCCGAACAGATGGTTGGACGGGTATGTGATAGATATGTGTATTCCCGTATCCGTAGTGCATGATTTTCCCTCCACCCAAAGAAATAAGAACCCATTCGGTCCACTACTTGCAAGAAATTGAAATTCCATAGAAATCAGACCAAATATCCCATGAATACGAAATCTATGAAGGCCTGATAATTGGCCAAATAAAGTGTGCTAAATACCAGTGGTAAATAGTTCTGGTGCTTATGGATAGCAGGACGCTTACCGGAAGTCCAAACTCTATTTGCCCACATGTACCATTATGGTGGCACTCTTGTCCCCGGGCAAAATTTTCCTATGCAGGTAATTAATTTTCTCCCGGATTACAGGGATCCTTACAGGATTAAAAATCCATAAATTGCACAGCCTAACCTTATTTTCATAATCCATGGATCTGCGGTCATCTTAAAAATTTACGGTGCAATCCATGGAAGAAAAAAAAACCATGAACCGAACAGGCCTTTAATAGAATTACTCCATGAAAACCCTACCATCATATCAAACCCAATCAACCCACCTTCCAGAGTGCTCGACTACCATACAGCACACAAAGCACACCACAGTGCGAAACCTTAGCGCGAAACCTTAACACCCCCGATTCAATATCCCCATCGATATATTCTCCCCGCCATACAAAGTCCCAGATCGCTGGCATCGCATGGCGACAAGGCCGAAACGTTCCCCTCGCGAGCGAGTCTAACACGACAGATATTACAGGATCGATTGATTTAGGGTGATGCTTATTTCTTACACATCGAAGCTAATGATAGAAATCTTTGTCACGTCGGCCTTGGGCAGTATTTTTGGGAGGTTGAGTCGGTGCTCGGAGTAATCACACACTTAGGCGCAGTACCGTTTGATATGATATGAGGTGTAGCGTGTGTACTGAAGCAGGTTAGCGTTCTGTGGCTGGGGTGGGCTTGGCTTTGCTTGGTTGCTTGATTGGTTGGTTGGTTGATGCCAATCAGACTGCCATTGAAAAATTGTGGCGGATCCGGGTATGATTACTATTACCCTTTGTATGATACTGCGGTGGAAGGAGAAGAACAGGCCTTAAGTTTAAGGAATAGTAATAGTGGCTGGTCGACGCGAAAGAGGTGATGAGAGTGCTCTTGATCGACCCAAGTACCGTATTGCTACAGTACTCGACCACAGTACCGGAGTAAAAAATAAAGTTTTTCCCCCCCTACAAGTATAGTGCTTCAGCACAAGGCAAAAAGAGTATCGGTAACTTACTACACTTGTAGCGCTGGCGAAAGAGCAAGTTTATAGGTAACAGCCCCCGAGCATCTGAGTACGGTACTGTAATTACCAGTTTAGGCCGGCCACTCAGATACGCAGATATAATAATTAGCCACATACCGGAACCGGTATTCTACTGCCCGTATTTGCCGTATTTGGGCGCTTCTTATCATACCTTGAATGAGCTGGGCGGGGTGGACATTACCGGTATTACCAAAACAACAGCACAGTCCCCACCGTGGGGCGAAACTAAGTGGGTGAAGAACAGGGATCAATTATTGGTAATTTTTTTTGTAGCTCTAACCTTAATAATCTGCCTTTGCCCAGTTTCCCCATGCCTCCGGCGGTGACTGTAACTTCCATTCGGATGATAGAAACCTTATAAGTTACCGGTACTCTAATACCGGTAGTCTGGAATATTTCTGTCCGACAACATTAAACCCCCCGGGATCCTTACTCGTTCCCGGGCATAAGTACCGTGCCCGAGAGTAGGGATGAAGGAAACATATGGTGAAATATCTGTGCCTACCTGAGCGCGCATATAAAAGACTCATAATTGCCTGATTTTTGTGAGCAGAACTGCTACCGCACATCACCAGAATTCTGAGGCTCTACGGTAGCCTACTTTTGATCTATACCCGATACCAGTGTCGGTAGTAGTCCACCCCGCAATCTTCGAGCAATAGCGAGTACTAGTATATCCCCCTGGGGAGAGAGAGTGCATATAAGCCGTAAGCCTCCTATCTTTCGACACCCAAGTATCATCCAATGCAGTTATCTATTCCAAGCAATTGCCATATCAAACCCCCGCCCCCACCCTCTCGTATCCCTCCCAGTCTCTAACAAAACAACGCCCATCCAATTTAACCCATCCCCCGAAGCGAGTGACCCACCATGACTAATCATTTTTTAGAGTTTGGAGGATTAGTAATGCAAAAACTGCCAAGGACTCCCAAATGATGCAAGATCTGCTATGAAACGGTTACTAAGCGCAGGGCTTTATTTGTATAGTCCAGTATTGCCAGCGAAAACTCTACTAGTGGTTCCACTTTAGTTGGTTAGTACGGGTGTCGTACAAAGTTTGTTGTGTGTAAGTAGCGGGAACGTGAACGGCGAATCGTAAATTAACTTAGACGCCAATCCAGTGGGGCGGGGGATACTCGAGTACCGTAAATTGGGTTGAGTTTGTTACAGTACTTGTACTTGTACTGTATCCCAGGGGATGGTTGGATTGACAGGGTAGGCATATTTGGTTCTTATTGTTTTGCTAGGGTTCGATTGTTGGGAGGATACACACCATGCGATTACTATCGCATTATTGTTACTGTGCTGGGATTGTATCTTTTCCCCACGGCGCTAGTAAATTCCCCCCTGCCCTGGGGAGTACGATACTCGAGTACCGTACCCGAGTACCGGTACTGTCAAAGGGTTACGAACAGAAGCGATTTAGGTGGGGAATTGTCACGACTGATGCCACGGTAATGCCCAGTAGTAGAACGCTGGTAGTAATAGAGGCACTACGGGAGCGTAGATACGAGGAACCGCAGATACGGGGGAGCACAGAAGCGCGCACTAGGGGTTACGCTCGTATCATAGTGATTTTCTCTTATTAAACTAGCGGTTAGCTAGCAACTTTCAATGGAGGAACACACGCCCCTACATCCATCCCCAACCGTCATCATAACGAGCGCTTCATTCGCCTCCATTGGCGATACCTGTACTCGTACGGTGGTTCCGCACTTTAGGATACCCACAGTCGGCTCCTCCCGAGTTTCTGCCCTTTTTCTCTCTCCATCCTGTAGGGCTAAGTTTAAACAAGTTGGAATCGGAGCGCGAGTGCTAGCTCTCCGTGATGCTTGCGAAATAAAGCCTCTTTTTTTTGCTTTCTTTCTTTGTTTCTGTCTCGCTTCATCTAGACCTATCGGAAGTGGCCGAGCGAGAGGGAGCCTGTGGTTTCCGGTCGCCAAGTAACGATGATTTGCCACGGTTTGGATCCCGACCTGATTGGAATTGAATGCATAAGACTATCCGGTACCGATATAATATGGTCTCGGGAACGGACAAAAGGACCGCACTTTTTGTCTTTGATCGATTCAAACGATGATGGTGCAGCGGGGTGGGGATTGGGGTGGTGGTGGGGCGGCAGGGAGAAGGGGCAACTTTTGCTTTTTTTCTGGGTCGAGGGAAGGTTTTTCTTGTGCAAACTGCGCTGATCATCTCTTCTGCTCGAGTACCATACCGTATTGGAAACTTACCGGTACTTGGCACGTTGCCCGAGCCCCACTGTGTTCACCTATCCCTGCGCTATATAACCTTACTTGTATCGGTAACCGGTACCTTCCGTTTTTGGCTCTGTTAAGTAAACATAAAGGTACCATCATTAGGCAAGAGGTTCCGTAAGATCGGGCTCGACGGGGTGCAGTGATCAGGATGACAAAACATTCCACCATAGCATCAGAACGCAGGCAAGTACAGTACTAGTACATTTTCTCATACGAGCAGGCAGTCATTGTACCGGTAGTGAGTTAGGCTGCGGTGCTGGCACGATTCGGAGTTGTGCAGTTCTTTCGCAAATATCGCATCCTCGCTTCGCATCGTACAAGTAGAAGAACCGGAAGCGATGCAATGCAAGAAATGAACAATCCGGACACGAACCGGCAGTACTAGCACAGCCACAGACGGAGAAGAAGAGAGGGAAGGAGGCAGGGAGCTCAGGCCAGTTCCATCCTGTGCCACTGCAGCTCTGCAAAGTCTCAACTGGCAATGTTGCGGGTGAGGCGGAGCAGCCCCATCCCAATATAGCCACAAGTGCAATACCGGTGATAAGCCCAATGGACTCGATCAACGTCAGGGAATCTATATGTATGAGTATGATACTAGTAATATAGGCTAAGCTCTTCTCTATTCCTTCTTTTTCTTCAGGGATTAATTAATTACCAATGACTACGGTAATAGCACGCTACAGCACTGTGTTCGAAGACTACCGACACCGGCACCGGCACTAAACCCACCACATAACTATGCGGTACTCGTAATGTCGAAACGTTTTCTTGCATACCATCGAAATTTTGCCCTTTTGCTTGGATTTGGATGGTATACGATCGGTAATCGGCCCGGTGGGGGGGGGGAGCCGAAAGAGCATTTTTTTTCTTTCTTTCTTTCTTTTGAGTGTCAAAGTTTCAAGCTAACCTGCTAGTTTTTTGTACGATACTGTATGAGAAAAAGGTGCTACGGTACACACCAAAAAGTCTTTTCGACTGGAAAAAACGCTTGCTTCCTCGCACAAAGGGGTTTTAATCCGGGGCTGAAATGATTCCGTTAATAGTTTCTTTTTTTAAAAGAACGCTTCGACACTGCGGTAGGAGTGCGTGCTGTACGGGGTTTAGTTCTGGAGTTCCTGTACGAGAAGAGTGTAAGCGGATAGGGAAAGCTTGGCCTTTTCTTTTCCTTTCTATTTGGTCCGAGGGACTGGCGACGCTGAGTGAGTGAGTGAGTGAGTGAGTGAATCAGCAAGTGGATGATTGGGTGTCTCATGCTCTTGCGAGATGCTCTTTGTTTCTTAATATACACATTTTTGCTCACGCGCAAGGCTACTGCCGGTATTAGCATAGCACCAGTGATACGGTAGCCGCAATGTTTACTCTGTTTTTATGGGCTTTTCTTTTTTTGGTTGGTGACTGTGTTTGTATTTTGTTACGGAAGTATCGTACTCGTAGCGATGGGTTAAACAAGGGGAGAGGGCAGAAGAGATCGGGCAAAAAGATAGGAATAAATATTATTTTTTTCTTTTCAACTTTTCGAAAGCGGCACACTCGGTTAATGAAACTACCCCTGTTAGTGCGACAGATGGCATAAAAGGGGTGGCAACAAAGCCAAGCTCGAGGAAAGCCTCAACTGGATCAGTCAATCAAAGATCAACAGTTGGGACAGGAAAGCAAATACAGGGAGGGCCTTTACAAGTAGCTCCCTGCTTGTTCTCCACAGCGCGAGAGGCTTGGTTTGGTAGTGTAACCTTGGTTTGCACCAAGTCGTAACCGGTGCGGTGGTGGTGATGATAGCATGGTAGCATTGGTAGAATGAGAGGATGATGAAGAGCAGGATGGATGGAGGATGGGTCGGTCTCTAAATACCGGTATGTGCTCTCTCCCTCGGGATGGGCACGGGGCTCGGGCTCGGACACGGCACCGGTGCTGGCCAGGAAGTCCATTCGAGGTGGATCGATGGGTGAATATGTGAAACATAATAAGGCGATGGGACAGCGAAGTGCTTGAAAGCTAAACTTAACTTAACCGCAAGGGTTAGTATTAGTAAGTAAAGTCAGTTCAGCCAAAAGGGTCTCATCTCTCCACTCAACTCGTAACTGTATCACAGCTATCAATCAGTTGGACTGAGAGCTTTGCTCCGGTACCGGCGGGGGGTGATGGAAGGGAGATCGGAACCTAGAACATGAATCTGTATCGTGAGGAGCCAAACCACCGGGCAGCAACGATATCTCCAAAGCAATTTTTTTTTTCCCACTGACACAAAAACAATCCCATGAGCTTCTCTTGGGAGAGATACTTACTTGGTATGGTCTTCAGAGCGGCACAGCCGACAGCCTCTCTAGAATAAGAGGGGGGAACTGAATCCTCGAATGGGACAGGATGTGTTGAAAAAACAAGCTCTTGGACTTGTAGCAGCTAGTGCTTACGCACCACCACCGCACACCCAATACCATTCCCCAAAGGACACCGTGCGGCGTACAACCAGCGCAGCAGCGGGCAAAGCCAGTCGAATAAGGTCCAATTGAAAGCACTCTCACACACACTCTCCACTCATCGCCCACGCCCCCTCCCCCATCGAAATTTCCCATCTTGTAAGCTACCGTAGGGTGCCAATTATTTCCCAGCCAGCAAGTTGATAAAAACTCCACAATCCCCTCTAAACTTGCCACACCTTTTTCCCTCTTTGCACGTTCCGTCGTTTTTATCTCCTGCTTCCACCCCCCCTTCGTTCGTTTAATGAGCGATTATTGGATATTAACGACAATCAAAGCACTCCTCTAATTTATCCAATAAACCTTTGTTCCCGCGCCTCGGTATTCAACGGCAGGAGTGGGAGAGAAAGGAAGAGAGAAAGCTGTGGTGGTCGGTTTTAAAGTTTGACTACGGTGCATCATAACGGACCGACGATCATGTTGAGGAGACTATTTGCTGGAGCTGCTATTGCGGTGTTTGCATGGAGGGAGGTAGCCGCCTTGCCTAGCCCTCAGGCCAGCAATTCGGATGGTGGAGGGAATTCGACAAACTATATTGTTGCTGTGGGAAAGGCGGATCATAAATTTACTCCAGATGTCATCATTGCGAAGCCGGGGGATACAGTCAGTGAGTGTTCGCCGCTTTTTTATCAAAGGGGGAAGAGGAAGAGGAATAACGGGGTGCATAATCGCTGGTGCTAACGGATTTGGTTCGTGATTCTAGCGTTCCAATTTTACCCCTTGAATCACTCGGTGGTTAGGATGGATCCTCAGTATCCGTGTAAGCCATGGGAGAAGATTCACAAAGATGGTGGGTTCTGGTCTGGTTTCCATGCCATGGACACTTTCTTGGATCCGGTATGTTTATTCCATCTGTGGGAATAAAGGGGAATATAGAGCAGAGGAATACTAACAGACTAGCCCCCGAGCTATAATATTACAATCAATGATACAAAGCCCCTCTGGTTCTACTGTTCTGCCCCAGGCAGTTGCATCACCTATCAGATGGTCATGGGCATAAACCCGTATGTTACCTCATCCACCAGCTGCGGCCTTCTAAAGACTAATGGTAGATAGTGATAATTCCACCTCCCCGATCGCCAAGGTCAAAAGTCTGGCTGGGGAGGCCACCTTTTCCCTCTCGCCCGGTGAGCCCTGGCCCGCCGAAGGCGGTACCCCCCCGAACCCCGACGGTAACTCCGGAAGCTCCAATGGTACCTCTAAGGACAATGGTAGTGGCACGAAACTCTCGCCAGGTGCAATCGCTGGTATTGTTATTGGTGGTGTAATCGCCCTCGCACTAATCGGCCTCCTCTTCTTCTTCGTGGGCCGCAAGAAGGGCACTGGCGAGGCAAAGACCGGTGCGCAAACCGCCAGCGCCAACCTTCAAGAATCCGCGCTAATGAATTCGCAAACTCCCGGGTCGGAGCACCCGCCTCTTTATCAAGACCCGAGATATTCTATCGTTCCTGCTGTCGCACCGGTCTCGGACAACAAGACCGCTGTGGTACCGCCTATGAGTGAGAATCCTTATCGGGTTTCGGAGTTGGGTCCTGCGAATTACGACCGCCCGGCCGTGGAGATTTATACACCCGGTCCGGATGAGACCCCTGCTCACCGCAATAATTAAACGCGCGATTCTTGTTTTTTTTTTGAGTTTTCACATGACAAATGAGTATGGAGACCAGGGGGTTCGGGGTAGGGTATGAGGGCTGTATGGAAGGCGGTGGGGTTTAATTCGGGTGTAAATATTAGCTACTGGCACGTCTTGATTCGTGTCATTCTACTTCTTTTTTCATCTTGTTTTTCAATTTCTCAACATTTTTATTTTATATAAAGGGGCACCCTCATTTTTGAACGTCTTATGTTATCTTAGTGCAGGTAATTTTCTTCTCTTTTGCAAAAGGATTGGTATGGTGGAAACCTTTTGCTTTCTCTCTCTCCCTCTTGCTTCCTTCATTGGTCTAATCAAGGTTGGGGGATTGCGGGTTGTACACATACAAAACATTACCTTTTTTTCTCTTTCAATAACATTTGTCACTACCACTTTCTAATGCTAATCTCGCTAGACAACCGGTATCTCGCTAGATTACCTATCGCTGTTCCACGGGGGTGAACCAAACATCGCGCGAGTTTGTTTCTTTTTTTTTGTTTCTTTTTTTTTTACCACGAGAAAGGAAAGGAGAGACAACCTCCGGCTACCGAGATCCAAAAGGTTCTAGCCAGCCTGTCCAATCCAATTTCAGGCAAGGTAGCCATCTTTCTTTTCTGCGAGACAGAAAAAAACAAAAAGCGCCACAAAAAGCCAAACTGGTCCGCGAGTTCCACAAACTTCGAGCAAGCAGGAAGCAAGTTAAGTGAGACATGTCTTAGAATCGAATTAACAGCGAATAATCGATGGAAAACCTCGTAGGACTTCAATAATGTGCACATAACAAGGATTAAAGAGAGCTGAAAATTGATGTGGCAGTTGAGAAAGAAACAGTGGAGTCGAATAGCCTACGTCTTCGAGGACTGTATTGTAAGCTTCAGCCCTTTCAGCATGAAACCTTGCATGGACAAAAGTGCTTTAGGGTTGTGGTGCAGATTTTGTGGTTTTGTGGATGCGATGACACTGGCGGAAGATGGTTGGTTGGCCCTATGAGGCTAACTCACATCGATCGGGAAGGATTGCATTTCGCGTGGGGGATTGCTTTGCTTTGCTCGTGAAAGGAAAGATCATAACGATGGTTTGTTTCGTTTATGGTGTTGGAGTGCCGTGGATAGCCGCGGTATACGCCGAAAACTGCGGCGTCGGTGTCGGTACCACATGAGGTCAACTCCGCACCCCCGATAACGAACGACAATTTCACGACGACGACGAGGATATACGATACAAAACAAAAATGTCCTGGCTACCCGTTCCCCCAGGACACTATTTCTCCATAAACAACCTCCCCTTCGGCATAATCTCCACTCCCTCAAACACAACCCCGCGCCCGGCGGTTGCGATCGGCGAGTACCTTCTAGACCTCCACGCCTTCGCCAGCACCTCCGCCAACGGCTTCTCGCAGCTCCCGGACTTTACACAATCCGATGTCTTCGTATCCGAAAGAACCCTAAACCGCTTCGCCTCACTCGGCCGTGCAACCCACCGTCTCGTGCGCGGGTACTTACAAAAAGTACTCTCGGTCGGCACACCCTATCCGCAACTCCTCAGGGACAACCCAGAAGTGCGGAAAGCATGCTTGCTAAAAACTACGGAAGATGAAGTGCGAATGCACCTACCGATGGAAATAGGCGATTATACAGACTTTTACGCGGGCAGGAATCACGCATTCAACGTCGGCGTTTTATTCCGTGGGCGGGAGAATGCCCTACAGCCGAATTACGAGCACTTGCCGGTGGGGTATCATGGGCGGGCTTCGTCGGTGGTTGTTAGCGGCACGCGGGTGCGTAGGCCGCGGGGACAGGTGATTAGGCCCGGTGAGGGGGGGGGAGAGAAGGTTCCGGTGTTTGCGGAGTCTGGAAAGTTGGATTTTGAGTTGGAGCTTGCGGCTTTTGTGGGTAGGGGGAGTGAGTTGGGGAGTTGTGTGGGGGTGGATGAGGCGGGGGAGTATTTGTTTGGGGTGGTGGTTATGAATGATTGGTCTGGTTGGTTTTTGCACCTTTTTCTTTTCTTTTGTGGATGGTTGAGTGTTTTGCGGGGAGGAGATGGACTGATTATTTGATGGTGGGGTTAGCGAGAGACATTCAAGCGTGGGAGTACGTCCCCCTAGGGCCATTCACTAGCAAGTCCTTTGCGACGAGTATATCCCCATGGGTCGTCCTCATGGACGCACTCGAACCACTGCATACTCGGCCGCTAGAAAGAGGGACGAAAGTACCTTTACTCCCCTACCTGCAGGAATCAAACAGCGAGAGCGTATACGACATTCCACTCACAATCTCCGTAAAAAGTAACCCTCCCTCCTCCTCCCCCTCTTCTTAACTAACAAAAAAAACAATAGCCCAATCCGGCACTCACAAAATCTCCCAAACCTCCTCTTCAAACCTCCTCTTCTCCTTCTCGCAGATGATAGCACACCATACAGTTACCGGCTGTTCGCTGCGGACTGGCGACTTACTCGGCACCGGCACCATCTCCGGAACGGACACGCAGAGCATGGGCAGTTTATTGGAAATGACCGCGAACGGAACCAGGAAGGTTCCCCTCGGCGATAGCGGTGAGTTTAGGGGGTTTCTGGAGGACGGTGATGTGGTTGTTCTCATGGGGGGCTGTGAGAAGGCTGGTGTTGGGTTTGGGGAGTGTGTTGGGGAGGTTCTGCCCGTCGAGAAATGATTGATTTGTGAGTGGTTGTTTTGCGAGTGATGGGGTGTGCAGCGGAGGGCAGTGTGGGGGTGTGGGGTGGAGGCGGTGAATAGGGATTGGTGTTTAAGGCTGGGGAGTAGCATTCTTGGAGGGTATATATCATGCTTGAGAGAACATAAACTCGTTGAATTGTCCACCGATGTAACTTATCCCCTTAGGGAATCTTGTTCACGATAGTTGATCATGATAGACCTCAGCCTTGTCTATCCCACCAAACCAGCTTTAGCCAAAGTTCTAACACCCATAGAAGTCCATCTTACCGCGCACAAGCACAATACCATTTTCAACAAAACTTGAACTCAAGAATCCTAAACCCAGCGTTCTCTCTCTCTCCCTCAGCACCATACTTCTCCAACACAAAAAATCACTCACCCATCTATTTTTTATATCACATTATTTTTTTGCGCAAGAAAATAAATCATCACAATGGAAGCTTTACAGAACCCCTCTTCTCCCCGGATTCTATTCCACCCCGTAAAATTGTGGAATTTTCAAATATAGGGTGCTAGAAATCATACGGAATGTCTAAGTTAGCCGGTGCATGGATTGGGGCTTTAGAGGGTGTGCGGTGTGTGGCGGTATTCGTCCATCCATCCATCCATCCATCTATACAAGCGGTTTTATGGTATGATGGGTAACGCTATAGGAGGTGTCGGGGGGTTTTTTTTTAATTTATTGGTGGTGGTAGCTTCCTGCTCTTGCTTGCTTTGAGTCTTGCGATTACTGGTTGGAATTTGGCAGATGGATTGGCTTTGGTGTTTGGGATCTCGTGGTTGGTGGGTTGATGGTTGTGGTATATATATGGCTGAGGGCTGCTATTATGGTTTGTGTGGATGGATGGGTGGGGTATGAAATGTGAGAGTAGTGGGGTTATTTTTCTGTCTCTGTTGGGAATTCATTGGTTTGGATGGTGGGAGTCGCTATGTGGAACCCCCGGGGGGGGGTTTTATCTCTTGTGCTGATTGGAAGAAGGGGGAGAAGGGGATATGGTAACCTGGAATAACTGCACGATTTTGGCTCATTACCGTTTGAATAGGCTTCGTAGGGACGTGAGGGAGTGGTGAAAGTGCTGCTGCGACTGGAGGGTGATTGCCGGGTGGGGTTAGGCAGATACAATTAAGAACCACTCTGGTAGTCTGCTGGTGGGGTAAGGGGGTGCTGGAGCTACTACCTTGCTGAGGGGTGGGATGTCAACTCTAGAGGGACCGGATCGGTATTACTGCGCTCTAATTTTATGCACCGCTGAAAAGGGATATGGGGGGGAAGTGAAGCTTTTATCGGGATTGAAAAAGTAACAACTCGAGCACCCCGATACCGGCAACAGTGGCCGGAAATCACTACAGCGGGCTGTCGGGAAGTCGCACTACTCCTGGGACTGTATATACCGAAGCTGATATCATACCGGAATGTGAAGATTGGACCCCTAAATAGGGTAGATATCATACCCTCACCCACCACGTTAGTTTCTCTCTGTCTTCCCGGAATGAATGAGAAGTTGCCGGTGTCAAGAACACTACTGGAGGGGCGGGGCGAGAACCCCCGACCCACCGGACACCCGCTTGGGCCTTATACCTCTCTCAACTACAAATTTTCGGACAGGCGAGACATTACTCGGCGGGCTACCGGGGGGATACGCTGAAAATAATGGAATCAAAGGTAATGATCAGAGAGGAGGATTTTACGCAACGGAGTGGAGCTGCTTAAGTGAACACATGGAATTTTTATTAAGCGGTTAGGAGTTCAAGATTGCTTCGGTTGGTGTGTCGAAAAAGGAAAAGGAAAGGAAAAGCTAAGGAAAGAACATGGAGGAAGGCCAAGGCGAAGAAAGGATAAGAAGGAAGGAAAGTAAATAGAAGAAAGCTTTTTAAGGGTTGCGTGTCCCTCAGGTGCCACGGCTAATGAGTGCGGCCATTTCCAACAGGATGGGTATGGGTATGGGGGAAAACTTGTGTTGTATCGGGGCAGGGATAGGGAGAGTTGACATTTATGGTGGGGGAAGCTCCGGAGCTTCCGCAGAGTCTCTGTAGTAAAGATGCTTTTCTACCTCCTCCTCCTCCTTCCTTTGACTGCCCCCCCTCCGCCTCCCTTGTGGGGTTTCGGAAATTCGGCTAGGCGTTTTTTCCCATATCACACTTTAAATATCATATCTATCCCCCCTCGGGATAGTACCTGTAATATACTACATACGCTATATGGCATTTTCTGATGGCACTGGGGGGGACCCTACGTGCTTGCAGAGCTTTGTTGATAGATTGATTGGTATTCTGGATTTTTTGCCCGATGTTGGGTTTCTTGTGGTCATGTCTTGGGCTGGGGCGTTGGTGTTCTTGCATGGGCGGTAGTGCTTGGAGGCTTTTTTAGAGTTGCTTGTGGTGCATATGAATTCCCGGTTTACTTCCCTCTAGCTAGCTCTTTAGTGGCTTCCACATCGGAGGAGGATGGGACTCGGCATTTTTTCTGGATGTTATTTAATTTTGATGCCATTTTCTAACTTTCCTTTTCTATTAACACTTAGAGTTCTAGTATTTCGGGGGAGACGTAATGACCCTCTCCCCAGGTTTGCGATTAGTAAACTAGTGGGGAGATCTTGCCCGTTCCGTTCCAACTGTGATAGCTTCACATTTCCTCCTGAGAGATACATCCCACTTGTGGAGTACTGTCGGTTACTAAGCACGGTATGGTAAAAGTGCTTGCCGACTAAGGAAGAAGTAATGGAAGCGTTTATTTCACCCCCTTGCTCTGCAGGTCGCTACTAGAAATATCTTGATACCTGACTAGTCGGGTGTTGGGTCTGGAAAGCGACCTAGTGTACGAGTAATTAGCAGGGTGGTAGATTGTCCTCTCGGCTAGGTGGATTTCTGGAGTATTATTTGGATAGAAAATAACTTTTTCGTACAGCCACTCTGCAAGAGTCTTCATGAAGTGAGGCTTCGCTTTGCTCGCGAAATGCCCCCCCACCGAGGGCCGAATCCCGCAATACCCACCTTGAGACCGCCTTAATCTTTGCAAAAGGGAATCTCGATAGGAGAAGGTATTAGAAAGTTAGTCATTAGGTATGTACTAGTAGTAGTTTGAGAGGAGAAAATCAGAGATATTTAGCTGGTGCGTGTTAGTTAACATGAATATAGGCCCTGAGGTGGTAAAGCAGAAAGCTCAGAAGGGGCAATTTCCAAATTTCCAAATTTTTGCTTGCAAAGTGGGTTGATGCTGCTGAGTATGCAAGAGTACCAGTTACCGACAATGTTTTAAGAGCCCAGTCACTAGTTATTCAAGAGAGGTTGACTGAGATTGGATGTGAAGAAATTTATTCTGAGTTCACAATGTCCAACGGCTGGCTTCAGAAGGTTAAGGAAAGACATTTAATTGGTCGTCTGAAGCATCACGGTGAAGCTGGAAGTGTTGATCTTAAGGCCTTACCTTCCCAGTGTGCAGAAATTCGGTATCAATCAAGGTCCTTTGCACTCTGTCATATCTGGAACAGTGATGAGAGCGGTTTACAGTACAACAAGCAGGCAGCATACTCAAATGTATGCAAGGAACCTGGCAAAGCTCTGGCTTGTGAGAAGCTTGACAAAACATGCATTACAATATTCCATGTTATGAATGCCGATGGAAACGAGAAATGAAAGTTATTGGTGATATGAAGAGCCCAAATACCCCAGGCCTTTCGCAAGAACAAAATTAATACTAACAACCTACCTATCACTTACCGGTTCAACAAAAAGGCCTGGGTGTTGAGTAGGCTTTGGTATGAGTTTCTTCGTATGATACCTTGAATGAAGAAAAAAGGATTGCAAGATGAAATATTACTCTACTTAGCGATAACTGCCTGAGCCATCCACATCCTAACTCTCCACCAGAGAACTATAAGGGCCCTCCTCTACCTTCCCTTACAAATATCACCCTCATTTACCTTCCGCCAAATACAACTTCCCACTTGCAGCCTCTTGATCAAGGCATTATTGCTTCTTTCAAGTCCGTCTATCACCGACAGTATGCTAATTTTATGGTAAGATACTTCAATACTAACCATGAGGCACCACCGAAACTGAATATACTTTCAGCCATTTACTTAATCGCAGATGCCTGGGAGGCAATTCCAGCTTCCACAATTCAAAATTGTTGGAAGTGTTCTGTTCTTATTGAAGCTGTCAATGATCCACTCTCGGCATCCACTCTATCCTACACCACCGAATCTTTCATTCAGCAGGCTGAAAGTGATACGCGTATTTCATTAAGAACCCTATATCCAGATCTCGATTCCAATACATTTAGTCATGACTTTCATGATTTTTTTTTACTTGGATGATACCGACAAATTTGAGGATAGCAGCATCTAAAGCACTCCAAGCGCAGTGACCCTTGTGGATAAGTATGTCAAATTAGGTATACTCACTCTTGGCCCAGAAAAAATGAACCTCAGTGACCTAGATGCACTCAGCAATGATATAGAAGAAACCGAGCTCACACTATCTCCTCCAATTACCATCACAGAAGCTGTACTCTATTTACAGTCTATCACCCGCCACCTACAATCATTACCAGTTAGTACACTTAGTACACCAGCCAGTCGCACGATCTCTATTCCTATCATTGTTCAGACAACAACGCACCTTGCCTCCGCACTCTCACTGTATGTTTGATCACCTCACTTCCAACTCTACAGTCCTGCTTGAAAAGTCTTCGTAATCATACTGGTCCATTCATAAGGTTGTGGTTAGTGTAACCTGCTGATACCAGCTGAGTGCAACTGCAATACCAAAATGGACCCTCTGGTTATGAAGACTTTTCAAACGGGAGTGGACTGTTATTTTATTGAAATCAACTAATACAATTGTTTAGCTATGGTGAATCACGAAAAAACAATCAAAAATCGACACCTTCTTCACACGGATTCCTTCAAGTTGTCTGACAGGCATATAGTCTAGGGAAAGAGAACTTACAGAATCACCCCAAGGACGCCTAGTGGTGGGATGGAAGGAGGGCTAGGAAGGCGGAGTAACAAAAGGGAAGGGGAAGGCAAAAGAAAAGAGTAGAGGAGATGCAATTGGTGCGGGTGAAAGAGAAGGAAGTGAAACGGTACATGAGGAGGATAAGGCAAATATTCAGGATGTTAGGAATTTGTCAGAAAGGAGTCGTGAACTTCAGGTTCACCCATACGATTCCCAGGATTTGAACTTGTACCCCGCACACTTTCAGGACTTTTCTCAAGCATATGCGAATCTTCTTCCTTGGTTTGTTCAGAATTTTTTTTCTTTTTGTGTCTTTTTATTATAGCAAGGGTATTTTGAATGGGGACAAGGGGGTTGATGTCAGAAAATTTCATTCAAATTCAGTACCAGTACCTTTTCGTTACAGTAAGGTTTTTTGTATGGCAGAGTTGAGTTCCCACTGTGCCCATTCATTATAGCAAGGTATTCAGTACAACGCGGTTCATTATAGCGAGGTGCGACTGTACTCGAGCATTCTTGATGCAGCGGACAGTGCCAAGATAGTTCTTGCAACCCTATTCTGTCATCAGCCGCTTGGGGTTTGCTTATGGCAATGCACATTCGTGTTGGTTTCTGAGAAAGAATCTGGATTGGTCTCGGGTGGATTGATTGGACCAGGCCTTCGTCTACAAGGCTTCAAAACTGTGATTGCCCCCGCTTTTCTTCACCCCTCAGGAATTACATCAACCCACTCTATCGGACAAATTTACTCAATAACCCATTCTCTACAATCCTCCAAGCTGCGAGAAATCCGAATTGTCTGAACTTCACATTAACGACAGTAACAACTGTTTTAATAATACCAATTCTTTTAACAATGTGTGGAATAACTGTACGGTGGTTGACGAGAAGTCGGAAATTCTGGCCTGGCTATCCCCACTGAACCCCCGGGTACGGCACCAGGATATTCGGACCCGTAGGGTTGACGAGGTGGGAGATTGGCTTTTACACACTCAAGAATATCGGAATTGGTTTGATGGTATTCGTGGCGGTGAATCTGGTGATGCAGCCTTGTTTTGCTACGGAGGTCCGGGGGTTGGCAAGACCTTCATTAGGTAAGAGGGAAGATTCTCGGGGAAGGAAAGGCATCGCTAATAAGCTGTGATGTTAGCTCGCTGGTGATAGATACGTTATGCAAGCAGGCTGCGGGGGAAAACGCTGCTGTTGCATGCTTCTACTTCGACTTCGCTGCTCAGGAGGAGCAATCCCCTGCTGCCATTCTAGGTTCGGTGCTGAAACAGATTGTTGGCGGACTGGATGGGGTTCCGGAGAAAATAGTCGAAGTTTTTCGGGACCGAGAGAAGGTCATTTGTGGCTAGGAGCTAGTACTCTCGGAAATTGTGGAGTTCTTGCAAGATATCTCATCCTCACGATGCACATCTATATGCATTGATGCCCTGGATGAGTGTCCGGCGAGGCATCGGGTGAAGCTTCTTGATTCGCTCAATCAAATTCTCCAGAAGTCCCGGGGCGCTCGGATATTCCTAACCGGGCGACCACATATCCGGGCTGAGATTGACAAGCATCTTGGTGGGAAGGTAGTGATTAGATCTATAACACTCACAAAGGATGATATCATCATATTCCTCCGGACGAAACTAAGAGAGGATACGATGCCGGATGCGATGGACGAGAGTTTGGAGGAGGAAATTATATAGGAGATCCCCGGAGCGGTTTCGAAAATGTAAGTAGAAAGCGGAGACACTTATAAAAATACCCAGGGCTGTATGCTGAAATATATGATGTCTAGATTCTTGCTTGTCTTCTTAAGCATCGAGACGATCCTACAAGAGACCACTATATACCGAAGGAGGGAAAGGCTTAGGGTAATGGGGAATGGTGTGGATTTGGGGGGCGCGTACGAAGCAACTTTGGGAAGGATAAAGGCTCAGGGTGGAGAGAAAGCAAGACTCGGGATGGCCGTTCTGATGTGGATCACCCATTCGAGGCGGCCTTTACGGGTAGAGGAGATATGTCACGCCATGGCAATCCGGATAGGGTCAAATGATCTTGATACGGATGATATCCCTCCGATATCGACCTTACTAGGCTGTTGCCAAGGGCTTGTTGCCATGGATCAAGGTGTCTCGACTGTTAGGTTGATCCATTTTACTCTCAAGGAGTATCTTTGCACACATCCCGACCTGTTTGACAGAGCTCACTCGACAATGGCGGAAACCTGCTTAACGTATCTCAACTTCCAGCACGTGAAGGATCATTCAACCCGCCCATCCCCTGATCCCCGAGGCACTCCCTTCCTTGAATATTGTTCTTTATATTGGGGAACCCACATGCGAATGGAGCTCTCAGATCGCGCAAAAACATTTGGGCTCGAACTTCTTGATCAGTTCGATGGTCACATATCTGCCAAATCCCTTTGGAAGTCGATCAATGGGGGGTTGCCCTTTTGTTGTGACCCTGGCGATAGGCCGTTCTCTGCATTGCACTGTATCTCGTACTTCGGCATAGCTGAAGTTGCAGATACGTTGATAAAGGTGAACAGATGGGATGTGAACCAAAGAGATGATGCGGGTATGACACCACTCATATTAGCTGCAAGATACGGGCATTTGGAGGTAGTGAGGTTGCTCTTGCGAAACAAGCATATTCAACCCGATCAGCAGGACGCGAATTTTGGCCGAACAGCACTCTCATGGGCTGCTGGAAACGGGCATGAGGGAGTGGTGAGGTTATTTCTTGAGTCTGAATTTGTCAATCCTGGAAGCATAGGTGGTCGGTGGGGGAAGGCACGGCGAGAAGTGGGTCTACTATTTGGCAGGAGATATGTCAACCCCGATAGCTTATGCAGATACGGTCGAACTCCGCTCTTGTGGGCTGCCGAGAATGGGCGTGAGGGAGTAGTGAAGCTACTGTTAGGGCGGAAAGATGTCAACCCAAGGGGTTCAAGAAGACCTGGCCAAACACCACTCTGGTTGGCTACCGGGAATGCCCATGAGGGAATAGTTAAGCTACTGCTAAAGCGAGAGGATGTCAACTCCAACACCCCGGGTGCGCCGTTGGGCCAAACGCCGCTCTCGTTGGCTGCCGAGGCTGGCCGTGAAGGAATAGTGAACCTACTGTTGGAGCGGAGAGATGTCATCCCCGATGCCCCAGACACAGAGTATGGTCGAACGCCGCTCTCGTGGGCTGCTGAGAATGGGAATGAAGGGGCAGTGAGGCTGCTTCTGTGGAGGAAAGATGTCGACCCCAATAGTTCGGATAAATCCGGCCGGACACCGCTCTCGTTGGCTGCCGAGGCTGGCCGTGAGGGAATAGTGAAGCTACTGCTGGAGCGGAGAGATGTCAACCCTGACACCCCAGACACAAGGCCTGGCCAAACACTGCTCTCATGGGCTGCCGAGAATGGGAGTGAGGGGGTAGTGAAGCTGCTGCTGGAGAGGAAAGATGTCAACCCCGATAATTCGGATAAATCCGGCCGAACACCGCTCTCGTTGGGTGTCAGGAGGGGCCATAAGGGGGTAGTGAAGCTACTTTTGGGGCGGGAAGATATCAACCAGGACGTCCCAGAAACAGAGTATGGCCTAACGCCGCTCTTATGGGCTATCAGGAATGGCCATGAGGGAATAGTGGAGCTACTGTTGGAGCGGAAAGATGTCAACCCCAACACCACAGACACGCCGTATGGCCAAACCCCGCTCTCGCGGGCTGCTGAGAAGGGCCATGAGGGAATAGTAAAGCTACTGTTGGGACGAGCAGATGTCGACCCTGATAGCTTAAGTCAATCTGGCCTAACACCACTCTCGTGGGCTGCTAGGAGGGGCTATAAGGGGGTAGTGAAGCTACTGTTGGAGCGGGAAGATATCAACCCGGACATCCCAGACACGGAGTATGGCCTAACGCCGCTCTCATGGGCTATCAGGAATGGCCATGAGGGAATAGTGAAGCTACTGTTGGAGCGGGCAGATGTCAACCCTATCAATTCGAGTAACTCTGGTCAAACACCGCTCACGCTGGCCGCCCAAGAAGGCACGCTAGAATGGGTACAGCTGCCATAGGCCCGGCATTCCCGATGTATCCAGTAATTGGCTCCCCGCTTGATTTCCTGGAGTTTGTGATCTTGTCTCATGGAAATCGCCGTTTATTGGTATAGGCAGTGTCAGATGAATATAGGTTTTGTGCCGGGTGGTTTGAGATTTTTATTTGTTTTTTTGCCTTCAGTATTTCATTCGGCGCTTTAGGGATTAGGTTAGAAGTTTCTTGGATAGATTAACCTTTCTCCTGCTCCTAAGTAATCTCACTCTTTCACTCAATAATAGAATAGATTTTGGTTTTGGTAGAGTATATCTTAGGATTTGTTTTGGGTGGTGGTGGCTTGGTCTTCCATAGTACGACTCTTCAGTTCTTTTTTTCTTATTCGCACGGAGTTAAATGTACTGGTTTATTAGAAATATTTTTTCCTAGTTACACTAATTTTTGATCCCTTGGAGTGCATGGAAGAATTGGTATTCTGTCGCATGTGGGTGGTGGTGGTGGTGGTGGTGGTGGTGGTGTGAGACCTTGAAAGGGCTACCGTATTGAAATAGAACATTGCAATTGCAGAGAAAGACTAGCTCCCCTCTAGAACGATCTCGTTTCTTGTATTTCTGAGTTACACTTCTCATATGCTTCCTAATTCTTGAATGTACTGTTTTCATTCCTACTACAAACAGGAGACTTTGGAAATATGCCTGGCCGAAATTGAGGATTATGAGGAGGGGGAGAAAATACTTGCTGCGGGGTGTCACTACACGGGGGTTTATTCTTGCCAGGGTTGTGACCTGGCACCACAACCCCCGAATACTCGCGGGTTCAGAACCGGGGGTGCTCTACGGAGGTACAAGTACAGCCCCTAAGTTCCGTGGATTTTACGAGTACTCGCAGGGGTGAGGAGGTCAATTAGGTAGCCACCATGCCCAATTCGTTCCACTTATATCGGTACTCGAGTACAGTGTCCACCTGACTGCTTTTACTCCTGCTAGCGTAGCATCCCTCGCCAGTAAAATCTACCGGTACAGAATTGAGGCTTTATACTTCTATAAATAGTGCCCGACAGCTCAGCGTAACCCGGTGGCTTAGCATAGTAAATTTAACTTTGTGGCCTAATATAACAGCCGCAGCGGGCTCAGAGTGCAAGAAAACGAGCAGGGCGAGCAGACCGCAAGCCGTTACTTGATGAGATACAATTAGAGGCACAGGTAAAAGAAAAACTTGTTGCCTAAACCTAGAAAAAGAAAATATCTGGGCTAATAATTGCGGGTATTAAGTGATAAACAAAGTTGGGGAAATTAACGCAAAGTAGATGCTATGCCGTAGATTTATAATGTTATGTTGAGCCTCAAAGTCATGTTGCGCAGTCGGGCACTCTTTAGAGTGCCCCTGGTTTTGGCGCCTAGCCACACCTTGGCATGAGTAGTTGGGTGTTGGAGTGTTGCGACAATCTGGGTAGTAGAGGAGACATGGAGAGGTTTTCGCCGGAGAGGATCTGGGTCTTACAAAAATCTTTTCATGCCATTGGTACTCCACCCCCGGTCGGTGGGAGTGAGAACTATAGGGTATCTGTAAAAAGGTTATCTATAGGTGTGTTGGAGGGTTAGTAGTAGATCAGAGGGAATCCGAGGAATGGAGTAGTGGTTGACTCGGAAGTGGACTCGGAAGTTGACAGTTAAGAACCGGAAGAGGGGGAAGTGATAAGGTAAATGTTTCTTATAATTAGATTGGTACCGAGTCTAAGACTAAATTATGTAATTACAAGTTCGTTCAAGATGCTTGGCTCGACCCACCTTCATTCGAATTCCTAGAACACGGTCTAGATTCTCCAGTATCATACTACTTATACGACCACTCTGCAAAAGTCTCTGTGAGATGAGATTTCCCTTTAGTCTCAAAATGCTTTCTCCTTAGACTACCGTAGTCTGTCAAAGGGAATCTCTATTTCGCAATGACTTTGGCTGAGCGACCTTACCGACTGAAATGAAAGTCCCTAGTCATGTATTGGACTTATTTATAAACAAAAGTCTAGAAACCTTAAGAGATGGGGTAATAATTGATGGGATTCTTCCAGCTCTGGAGGTGATCGCTTACTCGCTAAGAAGCGATAATTCTTGAGGCGAACAGTGCCAAGATTTTCTTTCCTGCAGCCCTGCGGAGGTACGAGTACGGTACAGCGTGTAAGCTTTGTAGGTTACACAGGGGGTGAGGGTGGCAGTACTGGTTTGTGGACCCTACAAAACTTACACGCTGTACTCGAGTACAGTAACTTACCTTATTCTGTTATTAGCCGCTTGGGGTTTGCGCACATGGCAGTGCACATTCATGTAGGTTTCTTACGATAGAAAGTGTTTGGACCGGGCTCGGGTGGATTAGTTGGACCCGGTCTTCGCCCATAAGGCTTTAAAACCGTGATCGCCCCCGCTTCTTCACCCCTAGGAATTGCATCAGCCGACTCCACCGCACAACACTGCTCAAAAATCCATCCCCAGAGCCCTCAAAACAGCGAAAAAATACGAAATGTCTCAACATCACATTAACGACAATATCAACAACTCTTTTAATATCAATTCTGTTAACAATGTGTGGAATAGCAATACAATGGCCGACGAAAAGTCTGAAATTTTGGCCTGGCTATCTCCACTTGAGCCCCAGAGACGACACCAGGACATTCGGGCCCATAGGGTCGATGAGGTGGGAGACTGGCTTTTACAAACTCGGGAGTATCGGAACTGGTTTGGTGGTATTCGTGGGGGTGAATCTAGTGGTGCTGCCTTGTTTTGCTACGGGGGTCCGGGGGGTTGGCAAGACCTTCATTAGGTAAGGGAGAAGATTCTTGGGGAAGAAAAGGTATTGCTAATAAGCTGTGACGTTAGCTCGCTGGTGATAGATACGTTATGCAAGCGGGCCGTGGGGGAAAACGCTGCCGTTGCGTGCTTCTACTTCGACTTCGCTGCTCAGGAGGAGCAATCCCCTGCTGCGGTTCTAGGTTCGGTGCTGAAACAGGTTGTTCGCGGACTAGATGAGGTTCCGGAAAAAATTATCGGGGCTTTTCGGGATAGAGAGATGGTTATTGGTGGCCAGGGACCAGCACTCTCGGAAATCGTGGAGTTCTTAGAGGATATCTCATCCTCATGGTGCACATCTATATGCATTGATGCCCTGGACGAGTGTCCGGCGGGGCATCGGATGAAGCTTCTTGATTCACTCAACCAAATTCTTCAGAAATCCCCGGGCGCTCGGATATTTCTGACCGGGCGACCGCATATCCGGGCTGAGATTGACAGGCATCTTGCTGGGAGGGTAGCGACTAGATCTATAACACCCACCAAGAACGATATCATCATATTCCTCCGGGCGAAACTAAGAGAGGATACGATGCCGGACGCAATGGACGAGAGTTTGGAGGAGGAAATTATACAGAAGATCGCCGAAGGGGTTTCGGAAATGTAAGTAGGAAGCGGAGACACTTATAAAATTCCCTAAAGCTGCGTACTGAAAGATATTATGTCTAGATTCTTGCTTGTCTTCTTAACCGTAGAGACGATCTTACAAGAGACCACCATATATCGAAGGAGGCAAAGGCTTAGGACAATGGAGAATGGAGTAGACTTGGGGGGCGGGTACGAAGCAGCTTTGGGACGGATAAAGGCTCAGGGTGGGGAGAAAGCAAGACTCGGGATGGCCGTTCTGGTGTGGATCACCCATTCAAGGCGGCCTTTGCAGGTGGATGAGATATGTCACGCCATAGCAATCCGGATAGGGTCAAATAATCTTGATACCGATGACATTCCTGCGATATCGACCTTGCTAGGCTGTTGCCAAGGACTTGTCACTATGGATCAAGGTGCCTCGACTGTTAGGTTGATCCATTTTACTCTCCAGGAGTATCTTTGCACACATCCCTACCTGTTTAACAGAGCTCACTCGACGATGGCGGAAACTTGCTTAACGTATCTCAACTTCCAGCACGTGAAGAATCCTTCAGCCCGCCCATCCCCTGATCCCCGAGGCACTCCCTTCCTTGAATATTGTTCTTTATATTGGGGAACCCACATGCGAATGGAGCTCTCAGATCGCGCAAAAACATTTGGACTTGAACTTCTTGATCAGTTCGATGGTCACATATCTGCCAAATCCCTTTGGAAGTCGATCAATGGGGGGCTACCCTTTTATTATAACCCTGGCGATAGGCCGTTCTCTGCATTGCACTGTATCTCGTACTTCGGCATAGCTGAAGTTGCAGATACGTTGATAAAGATGAATAGATGGGATGTGAACCAAAGAGATGGTGCGGGTATGACACCACTCA
>Ga0307507_10003801_pt1 | contig 28223 bp, 2 predicted proteins | sample 7_EM_MG_FD_207223 | JGI IMG/M metagenome (GOLD analysis project Ga0307507, IMG submission 207223) | Populus trichocarpa ectomycorrhiza microbial communities from riparian zone in the Pacific Northwest, United States - 7_EM | ecosystem: Host-associated > Plants > Roots > Unclassified | place...
GGCCTCACCACCTTCTCTTGCTCCTCAGCTTAATATCTTCGTAATACAGCATTCGTTCGCTTCATCTTGGAAGCATTTGTTCAAGTCTTCGTTAAGACATTTGTTCAATGGTTCGAGCCGTCACAAGGAACAGCCTAGGAGCCCCTAAGGAGTATTAAATAATAAAAATTAGGACCTAGGAAGATCCTTAGCTAATATATAAAGTTAAAAACAGAGGAGATATAGACTCTAAGTAAACTAACGGATAGTAGATCTAATCATTATCGATAATAGGGTGGATTATTATATATATAAAATGCAGTCTACCTAATACTAAAGGTCTTCTCAAACCAGGAGGCAACTAACAACTTTAAACAACAATGAGATGCTATAATATAGTAATTAGTATAACTTAATAGCCCTAGTTGATAAGGTTATATTAGAGTGGGAGTAGATATAGGCGGATTGGTTTAATATGTTAGAGATTGTTAGGGGATATTAGTACCTAAAAATTAAAGTGTTTAAAAAGAACTTACAAGAAGAGGTTAAAGATTTATACTGATTATAGGAATCTAGGTATTCTCCTAGCATAGAAAAGATGCTTACAGACCTATAAAAGAGCTTTTATATATATTTTAAGAGAAACAATAAGATTTTCAAGGCTGCGCGGAGTTATATAGGCCTTTTAGATCGATTTGCTAAATATAAGCATATACTATATTTAAGAGAGTTATAAAGATGAGGTTATATAGAACATATAAGCTTCTTATAATATTAAATAAGTCCCCTATTTAATTCTAAGCGTAAAACTTAGCTTGGTTAGATTATCAGCTTTAAGCAATAATTAACTGTTAGGGCTACCCCTAAATACTAGTACATAGAGCCCCTTATCTAGTTCTAGATAGAGTGGGAACTATATTCCTAAACTTCTTCTTAGTTATAGCAGAGCCGGCTAAATACGCCACAGCTTTATCTCCTAACTCCTTGCTTACACTATATGCCTTAGAAACTGTAGCACAGCACTTAGAAAGTGGTATTGCTTTCGCCTATATTATATGGATTTAGGCAGAAACATTAATCTTAGAATAACTTACACGATTCCAGCTAACAAATTTATACAAACTTCTCTAGCCGCCAAAGTATGTGGTGTTTATATAAGCCTCTTTATGTTAATGCTAATAAGAGCTAGATTAATACTGCCAAATTGCTTAGCTTTAAAACAGTTTAGTATGGAATTATTAGCAAAATGGGTGTAGATTACTAAAAATAACGGATAAGTAAGCAGAGCTTTGGTTTTGGGATTAGGAAATTATTTTCGCAGCTTTAATACAACTTTATTAAATAAAAGTATACTATAGGAAAGTGAGATTAATATATATACTTACTAATCTTTACGCATAGAAATCCAGAAGCTTTGTAATATAGAGTAATAGCATCACAATTATGTTATAAAAAGCTTAAATGTAATTAAAAGACAGTTATATTTTAGCTAAGAACTAGAAGATAGAGGTAACAGAGAAAGTACTTCTATTAATAGTAACAGTTATACCTCCTAATAATCTTCTTATCTAACCAATTACATAGTATTAGAACCCTTAATAGAGGGCAACCTAATTTTCAAGTCACTTATAAAAGGGATTAGCAGACATGTTTTTCAAGCCCTAATTTAAGAAGCTTCTTTAAAAGAAAATAGTAGTAATTGGAAAACTATTCTAGCAAGTATAGGCATAAAATAGGTGCTAAGAAAGTACCAATAGTAGATATATAAAAATGAAAATAACTTTAATCTTAAAGAACCGGAGAAATTCCCATAGGAGAAGCCCAATAAATTTGACAACAAGTAGAAGTCCTACTACACTTCCTCCTAACTCTTTCCCACTACACTAGTAGAGGTATATAATCCTACTTAGCAGATTGCAATAGATGGAATAAACGCTAAAGAGTATACACTGGATATTATTCTTTAACTCTTTAACATATAAATCTATAAGCCTATTAACCTTAAATATAACTAGTACTTGCTTAGGATATAAGTGTTTAAGCTCAAAAAGAAACTCATAGAGTTTAGGGTTATTATTATATATTAGTTATCCTTTATCGGTGATTCAGTAAATAAAATCTTCTGTCTATATTAAGAGACTTAAGAGATTATTGTAAATTATATAGAGCTTAAAAGAGGTCAAGCTAAGAGAGACAAAAGCGCGGATTTTAGGACGTAGACAGACCACTAGGCGTTCTATAAGCGTCCTACAATTTCTTATTAAATTTCTACTTTATTCTTCTATATAGTATTGCACTTATAGAGTCTTGCCTACTAGATTATACTAAATCCTAAGCTCTCTATTGCTACTTAATAATCCGTTATCATTACAGATTGTCTCCTAAGCTCTTCCTATAGACCTATAAGAATTATTAGCAATCCAATTTAGGTTTGTCTAAGGCATTATATATAATAGGACTTATTTAACGAGCATAGAAAAGAACTATATTTTAGCAAAGCTTAGTATTTAAAGGAAAGGTAGCTTAATCTAAGGACATTTAGAGGTAAGGCGAATGCCACCTTTATAATATTTCCTCTACTATTTAGCAGAGCTAAGGCCAAGTTTAGAAAGGGAGATTAATATTACCTAAACGAGGCGAAGTATATTAGCGGCCCCTTCACCCTAAAGCTGGCGTATAATATCTATTAGCTATAATTACTACTTGCTTGGCATGCTATCTACGCCTAAAAGCACAGGCTACTTAACTAAATCTAACGGTAGCTATTTAAATTAAAGGAGGCATTGCTAGGGGTAATTATTAGCTAAGCTGTTACTAAATATAAATATCTAACTAAAACATATTGCGGAAAAACCGACGTACCAGTCTCTAGCTTTATAAGTAGTATTTAGCTGCCATTACTTATTAGATTATAAGTAATCTTAATATATAACCAAAGTTACTAGAAGTAGCTCCAAGTATAAAGCGCTAGGATTCTTCACACCTATTACAATTTAGCGCTCCGTTACTCTTAGAGGCAGCTAAGTAAGGTAGCGTTTAATAATGGCTTTATAGTAACACTTTAAGCCCCTTTAACCATTGCAGATAAATCTATAAATGTCTTAGCTATAGTATAGGAAGCTATAGTCTAAGATATATAGATTAAAATCCTATCTAACTAAATATTAGGACATTAGTAAAGCGGGCTTAGCTACATATAAGATACAGTCTAGCGTATTAGAAAGAAAGCAACGACAGCCTCTTCTATATAATGCCTTACTCCTATAAAGGCGGAGTAAGCTTATACGTTATAACCTATACATTTTACGTTAATCTAGGCTATAGGATAGTAATGGGTATTAATTATACCGCTAGTGGGATTTAGGGATCTGTCTAGCCCTACGCATAGGTAGAAAGGAGAATATAAAAGGACCTTATATCCCCTTATTAGGAGCCCGCATAAAACACTTTTTAAGCAATCTATAGCATATATTCCGCCCTAAAGTCAGCTAATTAAATATCGAAAATAAAGGTTGTAAAAATAATCAATATAAGTAATAGCGAAATAATAAGTGACGGAGAAAGATATACAGAGAGATCTAGAGCAAAGGGCGTATCTATTAGGGGAAAGGCGCTTCTAAAGATAAGGAATGCTTCCTATGCTATAGCAGTAAAAGGCCTTATTAATAGGGCACTAGAGCTAAAGCTAAAACCGGAACCACCAAGGCTCCAAATTAAAGTGCGAGAGAGATTAACTCGGCGTCATAACCTAGAAGTCATTGTAAGTATATAAATATATCGTAGTTAGGTTAGGACTTACCATCTTAGATATCACCAACAATACGTTTAATAGCAGCAATCCTGGTCACGCTATCACTCTATAGATAAGCTATCTGTAGGTCTAAAGCAGAATTAAGATACTAGAGAAGGCTAACCAGAAGCTAAGAGAGGAGGTGGTATCTCTTAAAAGAAAAAGGGTAATTGCAAATAAAATACAGTAGGGAAAGCGTAGAGATACTAGCACTTATAAGCACATTATACTTAAGGTAGAGGCATATCTAAGCAGCAATTAGGGTAAATACCTAACAATTCTTATATAGAGGGTTGGTTTAATAGAAGTAGATAGATATCTAGCATGTACGCATTTTGTTTATAGGCAAGCGGGGTCGCAAATCTAGTACCCTACGTAACTAATACTAAACAATGTCCCTATTAATCCCACATTAGATATAATATAGCCCCTTAAGAGTAAATAGGGTACTTTTTATGCTTACTGTATCTATTAAATAACTTAAATACTAAAAATAAAAAAGCTAATAAAATTACTAGGAACACGGAACAGTAAACTATATTATATATTCAGTCTAATATTACCTATATAAATTCTGCGCATTCCCTTTAGGCTCTTTTATAGTAGTACCATAAACTTATTCTAAGGCAGTCTTCCCTATAGTATTTTATAACGCCACCTTATTAATACTAACAGCCATATTATATATAGCTTGGATATTTTACATTGCTATTTAGTTTTTACAATCCGCATCCATATATACATAGATGGAGAGAATACTAGTTCTCGCTACCAGTAGAGTACTTAAAGGATTTCCTGGATTTCCTTAAGGATACAGTGAGAAATGCTTATTTTAAGAACTCTAATATTTAACTAAACTTATTACAAGTGCCACTGACCCCTAAATTTAAAGATCTATCTATAACATATCTTCTTCCTCCTAATACTCGTAATAATAATATTCTTCTATCTACTAATCTTATATATAAAGATAGTCAATTACAGCCTAATCAGATAGTGGGAAGTCCAATATTATCTACCCATTCCGGTAGTACTTTACTACTAATATACTAGAAGAATAGTTATATCACCCTACTTAATTAGACACCTAGTAAAATTTCCTCTAGAAATGTCTTCGTCTATAGAACGGATCAGTCTTTATTATTAGATACTCTCAAGGGGATTTACAATATATGGACGCCAGATAGCAGCGGCGGTAATGCTAGAGGACGTCTTCTTAAAGAAGTATCATTTGATAATAGTACCTGCTACTAAATCAATGGCAGCCCAGGATCGCGCCGCTAGGGGGTTTTGCCATAGCGGTATTACAAGTCTTTTAAAGGGAACGATTTGTGGTATAGAACAGAAGTTACTCTCCCTAAAGATCTGGTTAGAGGAAGTCTCTATACATTATACTGGGTTTAGGATTAGCCAATAGTTGTAAGCCCACCTATATTACCAAAGGGTAAAATTAAAATATATACTACCTACGTAGATATATTAATTATTTAATGGCGAATTAGGTTCTAAATTATGCAGTATAAAATTTAGTAACGTCCGTCCCTAGGTCGAGAAACGCATCCTATAAAAAGACAAATCATAGGTACTTTGTGTTAGATATAATAAAATAAAATAACCGTGTTCCGGAATATATATCTTTCCGCTTAGATTAAAGATTAAAGTTAATCTAAAGCTCATAAGCTTTGCTAAACAGAAAATTATATAACGTCCCTCCATGCGTGGCGGAAAACCAACCGTGCCGGAAAATATAAGGAGTACTTTAACTTTAAGCGACTATAATTCTGCGCACACATTAAGCTTTACTAGAATTATATATAAATAGTATACTGTAGCTACTTTTAAATATTTAAAATCCTTCTAACCTATAAATTACATTCGCATTGTCGCCTTCTCGCCTAATTCGCTTAGAGCCTTCTTTTATAGCAAAACAATATCCCTTTGCTACAGCACCACTATTAAGCTCTTACTACTTACAATATATATATAAGAGTTATATCCCAGCCTTAGAGCCTTATTATAATAGTAGGAAGTTATTACTAGCTTTATGCCTACTATCGCGCGCAAATTCATATAAGGTCACTACCCCAGTTAGTACTTTTAATTAAAGCAATTACTAATTCCGGCTAGTACAAAACAACCCCATACGTCTAGTTACAGTAACCAACTTAACTCTCTAAAAACAGCTATAGAATTCGCCACCTTATAAGGGTGTGGCTAGAGCGGGTCAGCCGCTCTCCCTACTAGCGGGGACGAGGTTAAAGTATTTTTATACTTTAATCGTTCTACTTATAAATACCGAAAATACTTTTGCTTAGCTATATATATGCGAAGATCTTAAGCTATTATAAGAGTGTGGCTGGTATAGGTTAGCTACCCTCCCTACTATAGTATAATAAGTTACCTACTGTACTTTAATAACCCCTAGTTATTAAGCTCTTATTCTTTATACTAGAATAATAGCATTATACTTATAGGTAAGATAAGCTTCGGCTTTAATATAGGTAACCATTTCATTCTATATAAGTTTAATAGGTCTAATTAGAGCTATATATATAAAATTAACGTAGCAGCCTGCCACAGCCTTATACGCGCAACAACCCCTATTAAATTTTAGCTTATAAGGCAGAATTAATTACAATATCTTTATATTATCTTTCTATTCCCCTTTTCTTCTTATAGGCTTTTGCATTTTATCCTATTCCCTTTAAAGAGGTTTAAAGCTCCTACTCTTTATAAGATGCTAAGCGCTTAATTTCATTTTAAGCAAGTTAAGCCTACTAAACCTTACTAAGAAACAACCTATAACCAAGCAAAACTAACCAAATTTAATTAAACTCCCCAATTAAGATTCGCCCTATCTCTATAGTATTCTACTAGCAAGTATATCTAATCCTAAGGACTATACTATTAGCTAGATCTGCGCTATAACTACTAAGTATATTACCGCCTAAGCGTTTCTTAATAAAGAGCATAATAGACCGGAGTATATATCCCCAAATAACAACAACAATTATACTTTAGGAAAAGTTAGGAAGTATAATATTGTTATAGCTATTTTGCCTAATAGGGAGTATAGCATATCTTCCGTAGTAGGCATTATAAGAGATATACTGCACAGCTTTCCAAATGTTAGAATTAGTCTAATAGTTAGTATCGGCGGTAATACGCCAAGTTAGAAGCATAATATCCGTCTAGGCGACATTATTGTTAGCGCTCCTTATAATGGGAATGCTGGCGTATTTTAATACAACTTTAGTAAAACTATACAAGATTAGAGCTTCTAGGTAATAAGGTTCTTAAACTGGCCACTAATAGTCCTATAGGCGGCTGTAAATAGGCTTAAGGCCTAGTATAAAAGGAAAGGAAATTAGTTTAAAAGAGTTATCTATAGAATTCTTAAACAGAATCCAAGACTATAATAAACGTCCTAGTGACCGGACCTAGGCACTAACCAACTATATTAAAGCGGCGTTACTTATCCACTAAATAATAAAGCAACTTATGCGACAGTCTATAGTAATAATCCATTAAATTTAATATTATAACGTGAACGAACTAAAGACAAGGATAGTCCGGTAATTTATTACGGCCTAATTGCTTTGGCGAACTAGTTAATAAAGGACGTATTATATTAGAATAAGCTTGTAGCGGAAAAGGATATTCTATGTTTTAAAATGGAAGCAGTAGGGCTAATAAACCACTTTCCCTATTTAGTAATTCGTGGTATATGCGACTACTTAGACACTTACAAGAATAAGGAGTGGCAGGGGTGTGCAGCGATAGCGGCCGCCGCATATACAAATAATCTTCTTTATTAAATTCCTCCTAATAGAGTTAAGGCTAAGAGGAAGGTAGTCAATATTCTCTCCAACAGTTAGTTATTTCTGAGCCTCTATATCGAGATAGTAGCGAGTTTCTAATAATAAATATAGTTTATAATACTATATCCAGAACTAGGGTAATTATTAAAACAATAAAGTCCTAGTCGGACAGAAATAAAGGTAAGCTTATTTATATTTAGACAGTAAGGGTCCCAAAGCTTTTATTAGGGGTAGTTTTTTAATTTAGGTAGCACCTGCTTCAAGGCGCTTAATCAACTTTACCATGCTAACAATAGAACGCAGTTAAGGATAAGTTATCTAAAATTGAAGTAAATGAAAATATAGCGGAAGGCAGTCAAGTTAATTCATTTATAGACTTAGCATATACCTCTAGGACTCCAGCTATATCCTCTAGTGCATAAAAGGAAGGAGACGCGGGTTTAGACTTAGATGTTTCTACAGCTACTAGCAAGGTCTAAGATTAAGAACTCGGTCTATAAACCCATTCTTTCTTACCTAAGCATCCTCTTCTCTTGCCTCTTTACATCCTTTATTTTCCACTGTTATCTCACTTTATATTCGATTTTTATCCTTAGGCCTTAATGTTCCTATTACTGAGCAGCACCAATTAGTACTATAGCCTACACTAATTCTCTACTGCCTATACTACCTGTTTGCTACTTACTTGGGGCTTATCTGACTAGTTACTTCTTTATATATTTAAATCCCTAAATAAGTGGCCTGGATAGCTGTAGACTAAGTCCTTTAAACCATTATTTTAGAGCCTTAAAGCGCTGGTAACGTAATAAAAGCCTTAATAGCGCAATAAGACGCGAATATTTAATATCCTATACAGTGTTGTTTTCAATAACGCGATAAGGCTTCAATCAATATTGAAATTGAATCGTTAATATCAATCAATATTAACAGCGCTTGTTAATAATGCTTAGTATAAGCCGCATTACACATTAAACTCTATCTTAAGCTTATCCTTTACAATACCAATTAATATTAACAACCCTTATTAATAATGCTTGAGTTAATAAGTGCCATATCATATATGGGTACGTGACGGTACCAGAGCGCGTCTTCTGCCATATTCTGCCAGGGTTCTACCATATTCTGCCATATCGTTACAGTATAGGGTTCTGCTGGCTCTGTTCGTTAAATTAACTAATTAGGATTTTCTATCCCCAGGATAGAAAATCACTATTAGCTTGGTTAAGGGGTGGACACAGGTAGACTGTCATAGGACCACCCCGTAACACCTTGCACACGCCTACCTATTTCTACTATAACGGGTTTATATAAATGCCTCTAAACTAAAGCTTATAGATTACTACTATATAAAGATACTAAGCTAAGGAGAAGGAAAAGGGGTCGCCAGGACCAGTATAAACAAATATATACAGCTAGTCGCTAAGGCGCTAGTGGCAAAATTTGGCAGAACTTTAATGGTCGGCAGAATTTAGCAGAACTTTAATAGTCGGCAGAATTTGGCAGAACTTCGATAGTTAGCAAAATTTAGCAGAACTTCAATAGTCGGCAGAATTTGGTAGAACTTTGATAGTCCAGCAGGATTTGGCAGGTGACGCGCTCTAGCACCGTTATATAGACCTAACCTATTACATCTACAACGCTTTGCTTTAAGTCTTCTTAAGGCTCTATATATTTAACCCATTATACCAAGCTCATCCTTTACAATACCACTCCGTTTACAATATTTTAAACACTCTACTCTCTTAATATTTTCAGCTCCTAGCCATGCCCTTTCCCACGAAATCGTACAGCGCCCTCCTAAAAAGACTTACTCTGGTATATCGCTTATAGCTAGAATTAATAAAATATCAATTGCCATATACGATAACCTTGGCCAATGCTTTCTTTATTAATCTTAACACCACTATTTAAGAGCAGAAATTTTTCCAATATTATATGGTTCTCCATTGGAATAGTCTTTGTACTCATCCTAACTTGCTGGCCAAGTATACTTTCCTAGGTCCTAAGCAATCCAATTAAACACGTTAAGATCTTAATCTTAAGTAGACTTCCTTTTATATAAAGAAATAGGAGGGGAAGGACTTCTTTCTTAATAGAACTCCCAAAGCTCTTTTACCTTCTTAAGTACAGGCTTTTACTACTTCACCTTCCAATTCGCGCGAATGTACTTAATATGATGGTTTGGATAAAGAATAAGAGCGGCCGCATAGAGAGGGCAGTTGTCTATCTTGGTATAGTACTTGTTAAAGGCCTCCTATCCCTTTTAAATTTGGGAGCTAAACTCCTTATCATTAGTATGATTAAAGAGAGCCTTTTTAAAGTATTGAATAAGGATATCCATTGTAAATAGTACACGATTAATTATTGCGTTATGTCCTTGAGTTTTAAGTGTTGCTCAATAGAATGGCTAAAGAAATGCCTTAATTTTCCGAAGCCGATCCTAGTTGCTTGGGTAGAGATAGTCCTTTTTAAGCGCAGCAAAGTTGTTCTTTAAATAGGTGTCAATAGCTCCTACTTTTTTAACTACTATGACTAGTATTAGATACCAGCTATTCCATCTTATCTAATTATTAAGTAGAATTATCCTTCCTGCTAGAGCTTTAAACTCCTTTATATGATTAGCAGAACTACAGATGTATATAATGATATTATAAAGTTTTCCAAGTGGACCCATTACTTAAAAGGTTGCCCGCTTCTCTTCTTTATTTCTAACTTCTCCTATTCCTTCCTGTTTATTATACTATTTAACTTACTTTATTTTAATTAGATTCTGAAATAGAAAGGCTTGTACGGCTAGGTTAATAATATACCCAATACAGCAAATCCATTAATATAAATTATCCTACTTAATTGCCTCTTCCTCCTGGAGGTAGATACTGAGTTTTTAGCAAAGAGTATTGTTTAAAGAGGCGTTATTAGAAACAATAGAACCAATTTTTTATACAATCCCATATTCTTAAAGAACTGGAAAAAGAGTGGGGAATTGCTTACTTTTACTATAATTTGCAACCGGACGAAGCGCAATAAGAGTATTTAATAGCTTTTCGCTGATTAATTTAACGAAGTGGACGCAGATCCTAAGAAAAAGAATTTGATTTGGAGAGGTCCAGATATTAAGCAAAAGATGAACGCTTGATATCACTGACTGAAGCTTCTTTCGTACGACGTCTTTATGGGATAGCCATAATTTTTCAATCTTCTTTGTAACTTCAGAGTGTGCGGTTATAATATTACCTTTTACTTTAGGATTATGTCACGGAACCCCACCGCAAGGGCCTCCATAGGAGAGCCCCATGCTCTCATATACACCTCGCGTACAGCTTACGTCAGCTACGCGTAGGTATATCACCTCCTTACGCCCTCGACCCTTACGATTGATCGCGCAACGTCTTGTAGACTCCTCGAATACATACGTTCAGCTGCCACTGTTCCGCGCCTCGTAACATTACGTTGCGCCTTTTTTTTCTTACCACTGACACCTAGCCTACGATCAATTCTACGTCTCTACAATACTACAGGCGCTGCCAGAAGCAGCGTGTCTACGAGCAACCTTCGCACTATAATAGTAAGACGATATTCCTTACTAGCCACTATATTAAGCCTAAAGAGTAACCTAATACCCTAACCCAGCCTATAACGCTAATTAATCCTAGGAGAATTTAATTTATTAATTCTAGCCTTAACCCCTAAGGGCAAGCCTAGTGGCTTAAAAGAGTTACAACCATAAGTACCCTAAGCACCTAGCACTACCTTAAAGATAATAAAAGTTAACTAGCCTAGCAGGATAGGTACACCCCTATTAGTATAGGTGGCTACAGCGATAACCTTAATAAAATAGACACCGGTAATGTCTTATCCTTTATTAATTACACAGCCACAGAAAAGTAACTAGAAGGGCAGCCACCTATTAAAATCAAAATATAAGACGCCAAGATATTTATATAAATAGTAGCACAAGAACCTAATAAATACTACCACCTTCTATAGAACTACCACCTAAAGCTTATATAAGCTAAACTACATACTGCCTAAGACTATGATATTATCCAAGACTTATAAGCTAGTAAGGCACTTGCTAATAACACACACTAAGAAACCAAAGATGACCTCTATATATCTAAGCGCGACGTCTAACGATTGAAGAAAGCTAAGATTGTACTTATTACTAAGGTTACTAAGAAAGAGGGTATAATTAAATACCTACAGTCTTAGCTTAATAAGCATATCTATAATAATGCTAAGCACCTCCTTACTATATACTATACCACCTAAGTTTCTATGCCTCCGGTAACCTTACCTACCCAACACTTAGCCAAAAGTCAGCGTTAAGCAGCTTTACCTAATAGGGACGACCCCTATATTAGTGACTAAACTTAAGCTATAATTATGGGGTCTAATATATAATACCCCAATCCTTTAGTCTTTTAGGGAGACCGCAAGGAATATAGCTACTGGAAGATGCAAATCCGGGAGAAACTAACCTAGAGCGCCTGCCTTTTTCCTAGGGAGGATACCAAGATTGGTTATATTATTGGGCGTATAAAGGGTACCCTATTTAACAGACTCTTTGCTTAATAGGAGACTAATGGCCCTTAGAAGTAGCAGTCCTACTAGGAGGTTCTTAACGATCTTAACCTAATATATTGCGACTACAACCTAGTGGCCACCAGTTAAGCTAAACTACGCGCCCTAAAGATAAGTCCTACTAAGTTATTTGATGAGTTCTATGTTAAGTTCTAGAAATACACTAGAGTCCTCTCCTAAGATAATACTAAAGACCAGGAAGATCTCCTTAAAAAGGTTACCTATTGCCTTAATTATGCTACCGCTAGTCACAATTACAATAACGTGTATAGTATAGTAGCAGGCCTATAGAAGATTGAACGACGGTTAAATTAGATTTCTACTGCTAACCCTCACCTAAAGGCTCCTATATAAAAGCCCTTTAGGCCAACTATACCTACATATACTAGGTTACTAACGCCTACTAGGGATACCATTACTGGAGCTAATATTAACCTCTCTATACCAACCTTCCTATGTAAACTCCTAGACGGAGAGCGTGAGCTACTTTAGAAGCTAGGGCGCTGCTATAGATGCTGTTAAGAAGGCTGTTATTACAAAAACCTGAACTACCTAATGGCTAGGTTTAGTAACCGCCGCCCAATACCTAACTTTATACCCTAAACACCGAATACCTCGCTACGCACCGTTACCGTATAAGATAAAGAAGCAGCAGCAGCAGAAGTGACAGGAAATGCTTAGTCCTAGCCCTAAGTCGTAAGCTGGGACACCCTAACGATGGAGGGATCTATATATTGGCCTGCTTAATAGATAACTTAGTAAGAATAGATGGATGGAAGTAGATAGTCTTACCTATAATAGAAACAACTGCTAAAAAACAATATAAAGACTGTTCTATAATTAACTACGGAGCTACTAATAAATTTATAGATACCTAATTTGTGTATATATATAACCTACTAACCTTACCCCTTACTAAAGCCTGTGCCCTATAACTCGCTGACAGCAGTTGTACTACACAAAAGATTACTTATATGGCATAACTCTACCTAGATATAAACAGACACTAAGAAGAGCTCTAGGCCTATATTATACCTCTTACCAACTACCCTATTATCCTTAGAATGAACTGGCTTAAGTAGCATAACCCTATTATTAACTAGATGAAAAGAGAAGTAACTTTTAACTCTAACTACTATAGAGAGACCTGCCTAGGGCATAGCCTAGCCGCCTCTACCTACTCCTTAGGCTATCAACCCAAAGAACCCCTGATTACACCACCTATAACTAACTATTACCATATTAGTGCCGCAGCTTTCTATTATATAGCATAAAGAAAGATCTGGGCTATTACAGCAGCCTCCTGTTTATGGCTATATAAATTTAATAAAGAACAGGATCATGTCCTCTATAATAATAGAATAGATCTAGTGGACCTTCTAGAGAATAACACACCTGTGGAACTCAATAAACTCTTACCCTTAGACTTTAAGAAATTTATAAGACCTAAGAAAGAACTTACTAATAAGAAACTCCGTAAACTTCTCCCTAAAGCATACTATAACCTTATTAAATTCTTCTTATAAAAGAGCGTAGATACGCTCCCCCCGTATTAACCTAATAACTATGCCATTAACCTAGAGGAAGGTAAAATGCCACCTTATAAGAGACCCTACCTAATGTCAAGAGACGAGCTTCTAGCTGTAAAAAAGTATATTAACGAGCATCTTAATAAAGGGTTTATCCGTCCTAGTATGTCCCCTATAGCCGCCCCCATCCTTCTCACCAAGAAGCCAGGAGGAGGTATTTAATTCTGCGTTAACTATAGAGGGCTTAACGCCATTATAATTAAGAATTAATACCCTGTACTGCTTATACATAAGACCTTTAAATGGCTTAGCTAAGCCAAGATCTATACTAAGCTTAATATTATTGCCGCTTTTAACCGCCTTTAAGTGCGAACAGGTAACAAATGGAAAACTGTATTTGTATTACGTTTTGGCCAATTTAAATATAATATTATACCCTTTAGTATATATAACGGCCCAGGTAGCTTCTAAAGCTACATTAATAATACCTTATAAGATTACCTTGACGACTTCTGCTCCGCGTATTTGGACGACATACTTATTTATAGCGATGACCCTTCTAAGCATACTAAGCACGTCCGAAAGGTGATATAGCGCCTTAGAGACGTAGGGCTCTATGCTAATATTAAAAAATGCAAATTCTTAGTTATAGAAGTAAAATACCTTGGACTAATTATTACTACTAAGGGTGTCCGCATGGACCCTAAGAAGGTATGTATAATTACCAAATAGCAAGCCCCTAACTGTATTAAGGACGTATAAGCCCTTTTTTAGTTTCGCCAACTTCTACCAAAAATTTATATATAACTTCTTAGGCGTAGTAGTACCACTTATAGCAATAATGCGAATAAAGGGCCTTTCTGTAAAAGAAAGAAAAACGCACCTATGCTTTACCTGGACGCCTAAATATGAGAAGGCGTTCTAAGACCTTAAAAACGCCTTTACTAAAGCACCTATCTTAGCTTACTTTATACTAGGACAACAACTCTATCTCAAAACCGACTCCTTAGATTACGTTAACGTAGGCGTCCTCTCCTAGATAGGTAATAACGGTCTTCTCTACCTAGTCGCATTTTACTCGTCTAAGCTTATACTATAAGAGTGTAACTATAAGATCTATAACAAAGAACTCCTTATAATTATATAAGCGTTTAAAGAATTCCAACTGGAACTCTCCTTAGCAGAATCTAACTAGCTAACTAAAGTCCTTACGGATTATTGCAACCTTAAGTACTTTATAACCACAAAGTAGCTAAACTAACGCTAAGTATGTTAGAACGAGTTCCTCTCTAGTTTTAACTTTAAAATTGCATATAGGCCAGGAGTACTAGGCACTAAGCCTAATAGCCTAACACGCCGCTTATAAGACCTTCCTTAGTTAGAAAACGACCCCTATAATTAGTTCCAATAATAGACAATCCTAAAAGCACGGAACTTAGCCCTAGGTATACTACCTATAATAGAGCTGACTGCACCTTAGCTTTATACTATAGAACTAGAATTACCTCCTAAAATTAATAAGCTTATTACCGCAGCATATAACATCTCCGTTGACCCACTACTACATTAACTTATTGCCGCGAAGACCGCCAGCACCTATACGCTGCCTACTAACCTCCAAAGCTTGGGCCAGATTAATATGGCAGCCTTAAAAGTAAAAAAAAACAGGCTCTATTATAGAGGCCGCCTATTTATCCTTAACTTAGAAAACCTATAATGGTAACTAATCTAAATAGCCTATGACCTCCGGTTAAGCGGCCACCTAGGTAAAGAAGGAACCTACAAGCTTCTTAGCCGATACTACTTCTAGTGTAAGATAACAGACTTAGTTAAACGCTTTATAGGTGCCTGCTACGGTTATAAGCGCGCTAAGGCCTTTAATATAAAGTACTAAGGACTACTACACCCTCTACCAGTACCTATATAACAATAGGCAGACATCGCCATAGACTTTATTGTTGACCTACCACCCTATAAACGACACGGACGTACCTATAAGAATATCCTTATAATAATATACCAACTTATAAAAGAGTGCCACTACGTCCCAACCAAAGGCGTAGCTGTTAGTAACGTCACTAACGCCTTCCTCCGCAAAGTCTACCGATTACATAGGTTACCTAACTTGATTACGTCCAACCAAGGCATATAGTTTAACTCCAATATATAGAGACGAATCTGCCAACGCCTTGGCACCTCCGTTAAGATGTCTACATCCTTTTACCACGAAACTGCTGGGCAACCGGAAAAGGCTAATGCTAGCATAAAAGCGTATCTACGACAGGTAGTCGCCTATAGTTAAGATAACTGGGTGAATCACCTTCTATTAGGTAAATTCGCAGCGAATAACTATGTCTTAACCACTACAGGACTTACTCCGTTCTTCACAAATAAGGGTTATCACCCCTAATCTGGTATAGAGCCACCAGAACCTATTAATAAGAAACTGCTATATAGAAAACGCCTTAAGATGCTACTTACCAACCAGTATGCAGACCGTATGAAAAATCTACTCAACTACTGCAAGGGAGAAATGGCCTAGGCTTAAGTAAAGCAGGCCTACTTCGCCAATTGTTATAAAACGCCACCACTAGAGATACGTGTTGGCGACTAGGTATAGCTAGATACACGTAATATCTCTATATAGAGGCCTATAAAGTCACTTAATTATAAAAATCTCGGCCCCTATTAGATCAAACAAGTTATTAATAGGGGAGCTATATATAAGCTAGAGCTCCCGCCTGCCCTAGCCACCCGTGGGATATGGCCTATATTTCACCTATAGCTACTACACCTCTACTAGTCTAATCCCTTACCGGGACAGATATAGCCTAAACCTCTACCAGTACTAATCCAAGATGAGAACGAAGACAAGAACCACAAGGAGTGGACTATTAAACAAATTATCGACTTAAAATACTTTAGCAAAGGCAGAGGACGGCGGCTCTACTATAGAGCTATCTACATAGGATTCAATATAGATTAGCCAGAATAGCAACTATAGGAAGACTTCAAAAATGTAAAGAATCTAATCAGCGATTTTTACTACGCGAACCCACAGAAACCAGGCCTAAGTAGAGATTTCATGCCTAATCCTCTATAGGAGCCCTTATAGAGTTAAACTGTATATTGCCACATAAGGGCAAATTGCCGTTAGATTGCCGCAGATTGCTATTATATAATAGCAAAGTGCGATCACATAACCGGAAAATCGTTGAGATGTCTAGGAACTTTGACCGGCGGTTAAAGTTATCTAATTAGTCAAATTTTTAGGTGCTAAGTCTTATTACGTAACGTTCTTGCAAGCCTTTAGCAATATCCCCTTTTCTTCTCTATACCTTAAGAGTCCCTTCTATATGTACATAGAAATCACAGCGTTGCCGGAGCTCCACCTCTATAGGAGGGGGGGTAGTGTCACGGAACCCCACCGCAGGGGCCTCTATAGGAGAGCCCCGTGCTCTTGTGTACACCTCGCGTACAGCTTACGTCAGCTACGCGTAGATATATCACCTCCTTACGCCCTCGACCCTTACGATCAATCGCGCAACGTCTTGTAGACTCCTCGAATACATACGTTCAGCTGCCACTGTTCCGCGCCTCGTGACAGATTAAGAACTTAACAAAAGGCATAAAACTCTAGCCATTTAATAATGCGGAACGGAAGATTTCCTATAATAATTAAGGTAACTAGCGCCTTATTAATAACGTCTTTATCTAGGACTTTCTAAAGAACTTAGACATTAAGCTGTTGCGTTTAACCTGTGGACATTGCCCTAATATATAGCTATTATAGTTAATTAAGAGTTGCTGATTTAACTAGGCCCGGAGTAGATTTAACCTTAACTCCATACTTGCTTTTAAGGTGATTTTAGAAGCTATTACTAGCTATAGCACTATAAGGCGGGTCTGAACAGTATTTGTAATAGAAAACAAGGTTTTTTCCTTAATGTTCTAGCTCTCCATCCTTTGGCTCGCGTGCATGGGCCCAAGTTTTAATAGCTAAGCGTTTTCTACTCTTTTTTTCCGTGGTATTAATTAAGTCTTAAGTAATTAAAGGGGTTAAAGAAGATAAATTAATTTTAGAATTTATATTTCGTATGTTACGGAAAACAGGTGGATTTTTAAAGTGGTCGCAAAATTTGAGTATATGCAAGAATTATTGACAATAATTTAAGCGATATCGACCTTATCAATAAGCGATATTGATTAATTGATTGTCAATAAATTATCGACAACAACACTGATCCTATATGCCAGAGAAGTACTAAAAGTATTTACCACTAAATATCAAAACTTTAATTACCGCGTATTCTACTAAACTTTAGCTAGATAATACTCTATAGAGAAGCTGTATTGTTACCATCGCTAGTTTCCGATTACACGTCTTTCCGCTGCTCTAGGCATAGGTAGGCAAAGCGTCTCCACCATTTTTCTCGCGATCTCCAACCTCCCTATCCTCCCTTTCAGATTAATATCGTAAAGACGATTTCAGCAGCTCCACAACTACTATATTTATACTCGCTACAGCATATAACAACGGCGTTAGTCTATCCCTAGTCTTAAAGTCTGGATAAGCACCTTTCCTAAGAAGTAACTTAATAGCTGTTATATCTCCTCTTTCTACAGCCCATAAGAGCGGAGTCTAGACAATCTCTTAATAAACCTACAATAGCTTAACTTTGTTTAGGTTTACTTACTCACTATACCAGAAAAAGAAATATTAGCCATTATTTTAATATACATTAGCTTAGATTTATTGGGGTTTACTTATACGCTATACCAGTAAAAGAGGAAGTGTTAGCTATAATTTCAATATATATCAGCTTAGATTTATTAGAGTTTACTTATAAGCTATACTAGCAAAAGAGAGTGTGTTAGCTATTATTTTTAATATACATCAGGTCAGATTTATTAGGGTTTACTTACTCGCTACACTAGCAAAAGAGGGAGTATCAGCCATTATTTCAACATACATTAGCTTAGATTTATTGGGTTTACTTATATAGGCATAGTAGTAATTTACCACAACATCCTTCGCAAGCAGTAGCCGTATAATCTTCGCGCTTCCACTCTCTATAGCCCACGATAGCGGTGTCTAGCTATTACTATTATTGGCATCTAGGTTAAGTCCATTCTTAAGTAAGGTTCTTATCACTCCCCCTAGCCCACAGCATGCAACAAGGTATACTCCTATCATTTGTCTTAGCGCTCTTCGCCTATAGTTAAGGTATCCTAAAGCTATTATCGCCTGGCTAGAGGCGGAGACCTTTAGTTTACTCTTAAGAAAACTTAAAATAAACTCTCCCACCTCTACCAAAGCCATATAAGCATAATGCGCCCAATTTCTCGCAGCGTAGTTATATAGCAGATGTTACCATAGTCGTGCCTTGAAATCTTTATATATTGGACAGAAGCCGGATTTAAAAGCATTAAATAACAAATAAGTAACGCAAATCTTTATAATATTCGCCTAAGCATTAGGAAACCAAGACGCCTTAGTTCGCTTAAAATATTGCTGTATTATGTGGTAGACCAACCAGATAATATTGCTCTCTTTATCGATGATGACCAACCTAGCGCATACGGAGACCATGTGCTGAGTAAGTGGACTATTATTTTCATCAAATTCAAACTTGCCAACTTTTACAGCGAGAGTGTACTAAAGCTCTAATGTCGTCAAAGGTCTCTTTACATAGAAGATCTAAGATAATACCTACTTGGCGAGATTCCGGGAGCCAGCTTTTTAACCTTTAGTTCTCTCTATCGCTTAGTTATATACTCGAGTTATTACTTTAAGCTCCTTCTTGCCGTCTAATTCTTTAGTTTATCTCTAGATCTACTTCAGCGCATCTCTTACAGCTATTAGTGTATACTTATCGTTAAGTAAGGCCAGATAGAGTTGTGTAAGAAGAAACCTAAGTAAAGATAAAAGTTAATTAGAATGTATTTTCCTCGCGTGGAAGGGGAGACATACATTCCATCAACTGCCTTAATGATTTCAGTCTTGATTTTAGTCTTGAGTTCCTTTTACAGTTCCGGACTACGTCCTTTAAAGGCTAGTAGCTATAACATGTTCCCATCGAGGTATACCTATAGGTCTTCGTTGTTAGCACAGACCTCTACTAATACACTTCCTATAAACATCTTTATAATCTCTAGGATATCTTTTAAAGTCGCAAAGAGATTTACTCCGGTCTTAGCCTAAAGGTTAAAGATCTCCAATAGGAATGTCGTCCGGCAGCCATCAAATATTTGGCATTTATTAAGTGCGTCAATAACAATGAAAACTCTCGCATACATTGCCACCACGTCCTAAAGAGAACTCAAGATTTCGTTAAGTAACGGCCGTAAACCTTTAGTCTTATGTCAATAAAGACCCTTCACGCTTCCTGGTAGAGAAGACTGGCCCTAAACTAGTTATCTTAGTAGACTTGCCAGCAAGTTGTCGATCTTCTGCTTATCTTGCTACCGGAAGTTAAAATAGAGCTTCGTAATACCAATCTTCAGGTCGCCAAAGAACTGTAAAGTAAGGTCGTTAATAACGACGGCTGAAAGGATTATCTTTCCCACGCTAGGAATGCCTAAGCAAAACAACGTCTGTTTTTTAGTCTTTACCCATGCCTAGAACTAGGCTAAGTCTAAAAACCATTGCCTAGTCCCTAGTTGTCGCCTATTAATATAGTCGGTTTGCTAAAGGCCATAGTTGATTAGTGTAAGCCAGTTAAGGATTTTAAGGTCTTCCTTTTTGTCTAAGTTAGACTTTATTATTTAAACATTTTCTCTAGTTCTGGATACAGTGTTAAGAACTACATATATTAAAAGCTCGCTACTAACTCGATAGAGGGACTTAGGAATGGCTAACTACTAGAGAGAATATTAACGATCTTCTTCTTAGCCTCAACCCTATTAGGTGGGATTTAACAGAGAAGACTGTTTGCGTATACAGCCGCCGCCATTACTATATATCCTTACTACTCCTTATTCTTATAAGTATCCGAGTAGTTATATATACCGCGAATTACCAGATAGGGAAAGTGGTTTATTAGCCCTACCGCTTCTATTTTAAAATATAGAATATCCTTTTCCGCTATAAGCTCATCCCAACGTAATATATCCTTTATTAACTGGTTCGCCAAAGCAATCAGGCCGTAATGAATTACCAAATTATCCTCGTCTTTGGTTCATTTGCGTTATAATATTAAATTTAATAGATTATTACTATAGACTATCGCATAAGTTGCTTTATCGTTTAGTAGATAAGTAATACCGCTTTAATACAGTCGGTTGGTGCCTAGGTCTAGTTACTAGTACTTCTATTATAGTCTTAGATTCTATTTAAGAATTCTATAGATAACTCTGTTAAACTAATTCCCTTTCCTTTTATACTAGGCCTTAAGCCCATTTACAGCCTCCTGTAGGACTATTAGCGGCTAGTTTAAAAACCTTATCACTTAAAAGCTCTAATTTTATATAGTTTTACTAAAGTTATATTAGAACAAGCTAGCATTCCTATTATAAGGAGCGCTAACAATAATATCGCCTAGATAGATATTATGCTTCTAACTTGGCGTACTGCCGCTAATGCCAACTATTAGACTAATTCTAACATTTGGAAAGCTATATAGCATATCTTTTACAACGCCTACCGCGGAAGATATGCTATACTCCTTATTAGGCAAGACGGCTACAATAATATTATACTTCCCAACTTTTCCTAAAGTATAATTATTGTTATTATTTGGGGATACATACTCTGGTCTATTATACTCTTTATTAAAAAACGCTTGGGCGGTAATATACTTAGTAGTTATAGCGCAGATCTAGCTAATAGTATAGTCCTTAGGATTAGATATACTTACTAGTAGAATACTATAGAAATAGGGCGAATCTTAATTGGGGAGTTTAATCGAATTTGGTTAGTTTTGCTTAGTCATAGGTTATTTCTTAGTAAGGTTTAGTAGGCTTAACTTGCTTAAAACGAAATTAAGCGCTTAACATCTTGCAAAGAGTAAGAGCTTTAAACCTCTTTAAAGGGAATAGGATAAAATGCAAAAGCCTATAAGAAGAAAAGGGGAATAGAAAGATAACGTAGAGATATTACAATTAATTCTGCCTTACAAGCTAAAATTTAGTGGGGGTTATCGCGCGTATAAGGCTGCGGCGGGCTGCCACGTTAACTTTATATACATGGCTCTAATTAGACCCATCAAACTTATATAGAACGAAATGGTTACCTATGCTAAAGCCGAAGCTTATCTTGCCTATAAGTATAATACTATTATTCTAGTATAAAGAATAAGAGCCTAATAGCTAAGGGTTATTAAAGTACAGTAGATGACTTATTGTACTATAGTAGGGAGGGTAGCTAACCCATACTGGCCACACTCTTATAATAGCTTAAGATCTTCGCATATATATAGCTAAGCAAAAGTATTTTCGGTATTTATAAGTAGAACGATTAAAGCATAAAAATACTTTAACCTCGCCCCTGCTAGCAGGGAAGGCGGCCGACCTGCTCTAGCTACACCCTTATAAGGTAGCAAATTCTGTAGCTATTTTTAAAGAGTTAAGTTAGTTAACCAGAGGCATAGCCAAGGTTAAGTTGGATTACAAGGCTGCGGGGCTAAGATCGGCCCGCTTACTAAGTCTCCGCATAGCCATAGGCCTACTAACTACAAGCTTAGCTCACTAGATAACATAAGTAAATTACACAGCAATAATTATATAGGATATATGGGGTCGTTTCGCACTAGCCAGAATTAGTAATTGCTTTAATTAGAAGTACTAACTAGGGTAGCAACCTTATATAAATTTGCGCGCGACAGTAGGCATAAAGCTAGTAATAACTTCCTACTATTATAATAAGGCTCTAAGGCTAGGATACAACCCTTATATATATATTGTAAGTAGTAAGAGCTTAATAGTAGTGCTATAGTAAAGGGATATTGTTTTACTATAAAAGAAGGCTCTAAGCGAATTAGGCTACAATGCGAATATAATTTATAGGTTAGAAGGATCCTAAATATTTAAAAGTAGCTACAGCACACTATTTATATATAATTCTAGTAAAGCTTAACATGTGCGTAGAGTTATAGTTACTTAAAGTTAAAGTACCCCTTATATTTTCCGGCATGGTTGGTTTTCCGCTATATAAGAGACGTTATATATAATATTATCTTTTACACCTTATCTATAGAGCCTCGTTTTTGGCTATTATAAAAAGTCTCTACTACAACTCCACTATAGACTTCTTATCATTCCTAATATATATAAATTGGGCGTATCTAGGCTTAGTAAAGGCTTAAGACATTTATAACAAGAAATCTATAACGGCTTTATCTTTGTATAGGTTAAGATACTCTTAGCTTTTAGCCTTCTCTTTAATCAACTATTATCCCTTTACACGATAATAGAGGGTAGTATAAGAAACTTTCCCATAATCTGTTATACATAGTATAATTTAGGAACGCCAGGAGGCACTCCTTATACTAGTACTTAACTAGCTTAGTCTATATTAGCTTACTATATAGTAATAGTAATAGGAGGGAATAAACAATAGTAAAGTAAGTAAAGGACGGTATAGAGTTGGGGACCGAGCTAGACCCTAAAGAATAGCCTATTTTTAGGCATATCTATTTTTAGCCGCCCTGGTTTCTAAATCCTTAGATTTTCAAGGCCGTATTAGGCGGCAATTAAGGAGCAGAAAGCTATAAGAGTTCTAATATCCTCAGCAAACCTTAAATTTTCTATACTAACTCTAAACGTTCAATTAATAACACGCGCATAGCGCTGCAAGCCATGGCTTAGGAACAAGCAAATTACACTTTAAGGAGTTATGTAATCCTAGTCTATACTTTATAAACCTTTAGGAGTGCAGGGAGACTAATATATAAGAGATAGAGCCTACTCTCTATAATAGGGTCTTATAAATATTAATAGAGGCGTTAATAGATTAAACTTAGAAAGAACTAGTAACTATTTTAGGTATAAGTTAATATAAATTAGCTACAAACGTAGGAGACTTAACTATAAAGTTAATTCCTTATTACGTGATTTAACGGCGCTGATATAGCAAAGCACTTTGCTAGAATATGGCTAAGAACCTAAACCGGCTCCAGTCCTAATAAGCCGCCCCTTAGTAATAAATAACCACACAACTCTACTTAATCTATATTCCACCCAATGTCTTCTATATAATACCGCGGTTCAAGAACCCCTAGAAATGCAAATTAGATAGCTAAAGGGCTATATAAGAGATAATTTGGTAAACTAGGGAAGCTTTAGCTTTATCTATCTAGACGCCTTATTAGGGAGTGTTATTAAGATCCCTTACTTTAAAAATAACAATATAATTCTTATTAAAAGAGCTATATACAAGCGCTTTAACGAACATAGCAGCAATGTAGGGCTTTTACAATATTAAGGGCGTTACGACGCTAGTATTCGGCTTAAGTTTATAAGTAATTATAATCTCTAAGCTCATCTTTAGGATTATAAGGACAACGTTATTTTAAAACAGCGGCTTTAATAGGGATAAGAAATTGCAGATATAGTTACTTTTATCTATTTAAACGGCGTAATCTATGGGGACCTACAATGCTCTAATATTCTCTTAAACCAAGATTTGCATACAAAAGTTGCCGACTTTAGTGGCTTATTTTTAGATGGCTCTGCTCTCCTTATCACCGTAGCTTATAGTCATTAATACCCTAGAGAGCTACTGTCAGTGTAGGCAGATATCTTCGCTCTTAGATCCACCCTATATAAGGTAGCAAGTGGCCAGACTCCTTTTAATAGTTAGACTAATAAAGAGATTAAAGAGATATTTAAAAGCCATTAATTCCCTAATATGGAATACTTAGGTCTTATAGGCCATATTATTATAAACTGCTAGAAAGGAAATTACCATAGTGCAGATAAAGTTACAGAAAAATTTAAAGGTATATTATTTTTGCTAAAAACTTCGTTGCTAACAATAAGTCTAGAGAGCCGTTAAATCACTCCCAAATCCTTCAATCCCTCTAAAACAGCAGCATTAGCCTTTACAATATTGGCATTTAGGTTACTCACGGCGGTCTTATAGATTTGGAGATTAGCATGTTAATAAGCATACTTAACGTTAAACATACTATTAGGTGTAGTTAGGGTAATTCCCTTTCGCTAAGGAACTACCCAATTGCATAATTACTCCATTTTTACCCTTTATTAGCTTTTAGTCTAAGCAAGGAGTTTCGCTATTTAGTACGTTTAGGCAATAGTCACAGATCTTATAGTTAACTACATAGTTACACGTATACTTTTTAGGGAAAGACATATAGTAGCACATCTTATTTGCCATACTCTCGCAGTGTAATTTAATAAATATTTATAAACGACTTGGAAGGTTTCAAGGTGGTAGTTAATATTTAAAACATTTAATAATAGGAAGCGGGGAAGAGATTGCGTGTGCTATAATAATGTTAAAATATATTCTAAAAATAGAATGGTATTAAAATTAATACTACAAAAATATAGTTTAACATAAGCACGCTAATGCACATCAATACGTACTAAATTATTATGCCTTGGTAGACACCCTTCCTCTACCTAGCAAAATTCCCTAAATATATATTTATAAAAGCAGAGTGTCTTAAAACTTTTAAATTATATATTTTTTTAATAGAGCTATTAATTTGGGACCCTAAAATTTATACTTAAGCCTATAGTTATAATAGAGCAGGGGGGAACAGCTAAAGTAGCTCTCAACACTACTAATAGGACGATTAATAGCATAACCAATTACAGTTATTTTCTCGCTATAGAGTGGTTTCTATATAAAGAAATAGCCGAAAAACAAGAAGATATTAAGTATGACTTTATTATCTCCTAAAAGAGACTTTAGAGGTTAAAACCGCAAATTTATCTCTTAATGGGGTGCGTCTCTTAACCTAGGGACAGACGTTAGATTAAATTACAGCTTATAAGTTTAAATCATGGTTACACTTCGCTAATAAAAAACTGCATCTATTAACCCTACTTAGATAAATATAAAATAGAACTTGAAATTTAAATTTGTAGTAAATATATAGATAGTCTAAAGCAGTAACTTAATATCCTTATTAAATCCCCTAGAAAATACCTATTAAAGCTTAACTTAAAACATGCTCTCTTAAGCTTTAATATTAGTAGGGATATTAACAACCTTAAATCCCTATAAAAGATTAGTAATAGTATATTAAGAAATTCCCAAGGAGATATTTTACCTATAAAAGCTTTTCCGGCCAGGACAAGCTCTTATTAAAAATATAGATAAAGTGCTTTCCCTTATAATACACCATTATAAATATTTTAGCTTTGGTTAGGTTGCTAAGCTTATTAGCTTTTTTAAATAACGTGCTGCTTTGTCTACTAAACCCTAGTTATTACCATTTTTCTCAAGTTTATACGTGGACTTCACCCTTATCTAATAAAGTTGTTTTAATTTTAGGTCTTATTCCATCTTCTTTAAAAGCCTTACTTATTAGAGATCTCTTAAGGCCCTATTTATCCAACATATTAACATCGCTACAGCTTAACTATCTTAGTGTTAGCCGTAGGATTATCCTTAGGGTGTTATATTATCGCATAGAAGTTCTAGTTGCCTCGCCTTCTAAAAAAGGCAAAATCCACTTAATAGGCGACGCCTGTAAAGAACCCTTAAGGGGCACGGAATAAGATATACTATAACCAATAGGTAACGGTTTTGGTAACATTTTAGAAAGCGAAAAATTTATTAAATTAATAGCATGCTTTCTCTTTTGTCTTTTAGCCCATAAAGTGGTATAGACCAGCATTTAAGGATCCTTTATAGGCTTATATACTGTTTTACAAAGTTTAAATAGGTCGCTAAAAAGTTATAAGAGCTTACTATATATTCTAAACTTATAAAAGACGTATAAGGGGAAAGAGTAAAGATCAGAATAAAGAGTTTATAAATTAGAATACAAGGACCACTAATAACTGCTACTTATACCTTGTGCGTGTAGAATAGATTTAGATATTATAAATCAGATTTCTACTTGGCGCGTACTATAGCGTCAAGGGGAGCAATAAGTAGTTAATAGTAGTATGCTAAGGGCGTGCCGCCTAAAGCCACAGCGCTTAAGGAATCTAGATTTCAATTTACGCTAACATAAATTTATTCTCTAGAAAAATCAACTTTTAGTTTTAAGGAACATAATAGGTCCTTTAATTAAACTATAATAATTACCCTGGCTAGATTTTCCTCTTTAGTAGTAAGTATTCTCGCCGCTTAAGCATAATTACTTATGGTCCTAATAAATAGTTATAGAGAATATTACTGCTTAATCTGCCAGGCAAAATATTATTATTAATAGCCGAGAACCTATAAGTAGAGGGTGATATTAACGCTTTCGCCTAGACAAATAACCGCCTCTATAGTATTCTAAATCCTTACCTTTATCGCCATAACGTTAAATGGAAGGATAGCATAGTACTAACATAGGCTGCGAAACAAGGACAAGATACAACTACTTAAAAATCTCTTAAAGCCGCCAAAATTAGAGTGGTGACTTAATATCAATACTACGGACATGTGGATTTATTATAGGTAGTAAGGAACAGATGTAAATTAGTAGTACAGCTATTAATTAGAAGTGGACTTAGCAGTCTTAACCTAGAGGACTCTTTATATAAGCTGTTATACACTATAAGGTTTAGGTAGACGGTAGTAGTACAGCTACTTTTAGAAAGCGTTAATATAAACTACAAGTAGGGAAATGGCCGGATACTGCTATTATTAGCCGCAGAAAAGGGGCACAAAAATATAGTTTAACTACTTCTAGAATATAAAAATGTTTATATTAATGCAAGAGACCGCTTAGGTCGGACACTACTATTATAGGCTGTTGATTATAAGTATAATATAGTAGTATAACTTTTAGTTAAGCATAGGGGTGTTAATATTAACTTAAAGGACTCCTTTGGCAGAATACTATTATCTATAGCTAAAGCATATAGGGATGCTACGATAGTCTAACTACTTCTAGAGTGTAAAAGTAGTAGTCTAAAATCTATGGACTAGTGTAGTACAAGCAGTCCTTTAATCTATTAAAGGATGGGTAAAGATTAACCTAAAGGTAGTCTAACTCTAGTATATAGATTAATTAGCAGGTCTGTAGTTCTTAATAATACAGTAAATATAAAATTCTATAGATTAGCTAATTCTTCTTTCCGCTAATTAATGCGATTATTTCCTATATACCTTAACCTCTTAGAGATCCACTTTCTTTCTATACTACATCAGCAAAATATAGTACCCTTTCAATGGCCTCAATGGTTGGTGGTTGACGCAATTGGCGCGCAGTTAAGGTCATTTGGCAACTCGACCAACTAGCCTATATCATGTTTTTTTAACACGCAGCCTGCGCGCAACCTGCCAGTAATCTACGCATTTGGCAACCATAATTATATTTACCTCTTTTATACTAATAACATATTTTAAATAAATAAAAGCTACTTTAAAGCTATTTATAAGGCTAG
>Ga0307507_10003802_pt1 | contig 28222 bp, 2 predicted proteins | sample 7_EM_MG_FD_207223 | JGI IMG/M metagenome (GOLD analysis project Ga0307507, IMG submission 207223) | Populus trichocarpa ectomycorrhiza microbial communities from riparian zone in the Pacific Northwest, United States - 7_EM | ecosystem: Host-associated > Plants > Roots > Unclassified | place...
CACTTTCTATATTATTCCTACAAACACTCCGTTTCTATTTTGCATTAAAGATATAGATAAGTTAGGCGTTAGGCTTAACAACCTTAAGAATATACTTATTTAGGGAGACAATTGGGTGCCTATTATATACAAATAGGGTCACCCCTGGTTGCTCCTTTATTAACTAGAAAAGAGTGTTACTTAAAGCCACTTAACTAAGTTAGAATTACGCCAACTACACCATTATTTTGGCCACCTATCCGTTTATTAATTACTTAGGGTTCTTCAGCAAGCAGGCTATAAAGTTAAGGTTAAGGCAATTAAGCATCTTATAAAGTACTGCTATTACTGCTAAATAAACCAGAAGTCCCCTGGCCGGTTTAAGTTTACCCTTAAAGATAACTACAACTTTAACTTCTGTATTATCGTTGACGTTATATATCTTAGCAGCAAGCTAGTACTCCAAGTTATTAACTTCTTAACCTCCTTCCAAGCCGCACGATTCTTAAAGGATATGTTAGCTAGGAACATATAGGATACCCTTTAGTTATACTAGATTAATATCTACCTAGGACCCCCTAATTAAATTATCTATAACATAGGAAAGAACTTCTTATCTATAGAGTTCCAACAATAGATAAAGGCAATGGCAATTAAGGTCAAGGAAGTCCCCATTAAGGCGTATAATAGTATCAGAAAAGTAGAGTGATATTACACGCTATTACGCCACGTATATAAGATTATCTCTTTAGAACTAAAGGATACTAGCAAAGAACTTACCTTGCAAATAGCTATTAAAGCTGTTAACAATTCCGCTGGCCTAGATGGACTTATACCTATATTGCTAGTCTTTGGCGCCTACCCTTAAATAACTAATAATTCTCCACTATCTCCCTCCGTTGTGCAATGAGCCGAGGCTATTCGCAAGGCAATAAAGGAGGTGCGACGTCTCTACGCTATACGCCAGGTTAATAACGTACTAGAAATAAGAAATGGCCTAAACACCTTAACTACACTTAATCTGCCACTCCAGTCTAAAGTACGCGTATGGCATAAAAAGGGAGGATGGTTAGGCCCACATTAACTTATTACAATTAATGGTTAAACTTGTACTATTTAAATGCCTCATAGACCCACTTAATTCCGTTTAACTATTATTAAGCCTTACTACAAAGATAACAATTCCAAGCCTTTATAGGATGCCCTAGAAGATACCCTAGAAGAGAACTACAATTAACATACTCCAGAAGACGACTACAATCCCAATATAATTGTAATAGATGCGCTACAACCATAACGCGGTAGAGGTCACCTAAAGGGATTATAAAATTACCAACATCTTGTTAATTTTAAAGAACAATTTATTACCGCCATTAAGAATAGAGTTAAGTTATTAATAGCCTTTATAACAGCCAAAGAGAAGGCTAACTTTAAGCTCGCAAAACAGCTTTAAAAGGAAGGTTGTATTATAACCCTAGGAGCTCCTTTCCAAGCATCTAATAAGTAGGAGATTGACGGTCTTATTATAAGAGAAGTCTTTAAATTTAAGAAGTATAACCCTACTAAGTTTAATAAAGTTCGCATCTTTAAGTTAAGAATGGTTAATAAGATTAAAGGCAAAGCTACTAATATCCTATTTAAGAAATTAAGGCTTGTTATCCAAGGTTACAACAATAATAGTAAGGAGGTAATTCTTACGCAATCTCCTATAATTTAATAAGCTAGTTAGCGAGTTATTATTACGCTAGCTCCCTCCTTAATAAAGAATAGAATGGCGGTTTATTTACGAGATATTACTTAAGCCTACACCCAATTAGAGACGCACCTTTAGCGCTTAATATTAGCATACCTTCCAGAGCAAATTCGCTACCAGTATCCTAAAGATATAATTATGGTTATGCTTAAGCCATTATATAGGATTGCAGAGGTAGGAATTTACTAGTAGGCTACCTACAGTAAGCACCATAAAGAGAAGCTTTTAATAACTACTTTTATATTTAATCCCTGCTTCCTTATTATAACTATAAGAACTCCATTTGGAATTGTCGGCATGTAAACTAACAATATAATTATCTTAGAAGACGACCAATTTTTAGCTCTTAAAAAAGACAAGCTAGTAAAGGCAAATCTTATAGCAAAGCCAAAGAAAAAGCTTAGTTTAATAACACTATTACTCTTTAATAGATGCATCCTCTCCCTAAATAAGGATTCTATTGCTCTGCGCCAAAAGGGTTAAGGTAAGAAGATTAACGTTATTAACGCTAATTCTTTAAAGTAAGGATATGTGGAGCAACGCGCTTATGGAGCTTATATTACTTCTATCTATTAACCCAAGGCTTTATTTAATCTCTCTATTGCCGCCTAACACCAGGAACCAACTAAGGACAACGTTCTTACCCTAAATAAACGCTTTTTCTGGCAAATGAACCATCTTAACTAGGGCCTATACTATGTGCCTATTAATCTTCCCACCGCTAAGCTCTTTATATTTGTCAATAGATCGTTTATAAATAATAAAGATTTTAGCTCCTAGCTAGGATATAAGATTATTATTGCAAACAAGTTTACTAAAGAGAATAACTTTATAATCTATAGCAATCTTATCCATTGGAGCTTAACCAAGAGTAAGTATGTCACTTGAAGCGTTCTAGCGTTAGAGATATACAGAATAGTTAGCAGAGTTAATATAGCAATTGCAATTGGAACTACCCTAAAGATAATTATAGATTAACTCGAACTTTCTATTATCCCTATAATTATATGCACTGATTCATACTCCCTCTATAAGTGCTTAGTTAAGCTTGGTACTACAAAAGAGAAACGCCTTATAATTAATATTATAGCACTTTATTAATCCTATAAACGGCGAGAACTCTTTAAGATTTAATAGATTAATGGTTAAGATAACCCAGTAGATATAATAATGAAGGCAAACCTAAATAAGGCTCTAGAAACGTTTATTAACACAAACACTCTACGTATATAAGTTAAAGGTTGGGTTAAAAGGGAGTAGGAGTATAACATTCTATAGACCCTAACTTAAACTAGCTAATCAGGATTTTCCATCCCTAGGATAGAAAATCGCTATTAGCTTGCTTACTACTAGCGCCTTAGCGGCCTACCCGTCTTTACGTTATCCGCCAAATTCTGCTAACTATCGCATATTGTCGCATATTGTTTGGTATTATTGTACACTGTCTGGTATTGTCGCATCCTGTCTGTTTGTATATATATAGATGGCAACCACAAAAAGAAGAGTTGCTAGTGTTGGGAATAAGGCAAGTTACCGTTATGTGAGGTATATTGCCGTCACGTGTTAACATGGCCCTAGCGTAGTAAGGAACCTTAAGTTCCTTACCCCTTTCCTCATTCCTATTAAGAATTAATTAACCATTATTATACTATCTACGAACCGTAGCTACGTGATATCACCTTATATAACCAACAATAACAGTAACAAATAATAACTAGTAGAGTGGTTGCCCAATAGATTAACTCTAATTGTATTTTAAGATTCACTATAAGGAAGAGAACTATCTAGGTAGGGACTGTAGTCCTTAAATACACATCTGTACTCCTAAGAAAGTCGTTACTCTATCTGCTTTATTCGCTCTGTCTACTCTACTATAGATCTTACAGATTATATAGATTATATAGATTACCTTATATACATCGGCAAAATATGGTACCCTTTTAATGGCCTAATGGTTGGTGGTTGACGCAATTGGCGCGCAGTTAAGGTCATTTAGCAACTCGACCGACTAGCCTATATCGTGTTTTTTTAATACGCAGCCTGCGCGCAGCCTATATACAACCTGCGCGCAACCTGCCAGTAATCTGCGCATTTGGCAACCATAATTATATTTACCTCTTTTATACTAATAATATATTTTAAATAAATAAAAGCTACTTTAAAGCTATTTATAAGGCTAGTAAAATAAATAATATTATTTTAGATAATTTAATATAATATAGCGATGGTTCTCTTCTACCTATCTACCTATTAACTTACCTACCTGCCTATATCGCCTACCTATCTATATTGCCTACCTGTTTGCATCTGCCTACCTATCTATATCTACCTACCCGTTAGCATCTGCCTACTTATCTGCATTTGCTTGCCTATCTGTATCTACTTACCTATTTACATCTGCTTGCCTATCTGTATCTACTTACCTGTCTATATCTGCCTACCCGTTAATATCTCCCTATTTATGCCTACCTATCTGTGCTACCTTAATTCGATCAATCGATTAAATCGTTTATAGTGCTCGCTAGCTAGTCGTTGTCGTCTAGCTTTAGCGACGGTCATCTAGTTTTAGTGACGGTCGTCTAGCTCTAGCAACAGTTGTCTAGTTCTAGCGACGGTTATCTAGTTCTGGTAACGGTTGTCTAGTTCTAGCGACGGTCGTCTGGTTCTAGCGACGGTTATCTAGCTCTGGCGACGGTCGTCTAGTTCTAGCGACGGTTGTCTAGCTCTGGCGACAGTTATCTGGTTCTGGCGACGGTCGTCTAGCTCTAGTAACGGTCGTCTAGTTTTGGCGACAGTTGTCTAACTCTAAAGACGGTTGTCTGGTTCTAGCGACGGTTGTCTAGCTCTAGCGACGGTTATCTAGTTCTAGCGATAGTTGTCTAGCTCTAGCGATAGTCGTCTGGCTCTGGTGACGGTTGTCTGGTTCTAGTAACGGTTGTCTAGTTCTAGCGATAGTTATCTAGTTCTAGCAACGGTCCTCTACTAGCTGCCGTTCTAGTGCCTCCCTAGGTAGGGAGGATATAAGGAAGGAAAGAAGGGTAAAAAATAAGGCGGCTATATAGGCAGAGACATATATAGACACTATTAAGAATATAGCAGGGACCCAATACAGAGCTTTATATAGAGCCTCCGTACGCAGAGCTTTGCGTAGAGCCTTATACAGAGCCTCTATACGTAGAGCTTCGTATAGAGCTTCGTATAGAGCTTCGTATAGAGCCTCCGTATACAGAGCTTCGCGCAGAGCCTCATGCAGAGCTTCATGCAGAGCTTCGTATAGAGCTTCGTGCAGAGCCTCCGTACGCAGAGCCTCGCGCAGAGCCTCATGCAGAGCCTCTATACGTAGAGCTTCGTGCAGAGCTTCGTGCAGAGCTTCATGCAGAGCTTCGTGCAGAGCTTCGTGCAGAGCTTCGTGCAGAGCCTCTATACGCAGAGCTTCGTGTAGAGCTTCATGCAGAGCCTCTATACGCAGAGCTTCGTGTAGAGCTTCGTGCAGAGCCTCCATACGCAGAGCCTCGCGCAGAGCCTCGTACAGAGCCTCTATACGTAGAGCTTCGTGCAGAGCCTCGTGCAGAGCCTCTATACATAGAGCTTCGTGCAGAGCTTCGTGCAGAGCTTCGTGCAGAGCTTCGTACAGAGCTTCGTGCAGAGCTTCGTGCAGAGCTTCGTGCAGAGCTTCGTACAGAGCTTCGTGCAGAGCTTCGTGCAAAGCGTCGTGCAGAGCGTTATACAGAGCCTCTATACGCAGAGCTTCGTGCAGAGTCTCTATACGTAGAGCTTCGTGTAGAGCTTCGTGTAGAGCTTTATATAGAGCTTTGTGTAGAGCTTTATATAGAGCCTCACGCAGAGCCTTGTGCAGAGCCTCCAAGTAATAAAACTATATAAGATTGTATAAGATTATATTAGATAATATATAATAGTTAAATATATAGTATATAACTTTACCTTAATTGCATATCAAGAAATATATAGTTACCTTTTAAAGTTGCTAAGTAGGTTAATTGCGTATTAAGAAATATATAGTTAGCTTTTAAAGTTGTTAAGTTAGTTAATTGCATATTAAGTTAGTTAAATTGCGTGTTAAGTTAGTTAATTGCATATTAAGTTAGTTAAATTGCGTATTAAGTTAGTTAATTGCATATTAAGTTAGTCGAATTACGTGTTAAGTTGGTTAATTGCGTGTTAAGTTAGTTAAATTGCGTGTTAAGTTAGTTAATTATATATCAAGTTAGTTAAATTGCGTGTTAAGTTAGTTAATTGCGTGTTAAGTTAGTTAAATTACGTGTTAAATTAGTTAATTATATGTCAAGTTAGTTAAATTGCGTATTAAGTTAGTTAATTACGTGTTAAGTTGGTCAATTGCGTGTTAAGTTAATCAAATTGCATGTTAATTACGCGAAACGCGAAAATCAAAGTCTACTTAAATCTTATCCTGCGAATATTTTCCCGATGTACATTAGAGTTAAACTATATGCCTTAGTCGGACGTAATTAAGTTAGGTAACCTATATAATTAGTAGACTTTATAAAGGAAGGCGTTAGTAATATTACTAACGGCTACGCCTTTAGTTAGGACGTAGTAGCGCTCTTTTATAAGTCGGCATATTATTATAAGGATGTTCTTATAGATACGGCCCCATTATTTATAGGGTAGTAGGTTAATAATAAAATCAATGGTAATATCTGCCTATTATTGTATAGGTACTAGTAGAGGGTATAGTAGTCCTTAGTACTTTATATTAAAGGCCTTAGCGCGTTTATAACTATGGCAGGCGCCTATAAAGTATTTAACTAAGTCTATTATTTTAGGTTAGAAGTAGTATTAGCTGAGAAGCTTATAGGTTCCTTCTTTGCCTATATGGCCGCTTAATTAGAGATTATAGGCTATTTAGATTAGTTGCTGTTATAGATTTTCTAAGTTGGGAATAAATAGGCGGCCTCTATAATAGAGCCTATTCTCTTTTACTTCTAAGGCTGCTATATTAATCTAGCCTAAGCTTTAAAGGTTAGTAGGCATTATATAGGTGCCGGCGGTCTTTGCAGCAATAAGTTAGTGCAGTAATAGGTTAATAGAGGTATTATATACCGTGGTAATAAGCTTGTTAATTTTAGGAGGTAACTCTAATTCTGTTATATAAAGCTAAGGTACAGTTGGCTCTATTATAGGTAGTATACCTAGGGCCAAATTTCGTGCTTTTAGGATTGTTTGTTGTTGGAACTAGTTATAGGGGTTATTTTTAGACTAAGGAAGGTCTTATAAGCGGCGTATTAGGCTATTAAGCTTAGTACCTTATACTCCTGGCCTATATATAATTTTAAAGTTAAAACTAGAGAGGAACTCGTTCTAGTATACTTGGCGTTAGTTTAGCTGTTTTATAGTTATAAAGTATTTAAGGTTGCAATGGTCCGTAAGAACTTTAGTTAGCTAGTTAGGTTCTGCTAAGAAAAGTTCTAGTTAAAATTCCTTAAACGCTTATATAATAGCAAGGGGTTCTTTATTATAGATTTTATAGTTATATTTTTGCGGTATAAGCTTAGATAAGTAGAATGTAACTAAGTAGAGGAGGCCGTTATTACCCATCTAGGAGAGGATGTCTATATTAACGTGGTCTAAGGAGTTAGTTTTAAAATAGAGTTATCGTCCTAGTATAAAATAAGCTAGGATAGGTGCTTTAGTAAAAGTATCTTTAAGGTCTTAGAACGCCTTCTTGCATTTAGGCGTCCAAGTAAAATATAGATATGTTTTTCTTCCTTTTATAGAAAGGCCTTTTATTCACATTATTACTATAAGTGGTGCTATAACACCTAAGAAGTTGTATATAAACTTTTAATAGAAGTTAGCAAAACTAAGGAAGGCTTATACGTCTTTAATGCAATTAGGGGTTTACTATTTAGTAATTATATGTACCTTCTTAGGGTCTATATGGACACCCTTAGTAGTAATAATTAGTCCAAGGTATTTTACTTCTATAACTGAGAATTCGCACTTTTTTAAGTTAATGTAAAGTCCTACATCCCTAAGGCGCTATAGGACTTTTTAAATATGCTTAGTATGCTTAAAAGGGTTATCGCTATAAATAAGTATATTATCTAGGTACGCAGAGTAGAAGTTGTTAAGGTAGTCCTATAAGGCGTTATTAATATAGCTTTAGAAGCTGCCTAGGCCGTTACATACGCTAAAGGGTATAATAGTATATTTAAACTGGCTAAAGCGCGATGTAAATGCGGTTTTCTATTTATTACCTTCCTATATTTAGAGGCGGTTAAAGGCGGCAATAATATCAAGCTTAGTATAGATTTTGGCTTAGCTAAGCCGCTTAAGAGTCTTATATATAAGCGGTATAGGGTATTAGTTCTTAATTATAATAGCGTTAAGTCCTCTATAGTTAATACAGAATTAAATACCTCCTTCTAGCTTCTTAGTAAGGAGGATAGGGACAGCTACTGGGAATATGCTAGGACAAATAAACCCTTTATTAAGGTGCTTGTTGATATACTTTTTAATAACTAGAAGTTCGTCTTTTAATATTAGGTAGGGTCTCTTATAGGGTGGCGTTTTTCCTTATTTAGTATTAATGGCATAGTTATTAGGTTAATGTGGGGGGAGTATATCTACGCTTTTTTATAAGCATACATTAATAAAGTTATGGTACCTCTTAAGGAGAAGCTTACGGAGTTCCTTATTAGTAAGTCCTTTTTTAAGCTTTATAAACTTCTTAAAGTCTAAAGGTAAAAGTCCATGGAGTTTTACGGGGGCATTATTTTCTAGGAGGTTAACTATGTCTATCCTATTACTATAGAGGACGTGGTCCTATTCTTTATTAAGCTTATATAGTTATAATTAGGAGGCTATGGTAATAGTCTAGCCTTTCCTATATACTATGCGGTAGAAAGCCGCAGTACTTACATAGTAGCAGTTAGTTATAGGTAGGGTAATAATAGGTTCCTTAGGTTAATATCCTAAGGAGTAGGTAGAGGCGGCTAGGCTATACCCTAGGCAAGTCTCTCTATAGTATTTAGAGTTAAAGGTTACTTCTCTCTTTTTCTAGTTAATAGTAGGGTTGTATTATTTAAGCCAGTTTATTCTAAGGATAATAGGGTAGTTAGCAAGTGGTATAATATAAGCCTAGAGCTCTTTCTAGTGCCCATTTATATCTAGGTGGAGTTGTGCCATATAGGTAATCTTCTATACAGTATAACTACTGTTAGCGAGTTATAGGGCGCGGGCTTTAGTAAGGGGTAAGGTAGGTAGGTTATAAGTGCGCACAAATTAAGTGTCTATAAATTTATTAGTAGCTCTATAATTAATTATAAAACGGCTTTTATATTATTTTTTGGCAGTAATTCCTATTATAGATAAAACTATCTGTTTCTGTCTATTTATCTTTACTAAGTTATCTATTAAGCAGGCCGATATATAGATCCCCTTATTATTAAGGCATCCCAGCCTGCAACTTAGGGCTAGAACTTAGCGTTTTCTATTGTGGTGGTGTAGATTGGACGTCGCCTACTATCTTGGCATTTTCCTATATTTACAGAGCCTTTGGCTTCCCTCCCTCTTATATAGATATTACCAACCTACCAGTTACAGGAAATACATTCTTTTCTTTCTTTCTTACTGACTGCTTTCTAATAATTGATTCCGACTAACCGACTAACCAACCGACCGACAGACTGACTGACTGACTGACAGACAGTACCGTGACTTTCCTATCTGAGAAACACCGTACCCTACTACATATTATTTGGCATTCCACGTGGGGACGACAGCAAGCTCTTTAGATTAGAAGTCTGGTACTTTATACACAACTATATACACAGGAGACACGCACAAATATACTACAACTATTAAAGAACCGCTAGCTGCAAAAGAACTACCAGCTATAAAAGAACTGCTAGCTAGATAGAAGAGATGACAGAAGAGATATAGAAGAGAACCAGGCAGTATTAGAACCAGATAGTCCCAGAAAAAGATAGGACGGCCAGACTTAACACACAGGCTAAAAGAGTGGTAATAAGAGCCAAAATGGTGTAGGTTAAAAGGTCTTGGGAGTTGGGTTTAGTACCTGTACTTAGAAATTTGGCGTTAAGCAAACCAGCAAGCCTATCAGATGTTAACCGGCAGTCGGAGTTACCCAATATCTCACCACCTGCGCGCGCACGAGTATGGCCAGAATGTTATTAAAGATGCAGAGATAACATGCCAAGGGCCAATCAGTTAGATAGAAACAAGATCTAAGGCATCCGGTAGCGAAGGCTGTCCTTTAAGAACAGCAGAGACAATACTGAGTAAGGCCGCAAGTACACGAGATCGGATCTGTCCTTGAAAGCTTCCTATTCTAGCTTAGCTTTGTCCTCTTTTAAGTCATATGGATTATATTAGCAGCGGCCCTAGAGGCACTCTATAAGGACCTACCGCATAGAATAACAGCAGGCCAAAATAGGCGGACGTATTAAGACCCGGCAGTGGTAGAAGATAGAGATTCCGTGCTCTCTTAGGGAGACCCCCTCTCAGTTATTAAGAAGCAGGTGCCTTCTATTAGGGATATAGCTGTACAAGTAGATTAGCCAAAGTATGTACCTATCAAGGTCCCGCCAGGATAGTCATCTAGAATACCCTCTATTAAGACTATAGCTATGCAAGCAGACCTACTGTAGCGTTCACCTATAACACCCAGGACTAATAACCCCCAGCAGATAAAGGGTAAGAGCCGTAAGGATTACCTGTAAGCTCTTAAGGATGTATTACCTTATAACTAGTAGTCAATAGCTTAAAACAAGATCTACATTATGGTTCAGCCTATGCCAGCCCTAGGAACTGTTAGAACTCCCTACTTCATAGGGCAGAATGTGTTGCAGTTTATTAAATAGTACAAACAGCTATACACCTAACATTGTGTAATAAGTAAGGAGAAGCACTAGGGCCTTCCAGAATACTGTAATTACTAGATAGGGGTATAGATCCAAAGCTTGCCTAAATTCATAGCTAGCAATTAGATGGAGCTTATAAGAAAGCTTAGGGCAGAATACTAAGCAAACAACTACTACTAACGCATAGAGACAAGAGACTTTATGGAAGCTTTTATTTAAAAATCTGTAGAACAGCCAGGCAAGCTGCGTCACTACGTGTATAACTTTACTACCATCTTAGTAAGAGCGGTAGCCGCAGGAAACCTTACTGAGTAAGAGAAGGGGTAGTGGTTTATGTGAGGACTCCCTATTAAATACCACAGGCACTTAATAGAAAAGATAGAAGCTATAGCAGACGAGCCCAGTACCCTTATGTTTAAAAGACTAAAGGAGGCCATAAAGTTAAGAATAATAGCTGCAGAGAACATTAAGCGAATGGCTATTCTTCTAGAGGAAGAAGTCCTAAATATCTGGCTTATACAAGAGCTACGGCAGTAAAGAAATGAGCTTAACCACTAAAGGGAAGGAAGACTTCTGGACCTAAGGAAGCACACAACACTATTAAATCAGGCTGTAGTTTAAAGCCCAGCACAAGGATACAGCTTAGCACTAGGATACAAAAACTGGCAAAATAGCACCCAACCTCCGCAAGACTATTGACCTCCGCAAGGCTCTTAATACTTGCAGGATTTTTAATATCCATAAGGTCCCCAACATCCATAAGATTCTACTGCCTTTGGACGGCCGTAATGGGACGCATGGGGTTAGCAAGGCACGCAAGGACAAGGCCGGCGGACCTGTTTTAGATGCGGAGGAAGTTACCATTTCACTAAGCACAAATGCTAAGGGCTAAAGGATCTTATTTAGCAAGGATTTGTGCATCTATCTAATTAAGAAAGACTAGTAGCTGGGATACATAATTAACCTGGACCTGTACTTCCGTGGCTCGGCAACAAAGGATAATTAAAGGGCATTAAGAACTGGCTCTGTACGTACCAAGGAACAGACCCAGATAGGCTAAAGGAAGGACAACTATAGCAACAGGCCCCCCCTATAGTACAAACAGATTTAACTGCTTTCCATAATAGAGTAGTGCTAAAGAATAGTAACAAAACACATATAAACTGGGAGGACTACTATCAAGTACGGCCCATGGACTTAGTAACGCCCAGCTAGTAATGTCCGCAGACTCGCCCAACCCTTAGAGACAGCCGTACAACTAGGACAACTATTAAGCCGCAAGCTCTGCCGTAGGAGAAGAATGTACGACCAGGAGAATGCATCCAGATTATATTACGGCCTACAGATAAGACGGCAGAGGCTAGGAAGAAGAATAAATCTTCTAATCCTTAGAGACGGTCTTAGAGACAGACGCTTAACTAGGTTAGCTATTAACCCGCAGGCTCCGCAGTAGGCTCCGCAGTAGGTGTAAGATGTTTAACTAGGGGACAGTTAAGTTCTAAGGTAGGGGAGGGAACACAGGTGACAGTATAAAAGATTTCTATTTTTTCTACTTAATTACAGTATTTCCTAAAGCTCCTTTTCTTGTTTACTTTCTTAATCACGGCGCGTTAAAACGCGTTAATCTACTGCAAAAGATATCAGTTTAGCTTACCGCCTGTTAACGAGCTAATAGCAATTTTCCATCCCGGGGACGGAAAATCCTAATTAGTCCATTTAGCAATAGAACTAGCAGAACTCTATACCACCCCTAGAATTTAATAATACGCCAGCTATACAATAAAAACAGCACCAAGAACCTTAATTAATTATATAGATACAGCCAATTATACAATATAAAGACAGACGAAGAGCCAGATGCAGAGCCTTAATTAAACAACTACACGAAATTAAACAACTGCACAGAAGCCATGGTTAGTTAAAGGGTCGAATTAAGCCAGAGCCTTAATACCAGCACATCACCGTCACTAAAGCAAATCAATCAAATGTTATTAGATTAGAGCCTTCAACTAGGCCGACCTTATTCCTTAATTAAACAATAATTGATTGCGGCATGACTGTCACTGCCATCTAAATTTAGTACTGCACCAGCTACACAATAAAAACAGATACTGCGGCAAAGAAGGGACCTACATAAGGGTAGCAGCATAACATTAGAAATTAAGTACTGCGGAAACGGTAAAGCAGTATACAAAGAGGCACTAACAAAGATGCTCTGCAAGAGATCATACAAAGGGCACAGCTAACCACATTAAGCCTAAACTATCCTTATATAACTAAAGACGGAACCAAGCCGTATCTGGCTAAGCCAGTAAAGGACCTTACTAAGGATTACAAGGGGAACAGAAATTAGACGTACAGGAGCCAGCACTTCTTAGAGATCATCTTAACAAAAGGACTGTATTGTGGACATAAGGGCAAGGGATATACAATAGAGGTAGTTACAACAGCCGAGAAACTGCCACTAGATGACCTTAAAGGTATTAAGGACAACTTAGGCAAAATGCAGAACTAGCAGGACAATAACAAAGAGACTAAAAGTAGAAGGCAATCCCAAGAAGGCTCTTAAGCTAGAAGAAGATTAAGGATATATAAGCGTACTGCCAGCAGTAGGGGTAAAGAGGTAGCCACAAAAGCCTAAGGATGCGCCAAAGAAGCAAAGGGCAAAGACAGCTCTAAAAGCAGCTATCAAGAACGTCTTACAAGAGCACCAGGCCCGCAAAAATAGTCTACTGGAAACTGCCGTTTATGCTCACAAGGAAGGAAGTCTTAAGACAGGTCTCTGGATTAAACGTCTGGTGGACACTAAGAGCCTCAATTAACTACGGATGCAGAGCTTTAACCGAACAACTGCATAGCCAGAGTTTTAATCAACTGTTTATAGATATAGAGCCTATAAATATAGGGCCTTAATGGAACGTCCACGGATTTAAAAGCTTTGATTAAGCATGCGATAATGCAGAGCCTAGGTCATATATATAACAGAAGACGCCTTAAGTCAAGCCAGAGCCTCAGTCAAATCTTAATTAGTTGGACGCCGCCTCTACAGTTAAGTTGGATTAACCACAGCTTTTAATTAGGCCGACCTAATGCCCTATTTAAACATTAGTTAATCATATATTATCACAGTTAAATTAAATCAGTCACCGTTACTAGCAGACGTCTTTAATTAGCAGTCAAAGATCCTATAATAGCAGACAGATAGGCACTAGGCCTAACCAGAAAATTAGTATACGGCTGACAGAACGTTAGAAACGCGGCCAATTAATGTCTTAGAGCCTCTATAAGGGCCTCTTCCCTTAACTAACCCCCTCCGTTATCAATTAATTACCGCCCGTCTTAACACCCACTAACTAGTTAACCAGAATAATCTTTCCTATAGATATAGATGCGGAGCTTTACATGGAGCCTCATATAGAGTTATATACGGAGTCTATAGATATAGAGCATACAGGTACAAAGCCTTAATTAAACAATAGTACGGCAGCTTAACTGGACGCCTATATATATAAAGCCTTAATTAAACGGCAGATACAGAGCCTTAACCAATCACACGTCTACACAGAAGTATTAATCAATTGTCTATGGATGCAAAGCCTTAGTCGTATATATAGTAGAAGATATCTTAAGTTAAGCCAGGGCCTTATTAAATCTTAATCAGTTAAACACCATCTCTGCATTTAAATCAGGACAGTTAGAGCCTTTAACTAGGCCAACTTTCTACCTTAATCAAATGACCAAGCGATTAGTTGCAGCACGTCGTTGCCAACCAATTAGACAGTCTTCAGCTAGCAGTTAAAGTAGGCATATAGGCACGCACGCAGACACAGATGCAGACATGGACGCAGAATATGCAATACAAAGCTACTAATGCACAGCCAGATGTATAGCCAGATGCACAGCTAGACGCAGAGCCAGATGTAGAGTTTTAATATTAAACAACCAACTAAATAATTAAACTAAGCCAGAGCCTCTGCTGCCTTAGTTAACTGCTCTACTGCCGCCACTGCTACTACCACTATTCCGTCCGGCTATTTTGTCCCTGCTATCTTAACCAACTACTCTGTCTCTACTATTATAGATCTGTACCACTACTGGGTCTATTTTACTACTAGATCTACTGGATCTATTTAGCCGTTTAGCTGTTCTAACTAATCTATTCTGGACCTAATACTGCTTTAACTGTTTAATTCTAACTGCCGTTTTGACCAACCTGTTCCGTTCTACTATTTCTACCAACCGCTATTTAGACCGACTGTTCTACTATTGTTGCTGCTACGGCTACTGCTACTGCTGTCACTGTTTTAACTATTCTGTTTCTGCCATCTTAACTAACTATTCTATTCTAACTGCTACTCCAACCGTTCCATTCTACTGTTCCAACTATTTTACCACTGCTATTTTAACTGACTACTATTAACTAACTGCTACCAACCAACTGCCATCAACCGTCTGCCACTACTAAGATTTCTGCTACCAAAAGTTCTACTGCTGGATGTCCTACTACTTACTTACTGTTATTAAGTGTTCTACCAAGTATTCTACCACTAACTGTTCTGTTTTATTTTACCGCGCTAACTATCTGCTTTTATTACTATTTTTATTACTATTACTGTTACTGCTGTTATTACTGTTTCTACTACCGCTACTATTACTACTATTACTGCTGTTACTGCTATTACTGTTACTGCTGCCGTTATTATTTCTAGTTTACTGCTGTCCTAGTTACTGCTAGTAGGAAGATCAGATCTTAGCTATAAATAATGGAAGGACGCCGTAAAACAGTTCTATAGGAGGGCTAAGGATAAGATTATCTACGTTCTTTTAGGGATATGCTTTCCTTTATCTATTCTGCTTTTGCTATACTTTTATTTAGCTATTCTTCTATGGTATAGAACGTTAGGGGACAACGTTCTTGGTGGGGGAGGTATATAGTGGTGTAGATTGGACGTCGCCTACTATCTTGGCATTTTCCTATATTTACAGAGCCTTTGGCTTCCCTCCCTCTTACATAGATATCACCAACCTACCAGTTACCGGAAATACATTCTTTTCTTTCTTTCTTACTGACTGCTTTCTAATGATTGATTCCGACCGACCAACCGACCGACCGACCGACCGATAGACAGACAGACAGACTAACAGATAGTACCGTGACTTTCCTATCTGAGAGACACCGTACCCTACCACACTATTTCCGTATCCAACTCTACCGCTATTACTGCGTCTTCGTCTTATACAGTAGTGGTATATAGCAATATATTTAGTGTTTAAGGTACTAGGTTAGGTATTAGGCGGCGGCCGCTAAACCTAGCCATTAGGCAGTTTAATATAGTAGCTAGTAAGGAATTTTGTCTTACTATTATTGGTTCTTTAAAAGTATAAGGTAGGAGACACGCTGCTTCTAGTAGCGCCTATAGTATTATAGAGATGTAGAATTGGTTATAGGCTGAGCATCGGTAATAAAAAAGGCGCAACGTAATGTTATAAGATAGGGGCAATAGCTACAGAATGTATATATTTAGGGAGTTTATAAGACGTTGCGCGATCGATTATAAGGGTCGAGGGCGTAAGGAGGTAATATACCTACGCGTAGCTGACGTAAGCTGTACGCGAGGTGTATGTGAGAGCACGGGGCTCTCCTATAGAGGCCCCTACGGTAGGGTTCCGTGATATCTTTCTTCCTTACATCCTTCCTACCTAGGGAGGTACTAGAACGGCAGCTAGTAAAAAACCATTACTAGAACTAGATAACTGTTGCTAGAACTAGATAACCGTCGCCAAAACTAGATAACCATTACTAGAGCTAGACAACTGTTAGCGACTCGGTCAATCGAGGCACGAGCACGGCAAGAAGGTCGCGCAAGCCTGTACGATTGGATTGTCTATAAACGAGGATCCAAAGCTAGAGAAAGGAAAGGGGAAGAACGGAAGCACCGCTCAAAGCCATATACAATCCTCTGGTCACGTGATGGCAACTTGCCATTATATAACAGCAAGTTGCGGCAATCTGACGGCAATTTGCCAGTACTGTTTTCCACTAGCACCGTAACATTACCCCCCCCTCCGAAAAAGCCTGCCCTTAGGCTTTGTATGTCCGTATTATGTCCGTGGGGTGTTCTTATCTATATACTTAATAGGTAGCTTATTATCCTTGCTATACTAGCACTCCATCCACTCGTTTAGATACTTCGGGGGTCCTAGTTTATTAGGATATTAGTTATAGAATTCTTTAAGCTTTTAGGGGCAACCTATAAAGTTCCAGGCGGGGTACTAGGTTAGGTCTAGATTGTAACCTTTCTATTAGACACGGTATTTCAGCGTTTCTTATACTAGTTTATAGGCTAGTATTTCATTAACTTCCTATTTGTCGTCGCCATTAACTTAAATCGGTAGTGGAGGCTTATTCTTTTGTCCAGGTAGTGGGTTATTTATAGCTTTCCATAGCTTATCTGGTAAGAAAACAGGGTAGACTTTAATTAAGTCTAGGAGTTTAACCTTATATAAGTTGCCTTTTTTATTAAGGATTTTATATAGTCCTACTATCTTATAGTCTAGCTTACGGCTAGGCCGTTCTGTTTTCTAGTTCTTTATTATAACCCAGACCTTATCACCTACGGTAAAGTCGGGCTCGCGCCTATGCTTATTTGCCTACTATTCTATTAATTTCTGGGCCTTCTCTAGGTTCTTATAGGCTACTGTCTATACCTTTTCTAAGCGTCTAGCATACTGCTGTGCTTTCTTATAAGATAGTTTTTCGCGCACGGTCTATGGTCCTTCCGGTCTCTCCCAGTTAAAGCTTATATAGGGTAAGTATCCCATTTCTAGCTAAATAGGTGCAAACCCTATAGAGTTATAGAGTAGGGTTGCCTAGGCGTAGTCTATTATAGGTAGTAGTTCGCTCTAGTTATCCTAAAAGTAATTAATAAAGGGCTGAAGTCTCTAGTCTAAGTATTAATTTATAATCTCCGTCTAACCATCTATCTGGGGGTAGTATACTGTGGAGAGCTTTAGCCTAATACCTAGAATTTGGGTAAACTTATTCTAGAAGGCTAATATAAACTGCGGTTTGTGGTTGGATATAATAGTATCTAATAGTCCGTAAATTTGGTAGACATAGTGGATATATAGTTAGGCCGCCTCTTTAGCATCAATATTCTTATAACAGGGGATTAAGAACGGGCGCTTACTAAAGCGGTTAACTAGAATTATGACTATATTATATCTGTTACGGTCTATAGGTAACTTATAGAAGTCTATAGAGATATACTACTAGGGGCGTTCTGGTATTAGGAGTGGCTTTAATAGCCCTAGGGTTTTATCTCGTGGAATTATAGACCTACGGCAGTCGTCACAGTTCTGTATATAGCGGTTAATATCCATAACCATTTTGGGCTAGTAGTAGCGGTCGCTAATAATTCTATAGGTCTTATTTTTTCTGGGATAGGCCATAGAGACCTAAGTATATGCTTTAGCGATAAGCTAAGTCCGTAAATTTTATTCCTCTACCACCACTAGCTGTTCCCAGTGCTTAAGTAGTCCGTTTTTAAGGGACTATAGGCTAGTAGCATCCTTTACCTTTTTACGGTACTCCTGTAGAGAAGGGGCCATACGGTTTGCCTACAGTAGTTTATTAATAAGGTTAAGTTCCGTAGTATTAATAGGGCACATCTTGGCCTTTATAGGGTCCGTATTTAGTTCTACCTATATTTAGGGGTTAAGGTGCTCTAGTTATAGCAGTATCTAGGTCTGTAATGTAATCTTTATAGCAATCTAGTTATCTAGGTCTTGTTTACGCCTTATAAGGGCATCTGTATAGTTGGTTGCGCCTAGCCTATACATAATCAGGAAGTGGAACTAAGATAGAATATCCGCCTAGCGTGCCTACCGGGCCGTAAGGGCCTTTATTGTTATAAAGTATTCTAAGGCCTTATAATCCGAAACCACTTTAATAGGCTTAGGGGTCCCTTCTAGTTATACACACTAGTGCTAAAAGCTAGAGATAATAGCCAGCATTTCTTTGTTATAGATGTGGTAGTTTAGCTTAGCATCTATTATAGTCTTTAAATAGTATATAATAGGGTGCCATTCTCCGTCCGGTTACTTTTAGGAAAAGATACCAGCTATTACGCCATCTAAGGCATTAGTTTCTAGCATTAAGGGCCGTTCTAGGTTAAAGTGGGCAAGCAGGGGAGCTAATACTAGCTGTTTTTTAAGCTTATTAAAGGCCTGCCTATATATGGCGTTAAAGTGGAAGGGCTGGTCTTTTCTAGTAAGACAGTTAAGGGGCTAGGCGATCCTACTATAGTTCTTAATAAAGCGTTAGTAGAAGTTACAGAAACCTAAAAATAATTATACCCCCTTTACGGTCCGTGGGGGTGTCTACTAGTTAATTACGGCTGTCTTCTCTAGGTTGGCCTTAATTTTGTCCATACTAATAATAAACCTTAGGTACTTTATACGCTTAATACTAAATTCTAACTTCTTAATATCGGCCTGGAGACCAGCCTTGTGGAGCCGTTATAGGACTTTATAGATATGTTCCTAATATTCTAGTTTATTTTTAGAGTAGATCATAATATCGTCTAGGTATACTATGTAGAAGTCATTAAGGTAGTTAAAGAGTACATTATTTATATACCGCTAGTATGTAGCTGGTCTGTTAGTTAATCCAAAAGGTAGTACTTTATATTTATACGATCCGTAGCGGGTCTAAAATATAGTAAGATCCTTAGATCCTAGGTCTATCCTAATTTAGTAAAAGGCCTAGTGGATATTAAGCTTTATAAAAATCTTAGCCTTACTTATACAGGCTAGCGTTTCCTTAAGCAAGGGCAGCGGATATCGGTCTTTGCGGGTTATATAGTTTAGTTTATGGTAGTTAATATAGAAACGGAGTCCGCCGTTAGGCTTTTTTATAAAGAGAATAGGTGCGGCAAAGGGGACTTAGCTAGGCTCGATAAAGCCCTTATTAAGGTTGTTAATAAGGTACTACTTAGTAGCCTATAGTTTGTTAGTAGATTACTAGCAAAGGGGGCTATAGCTAAGGGTATTTTCTTTATCTAGCTTAATCTTAATCTTATAGTTATACGGTTAGTAAGGCGGGAGTATATTCGATACTACCTTAGAGAATACGTCCTTAAATTCCTAATATTAGCGGGGTAGTTTCTGTTCTACTAGCTCCTTATCTATAAGCTTACTTTCCCCACTAAGCTGGTCATAGGCTAGGGCTACCTTGTCTTTAATTATCCGGTCAATTTCGTATAAGCTAGTTATAAAGGTAATAGTGTTAGGCCGTTTTAAGTTCTAGTAGAACCCTATAGCGCTAATACAGCAGATATTAACCGGTGGGAGGTTTATAGGTTTTTTTACGGACGTTCCATAGACCGTATTTTACGGTGGAGGGGTTATAACCCTCCTTAGCTCCTGTTCCATCTTCCATAAGTTATCCTTCCAGTCTATACATTTAGTACAGCGTCTGATATTCCTTGCTACTCTTTATAGCTGTATAGGGCCTAAGCCAGCTGGCTTATTACTGACTTCCTGGGTTTTTAGTGCTGGTAGTATAACATCAGTAGTCTAGGGGCGGCGTAGTATACGGACCTGTTACGGATCGAGCTGTATATCTTTCTTAAAGGCCTGGCCCCTACGCATAGCATCGGCCTAGTGGACGGTGTCTATCTGTGGCCATATAAGATTTTCTATTGTAATGCTGATTTCCTTTATAAAAGAAGGTGTTAGGGGTAGGGTTTTAGGCTAGACAAGCCGTCTACTCTATACATTAAGCTGTAAGCCTAGATAGGCTAGCTATTTTCTTTTTAAAATTATATCGTGGCTTCCTAGGTCTATAATAAGAAAGGGGACGTTATACTACCTTTGTCTATCTACACGGAGGTAAATCCGCAAGATAGTTATAATAGGCGGTCCTATCTATCTATTATACCCGCGAATAGGAATTAGTTTGGGCAGTTCTTTAAGGGGTATATTTAAAAAGTTAGCCAGCTTTATAGCATACTATATGTCTATTAAGGCAAAGGCATTTGCTCCAGAGTTAGCCAAAGTAGAGGTTAAAACTTAATATCCATTACGGAATAAAGTATAAGGGATAGTACAGCTTCTTCTACTAACTAGCCGACCTAGATTAACATATAACATGTCAATTCCTTTTAACCCTAGAGAGGAGTCTTGCTTTAGGGTTTCTCTTTTTCTAACTCTATACCATCCTCCTAAATTAACAGGACCTCGTTTATCTTTGCCGCTGTTAGGCAGTCTTTTACAAAGTAGTCTTTCTGGCCGTATAAGAAGCAGGCTCCTTAATTACTAAGGGCCTATCTTTAGGAGTTACTGTATGTAGGTCAAGTATTCGCCGGACCCACAGCGGGGCTAGCTGCACGGCTAGCCACTAGGTTAATGGCGGGCGGTATAGTCAGTGCTATAGGGATTGCAGATCTTACTAGGGCGCTATGGCCTATTTTTATAGTACTTATGTTCTGGTTAGCGGAGCTTCTAGTCTTATACCGCTTAGCGTGTGCCTTAATTTGGCGGAGGCCCTAGTTAATAGCTAGGCACTAGTCCATAAGTTTCTTTAGCGTCTGTACAGTAGTATAAACCAGTAGTACGGCGCGCTGTAGGTCCAGGGTAAGCTTATTAAAGAGGTCTAGCATTAAATCTTCCTAGGGGATTTAAGCCTGTCCAGCTAGGTATAGAAAGCGGGTCTAAAAGACCAAGAAGGTCTCTGTCGTTTTTATATTAAGGGCTTTATAGTTAAGACGGGCGTTTTATATCTTAAAGGGGTCCTTATAAACGGAAGACAAGTAGTCGATTATCTCTTCTCTAGAGAGGAAGGGGTCTGCCAAGTCCTAGGCATATCGCAGACGTAGATACGTCTATACGTCCCCACTAGTACGGCCAAAAACGTAAGCCATTTTAGCTTGAGTAGTAGGAAAGTGGTCCATATTAACTTTAAGCTTATCTTGTAGTTAAAGCTTCCAATTGTTAAATATAGGGTTAGTTCCGTCTATAAGCAACAAAGGGTCCGCAACCTTCGCGGACCGCAACGATGCTAATGCTATGCATTGGGCTAGGGCCTTAAGGACTATAGCAAGTCTCTAGGTGTCTGATAACTCCTTGCTAGGTATAGGGGTGTCTCTAGTTTTAAGCAGCTCTCAAAGCCGCTCAATTTTAGTATTAGCTGCTGCGAGCTCTTCCTAGGGGGTTAAGACGGCAACTATTTCACCATTAGAGGTATTTGCGGGTCCTATAGCGGCTTTACCAACTGCTGTATTTCTTGGCATAGTAGTAGGGGTATTAGGTAATTTTTAGTGTTAATTTACTTCCTAGGGGTTCTAGTCCATATATGTCCTATTCTTAGGTTTCGCGTTCTGTTTGTGTTCTTTTAGTTCTTAGGGGTTTGTCCTGTTCTTATAGTCCTGGTGATGTCCTTGGGGTCCTGTTCTATGTCCTTATCCTATTCGTGGCCTTGTAGATATATTTAAGTTCCTTCTTAGGAAAGAAGAGTAGTAACGAGCTTTGGATAATGTTAGCGACTTAGTTAATCAAGGCACGAGTACAGCAAGAAGGTCGCACAAGCCTATACAATTAGATTGTCTATAAACGAGGATCCAAAGCTAGAGAAAGGAAAGGGGAAGAACGGAAGCACCGCTCAAAGCTATATACAATCCTCTGGTCACGTAATGGCAACTTGCCATTACGTGACGGCAAGTTGCGACAATCTGACGGCAATTTGCCAGTACTGTTTTCCACCAGCGCCGTAACAACGACAACCGTTTAAATAACTAGCCAGCAAACACTACAAACAATTTAATTAATTAATCGATTGAATTAAACCAGAGCTTTAATATCGGCCCATTACTAAATTAGAACCTTTAATTAGGCCAACCTCTCTTTTAAATTAAATTAGATAATAATATAGGTAGGTAGATAAATAGGTAGTAAGCAAATAGACAGATAGACAAATAGATAGGTAGGTAGGTAGGTAAATAGATAGCAAATAGGCAGGCAGATAAATAGGTAGGTAAGTAGATAGGTAGTAGGCAGATAGGTAGGTAGATAGATAGGTAAGCAGATAGGTAGGTAAATAGGTAGGTAGGTAGGTAGATAGGTAGGTAAATAGACAGATAAACAGGTAGGTAGGTAAGTAGGTAGATAGGTAGATAAGTAGGTAGGTAGATAGGTAGGTAGGTAGGTAGGTAGGTAGGTAGGTAGGTAGGTAGGTAGGTAGGTAGGTAGGTAAGTAGGTAGGCAGGCAGGTAGGCAGGCAGGTAGGTAGGTAGGTAAGTAGGTTAGTAAATAGGCAGGTAGAAGAAAACCATTATATTAAATTATCTAAAATAATATTATTTATTTAGCTAGCTATTATTAAGTACACGGAAAGAGTAACGCTTATCTATTATTTAAAGTAAGTAAGATATACAGAATGCGCGAAAAGGGCATTATATATTAATTGCGTATTAAGTATAAAAAGAGCTTAATAGAATAAAGGTACTACTTACCTAGGTAGCTATAAATGCGCAATTAGCTGCACTATATTATTGGTTACTATTAAATGCGGCAGTATACCACTCCTTAGTTAATACCTATTATATATTAGGGGGGCTAATTTGGCGCGGTTATAACCTAGGTTAATACGAGGTTAGGGCTACCCCTATTAATAACGCGCCCGAACCCCATATAAGGTCGCGTAACGACCGCCCCTAAGTACTTTTGCACGCGATTTTAGGCAAAAAGGTATATAATTTAAGTTAAATCGGTACTTCTGGACGGTCGCGTAATATTACTCTAAATTTACAATACCTAAATAGGCTCTATTCCTATATTAAGGCGTCTTAGTTACTATAGTATAGTCCTATATTAAGACGTTTTAGTTATTAGAGTATAGTCCTATATTAAGGCGTCTTGGTAACTACAGTGCAGTCCTATATTAAGACGTCTTAGTTACTAAAGTATAGTCCTATATTAAGACGTCTTAATTACTGTAGTGTAGTCCTATATTAAGACGTTTTAGTTATTAATAGAGTCCTATATCTAGGCGTCTTAGTTAATATAGTAGTCCTATAGTAAAATAGTATTATATATATATATATATACTACTTAATACAGAGCCTTTCCCTCCTTTTCCTCCCCCGCCCTAAGGGCTAGTTAGTAGTTAGATATTCTTATAAAGCCAATCTAAAGAATACCGGCCTTATAGCTATTCTAGTTAGTTAACAGCCTATCTCTTATATAACGGAAGCCTTGTGGGAAATACCACGGTAGACTTGTCAATGGGCTAGGTGTGTAGGTAAATAAGAAGTTAATAATATAACAGTACAAATAACAACTGGTGGAGTGGTTGCCTAATAGATTAACTCTAATAGTATTCTAAGATTCACTATAAAGAAAGGAACTATCTAGGTAGGGACTATGGGTCCTTAAATACATATCCGTACTCCTAAGAAACTCTCCTTATACATAAGGTACGTATTATACGTATTATACGTACATTCCGTTTATACACCGCGTACTCTATATACAACGCCACGTAACCTTGGTTGCTATTCCTTGTTATATAGTTTAACCAGATCTACCCTAGATTATGCCCTTACTAACTAACTAGCTTCTTCTAACTCCTCTCCTAGTAGTTATAATATCGTACTTAAAGCGTCCGTAACACTATCTCCCTCCTCTTTATCTTCGTCCTTAAAGATTCCTAATATCTCCAAGTTGTTTACTAGAGGTATAATATCCGTCTAATTAATTTAGTTAATATCTTTACTTATTATGCCTAAAGCTCCTTCTTCTTCACAAGCACAGCGCCGTGCTCGTACGGTTGCTACAATACTGTCTTTAGGTGAGATAATGCTATCTCCGTGTTCTCGTTATGCGAAAGAGGGGTTAGTTTATGTTGCGCTAGCGAGCCCTTTGTCTTAATAACCCTCTTTATATTCGGAGTGCACTAAAGCGAATATTCAATCGTTCTGCGACGTTTGCTTGGTCTCTAACGCTAAGTATGCACGTCCTATTACTCTTAATAGTTTTTAAGTACCCTTATTAATTAATACTAGGGTTCTAGGTTTAATTTACTGCTGAAAAGCTTAATAGTAAGCTAACTTAAGCTCTAGCTAATCTAGAGCGTTCTTGCAACGCTAAACAGAAGGCTCTTAAAGCCCATATTGCGGCGTCCGCTCAGTTACTTTATCTTAAAAAGGTACATAAGAAGGTGCGTTCTAAGGAGTAGAAACTTGTAGAACAAGGCCTACTACCTAACCCGCTCTCTTCCGATACTCCTATACCTTTCCCATAGCATTCTTTAAATTATCTAGTGGCTCCTAGGTAGTCTTATTATAGCCTATCCACTTAACTTTATACCATATTTTATTATTAACGTCTTTGTAATTAATAATTCTTAAAACTTCCTATTTATCCTCTTCTTATCCTCTATATATATCTGCTTTATAGACTAGTGGCTTAATATTCCTGTGTACTAGTTCTAGCATTATGACATGCTATATAGGGTAGATCTTTATTTTCTCTGGTAAGTTAAGTCTATACGTAACTTCTAAGATCTTAGCTTTAACCGTAAACGGTCCTAACCTAATATAATTTAACTTTTTACTTAGTTATTAACTCTTAAAATTTTTATATAGTAGCCATACTTTATCCTTAAGATCTGGTCCCTTAGATCTCCTAATATTATAGTACTTTTTTATCCTTGCTTATACTAGTTTAGCTATTTCTTTAAGGTAATCATAAAGATTTATTAGGTTCTCTATTCTTTCTTTAGCTATACTACTTGTTTTCTTTACTTAACATAGTAATAATAATATCCTTAGCTTGTATCCGTAGTTCGCCTTAAAAGGTAACATGCCTATCCCTTTCTATAGTGTTGCGTTATATGCAAACTATGCAACTAGTAATAATAATACCCAATTATTTTATACGTAATTAATATAGTGCCTAAGATACTACTCTAACGTCTGGTTTAGTCTCTTTATTTAACTATCTATTTATAGGTAATATATAGTTAACGTTACTACTTAAACCCCTTATTTTACTAAGAATACCTCCTAAAATACTGCTATAAATTTTAGGTCTCTATCTAATATAACCTTTATTAGGGCTCTATGTTTTATAAACACTTCTTTAATATAGATTCTAGCCATATTCTCCGCTAAGATTTCTTCTATATATGCTATAAAGTAACTCTACTTAGTTAACTTATCTACTATTACTAAGATCGCGTTATAATCTTATCCTATAATAGGATCTCTTAACTTTAGTAACTTTATAATAAAGTCCTATAATATAACCTCCTATGGTCTTTCTAGTATCTTAATAGGTTATAGCCCTCCATACAGCTTATGCCTTATTAGTTTGTTTCTTTAATAATCTAGATATTCCTTTATAACTTGTCTTGCTAGTCCCTAAATTCCTTAAATAATATACTCCTCTTAAAGTCTTAACACTAAGCCTATAGCTCCGTTATATCCTTAGGTCATTCCCTTATAGAAATCTATTATAAACTCTTTTGCTAACAACTTCGGCATATATATAGCCTCTTAGTACTCATACTACTCTAAATCTTAATCCTCGCCCTATACTTCTTAGATTCTCTATAACTAATCGCTCTCTAGTATCTTATAGGCTTATTTTGGTCTTTCTTTAGTTATAGCTGCTAGTTTTAGATAATTATACCTAATTAATCCATCTTTATCTTTCTTTAATATAGCGCCTAACGGTTTTTTACTATCCTATAGTTCCGCCTTTCTGCTAAGTGTATCTGCTCTTACGTTTTTAGTATCCTTAGTATACTAAATTTTAAAGTAATATTCTGCAAGCATTTCTACCCATCTAACTTATCTTTAGTTAAGTTCTTTTATTATTAGGAACCCCGTTAGGTTCTTATAGTTTGTCTTTACTATAAATAGTTTTTCTATACCTTATAAGAATGCTCTCCACTCTTTAAGTGCTATAACTATACCTAACAACTCCTTATTATAAATATTATAGTTCAGTTCCGGTGGTATTATCTTTTAACTATAATATATTACTAGATACTATGCGTCCTAGTGCTTTTATAATAAATATACTCCTAATGCAAAGTCTAACGTATCCGTTTTTACTACTGTGTCTAGCTTTAGTTAGTAGATCTTGAGGATTAGATCTTAGGTAAATAACTCCTTAAGTTTTTAAAATAGCTTCCTTTGCTTACTGCCCTATATCTACGGTTTCTCCTTTTTTATAAGTTTTATAAATGGCTTAATGTTCTTTAACTACTGTATAATAAACCTTTTATAGTAGTTATAAAACCCTAACAACCTTAATTATGTAACGTTCTTTAATTCCTACTAATTTACTATAGCTTTGACTTTCTTTAGATCTATTTAAATCTTTCCTCGTTTAATAATAAACCTAATAAAATTAGTCTTCCTGGTAAAGAACTCGTATTTCTTAATTACTACTAGTATCTTTTCTTCTTATAATCTCTTTAAGACCCACTTAATATATTCTCTATGTTCCTACTTATTTACTAAATAAATAATAATATTGTTAAGATATGCTATAATAAACCTATTAAGGTGTTCTTTTAACACGCTGTTAATTTGTTTCTAAAATGTTACTAGTACATTTATAAGCCCGAACTGTATTACTAATAGCTTATATAGTCCTTCCTTAATTCTAATCTAATAGTACGCCCACCTTAGGTCTATCTTCGTGAAGATTTACGCGTTGCCTATCTTATCTTAGATTTTACTAATTAAGGGTAAAGGATATCTATCTTTTTTAGTAATGCTATTTAACTGTCTATAGTTAATACACATCCTAAGTTTTCCGTTTTTCTTTAGTATAAACAGTCACTAATGACTATAACGGTCTAACATATCCCTTTTAACACGGTCGGCCTGTCATGAGGAGACTCTTATAGGCAACGCGAAACGGGAACTGGCAGCAGTATAGGGTGTTGCGCCCCTATATTACTACTAGCCTCCCGCGGGGCGTAGTGCGTAGTAGCCACTGCTGGCTCCAAGGACCTCACCCCTTAGCTGGGCCCTGACCCTTAGTGCACCTGGTAGGTAGGCAGGATCACGTCCTGGCCGGAGAGACTACTACGTGGCTCGAGAGAACGGATGCGCGTGTTGGTATACCAACAGACGGAACCGTTCGCCTCTAGGGCGGTATGCCGGTGAGGTATACTTAAGGAGCAAACAGGAGTTACTTAGGCAGGGGAGGCTTTTGGTCTGGGCCTTAACTGTAGAAGGTACCCAAGGCTTCTATATTGCAGGATGCAGCCATAACGCCCTTGTAGGATTACGCCAGTAGGCACGTAAGAAGGGAGTTGCGACCCCTGGAAGCGGCAGCTTATGCCCATACCGGCGGAAATAATAAAGAAAGGCGTAAAACTAGAGGCTATGGAAGGCTCCTAAGCCGTGCAAAAGCATATCAACTCTGGGAGGAGATTCTTATATAGACCGCTAGGGGGCGGTCTAGTACTTAGGTTAACCCCATTATAAGATATCCAAAAGAATAGTAAAACCCCCCGTTAATTAGTAGTGGCAGCTAACTGCTTATAGAAAGCCCCCTAGGCCTTTAGGCCTAGGTAACTGGGACTAAATACTAGAAAACT
>Ga0307507_10003803_pt1 | contig 28220 bp, 22 predicted proteins | sample 7_EM_MG_FD_207223 | JGI IMG/M metagenome (GOLD analysis project Ga0307507, IMG submission 207223) | Populus trichocarpa ectomycorrhiza microbial communities from riparian zone in the Pacific Northwest, United States - 7_EM | ecosystem: Host-associated > Plants > Roots > Unclassified | place...
TCCGCGCTCCCTGGCTAAAGTAATCGGGGGGGAAATGGGGTGGGAAATGAGATGGATGAGAACGAGGATGATGAGGTGGATGTTGGTGATTATATCCAAAACGAGCAGGCTCCAAGGGATGAAACATGTCAATACCCTCAAACTGCATGGGGTATCCGGAAACAGAGTCATGCATGGAAAGCGGGGGGGCAGGGCTAGGGATCCTATTGGTATCGTTGGAAGATGAAACCTCCCCCATCACCGGAATGATCCCAGTTCCCTCGCGGTTATCAAACATCTCCCAAATAGGCTCCACCTTCGCTTTCTGCTCGCTCTTTTTATCCTCCCCCTCCTCATCATCAGTCTCCACGGTAGCCCTGTAACTGCCTGTTGTTGACTGCTCTGCAGCCCGTGCAGAGGCCTGTGTATCAGCCTCCACGAAGTCTCTAAGACCCTCGGGGGAACCGGTGCCAAGCGCCTTTTCAACCTCTTCCCTGGCGACGCTAGCTCCCTGGACCGCCATATGGCCAATGGTCTCTGCCAGCTCCTTCACCTTACGGCCATGGGCCTCAATCTCCGAAGTATCCATATCCCTCGTGACTTGAGCCGCATTTTTAGCGGCATTAGCTGCATCAAGTGCCACGCTTTGAAGCTGGGAGGTGAAGGCCCCGAGTGCGGTGGAAAACGCATTATTAAAGGCACCAATCGTTGGCCTAGCCTGCGATGGGACATCTCCGCGAAGCTCGAAAGCAACGCGTCCGATATCCCGGACTATATCACGAAGACTTTGCGCAAGCACGTCTCCATCTTGATTCGTAGGTTGGATTGATGGAACCGGTGGACTAGGTGGTGGGCTCGGCGTACACAGAGAAGAGCCTTCCCCTGGCCTAGCAGCCTCTTGCATGATCCTCTCGAGCTCATTGCTAAATGCCGTCAAGAGCGGTGACTGAGGGGTATCGGCATTAATACTAGTTTCATTGCGGCTAAAATGTGAGTCATCACCACCGTCACTGATATCAACCAGTAAACCACTCTTTGCCGTACTCGGTTCCAACTCGCTCAACTCTGCGAGAGCCTTCCCCTTTGCCTTCGCCTTCGCACGGCCAACATCCACAAATCTCTTTTGCCAAATATCGAGTGCAGCTTTATAATTTGGGTGGGCTCGATCTAAGAGCAAGTCAAATATAGCCGAGCCTTGTGTGGGAAACACTTCCTCGACGCGAGTGTAAAGTTCCTCCGCAGAACCAACCTAAAAAGACACGAGTTAACATTCAGCCCAGGTAGCAAACAAAGAAGTCAAAGTGGCAGCAAAGCAAAAGGGTTCGGCTCACGGTAATGACATCGCCGTCATCCTCGTCCAAATAACTCAAAATAGTCTCAGGATGTTGGCGAATAAGATTGTCATACTCTTCATGAGTCTCAAGCCTAATCTCTGGCCATGCATCATGAATATAACCTTCCCGTGTGACACTCTCAGGATCCTCGGTCGGCCAACGCAGCCCACGGATTTCGAAGGGGGGAAGCATAATATTTTCGTGGGCTATAATGAGCAAACCTGCTCGGTCCGACTATAGGTTATTGAGTCGGGGAAGCGCAAAAATGATAGTTTAACAAATAATACGATAAAGTGGAGAAGCACCTTTTAGATTAAGTAGCGGTGGTGGTGGTGTGGTGGTGGTGAGTAGGAGGGATGATGTAAGAGTGCTTGGTACAAGGCGGTTGGAGCTCTGCAAGAGCCCTATCCTACGATGGATGAGAAGAAAATATTCAACAAGGCTGGCGTGGTACTTTTAAACGAGGATGGATGTGATAAGGTGAGATGATTAAAAAAACCAAGGCGGGATGAGGGACGATGGATAAAGTGTGGGGCGGAAGAGAGGGGGGGAGGGGGAGGAGGAGGAGGAGGTTGGAAAGGTGAGGTGTTTGGAGGAAGAAAGGTGAGAGGGAGAAAGGAGACAGCAAATGACAGTGACAAGCAACAAACAGCCTTCGTCAGCCGTCGACTCTGCCTTTGGATAAGCGATGCGGACGCGCGGCGTTGCCACAGAAGGGGTTCACACCAATAGATAAGCCACAGTATATTTTATACCGTTAGAGTAATATCAAGCATGAGAAAACTACAGTCTCACCCCACCTCTCACAGAAGGCCAAAATCCGAAGAATCTGCCCGGTACTGTACAACGGGTGATGTTGAACAACCGGTCAGGTTCTACGAGTACTCGTAGTGAGTGAGTGAGTGAGTGAGTGTAAAGAAATTTGGAACTCACAGAAATTCATACGGGACAGCCAGGTATCCGGGTCACTGAGATCCGGGATAGCGGGGTGAGAGTGTCCCGTACAGTATATCGTATTGGAGCCACAACACGCCTCGTATCGATCCTTGCCTCTTGGAAGCATTCCGGTAAACGGTTGGCTGCGATGAGACTACTCACTACCACCACGGTATAGCTACTGGTGCCCAGACCGCATTACGGTATCGTTCAAGTGGTACGGTAGCCTCCAGTCATCCACTGTCACACACTTTCAATAATGACCGCAAGAGTTACTTGTACTTGTACAAATCGCATGTAAAAGTACCGTACAGCCCGTACCAGTAACTCGATATCCACATGCAATGCCCTCTCTCTATGCTGAGCTGTAAATTATGATACCGTAAGGACTCGTCAAGTCCACCATCGGACTGCGTAAGGGAAACTGCTATACCAAGCCACAACAGGCTTAACAGAGCAGGTCAACAAAATCACAAACACCAGTCAATGAGCTCCAGCGAGCTCAAGTTAAATAATCTATACCCCGTCCGGCAAACACTATCCCTTCGGAGTGCTTCTATCTCGGATTGAGAACGCTGGGGGCCTGACCGCCGACCGACCGACAGTGGATTTACAGAGCTTTTACGGTACTCCACCGTACAGTACCAGCACTCTCAACATACCGTGCTTGCAGAAGCCCCTGATACCGCTATCTTACCTTACCACTGGCAGACTCGCACAAGCACAGGCACAACACCACGCGCTGCCACCGGTAAACAGCCAAAAACGCCACCCCGATTGGCCAAGTCTCTCCACCGCGCATCAACTTGCCCCGCACTGACAACGCAACACAATCCGGGTAAGGAACGGCACCGGTACAAGCACTCTGGGGCAAATGCATGATTCAAGGCAACCGAACAAAACAGTTGCTCTGACTCAACCAACACCCTTTTGTGCTACCGTACCGCACATCACTACTGAGTACTCGAGTACCGGTACCGGTATGCCTACCACATGCATTTGCTCCTCTGGCCTCAAACCCTGCTGCTTCCCTGTTCCCAGTCGGAGCTTTCGAGGGGAGTTTGCACGGTGGAGAGTTTGGCCGGTGCTATTCATAGCGTGTCACTCGATTTCTGATAAGTTTAGCCACCAGTAGTTTTAAACCAGTGGGTTTAGTGGGAAATGATGGGCTTTGGAGTTTTGGGCGAGACTCTCTGCACACTAATTAGGGTAGTTTTTTTAGTCCTCCCATGGTTCGGGCTCTGCTCCATCCCTGGAAGCCCTGCATCGCACCGTAAGATAAATGTGAACTAATGCGCGGTGCCTTGAAAGAGCGGTTAGGTTGAAAGAGACACCATACCCGAGCATCGGGGCTTTCATTCGTCCCCCCCCGGACTCCATCGCCAGAATTTGGGTCCTTCTCGGCGAAACTGGGAAAGTATTTCTGATGTAAGGATCCAAAGCCCTCAGGGCGAAATTACGTGTGTGCTGTATGATACTATGTCAGGTTAGCACAGTGAGTCTAAATATCATACAAGTACTGCCCCCACAAAGGGCAAGGGGTAATCCTGGCCGTCGATACGGTAGCTGAATCTAATCTGCGTTCATGGATTACCGCAGAGCCTAAAATTCTTAACCAACTAGGCAAAAGGTAAAAACTGTGCATAAATATCCCAGGAGGCGGGTTTCCGAACAAAAAATCTTGAAAAAAGTTTTTTTGGCTTATTGCTAAAGTGGCATGACGTGTGCTTATTCTGGTAAAAGTGCCGCATCTTTTTTTCCCCCCGCCCGCCATAACTTGCAGCATAATACATACTAGTACAGCCTACGTGAAGGTTTGCAGCAATCCCAGTGAGATAATTGTGATCCCCTCATAGAATCATTGCTCTACCAAACCGTTGTGATAAGGCTAGGTATAAGGATTGTACTTTTACAATCTCATACGACCGATGGTGGGCAGTTAGTGGAAAGTAGACCGAGGCGCAAGAATAAGTTTGCCCAACAAATGTAGGTAGCTTGGCGCCTGGGTGGCAGTGGAATAAGTATTCAAATTCGTTGCCTGGCTCAAATTCAGATTTTGGGCTCCCTAGTTGGGTAGGAGGCAACAAATTTGAGGGTAACATGATATAATAGTACTATCCACTGGTGAAGGAAATATAATTATCTCCCTAGGGCCTGTCGCAGTATTGGGAAACATCGGTCAGAGTGTACCGTGTACTTGTAGTTGCTGACTTATTGTTCTGCAGTGATCGAATTTCTTCAGGTCTGAAAAGCCCCCATTTTACAGGTCTCTCCGCCCACCTGGGTGTCCAAGACTTTCAGGTTAACTGAACTGAAAATAACCTGCTTTCCTACCACCTAGGTCTCCATGCGCAAACTCTCTATTCGATCTATGATACTTCACAGGGTAAACAACAGATGTCTCACGCTTGCCGTTTTTGCAGTTTTGGAAAAACAGCATGATGGCACAGAGTCGCGGTCTTATTATATCTACACCAAGACCGAACAAACGCAAAAACCGCTAAAACGACTAAAGAAAAGCTTGTTTCCTCCTCTATGGTGCTTTGCTTTGAAGAAGGAAACTTAGAAGCTCGGCTTCGGTCGCCAAGACTGACCTCCGAAAGCCCTAAAAATAATCGGCTCGTCCTCTTCTAGGATTTCCCTCGAGACTCCTCACTTTGTCCCGAAGACCACGTTTCCAAACGCGTGATCCTAAGTTACCATGAATTCCAAAGTATATACGAATCCAGCCAGAGTAGCCCAAAATCGTGCAGGGGGAGGGATGGTCGAGGTTACGCCCATGCTCCAGTAATTTGCTCTTGGGCTCTGCTGGATGATGGAGGGCGTCATGGTGCGGTGGGCTTGGACCACCTTTGTTTGGCAAAGGCTCATCTCCTGGAAGATGAGAGTACCGTACTCTAGGGACATTGGAACCGGAAGATGCACAGCAGCCCCCGTCACTTTATATGCCCGAGAGTTTATCAAAAAGCCAATCCCGGATAAATGTAATCACAAAAGATCACTCGGTTTTATTTTTTCCTCCGACAGAGAACCTGAAGCTAAGTCTAAGAGCTATAGCTTAATTAATGCACATAGCAAAATAATGTACCACATTACTATTCCTTACGCTACCCACCAAATATATACCCCCCATCAGCCCCCCTCCAGGTGAAAACTCCAAATCCCGTGAAAGACCAGAACCCACCACCACAGGTTACGGACCCATCAACTCGCGGATCACAAATCCTTCTGACTCGCCAACCGCCGGCGCCGGCGGAACAATAGTGGCCTTCTCCTCCTTCGGGTAATCCTTAACGTCACGGCTCTCCATCTCCCCGTTAGTCAAAACCCTGACGACCGCATCGTGCAGGGCGGCCGCGGCAAGATGAACGGGTAGCCACTCATACACATCCCTAGCCGCCTTATCCGCACCGTGTTTCAACAGCAGGGTAACGACCTTATCGTGGCCGGCGGAGGCGGCAGTATGCAGCGGGGTCCAGCCCCACTCGTCGGTGGCAGAGATGTCCGCTCCATGGTCGAGGAGTTGGAGCACCATTGATGGGTTGTCGCTTCCGGCCGCAAAGTGCAGTGCTGTCATGCCGAGGGGACCGATGGTGCTCACGTTGAAGCCATTTGTCAGGAGGATCTTCGAGAGTTCAAGGTTGCCAGATTTGAAGGCTTGCCAGATGGCGTCGCTGCCCGAAGCCGTCTGCTCGATGCGCGCGCCGTGGTCGTGCAGGACGCTGACTACGTCTGCGTGGCCGTGCTCGAGGCCAATTTTTAAGAGGTCGGAGAGGAGGGCGTCTGTTAGGGCTGGCATGTGATGTAGCAGGACTTCTAGGATATTACCTTTTCCGGATTCCGCTGCGAGGATGGGTGGGGTGGCATTTTCGGGACCGGCGGCAGTGTTGATGTTCGCGCCGGCTCTTAGTAACTCGGCCACCGTTTCGATGTTCTGGTTTGCGGCGAGGTGAAGTGGTGTCAGTTGGAGGGCATTTCGGGTGTTTATTACACCCGATAATGATCCGCTAGGCACTTTATCTATCAGCTGCTTCACCACTTTGTGGTGGCCGTGTTCGGCTGCAAGATGGAGTGGTAGGTTGCCTTCGCTGTCGACTGAGTGAGGTATTGCGCCGCACTGTATGAGGATATTGACAATCGATTCCGAGCCGTTTTGCGCTGCCAGGTGTATGGGACGCCTCATAAGTGTGTCTTCTGCCTCGACATTTGCCATCGAGGATGTCAGAACGCTGACTAGGTCTGTATCATCACTCATAACTGCCAAATGTAATGCTGTATGCCCATCGGGATCTGCCGCTTCCATATCTGCCTCCTCCCGAAGTAGAGCTTCAACAATTGGGCGGTTCTTAAGCCCTGTGGCAAGGTGGAGGGGTGTTCTCCCTATATCATCCTTTACTGTAAGCGAAACCCCGAAGTTTAGCAGTCGCAGAACTTCGTGGAGCGATCCCGTTTCTATCGCAGAGTGCAATTCCGTTTCCGCTGGCGCATCCTCCTCGTCCAGCTTTGCAATGATAGTGTAGATATCCAAATTTTCATTTTGTGCTGCCCACTCCAAAGGATTCATCCCTTCGTTGTCCAAGGCGTTATGATCGGCTCCTTTCGCGAGAAGAATTGTGGTGAGGTCTGTTAGGCCATTACGAGCAACCCAGTGAAGAGGGGTGCATCCAAGCTCATCAACCGTATCGATGCACTTTGCCCGTGCTGCTATCATTTCTGCCACATGGCCATGCGCATACCGTGTTGCCCAGTGCAGAGCGGTAAGCCCATCTTGCTTCGCGTCAATTTCAACGTTTGTATTCAGTAGCAGACGAACTAGGGCTTCTTGCCCCGTCTTTGCTGCCCATATCAAATTAGGGCTTTGGTAGTTATCATCCCTATCAATTTTCACGGAAAGTAGATCCGAGTTTGAGGTTTCGACAGCCTTTCTTGATAACCCGTACGTCTCTAGGGCCCAGTTTATAAGTATCTTCGAATGTTTCAAGATTGCTGTAGCGAGTAATATCGCAAGTATCATGGGTATCGATAAGTAAATGAAGTATAGCCATGAGGGGTTATTTTCCAGAATGTCCACGTTCATGCCAAACAGGCTCTGTGGAAAACGTGTTAGAAGGGAAGTGTGTTTCAGGGGAACGTTGACAAACCGCGACAAAGAGGAGTGGGAGAAAGATAAACTTTTCGCAATCCGATACATAGTTAGTTTTCGTGGTTCTCAGATTTCCCCTCACGAAGATGGAACCATACGGTAACCCAAGTAATACGCCTGATGCTGTCGCCTTGGTCCCTCGACCTATAACCCTCTTCAATAGTAATTAAATTCGACGTCTGACGGAATGTTACCAAATATCCACACAAAGTCTAGGGCCGTTTCTCCACTCACAGTTTGAATTAGCGAGTTTGTCTCTCGTATCAAGTACTCAATTCCCTCGCCAACATCCTCTAGGTTCTTGACAACTTCTAGGATGCTTGAGTAAATAGCAGTCCCACTTTCGTCGTCGCTTCCGGCAAACCATCGCGCTTCAGTGCTTAGGGTTTCCAGTCCCGACAAGCCTTGAAGATGATCCCTGTGAAGAGTGCGCAGTCTTTCCCATTGCTGGGCGTTCCGTGCTAGTCGCCGGATGATCTGTCTGTCGTTCACTGTCGATTCCTCGAGTATCTCGTGTTTCTGGGTGTGAACATTCGGGTTAATTACTTCGTGGGCATCACCAGTTGATCCGGGGTCCTCACCATCCGAGAGAGAAACTTTCTGGAACATTCAATCAAGTCCTCCCACCCCGCACAAGCGGCGGTCAGCAAGTCAAGGACATAGTTTGCTGGTACGGAATGTAGTTGACCTGAGGCAGTGTCATCCCTGCAGACAAGGGCTTCAACGCGGGAGTATCTGTGCTGCCAATTTCCAAAAGGATATAGAAACACCTGAGCATGAGCTGAAGATAGCATAAACTCCTCCGGCCGACCTCTTTAGTCGCCGTAAGCATACAATTACCTCGAGGCTCGTTCGCCACTCACTGGTAAATGCCGGGTATCATCAGGAGATTTCCATCCTCCCTGACTTCCTTAATTCCACTATGCTGTTCGGAGGACTCATCTCTACCGGATCTTTGAAATATTGGGATGCTACAAGTGAATAGGTGTTGACCTAAGACTGTCAGCAAAGATCCATGCCCATGAGTTAAGCCGAACATACCGCATCCGGAACCGGAACCTTTTTTACAGTCGGTGCATTGACAGGCTAAAGAGGCTACCTTAGTCGTGGGAGTCAAACGATTTTCCCATGCCAGTCCGCGAAGAAAGCTTGAAAACCTGTTGAAATCGAACGACCGAGAAAGAGCTAATAATATGTCACTCGAAGTGTATCTGTTATATCTGGAGGAAATCGATTAGCTAAATTAGTCGGAAAGCCTAGATTAGAAATAAGATACGTGAATAGCCTGGCCCCTTGATCGTTCTATCAATCCCATCAGCACAGTTAAAAGGCAGCCTCAGTTTGCGACGGGATCCCACCTCAGGATATGGAGCAGTTTGGAGATACAGACTCAAGAGAGCGCCGTTGTCGAATAGGCGATGCGCGCCTCTAACATCGTACACGGCAAGCGAGGGGGTGTACGGTTTTACCTCGATCTCCATTCCGAATCAACTCTCTCCAAAAAAAAAGATGAAGAGAAAGCCACACACGGCGTGAACAAGCACACGATGAAGGCTATTTTGGCCTGCAAGGGCGGCAGCTGGTGCAGAAATACCGGTATCCTCCATGACCCCCAATGATGATCCCCATCCCCAGCCGCACTAGGCAGCGAGGGTTGAGTTGAAGGCGTTGCACGGGGCTACCCATGCACAAGCGCCGAATCCCTGCAGCTGGACGATCCTGCACTATTTTGAGAACTCTGGGCGAAGAATCGATCACCGTGCTAGCCGTGAGGTTTTGGCAAATGGCTCAGTATCATACTCGAGCTTGGCCCTACGGCACTCTTGAGGTGCACCGGCTGCACGGAATGGCACTGGTATCCTGGCGCTTGGTATCAAGTTTAAACAAATATCCTGCTCGTAGTACCGGTATATCAGCCTTAATAATAAAGCTTATTCATTGCCCATTATTACAAAAGCCTCCAAGTGACCTTTAGATACCGCCGGAAGTATAATATTGCTCATGAGGATTCGTGTTGACAATCTAAGGTGCATGCCGCATTCTTAGCCCAAGCCCGATACTGGGTAAGAGCCAATTCGTGAGTTTATCCGCTCCGCGTTTTCTAGCTTGCTAACAATCGAGCAGTCGAGACCGAATATTTTGGGGAGGCCTCCGTAGTATATGTCTTAACTGTGGCTTGGTCTGGACTCCGTTGGACCCCACTAGGTACCTGGCACGAATGATACCACCCTGTTAGATGGGCAAAGAAGCGGTGGATATAAATTTCGGAGACAAGAAATCGCTGCCAAGCAAAACAGTGAAGCTGATCATAAATAGTTAAATATGCCGCCTAAATCAAGAATAGCGATCATAATGTAGCTCTGTATAGCACCTAGTGCTGTAGATTATGTTTAGGGAACTACTTTCAGGACGGAATGAAGGGCCCTAACGTTTAAACCTTGGGATGGAGAAAGTAGGTGAGAGATCTGTATATATGCTCTAATAGCAATGCCCCCCTTTTTTCCGGCTTCCGCCAACCCCAACTAAACCAATCAGCCCCAAAATTAGCTCTTATTAAGCCCCTTGCTTTAGTTTCTGGATCTAGTTCCTAAGTAAGTTTTCAGATAATTTATTCTATGAGGACAACTCCTAATTATTAGTCTCCCACAAGTGGGCCCTCAATCCCGTACTCTACTAGTACTATCACTAGTAGATATCCTCGTAACCATTGCTAAGAGAGGGGGGTGTGGCGAACTTGCGGATAGAAAGCATGGGATCTGAGGGTTTCAGCTATGAATTATGAGACAATTCTCAAGGGCAAATTTTGGAGCTGGAACTAAATCAAATTATTGACTTCTCGGAAACCCGCTCCCGCCGAAATTAATTCAAACCCCATCATTAACTATCAACCAGGAAGAGATTTTCCATTCTCTTCGACAGAATCATTTCTCAGAATTCGTGGTGTGTCCGTGGTCTTCCTGTGTAGGCAGGGCAAAGGCATCATAGATAGAGCAGGTTGGGGGAAATACTGCTCCACTTTAGGTGAGTACCGGAACCAATGGATATTCATTCTCTTGGAGTTTAGGTCTGGTAGGTGCGTCTGGCATCTCGAAGCCCCGCCTCACGAAATAGCACAAACCTTTTGCTTTGGGTATTGGAAAACGACTAGCGTCCGCGATTGCCGTGATATAATATTTACCCCTGCTTACACGAGCGAATAAACAACCAAGTTTTAGTATGACAATACCGGTATTATAAACTTCAGTACTCGAGTACAAGGCCACTCTCAAAGACCGGCACCTATGGTGGGAGGGCGGGGCCTATGGTAAGGGAGGTCTGTAGCCGGAGTGCTCCGCCAAGACAATATTTTCCACCTTCATTTCAACCAAAGGATCTTCAACCACCGCTCCGATGAGAATTATGGCTTGATTAGGGAATAGAGTGGGTGATCCCCTGCACATTATTCGAGAGAAAATAGGATTATCTAGAGTTTTCATGGAGATATTGGGGTTTAGGAGCAGGTCAAAATTTAGTAGGAGTAGGGGAGTGTCCGGGACATGCTAATTACTATCAATTGGCCTGGCAAAATCTGTCAATAGGTATTTGCCAAGGCATTAACTTGTAAGCTCTCCGCTCTTGGCAAATTAACATTACTATTACCCGAGCACTAAGCTACCGGTAGGGTGAATGGATGCCCGCCTGTTCAGGTTATAGGTCCCTCACTATATCGGAGGAACTTGGGAAATGCCTACATTACGTGATGATAGCATGATATATCATACCTTGGGGTTTACAGATGAATGCGGCAAAAATTCCTGAAATCCACCATTTGATTATCAGCGGAAATCAGCCCCTCAGCTTATGATAGATTCTGTCCAACAAGTTTAACAAAATCGGGAGCACTGGCTAACTAAATCCAACACATCCAATGGGCTGATCTTATACGGTATCAGGAAAACGCCAATCCTTCTCAGGAACTTTGGCCTCTGAAGCCGGAGATTACCGGGCTGGAGGAGATAGCAGATTTTTCAAGAGTTCTTATGTACACAAGCTCAAGAAGCTTGCAAGCACTGCCAACATGCTCGCTTTTTCTTTTCTAGGTTGTACGGGTGTTTCTGAGGACTGTACCGGTATCCTGCAAGCATCAGCTGATACTGGGTGGTGTTGTGTGAATTAAAAAGCAAGTTGGTGTATTCCCCAAGACGTTGAGAACAGTTTCGGGCTCTGACATGGCCGAAATCGAACCGGTAGCAGCACTTGGGTCCTCAAGAACTGCTAAGGGAAATCACCTCTAAATGGGAAAGTACAGCATTCAATATTGCCTTTAAACGCCCAGATTAGAATGCTAGGGCTATCCTGCTCACTGGAAAGAGTTTCCTATCGGTGCTATTTCCTCGTAGGCCTCCCCCGAATTCTATAGTTAATATTCTCCTCAGGGGACTGAACCAACCATAAGTTAAGAAAACCACGCTCCTAGCTAGCTAGTGGGAGATAAGTAACTTAGTGACATGCGTTCGGCACTTGATACTTGATATAGAGAAAACACTAGCGGAGAAGAACTTATTCCGGCCGGCAGGGTTGGAAGGTTTGAATGATGGCGTGGTTTATACTATCACTTCTGGCTTTTTCTGTTGACTGGCCTACCGGTAGGTGTGAAGTTTCGTTGGGATAGGAGAACCTCATTGTTTTTTTTTTTTAGTTCACATTATTTCCCCACTGATACGAGAGAAAAGTGTAGATACCTATCAATCCAGGTGCCGCTACTCTTCCCCTTTCTTCTCTTACACCTCCTCGCCTTTTACACATCTCCCCGATCCGATATTTGGCAGTTATAAACTAGACTGCAGAATACCCTTGCTTCCAGGTACCGATGTTGGCCTCGAGGTTGAAAATATGCGCTCTGAAGCCCCAGAACCCCCTGATTAATGGCCCAGAAGCACGGAAATTGTCCACCGCGCATCACAGCGATTCTCGATCGTCATTCGCTCGTGCACAAAAGGCATCCGAAGTTGTAACCGAAGTGTATATCCCTCCAGCGAGTGATTGGAAGTGATTCTTGGTCCTTGTAGGGTTTCTGGGGCAAAATGAGCATTTGAAGCGTTTACAGGGATCGAGATAGGGATATGATATGCGCCTTACCGAAGAGAAGTACGCAAACGTGCTGGTGCGGTTCGTGGTTCTATCGTGTGAGGGATTTTCTATACGTGAGTTCGTGCTCCGAGACGGGATGGGTCACTTCCAGGCCTTCCAGGCTATAATAGCTTTCAATAGATACACTGACCTTATTATATACGTGCTAGCCTTGGAGGAAACTTCCCCTGCAAAATTTCTGCCAGGAACCCAGTTAGATCAAATCTCTTCCGGCGGTCACTGTCACCCACAAATCCAGGCGGGGCCACGGAGTGTGCACGCAAGCACCCCTTATCAATACTCGGTAAATATCCAACTAGCCCTGCAGATACTGGTAAGCCAGTATGTATCGCCTTTTTTGCTTCTTTGATATCTTGCCCTAGGCTCTTCCTTCTGCCACGTCGGCTTGTATTCTCAAGCCTAACAAGGTGTTCAGTGACCGTAAGTATAATTATGCTTCTATAGTGCTCCTACTTCCCGACACTGCCTCCTAGTCCAATGCGTAGCGCTGAAATGAAGCGCAGAAAATCCGAGCTGGAGTTATCTCTCTGAATGGAGTATCGGCAGTTTGTGCTCGAAAATTCCCCAGGTGGCAAAAACCTCCTTTTGCCACAGCTTAATTCGACCTCGCAGCGCATATACGATGGCCAGTTTAGAACACCCGTGGTCAATATGATCTGCGGGGGTCTTCCCGGCAGGTTACTGGCTGAAGACAAGTTCATCGAAATTAAATTCTATGGTGCATACACCAAGTCCGCTGGCAAGCCTTGCTGGTCCCAGATACTTAATCCATTCTTTATCTTTACCCTTTTGAGGTAGACCCCCTCCTGTTGCGGGTTTGGGGAACTGCAGCTAGGTTTCGAACTACCCTATGTATCGAGGATTCGTGATATCCATGGATAAAGGAGTAAGAGTGCTCTCCGTTCATTCCACAGCTGGAGCGACACCCATTAATCTGTGGTCATGCACTAACTTCCTGGCAATATTTGGCCCAAATCCTGTGGCCCTTCCCCACCGGTTCCATAAGTTTCCACCACCTATCTTCCGGAGAACAGATCCGTGATATGTTGTCTCAAAGAAATCACACGATCTATCTCTTTGCGACCTGTTGATTTTCGACGATCGTGACTGCAAACGAGCTCCAGCTAACACAATCCGGGAACCCCCATATCATGATGCACCACAAGACGCGCACACCACCTGTTCTTATATTACATCCTGGAGTGAGAGAATAACGTAATTTCTCACCCTTCTCCTGTGCGAAGTTAGAGCTCCCAGCTGTAGCACCAACCTTCCATAATACGGGCAACGTGTTGACCCACCGGACCCCTATTTTCGTGCCAGGGCCTTGCCAATACGAGTGACTTCGGGTGATGTAACAGTCAGATACCCACAGCTTAACGCACTAACATATCGCATCAGGCTCGTAGATTGTAGTGGATTATCGACTCTTCTTGAAATTCCTTCGCTGGCATCCAGGGTAAATAAGTTCCACTTCCCCCTGCTTAAACTTTCTCTAATCTTCCATTTTCACTACGGTTGCCTTCTCAGCTGGATCCTGGTTCGCTTCAGCTGACAAGAGCAACCACCGTTTTCGGTGACCGTTATCGATTGGATGGGCACATGCCCAAATTCAGCTGGTACCTGAACAAATCCGATATCATCGGAAATTAACGTCTTGAGCATGCGCAGAGGCTAAGCGAAAAAGCCGTGGCGTCTGTCTGCCATATAAGGTTATACTTATGTGTTCTTTCGCCCCCTCCCGTTCTTGCACTGAACGAATGATGGCTTCCCTTGAAGAAGACAACACAAGCGCCGACCAAAAGTCACAATTGTCGCCAGCAATTCCCCCGCCAAAAACACCGCCGGGGAAACCTCACCGCAGAAACCGATCTGATGCGTCTTCCAGCTCTCCTCGATCTAAGAAAAGAAGACCAAGGGCATCTTCTAGTTCTAGCATCTCTGATTCACATTCTAGCACAGCGTCAGGGGAGCATGAAGACCCCACTACACCAAAAAGCGCTAGACAGCCTTCACCACGCATAGTACCCTATAATGCTAATGTAGCTCACCCTCCAGTATATAGAATGCCCATGCAATATGGCTATTATAATAGTAGCTTTCCGCCTGTCCCTCCTCCCTCTCTCCCGTTTCCTCCCCTTCCTTCACCGCAATCCATAGGAACGCCTTATCAACGACAGAGAGTAGATTTTGAAGGGTCTTACAATGGGCCATGGGCCTCGGGGCCGATGAGAATTGAGGGTACAAGAATGGGCCCCAAAGGGCTAAATAGCGAGTACTATGAGCAAGGCCGCCAGAACATTCCACAAATCTTGATTAGTAGTGAAGACGATTCAGAAGATGGCGAGCCGTATTCAGGATCAGATGACGATCAAACTGAAGATGAAAGGAGAGAGGGGAGGGAAAAGGGAAAAGGCAAGAGCAGAGCAGATGGTGAGAGTGAGTTAGAGGGTAAGAGAACGTCATCGGTAGAAACCAAGTTCCGGAGAAAGACACCGCCGTTGGGTACAAAGGCTACTCCCCAGTTTTCTCTTCCCTACTAATAGACTAACTCAGCACCTCCTCCGGATATACCGCAACCTCAGACTTCTCAAACTTCTCAAAGACCACGGCGTGGCTCTCCCCCCCCGTTTCGCAGAACGGGTTATCCACACGTGGCTCAAACACTCACCAATCACCCGTCACTCGCGCTCTATCGTCGCTTTTCAACATTGAACCATCTAGTGCTTTTACATTTACAAGACGAAATCTCAGAATTAGAATCAATTCTTACGGAGTTAGACACCGCCGAATATCTTTCCAATGCTGGCCTTGGACTGCGCTCACGACGGGCCGGAAGCGGTGGTGGGGCAAAAAGAATACAGGTCATGGGTGCCGTCGCCTGGAAGCTTAGGGAGTACAGTGAGTCTCATTACACCCTTCCGTAACAAACCCGTTAAGCTAACCGTGCACAGACACCGCATTGAAAAACTTTGCAGACGTCGCAGACACGCTGGAGGCAGCACGAGAAGACGAAATAATGGCATACAGGAAATGGCTTGACAGCGAGAGGCCCCTAGTTGAGCTCGAGGGCAGGTTTCTCGAGAGCCGTGAAGACTTAATATCTTTACGAAAGCCGCCAAAGCCAAACTCTCTAGTTACGCCTACTCCGCCGCAGCCAGCACAATCGCAATCGCAATCACAATCACCACCACGATCGCAGCCACAGCCCCGTGAACACCCACCACCGGAAGAGCAAAGCGAGCCGATAGTGGAGGAGCAAAAACCTACCGCTCCCAAATTAATACCCAAAGAGGTATCTTTTTCTTTAAACCCACACCACCATCCCCCCCGCATAAACCAAAAAACAAAAAGCCAAGACTAATTACCCAAGCCATTGCCACTATCCCCCACCCTAACACTCTCGCGCACGGCCAAAATCTGCGCAACGTTAATCTCGCTTGGCATATCAGCCGTGGGTGGGTGGGTCCTTAACAGGAAGCCGGAGATGCAGGTACCCGCGGCACTCACCATTGGAGCGTACGTGTTGATCATGATCCACCACCAAAAATGGGGAGTTGGGGGGGGAAGGGAAGAAGTTGTTTTTTTTTCGCTGATAGAATTGCTGTCGTGAGTGCGTACAGGTGCGGTGGAGCCATGGGCATTATGTGGGCGTTTTTATGAATTCTAAGTTTGCTATTACGCGCGGTGTTAATGGCTTTTTTTTTTTGACGAATTGGTAAGTTTGATATGCCCCGAAGGATGCCTGAAATGAAGGACGAGTGATGATCTGTGATTGTGATCTTTTTTTTCTCTTTTTCCCTTTAGGTTTATTTTTGCGGTTTTCCTTTGTTATTCCATTCTCCAGGGATTCTATAGCAGATGGGTGTTTCTGGTTATGCTTTTTTATATTTTGTTTGATTTATCTCATTTCAATCCTTTCGTTTTGATGCCGAATTTCACTGCCTTCAAGCGCACAAACTTGCACCGGAGAAGGATACCGCGGGTCTGCAGTTTCTTCTTTTCTTTTTTAGAGACAAGAGAGTGTAGAACAGGTCGCAGACCACAGAAATAGTTGACCATTTTTGTGATTTCCGAGCAGTCTGTCAGAGACCTTAAGAAAGACATTTCCTCCTCCGGTACAGTATAAAACCCAGACCGCAAAAGGCTGCGAAATCAAAGGAGGGGGAAAGATCATACTGAGTGCCGTACAGGCCTTGAGTGATACCACAACCTGCAATGTAATCGATCCACGATATGACACCCATCGATCCACCGCTGACCGGCCAGCCATCGGTAACCCAACCATCTCATCCATCCTTCCACCACCGATGACTCCGAGAACCTCCTCGATAATGCCGTACCCGTTATATACCCCCGCACACACCCACTCTTAGAGGGAACGCATCCGGACGACACATCGCATCTTCTTGCTTAGCTTACCTACCGACGGTAGTACCGGTACGGCACTCCCATTTTCTTCCCCTCTCTTCTTGCAGTCCGATGCTGTACTGTATAGTGCCGCACAACACGGCACGGCACAGCACTTTCACCCTATCAATTGAATGCTTAAATCTCGGCAGGTAACCCTGTAGCCGCATTTACTCAGATGTGCAGTATCGCCTGTTTACGGCTCATTCCCACTTCTTATTCCGTTCGGTCCCATTCGGCTTTGTTTGGTCTAGCCCAGTTCGATATCCCCCGCGGGATGTCACCGACGTTACTTGAGTAGGGTTTGTGAAATAATATGCAGTATCATCGGTTTCGAAAAGGCCTTCAGTGCCGAAATTTCTTAGAGACTTCTTTTTTTCTACCCTGAAAACGCAAATTTCCACAATTCGCTCTCCTTTTAGCTATAATGAAGCCTACTTCTCTCAGCTCGAGGACCAATCTAAAATCCTACTGTGGCGCTGGGGAAAAATAAATGAATGAGGGAGGTTGTTGAAGGGTCGGCGAATTGACGGCTTGTGAGCAAGTGATGATAAATCGGGTTGAGTCGAGGTGGGTTGAGCTGGGCTGCGCTTGTGTTACTTTGCTAGTGTGCGGTACGACACTGTACGGCCAACCACTGGTATGGTATGAGGGCATGAGACACGCACAAGTCGATCCCCCTCTCTTCCTCGACCTACCTCCTTTTCTTTTTCTTTTTTTCCTTTCCCTTTTCCTTTTCCGAGGATTTTAGGTGATCTATCTCCAGTATTTTTTATTTTTTTTCGGTAAACTACCGAGGAGAGAGGGAGGAGAGTGGAAAGGAAGACAGCCAGAAGTGGGGTTTTATACTTTTTGTGCTATCTGCCGTATGTCGGTGGTCGGAATGCCTTGTGGTACTGTGCACGACAAGTGCTATTAATGCTTGAATAAATGGTTCGCCGAGGGATAATCTTGAGCGAAGTGCGCTACCATACCAGTATTTACTCGTATACTGCAATCCATTACCAGATAAGCAACAAGACTACTTGTAAAATATCATATAATACGATAGGCTTAGTTGAGTAAGTTGACAAAATTACCGATACGTTGATGAGATCCAGCGAGCTCAGCTCGCTCACGCTATACCATGTCGGGTAAACGATATTCCTTCTCCAGAGGCCTGACAAATACTTGAGTGAATTTAACAGGCTAGTACAAATGGCGTGAGGCTCCGTATAAATTTACTATCTCTGTTTAGATTTTATTGGAGTATCCAGTGCACTCCATCGCCCTTGAAGGTACGGGAGCTAAGCCCTGAAGAGTTACCATAGGCTTACTGCGGCACGGACGGCAAATTATGGTGCGTGCTCCCAGCGCCGAAGATTCCGAGGTACCGACAGTGGCAAAGTGGTATCGATGGTTCTTGGCTGCGGCAATAGTCGCAGTGTTGATTCGGCACAAGGTAGATTGTACAGTACGGTGATTGGCCATGAAGGTATGCGGATTAAATTACCTGGATGGGCTGGGCCGCCCCCGGCGAATAGAGCTTGGTAGGCGCTGCGGCTACTGGATTTTCTGGAGTATTGTAGCTGAACAGACGTACTGGTACTGTATTATAACCAGCTGAATGTGGTGGGTGACATATAGCGTGACATAAAGCTATATGTCAAAGTTTGGGCATATGCGAGTATTTTTGATGAAGTATTTGCACTTGGTATAATAGAGGGTTCGGGCGAGGAGACTTAGGCGATAGGGAAACAGGTTATTTTGAGTTAACTTAAAAGTGCTGGACACCTAGATGGGTGGCAAACCCCGGGAGAAGTGTAGAGTAGGGTTTTTCAGGCCTAAAGAAATTTGACGCTGCAGAACAAGGGGTCAGCAGCGACAACATACCAGTACTCTTCGACCATTTACCCGCTTGTCTTTGCTAAGAATGCCTCACCAAATGTTAGGCTCAAAGAGGCATTCTTGGCAAAAACAAGTAGATATTTTCCAATACTGGGATGGGCTCTAGGGAAACATTTCCCCCACGAGCGGATAGTAACCACTCTGCCGTCGCCGGGCCGCCAAGCTAGCTTGTTGCGCAAACCTATTCCTGCACCTAGGCCTACTTCCTGGTAACTGTCACCTAAGTCCATGGACCCTTGACTTGGCGCAGCTCATGAGAGTGTTTTCCCTGGGATGTTGTGCTTTACGCCGACGTGATTTTAATACTAGCGAAGCTCCGGGAGCTCGACCCATGGGAACTTATGATTGCTGCACATCAGTCTGAATCAAGGCAATACGGCAGTGTTCCCCGGAGACATCCCTGTGCGTCTCGCCGTGCAACAAGGACTCTTTAGAGACTAACTCGATTTGTCCCGGAGACCGTATTCGCTGATTGAAGCACCCGACGCTTTCCTAGCCCTCCATTTATCAGTGGGCCAGTTCTAGATTCAAAGAGGCTCAAGCACGCGTCCAATTCGGAACCTGATCCATCAGTCCCACTGATCTTGCTCCACCAGTATCGCCCGTGGACCGCTAGCGATCGGGTGCACACTTTTACCATGTCACCATGTGTTGTGCATGACAGGGGTTGAAGTGCTTCGAGTGATGATTGATGACTCCGCTGGCAGCAAGCATATAGCACCAGTAAGGGTTTAACAAGTATCAGCGGTCAAGAAACTAGTACGATACCAAGGAGGAAAGTGGGTGTTGACGCCCTAAATGCGGCCGGCTGTTGTTCAAAGCGCCCGCGGACATGTCCGATACACATGCTTGTTCATTTTGTCAATTTTTACATGGCGAGGGTCAATCAATAATCCCCCAAAGATAATAGTCTAAAAATATGCGATTCCTGAATATACTTGTGGTAGAGAAGGGCGGTGAGTTGGCTCGGGACAAGGTTCGCCATTATTATGTCGGCCAAGTGAAAACTTAACATGCATCTCCGCCTTGTTATAATCCTTGCCCACTTGACAACCGAGCTTCGACGATCAATCGTTTACTCGAGTAGTTGCCGGTCCATGGGAGCATGTAGATCGTGCTGAGTATTTCGAGCGCGACTGAAACTCCTGATTCTCTACCTTGCGAAAAAATGATTTCTCGCCTTCTTGGAACATGTGTACGATAAGATAAGACAAGCGAAGACTGCCGATGTCAGCAAACTAAGCTCACACCGGCAGTGAGCGGACCTATTGTGTATCTATGGCAGAAGCCACCGAACACCAAACCAAGTCGTGGACGACCACATAGGCTTACATCCATGCCAAAGTCAATTCCTGCATGCATGGATTTAGGCACTAGTATCTCCAGTAGAACTTGGCCTCAGTGAGAAACAGCATCTCCTAGGCAAAGAGTGCATGATGCAGAAAAGAAAGCAGAAACAAAATCTCACTTTTGGCGGAGAGCGTGCAGCTACAAGCACCCAATCTCTGGAACCAATGTCATCGTGGACAGGCTCGCAAGCAATGCAGCCGTATTCCGTATACAGGACTTGTTCAATCTATTCGTGCAGTATTAGTCTCGGATGTGATAGGGTCTATTTCAGACCCAATGTCTCCCCTCAGCCCAGCCAGTGCCTTATGCATTCGGGCGAAGGTTGTGTCACTAGAGCCATGGTGTTGACGCCAGCAGCACCCTAGCTCCAGCATTACCCATCGAGGACACACTGAAATCTCCTATGCATAGTTCCCCACATTTCAGCTTATGTTTTCGATCCTTGATCAGTTTCAAAGAACCATGTCTGGTAGGAGCCCTAGGACCAGCCCGGCCCAGTGCCAAATACCGGAAATATTTTATCTTGATCTCATCAATGTGATATAGTGTCAAAAGGAACTTCTCGGGTTATGCCTGGCTCATATCAACTCACCAGGGTATTGCGTTAGTGAGTATTCAAATTCTCATTTGTCAAAACTTGCAGAGTGCCGTGAGATGCAACATACGTCTGATACTATGATTCGACATCGTGTTTGTTGATGATAAGCACTGCTCCCACGGAAAATTCGACTGCTATTCACGACTTAGAAGCTGCGAAATACCGGCATGTTCGGTGAATCTCAAAGTCTTCAGGTCGAAGCCTGGCAAACTTCAAGGATCGATGCACTAGATTAAAAGGATATCGGTCGATTCTAAGTCGGTGAAGAAATATAGAAAAGGAGAAAGAGAGATGTAGGGAAAAAGTAAAACCCGGGAGGGAACGCAGGAAAGGGGGAAGATTAAGTTATAGCAGGACATCCTATTTCCGCCCTACGGCACTGGGAGAGTCAGTAAAAATTGGAAAACTATTTCTGCCAATCCCATACAAATCTCTACGGAGACAAGAGTTATGTTTCCCGATTCCTAGCAAACCCCCCGGGTAGATAACGAAGGGGGAGTAAGCAATCGCTTACCTTAATTCCCGGATATGCTGCGATGGCAGCGCTTTCCCATCACTTAAGTTAGATGATGCACGTATGTCCCGCTCCCACAAACACATTCGATGTCAACCTATCATATCCCATTAATTCCCACTTCTCCCCACTTCCGCACTGTTTAGATCGACCCCCAAAATCTCAATGTTTGATCAATAGTGTCTCACCTCACGCAAATATTTCACATGGCTTAAGCTAGCATAGTGAGTTTGCAGAAACAGAGGCATAAGTTACTACCAAACAATGTGATTTCTTGCTGCCCGATGGGGTGGCCAAATGGGTGCCATCACATGACGTAGGAAGTCTCGAGGAAAGTGTGGATTGAGTGCCCGAGTCCGACAAGGTGGACGAGCGGAAGATTTGCGGAAAACGAACACCATACCGGCACGTTATGGAAGTCGGTGGGCGTGAAAAATTCATCACGATGTGTCACTCACATGCTCGGTACTAGTAGTGTTCCTTGCCGTTCCCAAATTAGTGTCAGGTCCAAGTCAGGTACGCGAAATTCGGGCTGGTGCGTTAACAGAAAAAAAATCTCCTCCTGGTACCACAGCGCTGGTAATGGGGTGGAACAGAAGCTGGTTCGCAAACACCCAAAATCATCGAAATAATTTGATCCATATATTATTGCTAGCACTAATCCGGGGGTTCTCGGCTCCTTTATGTATATTGGTGCTACTGGCTCTGATCCAAGTGGGATTTTGAAGACCGAGCTGAGAAACAAACCAACAAACACCAGTTTCGCACTTTTTGCTATTAGAGGACTTAGAGCCGGGGGTCTGGGGCACTGGGCATTCTCTTCGCTATCGTTTGCTTGTTACTTTTGTCCGTAACAAGCATTCTCTTTAATCAGTCCCTTGGGACCAAGAACTGTGAGGGTTGGGGAGGATGAAATAAAGATTGCTAGACCCAACTTATGGTTGAGGCGTCGCAACCAAATCCCTGGTTTTGTTGGTCCGAAGGTCCTCTCCTGCGGGTAATTCATCATTCATCCCCGCAAATACCAATCGTTCCGATAGAAGCCCAGACCGTGCTTCCACTCGAATATCAGCCTACAAATCTCCAAGAGCAAATCACCTGACAGCTCCTGCGTTACCAGCAGCGGATCGACCTACCACACCTCATCTCCGGTATCAAAGGACAACAAAAAGGAAACCTGTTGGCACTTGAGGCAATAAAGGTACTGGCGGGTGAACTCCCAATCGAAATACGATGAGTTGGCTGAGACTTATTCCAATCAAGGAAGCTTACTTGTATACAACATGGAGCCGGGCGCCCCCGGTCACCATGAGGATGCGCTTGCTCCTTGAGTACCGATATGCGAAAAATGTTTTTTTGCCAATCATAAGTTTACCAAAGAAATAATTTGATTGGCACACCGAGCCAAGACGCCAGAATGTGAGAACTTTTTTTTTGATGGAGTGGGGCGTCTAGGATGTTATATTTTTTCTGCTTTTTCTCTTCCAAGATCGAGAACTGATATAACCATAGGAAATCTACACAGCTTTTTTTTCTTTCCTTCCTCTCTTTCTCTTTCTCAATGGATACAAAAAGTAAAGTGCAGAGAGAGAGGAAAAAAAAGCTAGAGAGAAAAGAATACTACACTTGGCTTCTGTGATCTTGTGCAACGATAGATCGCCTGTTGCCGCATCCCGCAATGCATCATGCGGGGGTAGTGATCGCTCCAACAGATTCCGTTCCACAAAAAAAAATCTTCTGCATCATAGACTCAACCAAAAAAAAATACCCTCGAGGAAGCACAAGAGAGGTGTGGGTGGCCCGGGTGATAGGCTCAGCACTGATCCGGAAGCCAATCAATCATACAGCACCGTACAAATTCTTGAAATCCGCTATCTCCGCCAACCCTACAGCCTCCGAATTCAGAGACAAAAGCTCTTGGGAAGGACTCGCGCTCCCCAATGCGGTATAGAATTACCCCACTGGATGCGGTGGATCCCATTAACTGGTATCCGTAATTCTCTTAACCTGTCAAACTTGACCTATCGTGGGCTCACTAGCCGAGTTCCGCTAATATTCTAATAGTGGATTTCAAGAGCTTTTACAAGTACGAGTACATTACACGACAATCTGTATCCTATGTTCATATTTTCGAGAACATGGTCATGGCTGGGCTCTCAAGTAACAATGGATTGGTAAAACGCTCAGCTCCTATCATTCTAGTGAGTGATACCCTATGACTCCGGGATCGTCTCATACACTCCCTAGTTCATGGGCCTTTTTTCAGACCTGCTGTTGTGCGGTGCAATCTGTGAGGAAGGCATTCTCTTTCAATTAGGATGTGTGGAAAAAATTGTTTGCTGTGCACCACGGCTCTCTGCGCAGAAAAGGGCAAGGCCTTTCGATCCTTCTCCTGAAACTAAGCACTCCTGTGGTTAGGTTAGTGCTCAGTAGCTTGACACCCAATTATCTATTGGCTTCCCACTGGATGAGTATCGTTTTGGTTTACTGAGCGAGGTCTTACCTCCTCACCACCACACTGCACCGAAGCCATTCCTTGAACCATCTCAGCTCTCTTCAACCTGAACCAAGGCCACCAATGCTTGTTGCTAAGCGCTTACGGTGGTAGAGGCTGAAACTTGCAGTTGAAGACGTCTATTAATAGATGTATTTATAAATACCTATCGCACCGCCCGCTGCTTATGGAACGATAGACCTTGTTTTTTCGGCCCGACCCACTTGATCCACATTGTTTAATTCACCTAGGGCTACCCCGAGCTCACTTATATTTTTCAGAAGGAAACCTATAGCCCATGACAGGAATATCAGATGAAGATGTTGAGAAGATACTCGCAGAACATTCGGAACAGCCACGAGATGTCGACGAAGCCATGGGAATTGGCAAAAGAGCCGGGGATGAGATAAAGGTAAAAGAGACAAAACTCCAGTGAGAAAAGGGGGAGAAGAGAGAGAGAACTGGATGGGAAACTTTCTCATCGAAATGTCACCTATAGATGGCTAACTAATCCCCTGACGAGGCGATCGAACACAGGCAGAAGCGAGGAATCTCTACGAAAAATATAATTTGGGCGGACAAGATCGCACATACAGTCGGATCCCAGACGAAATCAAGCGACCTGCAGAAGACGAGCTCTACGCATGGATGTCAACGAGGTATCCACAGTTTGCCTCCCAAAAGTATGCGAGCTGGAGAATGGCGCGAGCCTGGAAATCATTAGCACGAAGAAAAAGTCGGAGAACAAGAGGTGTGTTTTTTTTCATGTATCGACCTATTTCCTATCCTTACTAAAACGTAGCTCTCGTAGGACTAAATAACGGCAATCCACCACCCGAAGAAGGAGGGGAATCATCGGCGGCAGATAGCAAAGGTGATATCTCCTAGCTAAGAATGCTCACCACTGTTGTCACTAAATTTGTTCATAGTCCCTAGTACTCCCGAAACACCGCAAGAAGCGCCAGCGAGACCTAAAGGTGTGTTTCCGCCCAGCGGAAACCCTTCCACTCTGCAAAAGCTAATGAAGTATAGGACCTTTCAGACCATGGGAGTAACAATGACGTGGGAGTAATCGCAAATGGGAGGACGTGTTTAGGGAATAGAGAAGGAGTTTTTAGAGGGGGGAGGGCTACCCAGGGCGGGGGTTGTATTTTTTATTTTTTTTCTAACAAGAATTTATACCTTTCATCCATAGCAGGCTCTGCCGCAGGTTCGGGTTTCATTCCGGGTTGTGTTCTAGCGATCTGCAAAGCAGAGCGACGCGGAAACACTACCACCTGGTGGGTTTACTACGCGTTATGCCGCAACGCGCCTTCAACAATGGATACGTGCGGCGCATGGGGTCACGATATCGAGTGATAAAACGTGATCCCCTTCGTGGTTCCAGCTTAGTTTCTTTATCGTAGGGGATTTGCGAGGAGAAACTGGTGGGGGTGGGGCTGCAGGTGGATGCCTCAACAGTTCCTTGACACAATCCAAATCGTAATTTGAGCCCCCCGTAGTACCTCACTTGCGCCGGGTAATCAAATTACTGCAGCGCCCCTCCAAGAAAGGGGGATTGGCGGTTAGTGTCGCTCTAATTCAAGCGAGCCACATTCCGCCATAGCAGTTGGTAGCGTTTGTATGGCATCTTGTGACAAAACCAACCCATGACGCCTGAGCTGAGAACATGTCTCTCACTCAGTGCTTTACAGTACTGAGTACAACTATCCCTGCCTTGTAGGAAACATCCTCCCGGGCACTTGTCCCTTATTGCTTCATTATCGTTCCGGGTTTCCACGGTGGTGCTCTATAGGCGGATACTTGAATTTACTTGTGGTTCCAAATCAAAAACCAACTCCAACCCCAGCGATGATAAGTCTCGCTAGCATATAACAGATCGCTAGGGTTTGCAGTTAACCAACCCCCTCCCATTTGGGCAGTCCTCGACTCCGACATCCCCTTACGGTAACACTACTAACATTGAGAAATCATGACGGTTCCAGGCCCTCGGTGCACCAGTGCAATACCCCTACCTCACCAACTCTCCTCCTCCTGACTCACTACCACACAGCATCAACCTTCATTTCTAAAAAACCTCAAAGCCCTGATTGGATCTCTCCCGCTCGTGATAACAGAATTCTTGCACCTCATTCCCGCTTACTTGCTTGGCTGACTGACACGTTTATCGTCGGAGGGACTGATATATGTGGGAGTGGTGGGGAAAGGGAAAGAGTGGAAAAACCTTTGCGCCGCATGTCACGCCTCGCGCGGACAAGCGGCCGGATGCGGAATCGATGAGATGGGCACCTGCGGGTGTGCGGAATGGAGTGTGCTTTGTACCGTGTCGGTTCTCTTGGGACGAGTGATTGGACGTTGAATTAGGCTTTCGGACCAATTTATAGAAAGGTGGAAATGGAAGGATATATTCAAGGTGATACTATGCTCTAAAGTGCCTAGAAAATAGGCAGTATAAATTTTCTAATTTATATCAATGTACCCATCAGCATACTGGTATTGCTCTGAACTTCTTGGTATGGGCCTGAAGGAAGGAAGGTAGTCTACTCGAGTACTCTACCCCTCGGGAATTTGTGGTAACTAATCGCCCGGAGCCCTCCACACACATGAGGGATGCACTCTACTCGGGTACAGTGATCATCATTCCTCAATTGCCAATTCACCATTATCCTTAGAATACAAAATACAGCCCTTTATGTCTCCGCCCTGCTTACCCTGGCCCCAGACCCACAGGTAAGTGATCATCCCGAAGACTCAGTCCCAATCTATAATCCAAAACCTAACCCACGGCACAACGACATCCCGACATCATCAACTACAAAGTGACGTCGGTCTTCCGCTGTTCTTTTTTTTAATTTTTTTATCAATCAATTCTTCATCAGGTAGCTTTGAATTTTGCTACCGCAGCGACCCTTTTTCGTCTCAATTTTGAGGGAAGTTACCGTGCCATATTAACCCGTGTGTCACCCACCGACTGCCTCCATAGTATGGCGACAATATTGCGAAGAGATATTCTTGTTCGGGGGGTGAGTCGACGGGTAGCAATTGGCGGAGGGAGCATAATCCAGCGAAGAACCTTTTCGCTGCAAGAGTTAGACGAGAAGAAAGGGAGTATGCTAGTCCCTGAGCCAACCATCATACAAATACAATCTAATTGGGACAGGGTATCATGGCTGACAGTTTATAGGCCGTGAGCGCGTTGTAATACTTGGCTCTGGATGGGGTGGCTTTGGGCTTGCCCGGCAACTCGACCTGAAGCACTACCAACCCCTCATCATCACCCCAAGAACATACTTCGTCTTCACTCCGTTGCTCGCTTCTACCACGGTCGGAACGCTGGAATTCCGGCAGGCGATGGAACATTCGCGTTCCCGCCCTGGCACCGAAGTTATTCGTGCTTGGGCAGAGCAGATTGATTTTTCGGAGAAGACGATTATAGTCGAAGGTGCTGTGCAGAGCAAGGATAAGGTGGGGAGTATCATCGGTGATGGAAAGAAGTTTGAGGTGAGATGGGATAAGGTTGTTGTTGCCGTGGGAGCTTTCAGTCAGACTTTCGGGGTCGAAGGGGTTAAGGACCATGCGTTTTTCCTGAAAGATGTGGCAGATGCTCGGGCTATTCGGAGGAGGATACTGGAATGTGAGCACTTGCAAATCACCCGTGGAGTGGCTTCGGGGGGATTGCTTACTAAAACTACTCGATAGGTTTCGAAGAAGCAGCTTTACCAACCGCAAGCGAGGCACGAAAGAAACAACTTCTACATTTCGCTGTTGTCGGGGGCGGACGTGAGTTCATCCTGTGCCTATCAATTACGAGATTCGCTAAACGGAATATAGCTACTGGAATTGAATTCTCCGCTGAATTACACGATCTCTTATCAGACGATCTCGCAAAGTTATATCCATCACTCGCGAAGTACCACCGCATCACAGTATATGATGTAGCTCCAAGAATCCTTTCCATGTTCGACACCTCCCTAGCCAAATACGCGGAAAAGGTATTCTCGCGACAGAATATCTCAATAAAGACAAGCCACCACGTGCACAAGGTAACTTCCGAAGCAGTCCACACACAAGAAGACGGCGAAGTTCCGGTTGGTTGTGTTGTCTGGAGCACAGGCCTGGCGCCCAACCCGTTCCTCACAAAAGCGCTAAAGGGCAAACTCTATCTGGATGAGCGAAGCTCCAAAATCGTCGTGGACGATCACCTAAGGGCTTGGTCTATGGGCGAAAAAAGTAGCGCTTCCTGCCCATTGGACGACGTATTTGCAATAGGAGACTGCGCCATCATTGGCGGTCAGGAACTACCCGCTACGGCACAGGTAGCGAATCAACAAGCGATCTGGCTCGGGAAGACCCTGAACAAGGCTGCGGTTCGCAAGGCTGCACAAGGGAAACCCGGACCTGTTAAGTTACAAGGTGAAAAAAAGTTTAGATTCAGAAGTCTTGGA
>Ga0307507_10003804_pt1 | contig 28219 bp, 11 predicted proteins | sample 7_EM_MG_FD_207223 | JGI IMG/M metagenome (GOLD analysis project Ga0307507, IMG submission 207223) | Populus trichocarpa ectomycorrhiza microbial communities from riparian zone in the Pacific Northwest, United States - 7_EM | ecosystem: Host-associated > Plants > Roots > Unclassified | place...
CGCCTCCTCCCTATATACCTCTTAAACTATAGAGACGCGTTCTTAAAAGCAGCCTTGGATATACTGCCCCCCTACTAAACCTATAATTATAAGATTTAACTAGAGGCCGATAACTCTTTAGGCTATAGCCCCCTTTACTAACAAACTATAGAGGAACTAAAAGCAACTAAGTAGTACTTAATTAATAACCTCTATAAGGGGTTTATTAAGCTAAGTTAGGCCCCTTTTACTTCCCTTATTCTATTTATAAAGAAATCTAATAAAGGCCTTTATTTCTGCATTAACTATTAAAAACTAAACACTATTACTTAGAAAGATTGCTACCCTCTCCCCCTAATTAATAAGACCCTTATACGCCTAAGCCAAGCTAAAATCTTTACTAAGCTTAATATCCGCTAAGCTTTTTACCAAATTAGGATAGACCCTGCATTAAAAGATTTAATAACATTCCATACCTATTATAGGTCTTATAAATATAAAGTCCTTTTTTTTAGACTAACGAATGGGCCAGCCACTTATTAATGGTATATAAATAATTTTTTTTAATTACCTTAACGAATTCTATACGGTATACCTAGACAATATTCTTATATACTTAAATAACGAACTTAAGCACTAATTTTATATTAAGAAGGTCCTAGAAAGACTGCAAAATGCAGACCTATAAGTTAATATTAAAAAATACGAATTTAGAGTAAAACGTACAAAGTACCTTAGGTTTATTATTAGTATAGAAGGGATTAAAGTTAACCTAGAGAAGGTTAAAGCAATCCATAACTAGAAACCCCCTTACACTATAAAGGGGATCTAGTCCTTTCTTAGCTTTTATAATTTCTACTATTAGTTTATCCGTGACTACAGAGTTATAGCCAAGCCTCTTATACAACTGACTAAGAACAACATGTCTTTTATCTTTAACAATAACTATATAAAAGCCTTTAAGGAGTTAAAGGACCGGCTTATCTCCTCCCTAATCCTTTATTACTACGACCCAGACTTTAAATTAATACTGGAAACGGACGCCTCTAATAGGGTAGTAGCGGGAGTTCTCTTATAGCTACACCTAGACAGCAAATGGTACCCTATTACATTCTTCTTAAAAACAATAGCCCTAGCTAAGTGTAACTACGAGATACACGATAAGGAAATATTAGCTATTATATAATTATTATCCCAGTGGCGCGCAGAGCTTAGAAGCTTAGACTTTTAGATTAAGGTCTATACCAATTATAAAGCCCTTAAGTATTTTATAATAATAAAATAACTTACTAATTAACAGGCCTAGTAGGCCAAAATACTCTTCTAATTCTTCTTTACGATTATATACCGCCCTAGTAGGCAAAATACTAAAGCTAACGCCCTAACCTAGAGAGAACAGGATATGGGGCTATAAGATAAGCTAAAAGCCCAGCACTAAACACGCACCCTCCTTTGTACCAAACAGCTTAACCCGCGTATCCTTAAGGAACTGAGCTCCAAACAGAATAAGGTAGCACCTATAGAAGAAAAGGCCCTAGATAAACTAATAGGACTAATTAATCGCATCCTAACCACAAACCGCATAGCTAAATCTCTAAAAGCCTTCCGCAATTAAGCTACGGGAGGTAACCCTAATTTAGAAATAGAAGACGGACTACTCCTATACTAAGAACGGCTTATAGTTCCAGATATTAACAACCTATAAACAAAGCTAATCTACAAAGCCCACTATTAAGTCTCTATAGCGCACCCTAGTAGAAACAAGACCCACCAACTACTATTACCTTATTACTATTAGTGAGGACTTCTGTCCGATATAAAACGATTTATTAGAAATTATTATACTTATAAACGCGTGAATACCCCTAGAGACCAAGCTCTTAGATAGCTGCAACCACTGCTAGTCCCCAAACGCCCTTAGCAACATATTACAATAGACTTTAAATTATTCCTAAAGAACAAACACGGCTACAACATAGCCTTTATAGTAGTTAACCAACTAAGTAAGTAAGCCATTTCCCTCCCTTGCTTTAAGACTACAATCGCAAAGAACATAGCCCGTATATATATTAACAATATCTACCAGATCTATAGCGCTCCTAAGTTAATTATCTCTAACCATAGACCCCAGTTTATATTAGACTTCTAGGACGAATTCTGCCGCATCCTTAGAATCTAGATTAAGCTTTCTACTACATTCCACCCTTAAACCGACAGCCAAACCGAGATTATAAACTAGTACCTCGACCAGCAACTCCGCCCCTTTATTAGCTACTACTAGGATAACTAGTTAGAACTACTACCTATAATAAACTACACATAACTTACGCTCTCTTATAATAGTATAGAAATGTTACCATTTAAGCTACTCTACAGATATAAACCATAAATATCCTTTAATTGGAATAAACCTACAGGGCCCATAACAGCCCGCGAACGCCTTAGTCATAAAAAGGCCTAGGCATTTACTAAAAGAATACACAGAGCCTAGGAGACCGCCTAAGCAATTATAAAAAGAGTATAAGAAAAGAAAGAGTCTAACATAAATCAATATTATTGTGAGGTAGACTTCCACGTAGGAGATAAGGTATGGGTGTTAACAAAGAACTAGAAGACCTAGAGGCCGAGCCGCAAGCTAGACCACCAAATAGCTGGCCCCTATAAGATCCCTAAGAAGGTAGGGCACTCTTTTAAGGTTAAGCTACTAAAGTTAATAAAGATCCACCCTATCTTCTCCCCAGACCAACTACAGAAGGCCGCGGACAACCTATTGCCTAGATTAGTGATCTATTTAGATTGGATCCTTTTTGGCGTGGATGGTTAGAGCCGACCTACATTAGCTGTAGATCTACTGATTTTATTAGTGGCGCGGAGTGGATCTTAAGGCTTTAGAGCTCCAAGAGCGCCAGTAGTATATCCAATTAGAAGAAGGGGGCTGCAGAGTAGGGCTTAAAAAGGCACCAAAGCGTGGTATTAAGCCAATCAGTAGAGCCACAAAATAAATTAATTTTCTAAAATATAAGCATCCTCCATACAATCTAGGAAGCCTGCTTATTTTACTTCCCTCCCTATTTTCCTTCCTATATTCTTAATTATTTGGTAGTTCAATTTTGCCTCTCTTAATTACAATGGAGCAATTCTTTCCTATACACGCAGCTGCGCCCACTGACGACGTTATCCTTATACCAAAATCAATTAATCTAGGAGCTAACGAGTCTCAAGAATTTAATGAGTTTCGGCTGTACGGAAGGCAGTATATATGGTGTATATCGCTTGTAAAGAAGCTAAAGAATACTAAGCAGCGAACATCACTAATCTAGCAGTAGGGCGAGGATATCTTCTTAAGAGACTTAGATGGAAAGACAACGTACTTCTACTGCTAGCTTTATAAGAAGCAGAAGCGACACTAAGAGCTTATAGTGGTGTTAAAGGGGAGGTATACGGCTTTAGATTACCTTACAAAGGACCATAATATGCATAGAACTACTGGCAAGCTTTAACAGAGGCGTCCTACCAATTTAAATCAGCCAACGATTAAGGAGTACCCTCTATAGTAGTCTCTTAAGATGCATCGCAATTTTAAAGACCTCAAACGGCTCTTAATTTAATGGATTGTGTATTGCCATATTACCTTCTTTTAATTTAAAAATAAGTATTTCTAACAGCTCCTCTTCTTCTTATACCCAGGCCTTAAAAAGCTCCTTTTAAAGGCTACAAATACAATTTAAGGATGGGTTATTGCAGCCTTAAAGTAATAGAAGGAGGAAGTAAAGAAGGACCTAAAGGAAGCTTAAAGCGCAATATTAATATCCTTTAACCTTTGGACGTTGCCAAATGCGTATACAGTCCTTAGGGTAATTGCCTATTATATTAATAAGAGAGGAAGGCATTACCAAGTTATTTTAGGCTTGTAAGAAGTTATCAGTAAATATAGTGGAGAGAACCAAGCTAGCGTACTTATTACTCTCTTTAAGAAGTACAAGATTAGTAGTAATATAGGATATTTTATAGCTAACAATACAGAGTCAAACAATACTTGTATTAATGCAGTTCTTTAAGCTCTCTATCCAAATATATTAGCAAGGCAGCGAAAGGCACGACAACTACGTTACTTTAGCTATATTACTAACCTCTGCGCCTAAGCCTTTATTATAGGGAAGGACTCTAAGAAGATTTATAAGTAGCTCTTTACTACGTATTGTAATATAGATATGGCAGCTATTAAGAAGCTCTAGCGCAAACGCGGAGCAGTTAGATTGCTTTATAATATCATCCATTTTATTCGCCTAATACCCTAGCGTGGTAGCTTCTTTGCAAGGATTTAAATAGGAGGTTTATTGGCTGAGTTTAATAGCCTAGAAGTAAGTAATAAAATCTTATATAGGCATTTAGTGTTAAGATTTAAGCTTAGATTTCCCTCTAACGTTATAAACAAGGGTTTTAATTGGCTTGGTTATAGATTTTTTATACGCCAATAGGGAAATGCGCAGAGAGTCTCTACGGTTGTAATATTTAACTTACCTTTAGAATTAATACTGACGCTAATTAGCTTATCTAGAATAATTAAACGCGTTAGAATTCCCTTTTTATAGCTATTAGTCGCTTTTTAAATTGTAAGCAACGCGTTAAACAATTTTATAACACTTATATACCCTCCTCTAGCTCGAAGCCTCTCTTAAAGGATAATATCCTTCAAGCCTACTACTGGAAGGAGCTTAAATATCTACACAATTACTTAAAGACCTTCTATAAGGCTACCATTATAGTAAAAGGGAATGCAACGAGTCTTACAGACCATTTTTAAATACTTAATTAGCTCCTAAATAAGCTTAATACTACAAAGCAAAAGTTCTTAAAGATTGCAGCTAAGAAGTAGAAGTACCGGCAGAGCCGCTAAAAAGCCTAAAGCTATAGATATCTTGCAGGCCGTGCGGAAGCTGCTTAGGTAAAGTGCGAGAAGTATTACAAGAAGGCTAATAATACTGCAGCGTACTACGCAACAATTATATTAAATCCAACTCTTAAGATAAGGTGGTTTGAATAGCAATAGGAGGGCTCAGCTAAGAAGCAGCGGTAGATCCTTATAGTTAAGGCTCTTATTAAGGAGCTCTGGCTTAAATACAAAGGTAGATCTTCAGCCTTAAATTTGCCTTCTATATACTCGCTACTAGAGCTACTAAAGCCAGGCAAGACATACTGTCGGTAACACCTAAGTGCACTTGATTGGCCTATTAACTGATGGATTTGTTCTTGTCTAATAGGTAGAGAAAGCAGAGGATCGTAAGGATCGCGGTGCCTAAGTAGGGGGCTGATGAGTCATCATAAGGATGACTAATCAGAGACACGAATGACCACATAACCTCTGTCCATATATTCCAACACATACACCTCTGCTTAAGCTCATAAACGCCTTAAAGTCTCTTACCAATCTTAAACAACTTAACCGCCCAAGAAGGATATCTTAAGAGCCTACCTTAAAACCAATTGCGAGCTAGTTAACAAGAGCGAATACTTTAACGTTATACAATACTGGATGGATCGCCTTAAAAGCCAACCAGATTTAGCTCGCTTTGCCCTTAATATTCTTACAGTACCTTCTATATTAGACAAATGCGAAAGGCTCTTTAGCAGCTGCAAGATTCTTCTTAAGGATCGTCGCTCTTAATTGCGGATGGATATAATTAAGGCAAATAAGTATCTTCGGCACTCGTACAGGCCTCCAAAAAAGGGTGTATTTAACAATTAAGAAGTTGGAGAGGTAGAAGGAGAGCCTATAGCTCCTATAATATCGCCTGCACAAGCCTCTGCAGCTCATAAAGCTGCAAAGGCTTTGCCTTAACCACCTACTACTTCTAAGGATACCTGGGGCTCTAGCTTTAATAAGGAGTTTAATACAATTAAGGGCTTTAAGGTAGAGGCTAAGGAGGGGGCTACATCCAATGGTAAGATAGTGGTTATTAAGGACGATAATATTATAGAGGAAGGGGAGGAATCTAATAAGTCAATTTAACAATGTTTTTTGGTACGTTTAAAGGCCTCCTACCTCTTAAATACTACACTAAATTTGTGCCAAGACTTACTATAAATAGTATACAACTACACTGGAGCTCCGTGGCGCTCCTAGCTTCAAATCGAATATTTAGTGGATAGAGTAGATCTAGCTTCAAATCCGCTCCACTCCGATCCAAATAGACCACTGGCCTAGATAGTATAATAGCCCCCCACCGCCAATTTAGATTGTAGAGGACGAGGAATAGAAAGTCAAAGAGATCTTAGCAGTTAAGAAGGACCGTAGTACCTTAAAATACCGTGCGAGCTAGGTAGGTCATAATAAAGATCCAAAATAGTACCCCGTATCTAGTTTTAAGTACTCTCCCCATAAGCTACGAGATTTCCACCTAGCCTACCCAGACCTCCCTAGACCACCACGCAAACTAAACAGCTGGATTAAATGCTAGGAGGAAGGGTTAGATAACTATAATAATCTAAATAACAATAAGGAACTCAGACAAAGCCTAAGGGCAGGCTTTTTTAGAAGGGGGGGGTAATGTGACGGTGCTAGAGCGCGTTACCTACTACTTTCTGGGCATTCTGCCAAATTCTGCCAAATTCTGCCAACACTACTTATAGAGCCGACCAATCAGGATTTTCCATGCCCGGCATGGAAAATCGCTATTGGCTCGCTTACTACTAGCGCCTTGGCGACCCCTTTGTATCTTACCAGTCTCTAACAGACTTCTTCTTCTCCTTAGCTTAGTATTCTTGTATGGTAGCAATCTACAAGCTTCGGTTCAGAAGTATTTATACAAGCCCGTCACACCGTTTATAGAGCCGTTTGTAGAGCCGTTTGTAGAGCCGTTTGTAGAGCCGTTTGTAGAGCCGTTCGTAGAGCCGTTCGCAGAGCCGTTCGTAGAGCCGTTCATAGAGCCGTTCGTAAAGCTGTTTATAGAGCCGTTCGTAGAGACGATCGTACGGCGACTGATAGTATGGGTGTTCGTACGGCCAATTATAGAGCCTTCCTGCTGCTCGGATAGACGCCTATTAGGGGGACGATCGGGCTCTATTACGGATGCAATATATAGAGTAAGAGATAAGCTTTTAAATAGAGGTATTGGCGAGCTAAGCAGCGCTGTATTAGGGGGCGATATACGACGTTGAAGGCGATAGAACTGTTTTCTACTAGCGAGGCTGTATAGCCTTTACAAAAGGCGCCCATAATCTCTCAGACCCTCGGAGAGGAATTCACCTCGGCGCTCTGTAATTGGCTGCTAAAGCTAGCGCCAGCGCTAACGCCTGCGGCGTACATTAGGCTGCGGCGCCGGTCGCTAATTGGCTCAGGAGTTTGTAGGGTTACAAAGGTGCGGCGGTGCCAGCCGCTGATTGGCTCAGGATTTTGCAGGAGGTAAGGTGGATTTTCTCTCCAAGGGTCTGAGTCAACTGAGATAATGCACGCCTGTGCACGGATCCTACTTTATCACGTGCTCTGATTTTACATGGAGGCTTGGCTCAATATTCAATATTCAATAAAATGTCAATAGAAGTTAGCGGTTCAATATCAATATCAATACGGCCTCATATTGATATTGAATATGGATAAGAACACTGCATAGAATTAGCTGGACAGTTCCTGCTAGGGAGAAAAAGGGACCGAAGGATAATCCAAGTTATATGGCTGTTGATTCCCTTACGCTAGCTTTACTTTTGGATTCGTACTTCTGTCTGGTTGCAGTACAACCTTGAACCAGATCCGTCCCAATAGTTTTTGGTCAACGCGCTCCTGAAGCACGATCTCCGCATGATGTAACAACTCACTTATGGTCACGTCTCCTCATCTCTAGCAGCATACAGCTCATGAAAAGTTGGTGATTTTAGCAGGTAGCGTTCACTATCACATAACCATGCCCTTCAAGCTGGCCGTATCCCCTTCTTTGGTGGTAATTTCGAAATAGCTGTAGATGATTCTAGGATCGAATTGTCAGTAACTTTCGGGGTCTAGGAGTTCTTTAGGGTGATTCTAGAATTTTGAACGACTTACGTCACAGCCATTAGAATGCCCGTGCCACTTCCCAAAGCACCTAGTAGATCGCTGGTTACGGAAAGTGCCCCGATGCAAGCTCCACCAAACGCCGCCGCAGTAGGGATGACCCTTTTGAGCTCTTTATACATGCTCTCTTCACGGTGGCCCGCCATAACGAGACCTTGTTCTTTAAGCTGCTTCGCGACATCTCGAGGGGATGATCCAGACACCTCTATCCACGTCTTTGAGAACATAGCACAAGCAACAAGCATGAAGGTAAAGTAGGCAGCAGTGTGAAGAGGTTGAAGCAGAGCGTCACTGAAAGATAGTGGCGGTGACATGTAGTAGGCAATCCCGGAGGCAGCGTGTAGTTGGCCGGAACCTTCCGTAATTTCCCACACGCCGAGTAGGCGGACAAGGACGTTGTCGGAGAAGCGGGAGAACAGCGCTTGGGAAATCATGAAAATATTTGATGAGAGAGCGCTTTGGAGCATGATGGGCCTGAGAAGGATCAGCATATGCACATCAAGGTGATTTAGGAACATGCATTTTTTTAGAAAATCGCCGAAACTCACATATTGGATGTGTAAAACAGGCGGACCGGGTAAGAACCTCGCATGCCACGCTGACGGGATGACTTGACCGGGCTAATCATAATTAGTGCGTTTTATCAACAATATATGATGCACCTTACATTTCGACGCGGAATCCTTGAAGGTAGATGACGATAGCAAAGACCAGGACAGTGCTCATCAGCTGCATGATGTTTGGCAGGTTTTGTCGATAAAATGCTTCGCGGAGTGCGATTTGTTTGTTGGGCCAAGTCAAGAGGAGATGGACCAGCGCGACAATGGCTCCTTCGAACTCTGGAAAATGTTAGGGGACGGCAGGATAAGAGGAACGGGATAGCCTACCCGGCCCTCGTCCTGTGTTGATGGTGGTGGGACTGAAAGCTTTCCATACGATTGACTCGCAGATATTTGTGGCAACTACAAAAATGTCAGTGTCTTGCATCCCGAAAATAGAATAATTACGAAAGCTTACTGAATAAAGAAATACCACTACCAAGACCATAACCTTTTTGAAGCCTACAGATAGGAGATATATTAGAAATACTGCTTCTCCGAAAACAGTTCAAATACGGCTTACAATTCATCGAGTAAAATTACGATCAAACCCGCAATCATCAATTGGACGACGAGTAAAACACAGACACCCGCACCTAGTTCGGAAGGGGGTCCATATGTGCCTAGGGGAGCTGTTAATAAATGCGGAAGCAACAGAAGCAGATTCTTGCTACCTGTTATTACCATAACAGAAGCTTGGCCAAAGGATATAACTAAGCTGAGGAGCTAATAACATTGAGTAAGGTGCGACATGGATAGGAGATAAGCGCAAGTGGCAAACCTTTTGGGCAGTTTGATAAAGCTCACGATCCGTTTTCAGCTATCGCAGGTGTCAGAAATGCCATGTAAAGCTGAGGCCGCTCGTAGCCTACGTCCAAGTTGACGTCGATCGAGTGTGTACCGGCCAGGAGCTGGAGTGCATTAGTTCTGACTATCACCAAGCATGGCATTGAATGTTACCTGGAAAACCATGCCTGACGAAATAATGGGTGTAATGCCAAGCTCCATCAATGTCCCTCGGTTACTAGCCATCATCATTCTTCGAATATTATTAATTCGATGCCACGCCACTTAAGTCTAAGCAGGTGTGCTTGCCTTAGCCACATTACCGGATCCGATGAGTCTGGGTGAGCATGGTCAGTCTCCCAAATGCTTGTGTAGCACATCGCCTTCACTTGCCTGAGGACACAATGCCATAGAGGGGCATTTGGCTCATGACTAAGAAAATCAATAGTGTCAAAGCCGTCCACATCAACTTCTGATTGAATACAATCTTTGTTTCGGGAGCAGCGACCTGGTGGGGTGTCAATGCGTGGATATGGATGCGACTGGAGTTCGACAACCTCGGGGAGGAAAGGCGTGAAGGCTTGCAATGGTATTTAGTTCCCAGTCGCAATAGGGTTGGGTATGCGTGGATTGCACTCACGATTGACGATATCGAGAAATCGGACTAAAGATAGAAGAGGGCATCAGCATATAGTTTAATTGAGTTTCGGAGCAGCAAAGATATCAATAAAAACTTACAGCCGCTCATGATTGCGATGTTGTGCGAATTGAAAGATCCCTTAAAAAAGAATTCAGAAGGATTCTAGTAGTGAGAGTTAAAGCATGAAGGAGGAAGATTACAGGGAGTATCTTAAGTGCAGCAAAGAGCAATGGCAGTGGTGTGTAGAGTCAGCGGCTGCCTAGGTGGAGGGAGTTGTTGACACAATATGCAGACGATTCTGGGCACGACTCCTCTGTCCCTTGATATCTATCACTTCTCCCACAATTCTAGGGTCTGCCCGTATTCACGTGACTTTTGCGGAGGAATGATAATGCGGAGGCGCTCCAGACTCCGGGATTTCTTTTTGCCGAAGCGAGGGATTTCTTTATGCCGAGGATGCGGATTGCGATGGATTGCGTGCTCGACTATGCACCCAAAGTTTTCGAGGCCATTGCCTGCCGTCGCTGCCACCACCTGCAGAGCTAATATGGAGCCCCAAACTTTTGCCCATGAGGCCCAATGGCCGTCTTCGATTAAGAATCCACGTCTAGAACTTTGCGATTTTATCTATTATTACCGCTTTGTCCCCGACATCACCCTCTCATACCTTCAACCGTCAAATTATTCCCTCTTCCCTTCACATCACTCCTCCCTTCCTACGCCAAATAGTCTAGAGCGTTTGCCAGCTCTCATTACTACCGCTTCTGCGGACTGCCACCATCTGCGCATTCCCTAAATCGTTCTCGTTGCGCCTTCCATTCCTCCATTTTCCGCCATGCATCTGCAGCAATCCCAATCCGCAGGACCTGGCGTTACCGAGGATGCCGTGAAACCTCCCAAGCAGTTCGCGGAGCAGTCCTCGAGCTTGCCGTTCGGCCAGGAGCTCTCTCTGTCCTCAATTAGCGGGTCTACCTACTTGACTGCTCAGGCTCTTGTCCAACAAGTCGCCTATACGCTTTCCGACAGGATATTTACATATTCGTTGGAATCATTCGATCTGGATGTCGCTGTCAAGCTTTGGGCCTCAAGGGAAGAGAAGAATGCTTTTGGATATGGAACTGGTGTGTCATTTATGGAGACGCGAACTGGTGCAGGCTCAATTGCTCTTGGGTATATGTTTTCTAAGGACTTCGACCTCGCCAAACGCCACATTCCACAAGCTATTATTGCTTCTTCCTCCACGTTACACCATCTCCGCCCCGCTCTCGACCAACTGTCTTTGCTGTACTCGGTAGCTAACCCTCTCATCGCCCATATTGCTGCTGTGGACTATACCGCAACCTCTGCAACCGGTCTCGTCACGGATTACATATCGTCCTTGACTCTCGCAGACGACTTAGGATTGGGGCTTGTGTCGAGCGCCTCCGCATTTGAAGTGCAGCACATGTCCCTTTTTGCCACTCTGCTATCTAGCGTAGTTCCTACTATTCACACGTATGATGGCATCAGTGTCGGCAGAGAAACCACCAGAATCATAGATATTCTAGACCAAGCTGGGCTCTACAACAACTATCAGGCCATCTTGAAAGCTACTTCAGGCCCAGAGAAGAAGCACAGCGATAATGAAGGACGAGTAGCCCGCCTCCTAAACGCATTCAATGACGAATTGGGAACCGATTATGAACTCTTCGAGTACTATGGGCATCAGTCACCAGAATCCGTCTTAGTCGTGTTCGGCACGGTGGAGGCATCCTTGGCTGCACAAGTTGCGTCCGCTCTTGCCAAGGACGGCGATAAGCTTGGCGTGATCAACGTCCGTGTCTACCGACCGTTCGTGGAAGAGGCGTTCATTCAGGCACTACCGAAATCTACTCAAACGGTTGCAGTTCTGGGTCAAGTCAAGGGTGAAGCTGCCGTGTTTGATAATGCAGTCTATTCCCAATTATACTCAGATGTCTTGGCAGCTGTACAGTTCTCCCTGGAACACCCGTCCGCAGTCGTTACGGATATCAAATATTCTAGGGAACAGGTCTGGACGCCCAGCAACATCCTTGACGTATTCCAACAAGTGTACGGCGAAAATACGCAGTCGGAAGAAGTGCGATCGTACGTGGACATCCTGGACAGCTCTACTGTTCGGCAATACAGCTTCTGGAACGTCGATGAATCCCCGGCTGCCTATGCACCGATAGTGCTTGGCAAACTTTTGTCATTGGAATCGTCAAATAATGTGTTGCTCCGTTCTTGTCACGACAACTTGGTTCAAGGGGGTGTTGTCCGGACTAACATTCGGAGCTCCAGCTATACGATTGAGGCTTCATACTCTGTCGAGCAAGCCGATGTGACATTCATCGGAGAGGAGAAACTCCTCAAGGAATTCGACGTGCTAAATAGTGTCAAGGCCGACAGCTCCTTAATCGTTAAACTTCCTGGAGTCAAGGATGAGGACCTTGAGAACAGGCTCTCTCCAGCTCTGCGCAAAGCTATCTTCACGAAGGGAGTTGAGGTCTTCGTATTGGATCCCTCTCTCTCGGGGAAGGTTTCTGAAGATCCTAGCCTCGAGACTTACCTTACCCAATTAGCCTTCTTGAAGGTCGCTAGAGAGGATATTCTCTCGTCCGGTCTTGAAAAGCTTACTACAATCAATGGGAGCTCTGAAATGTTCAAGAACCTGGTTCTCGACCTTGAGACAGCTCTTCGTGAGGTAGAGGTACCAGAGTCATGGTCAACTACAGAACTGGAAATTGAGCATGTGTCGCTTTCGACCGACATCAATGTGAACAGCTTTTCCGCTTTTGATCGTACCGAGCCAGAACCACCAACTCTACTCAAGTCTTGGATTGTCGCAGCTAAAGGCCTTGCCTTCAAAGAAGCGTACGGAACGAAGACAGCCCTTCGACCAGATCTGGGTATTAAGACAACAGTCGCATATGTGAAAGAACATCGCCGACTTACCCCATTGACATACGATCGAAACATCTTCCATATCGAGTTTGACCTTACTGGCTCTAGTCTTACCTACGCCATCGGAGAAGCGCTAGGTATCCACGCAGAAAACGACAAGGTGGAAGTAGAAGAATTCATCAAGTGGTACAGACTGAACCCCGACGAAATCGTCGAAGTACCGTCTCGGGAGGACCCCAACATTCTCGAAAACCGCACCGTTTACCAGTCACTGATTCAGAACGTTGACATATTCGGTCGTCCCCTCAAGCGTTTCTACGAAGCACTCTCCGCCTTCGCAGATGACGAGAATGAGAAGAAAACCCTCCTTGCCCTCGCTGGGCCGGAAGGTGTAACGGAGTTCAAACGTCGTGCGGAAGTTGACACTATTACCTATGCCGACATTCTCCTCGAATTCCCTTCTGCTCATCCTTCATTCCACGACATCGTCCGCATCGTTAACCCCATGAAACGCCGCGAATACTCCATTGCCTCGTCCCAGCACGTAACGCCTAATTCGGTTGCCCTCCTCATCGTAGCAGTCAACTGGGTCGACCCTAAGGGCCGCGATCGCTTCGGTCAGGCTACCCGCTATCTCAACGGTCTCAAAGTTGGCACACCCGTCACCGTGTCAGTCAAGCCATCCGTCATGAAGCTGCCCACCAAGACCACCGCCCCAATTATCATGGCTGGTCTTGGCACTGGTCTCGCTCCCTTCCGAGCCTTCGTACAAGAGCGTGCATATCAGAAGCAGCAAGGCCACGAAATCGGCGAGGTGTTGCTGTACATGGGCTCGCGCCACCAGCGCGAAGAGTACCTTTACGGTGAGGAGTGGGAAGCGTACCAAGACGCCGGCATCATCACGCTGCTCGGACGTGCATTCAGCAGAGATCAGCCGCAGAAGATCTATATCCAGGATCGCATGCGCCAGACACTAGGTGATATCCGTAAAGCGTACCTGAGAGACGAAGGCAGCTTTTATCTCTGTGGTCCGACGTGGCCCGTGCCTGATGTTACTGAGGTGTTGCAGGAGGCCGTGGAGACGGAGCATGCTGTAAAGCATGGAAAGGGTGGCAAGAAGGTTGACTCGAGGAGAGAGATTGAGACGCTGAAAGAGGCGCAGAGGTATGTTTTGGAGGTTTATTAGAGGGAGCTATGTGCATGGGGTTTAGGGAGAAGGTGGGGTACGGTAGACAAATAGTATCCGGTGCGTGGAAGCGGCTTTGTTCAACGATATCCGTTTCTGTAAATCAGATGTAAAATGCTTTCATAAAAACACCTAATTCCAACAACTCACATCCAAATATATCTATTGAAGCGTTGATAGAAAACCACCCGAACCCTTACACTATTCAACCTCCTTCCCGCCCTTTTCAGGGCCCTAACCTTCTCAGTATCACTCATCTCAACCGTCGCCGGACTCGCAGCTTGCTGCCCCATCTGCGCACCCATAATGTTAAGGAAAACGTAGGTACCCTCTATAATAGTTATAATACCGCCAAAAAGCAGCCGGAACCCCTTCGCCCTAGCTTAGGCCAATTAGAAGATTAAATATAAGATATAACTCTAAGATCTTTCCCTAAGCTAAAAATGCTAAAAGGATATACTAATATATTTAATTAGGGACCTAACCGGAACCCTTCCAGAGAACTAGGGGTGTGAGCTTACACTTACACGTGTACATACATTCGTGCACATACATGGTGTACACGTGTATTCTAGAGGCTTACACCGTGTATTGCACGGGCTATATGCTTAGTAAACAGTGTAATAAAGAGGATAGCCCTTCTATAGTAAATTACTATAAGCAGAACATCTATTTGCAACGCCGTTTATCGAACTCTTTCTTTAAGCGGTATACTCGTCTCTATTATAAGCCTTGGCATAGTGTTTTCAATTAAATTGTTTACCAAATTGCAGGCTCTACAGCTAATCTATGCTAGAAGGAGGTTACTGCCCATAAACTCCGTGGGAAAACCTACCTAAAGGTCGTCTGTATTTACTGCCAGAAGACATAGCCCTTAAATAGTCGTTAGAAGGCCGTCGCCCACCTAAAAAAGTGCTAAGAACTAGATATATATAGATTTGGCAACGACGAGGACGACGACTAGGAGGGCGTTAAGGATTACGATATAATATATTATATAAGATTACACTTACACGGTGTATTACACTGTGTAATACACCGTGTATATGTGTAATATTCCGACTTATATGGTGTATTTATATCCTTACAGAGAACCTCTAGCCTATAATAAATATAATAGTAGTATATAGACAGCTTATAAGCTAACTAGGTCTACCCCTTTAGGTAACCTAACGTAATTACTAACTTAGGACTTAAGCCTTATAGTAAGACTTATGCTAGCTACTAGCACTAATACTACGCTAATAGTTAGAGTCTCTATAGGCCCAAGTTTAAGAAGTTAAAAGCCCCTAGCTAACTCTATCTAAGAGGGATATTAAAAGCTGCTATAAGGCTCTTAAAAGCTATATAAAAAGAAGCCACTAATAGATATATTAGAAACCTTTAAGGGTAAGTTTAGATCTAGTAGAGCTTAATCTAAGCTAAATAAAATCTTTTACAGCCTAGCTAAGACTAAAGGCTCCTTAGGGGTTACTTTATATTAGATAATTAGGTATATAAAGTAAATAACTTTATTAAGATACTAATAATACAAGATAATACTAAAGAATATACCTAATAGATTATTGACCCAAGGTACGAGTAGCCTATATATTTGGGCCCTAGAATTCAAACCCCCGCTAAACCAGCTTCTAATTAGGTAAAAAGCTAGCTTCTTATTAGTTAGAAAAAAAGTTACGCGTGGTAAGTTATGGCAAAATACACGCAATAAACATTAAAATATCCTAGTATTGCGCCTTCCTTTTTGTTAACACCTCTATTAATACCACTATATATATTATAAATATAGCAGATCCTACTGTAATTAAGTGCAGCAAATGCCATATCTATAAGCCCCGCCTTAACTTTATTGAAGACGGCCCTTTAAAGAAGATTTAAAAGCTATGCCAGTTATATTAGTTAAAGGCTCGTCTTCCCTATATATTACTTCTACTTCTGCTTACTTTTCTAGGCCTCTAAATATAGTTTAAATAAGCGGAGAGCTCTTATAGAGTTGGGTTCTACTACTAAGAATTGTCCTATAAGGCGCTAGTAAACTACTTTACCTAAAAATAATACTAATTTAGAAATAGAAGATAGACTGCTCTTATATAAGAACGGCTTATAGTTTTAAATATTAATAACCTATAAATAGAGCTAATCCGTGAAGCCTACTATTAAGTCTTTATAGCGCACCCTAGTTAAAACAAGACCTACTAACTACTAGCGCCCTATTTAGCGAGGACTCCTATCTAATATAGAACAATTTATTAGAAATTGTTATGCTTATAGACGTGTAGATACCCCTAGGGATTAAACTCTTAGATAGTTACAACTACTACCTATTCCTAAATGTCCTTAGTGTATATTATAATAGACTTTAAATTATTTCTAAAGGATAAATATGGCTATAATATAGCCTTTATAATAGTTAACCGACTAAGTAAGCAAGCTATTTCCCTGCCTTGCTTTAAGACTATAACTATAAGGATATAGCCTATATATACGTTGACAACATTTACCGGATCTATGGCACTACTAAGTTAATTGTCTCTAACTATAGACTCTAGTTTATATTAGACTTCTAGGATAAATTCTGCTGTATTCTTGGGATAAAGATTAAGCTCTTAATTATATTTTACCCTTAGACTAATGGCCAAACCAAGATTATAAACTAGTACCTTAACCAACAACTTCGCCCCTTTATTAACTACTACTAGAACAACTAGTTAAAACTACTACCTATAATAAACTACGCGTAGCTTACTCTCTCTTATAATAGTGTAGGAATATCGCTATTTAAGTTACTCTATAGATATAAGCCACGAATATCTTTTAATTAGGATAGACCTATAGGACCTATAACGACCCGCAAACGCCTTAGCTATAAAGAGGCCTAGATATTTACTAAAAGAATATATAGAGCCTAGGGGACCGCCTAGGCAATTACAAAAAGGGTATAAGAGAAGAAAGAGGCCGATGTAAATTAATACTGTTATAAGGTAGACCTCTAAGTAGGATATAAGGTATAGGTATTAATAAAGAACTAGAGGTCCTCGAAATCGGACTCTATACCTGTACGTGGTGAGGCCTACGAACCTGCTGGTCTTTGGACTCAGCAGAGCCAACGCAAAGACGTCACACAGCTGCGGGTAGGAGGTCGTGGTGGTGGTCGAAATGTTGTGGGGGGTAGTAAAAAGTTTTCACATGGGATGGTGAGATCTCGAAAACCACTACTAACGGTACCCCCTTTATAGTAGACAACTGCTACACTCCTATTCAACCCTGTGTAATCCTTGCAGATATAAGATGGAATCCAACGTCCCCTGACCCCCAATTGAAAGTATTAATGACCTCACATTAACAAACAAACGATTGCGAACGAACACGAACTAGCAAGTATACGGCCCCTCCTAACTCCTAGGGCGATCGCCCGCGGAGTATGCGGTCACTCGCCGTTAGCAAGTACTAAATACCTAGCAGCCTGGATTGCGACCTATGGTTTTTCTTATCTCCTTTTAACGGAGTGGTGACCCTTAGAAAGGGTGTTGGAATTACAAGGTTATAAGGTCACAGCAGAGGTGTCTTGAGGGTCTATTTGATGATAAAGATGACGCAGACGATGAATATTGATTGATTCGTGATGCAGTAGATGCGGTTGATGTCTATGTAGATTGCATGCAGACTTTGACCTCACAACGTGTCCAGAGCTTAGTTAGCATTCCTCACTTAATTCTAACACTCCCCCATGCTGGCGACGCTCTCCTCGTCTGTCCTAAATAGGCAATTATAAAGCTATTCCCAAATACCTTGCAAGTGCCATTTGGCCTACGTATAGAGGGAAAACCTATAGTAGGCGAAAAACCTCTGTAACTTGCTCTGTCTCCGTCCGTTACTATCTCCGTTAGTTACTGATTCCTAGCGTTGCACAGTGCTTTATAAATTAGTTAATTGGTAGCTATTTTATGAGCATATCTCCTAGCTAATCTTTGCCTAGTATATATACCACTTTAAGTTAACCTCGCTAAACTATGTTGTTTCGTACGAAGAGGTATCGAGTCTCGATATGCTTGGCTTTCTGGTGGTGTTTTGTGTCGTATAAAAGGTCAACCATACTCTTATTGTCGCAATAGAGCGTAGGGATAAAGGGGTCGTCGTTATTATCTCTCTCCCCTAGATCTCTTGTTAGCTTCTTAAGCTATACTGCTAACCTTGCTCCTTCTAATGCCGCCATAATCTCTGCTTCTATTAAGCTTAATACCATTGACTTCTGCCTTTAAGCCATCCAGATCACTGCTCCCCTATAGCGTATGACTGCTATGCCTTAGAATAATATCCGATCGTATTCTGTTCCCTACGTAGTATCAGTAAAGATATTGTAACCAGTAGGTAATGTAAGCTTGCATAGAGGAAGGTAGACTGCTTAACTTAAGTAGGTAATTCCTGCTTTAAGAGTGCCGTTTAGATATCGTAGTAGCTGCTTACTTAAGCGGTAATGCGATTCTCCTAGTGCTGCTATAAACCTAGCTAACTGACCGACAGCGTAGCTGGTATTAGGACGTGTGCAGTTTAAGAGGTAGATTATAGAGCTAATAATCTGCCGGTACACTGTTGTATTGTTATACTTAAGGAGGCTTTTAATATCGGGCTTTAGGACAGTACCTGCTGGTATTAGTAGCTTGGCCGGATTATAGTTGTCTATTTTTAGCCGTTTAAGTAGCTTCTTAGTGTATATTGTCTAATATAGCTTAAGGGTTCGGTTTGTACAATCTCGCTTAATTTGGAAGCCTATAAATACTTCTGCAGGACCTAGGTCTTTACATCTTTATTCTCTTAAGATTCTTGTCTTTGTAATATTAAGGTATCGGCGCTTTCCTGTGATTAGCATATTGTTAATAAATAGTAAGATATATACTTCATTTCCTATAAAGAGATTGGGGTTAGTATTAGCTGCTTTTAAACCTATGCTTTTAAAGAACTTCTTAACTATCTAAAACCATTCTCTTAGTGCCTGCTTTAGGCCGTAAAGTGACTTATTTAGCTTTAAGTAGACGTCTTTTACGCCCTTAAGCTTAGGTTTGAAGTCTCTTAATAGGTTAGGAATCTGCATATAAATCTATTCTTGCAACGGCGGGTTTAAGAATGCAGTTTTAATGTTGATATGGTCGAGCTTAAGGTCCTTAGCTGCCACCTTTGCCATTAGGAACCTGAAGGTGTCGTATTGTATAACAGACGTAAATGTCTTAAAATAATCGATGTTGGGGGTCTGCTTGTCTCCCTAAATGCACAGTCTTACCTTCTTATAAATTACTTCTCCCTTAGTATTGTACTTGTGCTTTAGAACTAGCTTGCTTAGGAGTAATAACCTTCCTTCTGGTACTCTCCCCCTTATAATGGTATAGGTGTACATCCTCTTAAGTGAGAGGAATTCTTTAAAGATAGCTTTTATCCAGCTAGGAGCGTCCTCCCTTAAGGCCTAATCTAACTTAATAGCGTTAAAAGGTGCTATAGGTGCTCCTATAGAGGTAGTGTTCTTAGCTTCTAGGTAAATAGCTTTTATAGCTATTACTAACTGAACTACTATATTGTTGAAAACCCTTATATTTGGTAACCTTCTAGACCTTGTTCTCTGCGCATAAGGAATGCGTATTAATGTGCTTTATATAGGCGTCCTACCCTTAGCATTACCTTAATTTAAGCGTCCCACTTAATCTTGACCTGGGCTTCCCACTTAATTAGAGTGGCCTACTTGGTCTTAACCTGGGCTTCCTACTTGTTTAAAGCGGCCCACTTAGTTACTATCTAGCCTACTTATAGTTCTCGCAACTAGAGTCTCTATTAGCGTGTTTAAGGTAGTAGGGGGAGGTGTAGGTTGGTTCGCGGCTTAGCTTATAGCGTGATTTAAGTGTTCTACTTAATCTTAACCTGGGCTTCCCACTTGATCTAAGCGGTCTACTTAGTTACTATGTCTTGTAGCTTGCACCTGAGGTGCTCTATAAGGGAACCTATACTTGTTTACTTTAGCATCTCCAAATAGCTTAATTGCTTGGGTATGCAGGTTTATTATCTTAAATTAACTACTCCCTTTTAACCCTATGAAAACGTAGTTAGGTTTTATTCTTAAATTATACTTCCTAGGGTGTTTCTTAAGCGTATTAATTGGATTGGCGTAACACCTAAAAACGACTAGATTCTTCAAGTTAGGAACTTATTAGGTGTATGCCTTGTAGGGTATAATAGCACTACTATGCTTGTCGTTAAATGGAAGTGCTAAGGTGGGTACTCAATTCTTGATCTAGACAGTATACTTAACTGCGTAGCACCAGAGTTTAACTGGTATATTTCCTTAAAATAGAAGTGACCTTGTCTTGTAGTTAACTGTGTAGATCGCGCGCTTAATTGCGCCATTATATAAGTGCTTATATGGCGGATAAGGTTTAAAGTTAATACCCTAGGGTATTAGTTCGTCTTAAAATCTATAGCCGAACTCCCTCTTTTTATTGTCTGCTTAAATCCATGCAGCTTTATTACTAGTGAACCTCTCTGCCCTTATGATGATCTCTTTGATATACAGCAGTACCTCTTTAGTTTAGAGGGTTTTAAGAGGAATAACCTAAGTGTAGTATATGGCGTTGTCTAGGGCTAGGAGGTAGTAGTTATAACCTCTAATTAATATACCGATTTGTCCCGTAGTATCTAGGTATAGCCCTTAACCAGGTATCTTCTCGCACTTAGTTGTCTTCTTGCTTAGTATTTCTTGCATCTTCCCAGCTAGATAAGCTTTGCATATACTTTTACCAACTGGTACTACTCTCTTCTTAAGCTTTATACCTAGTAAGGAGTGCTATAGCTTAAACAGGTTACTGTAATTCGTATATCTAGTTTGGCGGTGCTATAGCTCAGCATCTGTTTTACTGACGTTTGGTTATAAATTATATGCTTTTGCTGTTGTATTAAATACTTTCTAATGCTCTTATAGCACATAGAGGTTGTTTCTTATAGTGGCCTTGAACGTCGCACCTGATTTATGCTTGCCAGTAGCTTAATTGTCTGGGTTAAATGTAATTAAGTAGCCTTTCTGAGTGAGAGTTCTTACTGAGATTAGCTTAATTGACTTAAACGAAGGTATAAGCCAGATGTCTTTTAGCTTTAGGGTACCGATTTGAACTTAACTGTAGCCTATAGTAGGGACAACGGTCCTATTCGTAGTACGGACCTATTATGGCGTATTCTATCTCTTTAAGTATGTTAAGTCTGATTGGTTACTAGTAAAGTGCTTAATTGCTTTTAAGTTAAGAGCCTAAGCTAAAGACGTTGTTGTAAGTATAGCACGTTTAGGGTTAGGGTTAAAGTAGATTAAATTACTGTTAAATTCTTCCTTAGCTATTGCTATATTCCCTACTTCCTCTGCCTTAGGAGCACCTTGATCTATCTTCCTGGTATTATTGAATTGGAATTGCTTAAGTAGGGGATAGTCTTTCTAGTAGTGACCTTTTTAATAGTATACTCTGCACTTATCTCTTTCTGGTCATCTTGGCTCTTTGCTTACTTAAGATGATGAGCTATGGCGATGACGCGATAAGGAATAATCGAATCTACCAGTACGGCCTTTGCCCCTTGTTTGACCTTGACCTTGGTTTCCCCTTCTCCCCCTAGGTTTATCTTTCCTCTTGTGTACAAGTGCTGTATTTTATACTTGTATAGGGAGAGCAGTCTCTTGCTTCTGAAGAAGGGTAATGCAGCTCTTAAGGTCTTGTTTGTCTTATAGACACTAGGTCTTTGCATTCTACCACATAATATTGCTTGGGAGGGCCAAGAGAAGCTGCTTTTTAATATTGTTGTTGGTAAGTGCTTGAGGCGTTGAGGCTAGATTGATCTTGAATCGATTAAGTATTTAGAGGAACTTAACGATTTGCATCTTTGTAGGGTCGAATGTAGTGCTATAGAACTCTCTATGGAGTCTAGAGATGTAGACCTTGTTATTAACCTTATTAAACTTCTTTATTTCTTCCCATATTCCTTAAATATTGTACGCCTTTATTATTGCACGCATCTCTTCCTGACGGTCGTCTCCTATTAAATTATAGATGATCTTATTTGCTTCCCCTTGTCTTCTTCTTCCGTTAGCTGAATTGACTTAATTTAGGTTCTCTGCACTAGTGACAAAATCCCAGCCCTCTGATATAATTAGGGCTGCCTTATAGGTGTGCTCCTAGTCTGCAAAGTTGTCTCTATTGAAAATGACGATTTTACTAGCCTTGTGATTGTATGTAGGTGTTGTTAAGGTTGAGGTAGAGAAGGTCATTTTCGGGGTTGATTTTTAAGTTAGGAGAGGTGTTGCTACCTGGGCTCATAACCTGTTGGAATTATAAGGTTATAAGGTTATAGTAGAGGTGTCTTGAGGGTCTATTTAATGATAGAGATGACGCAGATGATGAATATTGATTGATTCGTGATGTAGTAGATACGGTTGATGTCTATATAGATTGCATGCAGACTTTGACCTCACAACATATCTAGAGCTTAGTCAGCATTCCTTGCTTAATTCTGACAAAGGGCCTAGCTGGGGCCTAGGTATAAAAGATACCCAACACATAATATATCCCGCTGTTAGTATTACGGTAATTAAAACGGATGAATCCCCCTTACGCCTTTAATGGCTCTAGGGAGGAAGGAGGCAAGGCGTATACGGCAATAGTTAACAAGAGATAGCACACAGGGGACGGTTAAGATATGGGAGAAAATAATAACAAGCGTAAGCACACGGCGATTGATTGGTAAGGCCTAGCTGGGACGTAGTAAACCCCAGCTTTGGATAAGCTAGAGAAGGAAGCAGTGGTTCCCAAGGAGTTCAAAACATCTAAGGAGGAGGACGTGCTGTAGGCCCGCAGGGCCGTAGCTACGTGCAAATATAGCAAATCGGGGTTTTTTATCCTACTGAGGCTGCTTATAGGGTTTTTCCTCCTCTAACTGCAGGGGTTTTCTTCCTGTAAATACACAAGTTTTCCCCCCTGTGACGGAGTAGTCTGCGTGGGCCAGTAGGATCCGTATTAGACGTTAATTAAAGAATTACTACTAATAAAGAACTAGAAGACCTGAAGGCCGAGCTATAAGTTAGAATACTAAATAGCTGACGCCTATAAGATCCTTAAAAAGGTAGGGTACTCTTTTAAGGTTTACCTACTAGAGTTAATAAAGATCTATCCTATTTTCTCTTTAGACTAACTATAGAAGGCTATAGAAAACCTATTACCTAGAGAGCATAACAACCCCCTACTGTTAATTTAAATTGCAGAGGACAAGGAATAGGAAGTTAAAGAGATCCTAGCAGTTAAGAAGGACTATAGTACCTTAAAATACCGTATAAACTAGGTAGGTTATAATAAAGATCTAAAATGGTACCCTGTATCTAATTTTAAGTACTCTCCCTATAAGTTATAAGATTTCCACCTAGCCTACCTAGACCTCTTTAGACTACTACGTAGACTAGATAGCTAGATTAAATGCTAGGAAGAAGGGTTAGATGGCTATAATAATTTAAATAATAATAAAGAACTTGGATAAAGTATAAAGGTAGGCTTTTTTAGGAGGAGGGGGTGATATAACGGTGCTGGAGCGCGTTACCTGCTACTTTGCCGTTTCTAGGGCAATTTGCCATTTTCTAGGCAATTTGCCAAATTCTGCTATATTTTGTAGACACTACTTATAGAGCTAACTAATTAAGATTTTCTATCCCCGAGATGGAAAATCGCTATTAGCTTGCTTACTACTAGCGCCTTGGCGACCCCTTTATATTTTATTAGTCTCTAACAGTCTTCTTCTTCTCCTTAGTTTAGTATTCTTATATAGTAGCAATCTACAAGCTTTGGTTTAGAGGCATTTATACAAGATCGTTACACTTAAGTTATATACTAAAAAGATATTATAAGTATAGCAAAAATTATAGAGCTTAAAAAGAGTATATAGTATAGGACTATAAAATAGAATTAGAACCAGAAACTAGTCTAAAGTTCTTTCTAATCTATAAGTCAACTAAAGAAGAGTTAAGAGCACTTAAGGAGCTTGTTTAGGAAAATCTATAAAAGGAATATATCTAATTATCATAGTTATTAATAGGATATTTAGTACTATTTGTACTAAAGAAAAATAGAAAACTTAGACTGTGTATTAACTATAGATTGTTATAGGACACCTCCATGACACCTTATACACGTCTACCTATTTCTACCAACGTAGCAAGAAGAGACTAACCGTAAGACGACTATCTAATAGCAATCTACTGGCAATCTACAGCAATCTAACGGCAATCTGCCGCATTCTGCCATATTCTGCTAAGTCCACTAAATCCTACTAAGTTCTGCCAGGACCGCTACTTAAATCCTATTCTGCTCTATATATATATTAACTAAGTAACCAAACTAATAATATATACCCTTTCTTCCCGTTTCTTACCTTCTCTCCTTATATAATATCTTAACTTTATTACGCAGTTTATATATATAGCTTAATAATATCTACTTCGCTATATATTATCACCACTTATACTCACTCTATAATACTATATTGCGTTAACCTTATATACTACCCTCTAAAATATAGAACGACCCTAAAGCCCCTACAATAGCCGCCGGTATTATATCTATACTCTAAAAATAATTAGTAGAGATATAGAAGTCCTTTATAGACGCCCTTACGCAGAACTAAGCTAGTTTAACTTAATAACAAGCTAAATAAGAAGTATAACATCTATAAATAATTAAGGACCTCTAAGAAGAAGTCTGTACCCTTAAAATGCCTATACTAGGGCTCTAAGACTAAACGCCTTCTTTAGAGATAAATACGCGGGATAAGAGTCCCAAATTTATAATAGTTATTTACCCTAAACCAACTACCGCTCTATAACAATCTAAATAACTACTAGACCCTCTAATATTTACTAGTAAATAATAAGAACTCTAATTATTTTCAAGCTAGCTTAAAAATAAGCTACCCGTGACGTTTTGGTTTTCGTAAACTCAACTAACACCACTTAGCTAGCTAGGTGGCCGACAGCACGGTGCACAGGTAGGCAAAGAACCTAGAAAATTTTAACTAGCAAATTGCTAACAAAACCAAAAACTATTTAAAAAAACTTAAAACTTTAACAATAAACTATAGACTATATAAATAGTATAATTAAACTTACTAGAACTCTTTATTATTACTATCTTTCTATACCTACCTACTTTTTAAAGCATAGCAATTTACTATATTCTTATAAAATCTAAAACTATATAAATCTTAATTATCTCTCTATTAAAAAATAATGATTTTATTCCTAAAGAGAGTTTAATATTTAAAAAGATAGCAGATATAAAGAGATAGGACTCTTTATTACTTCTACTAACTTAGATTATAATAATATATACTATATGATTTATTATCTTAGTTTTAAGGAAATTATTGTTTTGTTAGCAATCGCTAGTTAAAATCGGCTGGGTTCCTTGCCCGCCTATATACCATGCTATCGGCCACCTAGCTAGCTAGGTGGTGTTGGTTAAGTTTACGAAAACCAAAACGTTACGGGTAACTAGTAATACTAACCGCTATTTAACTAAAGCTAACTAACTCTGCTACGCCCTAAGTTAACTAGGAGGAGATATAGCTAACCTTATTAAACCCCTTTAACTAAACTTAGTATAAAGTCTAGTTATACTTCTTAAAGCTATATATAGTAACCTAAACCGCCAAGCTACTACTTAGAGGAAGATAAACTATATAACTTAAGGAATAAAAAGCTTCCTAGTATACTTCTTTAAATTTAACTATTATATAAAGGAAATAGGCTGGAATAACTCTACACTAGTTAATAGCCTTATTAAGTCCCTAAGCCCTAAACTAAAAACCTCCCTAATAGGTATAAACCTACTAGAAGCCCTTAACGCCTGCGTAAATGTTATTAATAAATGGTATAATAATATACTACGCCTAACACTAAAGTCTACTCCTTAATATAATATAATGGCTTTGTAAATGTCCACTAAGTTATTATTTTAGCTTAAGTACTTTAACGCTATGGACATTAATATAGGGACTCTAGGATATGCTTTACTAGGGTCCCCTAAATAAGAACAACGTATTAAGCTAGGCCTTTACTTTAAATGTAGAAGCAAGAATTATATCTTAAGATACTGCTCTATCCCTATACCCTAATACAACTTATAAACAGTTAATACTAATAACTATTCACCGCACTAATCCTCTAATTACTGTCCCTAATCTTTACCTAGTTCTAGCCTTATATTTAATAAGCACTACTTATAAGGATAAAGTTATAACTAATGTTTTAGAGGAACCCCTTCCTATTTATTACTAAAAGGCATATCCTAAAGTTAAGTTGCTCTTTAGGATAGCTATATTATAGGATCTTATTAAATATATTAGATATTACAAACCCTAACTTTTAGGATTATAGTATAACTATTAACTGCTATCTTTAGCAGAAAGGTTAATAGGCTAATACTTAAGTCCTAATTAATATAAGAGCTAGTGACATAGGATTTATTAATAAGATCTTTATATAAGACAATAAGTTTACCCTAATACCCCTTAACTAGCATATTAATATATTTAGATTTAATAGCAAACACACTATCTTAGGCTGTATTACTTATATAGTGGTCCTAAGACTCTAATAGCTAAACTATAAAGAATTAATTAAGCTCTTTATAACTACCCTAGGTCACCTAATAATTTTTAAATAACCCTAGATAAAGCTATATAAGGTAACTATTAATTAAAACAACCTTAAGCTTCTATTTACCGCCTCCCGTTATAAGCAGAAGTGCTTTATAACTTACTACTTAAGCCCTAAACTGAAATCTAAAAAATCCACTAAAATCCACCAGTCTAAAATTTCTACTAACGTCCACCCTGCACCTAAAAAGTCCACTAACATCTACTAAGAACCTAAAAATAATATATAACTATATAAACTAACTTTAACTACTATACTCCAAACTAAGTAGAAGCTTAAGCTTAATATATAAAAGTACCAGAAGAACTGGTATTCTACTATAAAAAGGATACTTAAAGAACCTAAACCTAAATCTAATACTAACTCTATATCTAATACTAAACCTAAAACCATATAAGCAACTAAGGACAATCTAAGCCCGCTTAATACCTTAGATATCTATATAATTGGAGCCACCCTATTAGCATAACTCGCTAAAAAAACCTAAATATACAGTCTTTACTGTTATAATGGCCGATATTAAAAAGGCCCTAGCACTAAAGAAGCACACTAACCCTGCCATAAAAGTACTAGTATGCCACTATAAGCACCTAAAGGTATTCTTATAAAAGGAAGCTGATAAGTTAGTAGAGTACCAATTATATAACTACGAGATTATACTTAAAGAAGGAAAACAGCTAGGATTTAGACCCCTATATAGAATGTCTTAAAATAAACTCTAAGTGCTATGGAAGTACCTAGACGAACACCTAAGTAAAGAATTTATTAGAGTAAGCTCTTCGCCTATAGCTATAGCTATAATCTTTATTAAGAAACCTGGTAGTGGTCTGTGCTTCTATATAGACTACCGGGCTTTTAATACTATTACTATTAAGAATTAGTACCCGCTCCCGTTAATTTAAAAGATACTAAACTAATTAAGTAAGGCTCGCTACTATATAAAACTTAACCTTATCTATGTATTTAACCGCCTCTATATTACAAAAGGAGATAAATAGCTTATTATATTCCATACTAGATACGAACTATTTAAATACTTAGTAATGCCGTTTAGCCTCGTAAATGCCCTAAGTTTATTCTAATACTTTATAAATAATACCCTATAACCTTACCTAGATATTTTCTATACTGCTTATATTAATGATATTCTAGTATATAGTAATAACCTAACTAAATATAAGAAACACGTTAACTTTATCTTAAAAGCCCTGCGTGGAGCTAGCTTATAATTAAATATAGATACGGAGGTCGCTAACATCTAAATTTGCACCTTCCTAATTAGGAAAATTGACTTACCGCCCTAAAAAAGACCGGCAGAATCCATCTATAGGTTCAACTCCTCCATTACACCGACACCAGTGCCACT
>Ga0307507_10003805_pt1 | contig 28205 bp, 13 predicted proteins | sample 7_EM_MG_FD_207223 | JGI IMG/M metagenome (GOLD analysis project Ga0307507, IMG submission 207223) | Populus trichocarpa ectomycorrhiza microbial communities from riparian zone in the Pacific Northwest, United States - 7_EM | ecosystem: Host-associated > Plants > Roots > Unclassified | place...
ATTATATTCTAAGATTTACTACAAGGAGAGAACTATCTATAGTAGGGACTAAGGTCCTTTAAATACATAACCATACTCCTAAGAAATCCTCTCTTGTATGTAAGGTATGTGTTATCTGTGTTAAACATAACGTTCCTCTTGTTTAATGTAGTTAACGCGTTTAACACCACGTGACCTCAGTTACCATTCCTCGTTATATAGTTCCACCGGATCTATTCTGGACCGTGCCTATATCAACCAACTAGCTTCCGCCGTCTCTTCTCCAAGTAGTCGTAACATTGTACTTAAAGCGTCCGTAACATCTTGTAATTGCATTTAGCTGGACTTAGTCGTTTTAAAAAGTATACTATAGGGTGCAATACTCCTTCCTTATTATATTAAGATAGGATGCCTTTAGTGACGTAGTTAGATAAGTTAGCTTCTATAACACTTATTTAGTTTAGGTTAAAGTATTGGAGTATAGGTGTGGTAGTAAATATAACTTTTAGGTAAGTAAAAGCTTTCTTATATTCCTTATTAAAGATAAAGGCTTTATCCTTTTATATTAAGGCTATAAGGGGTGAAACTAAGGCAGAGAAGTTATTAATAAACCATTAGTAGAAATTAGCAAATCTTATAAAGGCCCTTATATCCTTAACGTTTTTAGGTTCTTGCTAGTTCACAATTACTTTAACTTTCTTAGGGTCTATTTATATGCTATCTATAGAAATAACAAGTCTAAGGTATAGAACTTCCGTTTTATAAAACTTGTATTTATCTACATCTAACTATAGGCTAGCTCCGCGCAAGGCTTGCAGGACTAGTTTAATGTGTTTTTAGTATTTAGCCAGATTATTGCTGTATATTAAGATGTCGTCGATATAAGCAGTACAAAAGACGTCCAGGTATAGGTGCAGGGTATTATTTATAAAGTGTTAAAAAGAACTTGGGGCGTTTATAAGGCCAAATAGCATTACTAAGTACTCGAATAATCCGTATTAAGTACGAAATGCAGTAAGCTATTTATCTCCTTTCGCGATACGGAGGCGGTTAAATGCATAGATAATATTAAGCTTTGTATAAAAGCGAGCCTTACTCAATTAGTTTAGTGTCTCTTAAATTAATAGGATTGGGTATTGGTTCTTAATAGTAATAGCATTAAGAGCTTAGTAGTCTATATAGAAGCGCAGACTACTGCTAGGTTTCTTAATAAAGATTACTAGCGTGGCTATGGGTAAAGAGCTTGCTCTAATAAATCCTTTATTTAGATATTTATCTAAGTACTTCCATAGTACCTAAAGTTCATTTTAGGATATTCTATATAGGGGTCCAAATCCAGGATGTTTTCCTTTTTTAATTATAATCTTATAATTATATAGGCGGCGTTCCGGTAGCTTATTAACTTCCTTTTATAAGAATACATCTAGGTATTTATAGTACTCTACTAGTACCTTTATAGCGGGGTTAGTGTGCTTCTTTGGCGCTAAGGCCTTCTTAATATTAGCCATTATAACAGTAAAGATTGTATGTTCTAGTTTCCTAGCGAGTTGTATAAGCGGAGTAGCTCTAATTATGTGGATATCTAAGGCGTTAAGCGGGCTTAGATTGTCCTTAGTTCTTTATACGGTTTCCTATTTAGTTTTAGGTTCAGTGTTAAATATAAAGTTAGTGTTAGATTTAGGTTTGGGCTCTTTAAGTATCTTTTTTATAGTAGAATACCAGTTCTTCTGGTACTTTTATATATTAAGCTTCTGCTTGGTTTAGGGCAGTGCAGTAGTTAGGGTCGGTTTATATAATTTAGTATAATTTCCGGGTCCTTAATAAATGTTAGTGGAAATCTTATGTTTGTGGAATTTGGTAGAATTTTTAGGTTTTAGTTTAGGGTCTAAGCCATAAGTCATAAAGCACTTCTGCTTATAATAGGAGGCGGTAAATAGAAGCTTAGGGTTGTCCTAGTTAATAGTTACCTTATATAGCTTTATCTAGGGTTGTTTAAGGATTACTAGGTGACCTAGGGTAGTAATAAAGAGCTTAATTAATTCTTTATAGTTTAGGTATTGGAGTCTTAGGGCCGCTATATAAGTAATACGGCCTAAGATAGTGTGTTTGCTATTAAATCTAAATACGTTAATATGCCGGTTAAGGGGTGTTAGGGTAAACCTATTATCTTACGCAAAGATTTTATTAATAAATCCTATACCGCTAGCTCCTATGTTAATTAGGACTTAAGTATTAGCCTATTAACCTTTCTGCTAAAGATAGCAGTTAACGGTTATATTACAATTCTAAGAGTTAGGGTTTGCAATATTTAATACATTTAATAAGATCCTGTAACATAGCTGTCCCAGAGAGTAACTTAACTCCAGGATATACCTTTTAGTAGTAAGTAGGAAGGGGTTCCTATAGAACGTTGGTTATAACTTTATCCCCATAAGTAGTGCTTACTAGATGTGGGGCTGGAACCAGGTGAAGATCGGGGACAGTAACTGGAGGATTGGTGTGGTAAATAGCTGCTGGTATTAACCGTTCGTAAATTCTTTTAGAAAGGGACGGAGCAGTAACTGGAGATATAAGCGTCGCTTCCGCACTTAAAACAGAGGCTGTGTTTAATGCGTCGCTCTTATTTAGCGGATCCTTTTAGGGCATAGGAAAGGGTTCTAGTGTTAATATCCATAGCGTCTAAGTCCTTACGGGTCTTAGGCGGCTAGGGGGCAGAGTATTAAGGTATATGTTTTAGGGTAAGGCGTAGTAAGTCGTTATATAGGCCATTAATAACGTTAGCGCAGGCGGTAATAGTACCTAGCAGTTTAACTTCTATAAGAGATGCTTTTAATTTAGGGTTTAGAGACTCTACTAAACAATTAATTAAGGCGGGTTTATTCCATTTAGTTTCTTTAGGAAAGCGGTAGAATTTAGTAAAGTATAATAGGAAGTTCTTAGAGCCCTATGTTATCTTATTTAGTTTCCTTTATAACGTGGCGACTTGGTTAGGGTCGCCATAAGATGCTTCTAGTATAGTGACTAGTTCCTCTACCGTACTTAGTTAGAACGGGTATATAGTATCTACAGTATCTCCTTTTAGGCGGCTTATAGCGTAACAAAGCTAACTATTGGGGGTAGGGTAGCGGTTAATATTGCCACTTAACTTGTTCTAAAGTTGGTTAAAAAAACAGCGTAGCTCACTCCTCTTACTAGAATAGGCGGGAGGATTAGGGAGACATTTGGATAACTTTTTTTTAGGGGCATTAACTGGCGAATTTGGGGTTAAGGAGTTAGTTTTAGATGCGTTCTTCTTATCTAGTATTTATAGGTTAATAGTAGTAGGGACAGGTAGGGGCGATAGTATAGTAGGCGGTAGGTTATAACAAATCTCTTTAACTTTCTTTCTTAGGGATTGGATTGTCTTATAATATTAAGTTTCTTATTAGGCAAGAGCGTCTATAAAAGCCTTTTAGAGACTTCTTATTTATTTAGTAAATAGGGTGCGTAGGTTGTTTATAGACAAGGGGGTTTCCGGGTTGTTTTGTATATTGGTTAGAGCAGGACAGAATATATAGTTTAATGCAACATAGTGTCACGGAGCGAGTATAAGCGACAATAATATATAACAAAGTAGATATTATTAAGCTATATATATAAACTGTGTAATAAAGTTAAGATATTATATAAGGAGAGAAGGTAAGGAAACGGAAAGAAAGGGTATATATCGTTAGTTTGGTTGCTTAGTCAACACGTATACAGAGCAGAATAGGATTTAAGGGGCGGTCCTAGCAGAACTTGGCAGAATTTAGTGGGCTTTAGCGGAATATGGCAGAATTTGGTGGATTCTGGCGGAATATGGCGGAATTTGGTGGATTCTAGCGGAATATGACAGATTGCCGTCTCGCGGTCGGTCTCTTCTTACTGCGTCGGTGGAAACAGGTGGACGTGTGTAAGGTGTCACGGAGGTGTCCCGTAACACTAATATATTAGTCTCTAAGGGTATATATATACTAGGGGGTACTTTACTAAGGATATAGCCGGTCTTACGGTTAGTAGTGGTATAGAGTACTTATCTATAGTTTATATATAGGACCATTAGCTAGGGCTATATTAGGGAAGGGAATTATAGGGGTGGGTTTTTATATCCAAACCTATATCCCTATCCGCGGTTACCGTTTTAATTTCTATTCCCTCTACTAAAGAATCTGCTGTGGCTTAGAGGGGGTTGTCATAGTAGTATTAGGAGGGGATTTAGGTTCCTCTTAGGGTTATAAGCATCTTTCTAGTGGCTAAATTAACCACACGCTATATAAAGTCTATTATCCATACGGTATCTTTAAACATTATTAGGGAGGCCACTACTACTACTGCCAAATTTGACAGTGTTAAGGTCTATTAGGTTATTCTACAGTACCAGTGCTAAGGTATTATTATTAGGTGGTGTAGGTTAATAGCCGCTAGCGGTACTTAGCTTAGTGGTATTAAACTTAATATAGTAGGCATAGTTTTATAGGTTATAAGCAAATACATCTATCTACTTACTCCAACCTTTATAGTTAGCATCGCCGATTTTACGGCTAAGGGTAAGGGCTAGGTCCTTTATTTTAGAGGAAATATTCTTCTTAAATAAATCTACTTTTTATTCCTTAGTCTTATTTGCTTTAATTATTAACTTATTAAGCTCTACTTTCTAGAACCAGTAGTTACGCTTGCCTTAGATTAAGGTATCTAACTTATTTTTTACTACTTAAGTTATATTAATAGTCTTATAATGCTTCCTTATATATATAAGTATAGACTCTCAGTCAGAGAAGGTCCATTTGCTTAAGTTATTTAGGTATATATATAGTATATTAAGGCCATACTTAATATAGTTATAAGCCTTATCTATTAGCATGTCTGATATATAGAGGACTTTGTCCATTAGGGTCTTAAAGCACTTTATATCCCTCTAGAAAACACCTTAAATCTTTATTTCCCATATCTTAAATTTTTCTTATTTTTTAATTAGTAATCCCTTACTGTTAAATAGGGTTAGATTTTTTACTTTATGCTTTTTTCTATAGGGCTTAGTTAGAAGAGGGGAGCTAGTAGCTATATTCTTATTGGCAATAGTCTAGGTAAGTATAATAATCTAAGAGCTTAGACTTTATATAGTCTTAGTATATACAAGGGCTTGCTATTTATATTATTATATATATAGTTTAAGCATCTTAAGGGAGTTAATTCTGTGCTAAGCTTCTTTAAGTTAGGACTTTATAGTTTGGCCTTTATTATAAACGGCTTAAAGGCCGTTCTTAATACTAGCTAAAAAGGTTGTATATATAGAGAGGTGCTAGAAGGTTCCTACCATATTAAGGTCCTTAAGGTACTCCAGACCACTCCTAATTGCCCAAGCAATGTAGGTATAGAAGGTATTAAAGAGGTAGGTAAGCGCTTTGCGTGGGTTCGTTAATAGGGTATTATCTATATTATAGTTACCTATTTTAAGGGATCTGGGTAAGGCAATTAAAATCTATAAGGCTTGCTATAATGCTAAGATTGTCTAGGACTATACTAAGGTTGTCTGGAACTATAGTATAGTATTATCGGTCGCGCTGGGTCGCGATTACACTGGGAAAATGGGAATAATATACTAGGAAGAAAAAGAAAACAGAGGTCGCAATGGGGCGCAATTGGAGATACCACAAACTGTTATAGTACTGTAATGCAAGTAGGCTAAATAACTACATTATGGTATAAAGAGGAGAAGGAGGTAAAAGGGGGTATTGTATATAAATAGTAGGGGCAGCCGCCAAGGCGCTAGTGGTGGGCCAGCCAATAGTAGGAAACAGTACGAGACAGTACGAGACAGTATGCGTTAGGACAGTGCCGTGACAACCAATATAAGATTTCTATTAACGTCCACTAAGAACCTAGAAATTACCCTAAATTATATAGTAGTAGTAACTCTTTAATTAACATCTGATACGGATCCTACTGGCCCACGCAGACTACTCCGCACAGGGGGGAAAACTTATGTATTTACAGGAAGAAAACCCCTGCAGTTAGGGGAGGAAAAACCCTATAAGCAGCCTCAGTAGGATAAAAAACCCCAATTTACCATATTTGCACGTAGCTGCGGCCCTGTAGGCCTATAGCACGTCCTCCTCCTTAGATGTTTTAAACTCCTTAAAAACCACTACTTCCTTCTCTAGCTTACCTAAAGCTAGGGTTCGCTACGTCCTAGCTAGGCCTTACTAATTAATTGCCGTATATTTGCCTCTCCTATATCTTAACCATCCCCTATGTGCTATCTCTTATTAACCATTACTATATACGCCTTGCCTCCCCCCCCCCTAGAGCCATTAAAGGCGTAAGGGGAATTTATCCGTTCTAACTACCGTAATACCAAGTAGCGGGATATATTGTATTGGGTATCTTTTATACCTCGGCCCCAGCTAGGCCCTTTTAAAGGGTTACCACTCCGTTAAAAGAAGACAAGGAAAACCGTAGGTCGCAATCCAGGCTGCTAGCAGTATTATAGTAGTAAAACGGCGAGTGACCGCATGCTCCGCGGGCGATCGCCCTGGGGGTTAGAAGGGGCCGTATATTTACTTATTCGTTTATTCGTTCGCGCGTTTACTCGTTTGTTGATATAAGGTCGTCAATGCTTTTAATTAGGGGTTAGGGGATGTTATCAAGTACTGTCCATCCATGTTGGATCGTATAGGTGCCCTAGATAGGAGAACAGTGTAGTAGTCGTTATACTATAGAGGGCCAATAGTGGTGGTTTTCAAGATCTCACCATCCGAAAAAAATTTCACCACCGCCCTTAACGCCCACAACCACCACCAGGTCCCGTCCGCACGCTGTGCGACGTCTCTGCGTTGGCTCTGGGTCTGATCTTCGAAGACCTAGGTTCGTAGCCGTCACCACGTACAGGTGCAGAGTCCGATTTCGACGGCCCCCTAAATTATATAAACTAACTCTAACTGCTACACCCTAAACTAAGTAAAAGCTTAAGCTTAATATATAAAAATACTAAAAGAACTGGTATTTTACTCCATTAAAAAAGAAAATAGAGATCTAACTGCCGTTTTTAAAGGGCTCTATCACTGTTTTTAGAGGTCGCGTTGCCAAAACTCCCCACCACCCTAAGCCTCTTGCTTACCGGTCTAACGTTAAGCCTCTTGCTTACCGCCCTATGCCCCTCGCTTTTAACAGGCAGACTAGTTTATCTAGAAATATAACCCTTCCACACGCCTAGCGCTAAAACTATATATACTCTATAGCTCTTACCTTTAATCTATTTAATCTAGGCCCCGTTTCTCTTATTCTTTACCCTCCTATCTCCTTACTCTCTAGATCCTTCCCGCCGTTATTACCCTCTAGGTCCTTCTCGCCGTTATTGCCCTAAATTCTCTTCTAGCCCCCTAGAATGCGGCGCGCTTAATTATTAGATTATAACTCGTTGTTTAGCGTCACTAATAATAAGTATATGGATATAAATAGCGACGGTAATAGCTACGGGACAGAACCGACCGTCTTTAACAGTAATGCCAATAGTACTGCTAAATCTGAAAATGCTTGCAAAGCGTCTGCTTAAGCATGGCTTTATAAGGATTAAGACTATCTACTAAAGTATTACCTTAAACAGCTAGAAGAGTTTAAGGAATCTAATTTTACGACGCAGGACTATACTAATAGTAGTATAAATCTCATTAACCGCATTAAAGAACACTGGCATTAGTAAGTAATAACCTATTTAGCGGCTTTCTCTTAGGCCTAACTTGGCAGAAAGCTAACAATTTCTAGATACTATACCTATATAGGGAAAGACCCTAAGAAAACGTACTAAGTCCTCTTACTTCGGCTCCTTTATAGCTTCTTTAACTAGTTCCTAAATTAGAAATAAGGGAAAGGGGGTAGGAAATAGTACGGGACGAAGGTTTTTAGCTCACTTGGCCTATACTAGAAGTACTATTACCTTATATACAAGAGAGCGACTAGAGGGAAAATTGCTAGTAAACTAAACCGCCAGATATATAAGGTGATTATATTTCTAGTTAATCCTTTAACCTAGTAAGGTAAGGCAAAACTAAAATATCTTTCTTAAGTACTTTAGAAACTAGTAAAAAAACATAGTCTAAGCAACAAAAAGTAAGAAAAGACTGTTATAGACGCGGAAGATCTTGCCCTAGTCCTTAAGACTAACTTAGTTACAATAAGGAAGTGATATATAGTTAGACGGTATTAGATATAAGTGCACTTCTTAATATAACTAGGCCTTTACACTATAAGCTAACCTAAAGCTCTTCTAAACCTATGCTACCAACATATAATAGTTACACTTATTTAGGACCCAAAGGGCGGTCCCTATAACATTATGCTTAAGTTCACATTTAAATTTACTAAGGAATATCTTAGCATAAAGAAAGCGTGTATTATCTTTCTACCCTATTCCTCTTACCTTATACTTATAGAGAACTAGTAATACTTTCCTAATTCCTAAGATTATCTTTAACCCTTTACTTATTCTTAGCCCTTACGTCTTTCTCCTAGGCCTTCTCTTTGCTAATAAAGCTTTTAGAGCCCCTAACCTAACGTCCGCGGAGCAGCTTAGCAGGCTATATATTAAGCCTAGGCATAACGAGTTGCCGCTGCCACTTTATTTAGACTGTCACGGAACCCCACCGCAGGGGCCTCCATGAGAGAGCCCCGTGCTCCCGCGTACACCTCGCGTACAGCTTACGTCAGCTACGCGTAGGTATATCACCTCCTTACGCCCTCGACCCTTACGATCGATCGCGCAACGTCTTGTAGACTCCTCGAATACATACGCTCTGTAGCCATTGCCCCCGTCCCGTGACACAGACCTAGTTAATATCCCTGTATTTTAGCGATTAATTAAAGCCTTCTATAGCTATAAGGTCTTACCTAACCAACCTTTATAGTACTTAACTCTTTTACCGTAGATTAAGGACCTTAGCATAATTACGGGATTTCGGCAGGTTGCGCGCCTATATAGTCTCCGTTACGGCGCAGGTAAGGTATTTAATAAGAATGGTAAGTTCTATTATATAGAGCTGGTCCTACTAAGACATTTCTAACATCTTTACTACCTAGGGTAAATACATGGCGCACGGCTAGACCAATAGGCCAATAGTACGCGCGCATTAGTGACTCAATTAGCGGGGGTAAAGACATTCGAATACGTGCACGACTTGGCTGCAGGCTTGGCCGTCAACATTCGCGAACGTCGACGGGGGTTGTATGTGTCACGTGCGGCTCAGCGACTCATCGGGCGCTCAGCCGAGCCGTCAACACCAAAATACTGCCCCTTTTAACAAGCGTACACAGAACCGTCGTACGTAGAGCCGTAGTGCAGAGCCTCCGTATACAGAGCTTCGCGCAGAGCTTCGTGCAGTACTTCGTGCAGAGCCTCCATACGCAGAGCTTTGCGTAAAGCTTCGTGTAGAGCTTCGTGCAGAGCTTCGTGCAGAGCTTCGTGCAGAGCTTCGTGCAGAGCTTCGTGTAGGGCTTCGTGCAGAGCCTCGTGCAGAGCCTTAGTAGTGTTGCTTGAGGGGTGTGCATAGGGTGTTGTGTCAGATGCTGAGCAGGCTGATGGAAATGATACATATGATACTCTATGAGGAAGAATCTAAGGGGCCCGACATACAGGTTACGGATTTTTGTAACCTACTTACCCTATATTCTTTAGCAGAAAGTAGTAATGTTAAACTACGACTCGTTATAAGATATAATTAATTATCACTTTAAAAACTTGGCTTTGCTAGACTAGGTTTTCCTTACGGCAGGTGCTTCTAAATCATAATCTAATATTAAAGGGCCAACGGAAGGAAACAAACGTCTCGCACTTCTTGGTGATGCAGTTCTACGCCTTTATATGCTTAATAAATAGTACCTAAGCGGAATAGATATAGGTATGGACACAATAAGATAGGTAATATGTTTTTAACAAAATATAGAAAGTGGGGATAAACTAGTAAGGGATATTAGTATAAACGAAAAATTACACGGAATAGCGAAGGATTGGAATCTGAGAAAATATTTAAAGAAAAATCCCTCGCAAAAAGGCGAGGAACCAAAGACTGCACTCGCTTTAACGGTTAAAGCCATCCTTAGCGCTGTATAGGTTGACTCTAAAAGAAATTTTGGGGTAGTACACCATGCTGTAAAGAAATTCCAGTCTTAAACAATTTATGCAAGGTATTTTATTTCGATAGTATAGTTAGTTAAACGGCCGCTCAACTCGCCTCCTCTAGTAGAGTTGCTTGCAAAGAGGTGCTTTAGTGGATTGTTTGTAACCAACGACCACTAACTATCGGTGAACTGCATCTGTCCCGGACACACTTTACTCCCTTTAACCAAAAATAACACCTACATCTTATGTATCAAATAAGCAAACCAACTCAATCAAACGAGACGATATAGGGCTTGATTAACTACTAAAATCAGGCCTCTAGGTTTGATTGGTTATTTGATTACAAAGCAAACAAATAAACAAACTAGCAAACAGGGTTTGTTTATCAGCAAGTCTGATCCTGACTATCCCTTAACACGTCAATTCGGGTCCTCGGGTTATCGATAAGGAGTAGCCAATCAGATCACCTGAATTCGGCGCCCGTACTCAGGAATATAAGGCTCGTAATATTCGTAATATTCTATATAAAATTGATATATAAGCTTAATCTTGGGAGCTAAGTCGCTTAGTATAAGGCCTCTAGTAGTCGTCCCTCCTGCAGAACGGTATTTTGCGTATACTGCAGCCAAAATGAGTCCTTAGAGGACGCGCACGTATTGAATTGAAAACGGTGTTCCCGCACGGACCACTTACTCTGAGGACCCTGACGTGTTAAGGGATATTGCCAGTTCGTGGTATATCTAATATTTGAAAATATACAGCTGCAACTTCGTGTCTCAGTAAAACGTGACTTACATTGCGAGGTCTTAATCTCACAGTTGCATATTCCATGTGTTAGAACGCACCATCAATTAAATTAAGCTAAAGGATATCCTAGGATGATTCGCGACCGGAGCATCTTACTATTGCCGATCCGCCAAGGTTCCCTGGCCCGCCACAGCCACACTAGATCAATATGCTCACCGCATTCCAGGAAGGACTAAGTACATCGTACGTGATGACTCTCGAATCGAACGTGTCCTGACCGAACTTCATGAACTCCAGCTCCGAGTCCGCGAGCTCGGTGTAGAACTTGCGCGCATACTCGGCAATCTCTGGCGCGTGCTGATCCTCGCCGCGACCCTTGGCCTTATATACGTTATATTTCGAGCAGGCGTACTGGATCAGACTTTCCTTGTCGCCCGGCTTAAAGCTGAGTAAGTAGGGTATATGACTAGCGAGCAACCACTCCTTTGGATGATTTATAGGCAGAGCGAGAACGAACTCCTTTTCCTTATAAGCCATCAGCTCCGCGCGGGATACCGGTGGTGGCGTAAACAGGCATGGGGGCTTGTTAATGACAAAGGCTTGGTAGTAGTTCTGCAGATAATTGATGGACGTGTGCTGCGGGGAGGCGATGTGGATGCACATGGTGACCGCATCGACTAGCTGGTCAAACGTGCGAATGGTCGGAAAGGACTTGAGGCCAGCGCCACCATCTTTGAATGCAGGATCCTTCTGCATGATTTCACACCAGTCACGGATGGAGGTGTCACGCGCGACATCCTGGTCCGCGTTGGGCTGAGGATACTTTAGACTGAGCATGCTCTCCACATAACGCCGGATCTTCCCCCACATACTGTGGATACAGCGTGCCCATGCATAGTTTTGACTGCGCGCATCGTTCAACGTTTCTGGTGGGAAGCCGCGACGACGCAGGTCCTCAGGGGCGTAGCGGCCCTGAAAGTCAAACGAGTTGAATGCGTGTAGCGTGAAACGCGTCGATTGCTCCTTTGTGAAGCCAATCAGCTCGTTGATGACGTGTGGCACTAGCGTCCCTCGAGCTGCTGCATTAAGCGCAAGCGTCTTTTGCCAGTGGGGATACAGCAGTTGGAATACAAGATGCTCGTCAGGAAACGACCGCTGTACGCCCACAATGGTTGCTTCTTCGATCAGATGAGTGTTTGTCAGATGGACTGTCACTTCATGCCGGAGCCAGTCAGATGTCTGTACACAAGTTTTGGCTGACCTTATTAGCTCGATTTTTTGAAAAACTGGACAACTCACCATATCGCCACGGCCAGTCAACCGCCTGATCGCTCCTGCTGCGTGGTGGCTCCTGGTTGTAGATTGTCACCGAGTTCTCCTTGCTGCCGCGCCAGTCACACACGATGGCCAGCGGCGCCAGTTTGCCGGTATCTTCACTGAGGTGAAACAAGCACACGGCGGCTACGCCATAGCGAGTACCCTTTACCTCTTTGCCCTTATCCACGTACCCGTACTCACATTTAATCACGTCTGAAGCCCCCATACCAGCAGCCTCGCGGAAGTAGCTGCAGTCTTGCACGTACAAGCTACCACGAGCCTCTTTTGACAATTTCTCGATCTTGGTTCGCATTTTCGCGTCCTCGGGCTGCGCAGAATCGAGAAAATGCTTGATCCAGAAGTCGGAAGCTAGTTCGATTGTCGTCGGGTTAGTGCCGGTAAAGAATTGCTGGGCAAACCGCTCGTCGGTGTACCAGTCGGTAAGGTCACCTATATTTGGTCGATCAAAGATGTCATTCTTTTGCCAGAAGGATTTCTTGCGTTCCCTGCGCTGATAATCTTCGACTTCCTTAATAGTATCGCCTGCGTCTGGTCGACCCATATCGCCAAACTTAAATTTAGCTGCGGCTTGGCCCACCATAGCTATGCTCCGGTCGAGAAACTTCTCAGGGATCAGGGAGGGAAGTAATTGGCTCAGTTGCGCTAGTCGCATCTTATTGAACAAGTTGCCCGGTGATAAAGATGACTTTTGATTGTTTTCTGCCTTGACTGACCAATCCTTGTTGGCAGCGAGGTTCAGGTGGGGTGGAAAGTTGTCCGCCGACCGGTCATTTAGGTTCGGGCAAGTAAAAGAGAAGAACTCTCGCTTCTTTAGCACATCCAATGGAGTAGGGACGGTAGGTTCAAAGTTTGCAGCGTCCATGTACGACTTGTAACTAGATGATACGGTTAGCTCTGTCGAACTAAGGGCGTCTAGGTCAGCTTACTTAGATTCAACCAGCTCATACATCTTAGTAATTGCCAGCTGTGTGCCGCGATAAGTGCCTACTTTGATGCACGGCGGTTGTTGCGCTACGGCCAGAAGCGCTTCAGGATTGTCATTGACCGTTTTCTGCTGTGATTCGGTAAGCTGGAGCTTCTTTGGGCTCATGTGCAGGTTGATCAGTTCCATCACAAACGTGCCACTGTCCCACATGGCAATAGGTACATCTTCTGGGTCTCGCGGCCAAGTCTGCGTCCCGCCGCCAATCACTGGCTCTGTCTTGCCCACAACCGTACCAGGCGTCAGCAGCACCGGCCCGCTGTCTTGAGATGCCATCCTAAAGATACTCTTGATACTTTGATTTAAGTGGAAAAGTCTGGATAATGCGAATATCTAAGGAAAGCACTGTACAACTGGCTGGGGTTGACAGCGTTATATATACACGGCCAGTTATGCATCATCGGCCTCAAAGCCATTGAATCGGCTGGGGATTGTACAGGTGGACTTCTGATCAGGATATTCCAAGAGCAGATCCAAACGAGGCTTGATGCATGTACCCATTTGAGGCGATCAGGGAGCCACGTAGGCTTGACGAGAAATCGCTATTTTCGGTAATTCATCTGTCTTCATCTGAAGAAACGCTGTGTCTAGACTCTCCAGCGTATCTTCCGTATCCTGAACGCAAATCCTGCACCTACCAAAGGAGCGAATGGAAGAATCGGAAAGCATTTCGATTGCCGGCCAAAGGTTACGGGAACAAGCCCACCGCGAAAGACACAGCACCTTGCGGTGTGATCTGACGGAATTTGTGGTGCGACGTGGCTAGGAGCCTTGCATTATCTAGCATTTCAGCCAGCCATGGTCATGAAATACTTTTTCAAGTAGTGGAGATCTGCAGTGCAGCTCGGAGTCCGAACCTCGGAGAGTGTTGGAGAAAGCTCAGCTAAGTAAAAAATTAAGAAGATAAGGCAGTAAGCTCTAGAAAAGGAAGCTGTACGGAGCCCAGACGGAAATTAAAAGAAAGACGATAGTACCTTTGCCGTATACTAAGTAGGCGTCCATAAAGCAGGTACTAACTATAAGCTACGCGACAGCGTAATTCTTAATAACGGAACTACTATATACGTTATTAACGATTAAGTAATAACTTTGTATATACCAGAACGGGTATAGATCCGATTGAGGGTGTAGGAATAGCAGTAATTACTATTTGGACGCTATTAGGTCCCAGGAAGATCTTCTTAGCTAACGCAGCATATATACTAGCTTTTTATACAAATTTAGCCTGCCTAAAGAAGTTTAACTATAAAAACGTATGGTGGGATAATAAGAAGAACTTACTATACAAGAAAGACGATTACAAGACGTTCGCCTTTTGTAAAAGCCATTGCAAGTAATTAACGCTTAAGTACAACGAGCCATAACCGAGGACGTTAAGCAAGGCCTTATTAGACCCTATTCCTAATTAGAAAGAGCTTTAGGAAGAGCCTAACGAGACGTTAGATAAGGAAGACGAGACTATAGATGAAAATTGAGAGGATACTGGTGGAAGTTGACAGGTAGACTCTGGAGGAAATTAAGATCGAGCGACCGATTAAGACAATTACGTAATTAGAACCTACCCCAGTAGGGCCTTCCTGGCCTTTAATACAAAGAATAACGCGTCTAGACACGCATAAGATCCACAATGACATCGACAATATCAACATTGTGGAAGGCCGAAGGATTGTCTACATCGACGATATTGTGGCGATCTGCCGCAGAGAGAACGTACTAAAGCTTTAACTCTTTAAGGAAGAGCTAATAAAGAAGAATAAGACTACTAAACCTAAGACCATAAGAGCTTCGAGCAAGCTTTTAGAATTCCTTTGCGATCTATCGTCCCTATATAAAGACCGCAGTCAATTAAATAATCACTTACCTATATTAGATAGGAACCCTAGTAATTGAATACTTCTATAGGAATATTAGGAGTCAAATTGTTGTAAGTAACGCCGCGTTCAGCGACGATCTTATTGTTTAACACCATGGATATTTCCTATTTAGGTATATCCGGCTAATCACCACCCAGTCGATCAGCTAGGGGGTGTGTCGACCTAAATCAGGTGTCTTACTACCCCGACTCAGCTACCTACCCATTAACTCAGTTATTAACTCGGTTACCAACCCCGTCTTAACTCAGTTACCTACCCTTTATTTCCATTACTACCCCTTGTCTTTTCTATTTCCTATACCTTTCTTATGTATATATAGAGGTCTTAGAACCACATTCAATAGACAGAGTCCTCATTCTTTTCTTATGATCGGTGCACGGACTACCAATTGACAATATTACTTCTTTTATATAACTAGTTTTAGGCTTAACTATAATGCTCTACTTTAATATTAAGTAGTTTTAAAAGTTAGAAGTCGACTATATAGCGTATAACTCTATATAGTGTTTATAATAGAATAAAAGACGAGCCTATTTATTTCATACGGGCTTATTATTGCTTGGTGGACGGGTATACTCCTATGTTAAAAGAGCTAAGCGACCTCTTGTATTTTTTAATTTAGAGGTATTAATAGAGTCGAGAGTTTCTGATTCCACTTCTGAAGCTATATTTTATACGATAATAATAAAGAAGGTGACTGAAAATTTATTTGGGGTATGCCAAGACTTATCGCGATAAGGTTTATCCAAAACCACACTGCTCCCCTCATGGCTCATTGAGCAGGACTACAGCGTGTGGATCAGGCAGGCAGCGATTCTGGCACCGCCATTGGGCAAGCACATCCTTCCCGAACGGGTCGAAGTCTCAATTAGATGCCAGCTTGGAGAGAGGTACAGCCAGCCCGGCACTGTGGTGCTTTCCGAGTGGATGGACTCGCAGAGTCATAGTTATGATACCTATCTTGTCTGCCGCATCGATAAGGTCTTCGCCAACTAAAACCTCATCCTGTAGGGCCCGAAGACTTCTGCGCCTCCGCAAAAGCCTATCAAGTTAGGCTCCTACACGGTGGGGCCGGAGTGGGAATTGCATGAGCTCCCACCCCCTCAACCCGTGGACTGGGTAGTGTGGTAGATGCATGGCCAGCGAAGTATGAACTAGTACCTGAATGAGAAGAGATCGTTTGGCTAGCTAAGTTTGCATTGTGTCCTTCAAGGCTTTAACTGGATATGGTAAGATACTCGGAGTACCATCTAACAAGGGGAACAGTTTGGGCGACTACTACAACTCGCATTGCCGATGCATGCAAAAAGGCAACGCGGTTTCGTCATCGAGTGTCGGACAAGATATTTCCAAATGCGGGAGGGACTCACAATGCATCTTCATGACTTGCAAAACCTCTTCCCTAGCGCTCCTATCACAAGGACAGGATGTAAGATAGAGTAGAATAGGCTATGATTTTCTTGCTTGGTGCAATTTCAGGCGGTTGGTTTGTACCGTTGGTCTAAGATATCTTTCTTTTTCACGAGCGAGCGCTGGCTGGTATTTTTTATCCCCAAATAGAGTTTAAGAACCTAGAAAGCTTCGGTAGCTATCACTAAGCTCGAGAGCCGCTTTTTGGGATAAGAGGGTATGACATCCTGTTTTAGACGGTGCGGTAGTTGGTTTTGAGGTGGGTCTGAGGCGCGTTTGAGCGTGGGTCATCCCTGGGGCATAGCCGGTTGAAGATGCCATTATGTGGAAGAAGGCTAGTCATTGAAGGTTTCATTATACACCTACTATGGTATCAGGCATATATTTTGTATGTGGGTCTTCAGTTGCAGGGAGCCCTGTAACGCACAGGTAATACAATACACCAATCAATATGCTAGTTTGTATAGAAATCTAGCATATTGATTGGTGTATTGTATTTCCTGTGCGTTACAGGGCTCTGCAGCTGAAGACCCACATACAAAATATATGCCTGATACCATAGTAGTGCTTTTTGCTGAAATGACTGTGGGTCAATCGCGCCATTGTGCGCAAGTGCTTCGAGGAGTGAGGGGTGAGCGCAAGCAAGCAAGCAGGCGATTGAGGACGCGCGGAACCCCCGAATACGGAAAGTCGCAGCAATGCGCCTGTTCAGGAAAGTGCTGTGTAGCACGGACAAGTTGGTATGACGACAGCTGTCAGGACCTATATTTGCGGATATTTCGCTCGGTGTTGGCTGCGAGGGGCTAATGTCAGCGCACTCTATTTCCGGACGTAGGACGCGGCGTACAACAGGTGATGCTGTGCGACGGGGTAGTACCAACGCTGTGGATAAGGCGGCGGTGGCTGCTGCTGGAGGATTGAGGTAGAGCGGACAGCTATGGAGAGTTACGCGCAATTGACAGGTCTAGCTGAAAGTCAGTTCATGTGGCAAACTGTCTACAGAAGTCAATGGGAACTGCGAGTCACAACGTCGCACAGCGCTATCAGAACAGAACGAGTTTTTGATTCCGCTCACTCGAAATAGACATTGGTAGAATTTGCAGTAGAGTGTATACTACCCACCACTCCGAAGAATCGGAAGTTGCACGCAAACAGTTAAAAAGTATCGAATCTCAAAGCCTCGCCCCGTTTTCCAAAGGGCCCATTGATCCAATTCGGAGCAGCAGTTTCCCATAAAAACACATAGTAACCAGAAATTACAAGAACAATAAAACTCCCCGCTACAGGCAAAAAACTCTGCCTACGAAAGGCACGTATGGATCGTGGCCGCGTTTCCTAAACCTCCACAGCCACCGCTGTCCGCGCCGTCGTACTGGCCGTAGGTGGCGCCGGCCTGGCTGCCGTTGGCGCAGTTCTTGAGCGAGTAGCCTGTCAGGCAGCTGTCGCCGCTGTCGCACACGAAGACGCACGTATCCATGTTGGTGGTGCAGCTCGGACCGACAGCCTCGATGGAGTGACCGTTCATGTGGACCTCGCGTGAGACGTCCAGGACGCCGGTCGGACCGTACGTGTGCTCGATCCAGGTGTTGCAGATTTGGCCGTTCACAAGCTCCGTATCTGAGTAGATGGCCGCGCAGGCGCCTGAGTTGCCGTTCGCGAAGCTGAGCGTTGTCTTGCCACCTGATGGGATAGAGACGGTGATCAGCGGTACGACGGCGTTGACCCAGCTGCCCTGGCTCCCCCAGCACACGAGGATGAGGTCCTCGCCAGAGGTGTTGCTGAATTCGTTGGTGTAGGGGCCATCGTTGCCGATCCAGGCGGCGCCGTTATTGGTCTTCGAGTTGGTACCAATGGCCTTCAGGCCGAGTGCGAGCGCCTTAGCTTCGTCAACCGCGGAGAGGATCTCAGAGACAACGTCGTCGTTGGTGCTAGCAGCTTTGGGAGACACGGCGGGCGCGGCAGATGAAGAGGCGGCGGCGGGAGTGCTGGTGTAGACGGCTTGATCGGCCACAACGGGGATGAGAGTTGTGGACGGCGTGGGAGCAGCTGCGGCGGGCGCAGATGTCGACTCGTAGGTGTAGCTCACCGTGGCCCAGTTGACGACTTTAGCCCAGTCGATTGTCGACCAGTCAACGTCGCGCTTGCCGACATCGCTGTGAAGTCAATTAGCAACGCACTTTGAATTTATAGTCACGAGCATCTTAGGTAGGGCTTGGTAGGGTGTGATAGGAAGGAGAAGACATACACTTCGTTCTTGCCTTGAGCTTCAGCGTTACGGCGAGCGTGGAAGTTGGCATGGCGAAGAGTGCCAGCAGCGGCCTGGCCGATGGCGAGGGTGCCCAGCACTAGAGCAGAGGATGAGCAGCGCATATCGAATCGCTCTGTTGATATTAGGAAATGGAGGATAGGTGTACAGAAGTAAGAGTCGTCAAGGTCGTTGGCTTGTATACACGTGGCAGCAGCAGATAGATTCCCAAAGCGTGTGGTGGTTCAAAGACACGAGGGAGAGAGTTGATTTTTGGAGGTAGAGAGCGACCAGAAGCAAGGTAGCGCTATTCACGTAAAGGAGTGAACGTGAATATGTACCGATAAGTGAAGGACAGGAAGAGAGCGAATGCACGCGGCGGTGTGATAACTATACAGAAAGCCTCAACGGTGGTGGAAGAGAGAAAAGAGAAAAGGGAAGAGAGATGGATGGGCTACTCCAAGCCAGCTTACGGACAATCCCCTGGGCAGGCAACGAAACAAGTCATCTCGATTGCTCGATGTGGCCCCATCAACTGCAAATTAACCCTTGCCAATTGGCGGCCTTGGCCTCGATAATCCTCGACAAAGCTCTTCACTCATCAAACTGTCTGACGAATAACGACGGGGCTCGTGCTCGGGGGAGAACACACGCCCATGCTGATTGGTGTACCTGCGCCAGGAACCCGCTATGGCCTGCCTGGGTCCGGCGTTTCAAAGGCCTGGAGCTCCCCGTGCCATTTAGGCTCGAGTGCTTGCCCAAAATATCCTAGTTGCACCGCCCAGCACGTGTGTGCTGTCCATTTGCCGTGGCGGATGCAGACTTCATCATTTAAACTTGCAGTGCCGTCGGGGACTTGTTGTCTCTGAAAGGTGCCCGCTGTCCACGGTTCCTGCAGTTGGTTCAGCGTCCCTAGGCTCTACGCCCCGGGTCGAGCCGTCCGGCATGGGTGGAACCTATTTCTCTAAGTGCTATACGCGCAATCGGGCGACTAGAGCGGAGTCCGGACGTGCAGCGGCCATCGTTTTCACTGCGCCTCATTGGCTTATGGATCACGAGTTTTGAACCGAAACGAAAAAGTCCTCTGTCTTGCCAAGACAGCTGCCGAAGAGGGGAAAAACGGAAACTCCGAGTCCAACCAGGAACCGCGCAAATCTTTTCTTCAATCCTGGAATTTCTCTATATTACTTTGGCCACTGGTTCTTGGTACCTGAAAATCTTACATCGCTGGAACAAACACTAAAAACACAAAACCTTCCGAGCTGTCTGCTAAAGCTGTCATCCAGATTCCCGCCCAGCCGAAGAAAAAAAAGTTGGGAAGTCTGTGACGCCAGCACGACATCCACATGCAAGCCAGTAACATCGCGATGCAGTTGAGGCATTATCAACATTAGCCCTAACGCAAGGCTACGCGAGCCATCGATAAGATTCCACTGTACCAACTAACAGCAATCTGATCCTCGATTGGTAAGGAAAGCTCCTTAGGCAAGGCCCATTTCTAGCTCCGCTCCACCTGTCAGCGTTGCTCGCATAGAGACTCCGCAGATCTGCAAGCCATTGAACTCTGCGCTGCATTTGCTGCTCTGGGGAACAAGGCTGGGGAGCCGAAAAAGGCTTGGGAGATGGGATGGAGGAACGCAACGGGCCGTGAATTGTTGGGTAATCCAGTGCGCTTTCTTCATCCGTCGATATTGCTTCAGCTTGGCTTGCCGCTTGCCGTGAGCTGTAAGTCTTATCTAAGCCGCCCACCATGCACTCTCCACACATGTTGTCAGTCAGTATTGTGATTTGTTGCAAGAGCTGAGTTGAGAGGGGACGGCGACATGCAGGTTGTGTGCCTTATAGTAGGGTGACACCCGCGTAGGAAAGTTAGACATTGTCGGCGATTTCTACGTCCACCCACTACAACACTGTTCAACATATCTCGTCTCATGTAGCCCTCTTTAATCTTTTAGCCACCAGTTTCAATTTCTTAGATTAATTATTCCACCAAAATTTCTTCTTTATCCTCAAATTTATATAGACCGAAGTGCATCTTGCCCTCTATTGGTTGAGATAAGAGATCTATTTCTTGAAATAGCATCGGCAGTTTCGAATGTTTCGATACTCACATTCCTTCCATGCTCACGACTTCGTATACCCGAACCAAGATTGCGCAGTGGCTCTCCTAAGTTTACTCGTTGTCGGTGCAACAGAACATCCATTCCCACTAAACAACTGTTACCAGGAAAATATACACTCGCAATCTCGGAGATTTCCCTATACTTCTCAAAGCAACGAATCAATTTCCTAGCCAGAAGCGGTTGAAGACAAAAATCATGCAACAGACGGAAGCAATAAAAGATATCAAGGTCTCTAAGTTACACATCACTTATCCTCAGGCAAGCATGCTAACGCTCAGAAAACTCACCGAGCCTCTCCGGCTTCAGTTCTATATTATGCCTTCCAGGATTTTATCATCCGACAACTGTGCATCACTCTCCTGGCCTGTATGTTGCTGGTATCTCGCAATCTAATGAAGCGTGCTTGTCGTACTCTCAGTCCTGCGGATTTTGCTTTCCCTCTCCACCGACACCCTCAGGTTTGACTGGGAGACCTTCATTTGTAAAGCGTGTAGGATGGTGTGAGATGTCTTGAGGCTCAGAATTGCTCTCGGCTGAATCTGATATCCAGTTTTGATGAGTTTCTTCTAATGTTTCGACTGCTTATGTCAGTACGCTACTAACCACGAGGTGTGACATGCCACATTACCTCGCAGTGTTTCCACTATGGAAAGCTCATGGGTGCTAGCTTGCTGGCTATTCGGTATATCGGTATTCCGATGTCTTCCGTGGTTGAAGTGCAGGTATGCTACAACAAGTGAAGCTGCTGCCAAAATAATCGTAAAGATGCTGAAGGTGAGGTTTTGCAGGTTGGAGTTAGTGGGCGAGTTGATTGGTGATGATGACCTGGTGATCGAAGAACTAATGCTAGAGGTTGTGATTGCAGTTGATGTAATGGTAATTAATGAGCTGACGGATGTAGTGGTGTCTAAATGCTGAGAAATAGAAGAAGTAATTAATATGACAAGGGTGTGGCTGGTGTTTGGGAGGACAGGCATCGTGATATAAGGCTATGATATTACTTCCAGGTGTTATAGTTGCATCAAGGGCCTATGATATTATGGATTGCCAAGTGGAACGGCTGTTCAGGAGAAAGTCTTTGCTTGTTCTTGTTATACATGACGCCGCTTGCGTGACCTTGATAAATTAGATCCTGGAGAGGCATACCATACCCGCAATACCTCAAACATTTTCCAGGTAAAACGAGAAGTTTCCAAGGGCATATGAGGCGTGGAGAGGACAGCTACGGAGATATTGTGGCGACTCTCCTGGAAGATGGATATAATTGGAACATGTGAGAGGCATACCGCATAAAAGTTGATATACTTGAGTCACGATTGGCCCGTGGACATCGATAGTTTATCCGTGGGTGTTTTGATTTGCAAGATGTTAGCAGCTGTAGAGCTCATGGTAACGATAGATGTGCATGAACTCGTAATGTCCAAAGTCCAATAGATCTTGACAGTGCAGTGATTATTGTGCTTGATAACATTCACTTTCACAGAATCTGCACGTGATTGGACCCTTCTTGCATGATCAGAGGCATATCGGGCCAGTATATCAACGCCTGACACATTTGCGATAGGTTTAGCTAGGAAGTTGTGGCGAGTAACACGGCCTTACGATTCGTTGGCTATGAGGCATACCACCACCAAGTTGTGTTACGCCAAGGCGGTAGCTGTGCGTGAAAAATAACAAAAAGACTGGTGAATGTCTCCACCTATGAGACCACTGTTCTCGAGGTCTTTCTGGTGGTATGCCTCTTTCTAACCTGAAGCGGCAGATATGGAGTGATTTTCCATAGTATTTGCATCCGCCATGTGCATACTTCAAGGCGTTCTTTAAGCGCAAGTGGGCGCTGTTGTCCACCGGATCTGCACGATCCCTGAAGGCTGCGAAATGGTGGTTGGCTTCCTGCACCATCAGCTTGGCGCCAGCTCAGCCCCACATGGTATGCCTCTTGTCTCCGCTAAGCATAAAACACCCAACGCTCGGCTCTCTTCAACAGTGCCCCTCGTTCATTATCTATATCGATTCATCTTAGGGATATTCCCAGAGCCACGCCTTTACGGCGCTCGGCGAAGGGGTTGTCTTTCCACCTACCTTCTACCACCCACCTTCTACCACCCACCTTCTACCACCCACCTTCTACCACCTACCTTCTACCGCCTACCCTACCACTTATATATCTATTAGAAACGCCTCTGCGCGAAGGCTTCAAGTCTTCGCGCACCACCAATTCCGCACGGCTTCCAGGACCATAGTTTAGACAACAACTTTGGCGATCAGCTCACAGAATATGTCGACCCCTTCGAGGTTGAATTCAAATTGAATCCCATCCATTGGCCAACGCGGCCTCATGTTCCTGATCATGCAAATACTTCAACAACTGGACTAAGAAACACACCGGTCCAAACCGCCCCCGATACTTATAGCAATTTTTCTTCTTCACCGCCAGATATATTCACAGTACCTTCGCCTGAAGACCAGCCTTCCTTAGGCAGGTCTGAAGAGTCCTTCAACAGCACGCCGTCACTAGATCTATATGCGCCGTCTCATTCATCACCCGTCCCACAATATACACCGCCAGACGAGATAAGATCGCTTGAAGACAGTTATAACTCACCGGTATTATTGTCCTCAAATCTTCAGCCGAACGTCAGCCTTTCGCCTAGACCACCAACACACAATGAGCCAAGCCCAACCTACCACTGCTCTCAATGCGACAAGGTGTTTGATAAATTCTATTTGCGAAAGTGAGGATAATTATAGCTTTTCTTATATTGATAAAGAGCGTTGACATGTCTAACAGTAAACATTACAACCGGAAGCATAAAAGGCGTTACTCCTGCGAGGTACCAGGCTGTCAACAAACCCCGTTCGCTCTTAAGCGCGACCTCGTGAGGCATAAGAACAGCCTTCATCGTGAACTGTTCCGTTCTCGCTCGTTTCCGTGCACGTTCCTGTCTTGTCCATATGCGCTTAAACCCTTCTCACGCAAAGATCACCTCACGCGACATCTCAAAAAGAAACATAATTGAGACTTGCCGGCTCGTAATGGACTCCACTATTCCTTCCGTAGAGATGCAATTTACTAGCGAGGAGGAACAAATCGACAATCTTGCTATAAATATTCTGAAATTTTACCCCACTCAAGCATCACCTCGTTACGGTGCTTATGTTTGCATCATCAGAACATGCTCACTAATAAAACCTAGGATTGGCGGGACGTGGCATGCGGCAGGGTTCCAGGCAATTACCTTTTGGTGACCTTTTCTTTACTGACTTGGCTATCGCAACACAACCCGCAAGCAATAGAGGGTATAGTTACTCTGCTGTATGAGAATGCGCGGAGGCCGCAACTAGGAAGTTGCGGCCTCCGCGCCCTTCCACTTTCATACAGCAGAGTAACTATACCCCATTCGTATTGCTTGCGGGAAGCGTAACTATATCCTCATTCGTATTGATCACGGGAATCGTAACAGAGGGTATGGTTACTCTGCTGTATGAGAATGCGCGGAGGCCGCAACTAGGAAATTGCGGCCTCCGCGCCCTTCCACTCTCATACAGCAGAGTAACTATCCTCGTTGTATTTATTAACGTTTCCTGGTTGAACCATCTGTGCCCTTCCATTCCCATACAGTAGCGCAGCTATGCGTTCATTTGTATTGGTCACTGTTCCGGCAGCACGTCGCAAGGTTTATGGGTTTCGGGTTAGATTGCCTTTGTTGTATTCCGGTTAAATAATGGCTCCCGTAATTTCCTTGCGTTATGTTTCAATTTTACTAGCTATCTCTGTCTGTTTGTTTGTACTCTGGTACTTTTCTCGGTTTTCTGACTTTGTGTTTTTTTCCTCGACTTTGTTCGAGCTAACGGCTGTGCTATCCTTACGAAAGTACCCTTCTCCCTGTCGGCTGCTAGAGTTATAAGCGGGTCCATGTATCATTTAGAGGCTTTTATGTTTTGGTTGGGTGAGCGACCAAACAAGAGTGGTAGTGATATGACTACATGGGGTTCTCATACTTTAGTTAGTGCTCTTCAGGTTACCCTATCTTCCCTGTTCAAACCGTTAAGGAAATGTGCAACTCTCTACTGCTAATCCGTGATGCTTAGTTATAGGAAGTTGGGTAAGTAAGTATAGGCGACGATTAGGTGTAGCTCTCTGCATTCTCTTCAGTATGAAAAGGCGTGAGGGATGAAGCCTGCGGTGGTTAGAAGGGAAATATCATAAGGAGGAATGGTAGTTTCTGCCGGAATTTTAATGAAGTCTGCGAAACGAGCCTCGATGTATCGCATTAATGCAACTTCAGCTGTCAGCCATATTACAAAAATCTCGCGGTATTCGTGGTCCAATAAGCTACATGTTCTTATTCGCACTGCGACCAACTATTACGCTATTATTTGCTTTTCAACAGCTACCCCTCTTCACATGTTGTCAGGTGTGCTTACGTTAGGCTGAACAGCTAAGGCTGAACAGCTAAGGCCTTTCAGAGTTGTGGCGGCAGCACGAGGTTAATCGTGGTTTGGATGTACACCGTCTCGACGCATCCGGTTGAAAGCGCGTGTCGATCTTGGTGATCAAACGGCAGAATTTATACCTTTTGAAGTAATAAGCACAGCCATTTTATCGTATTTTTACCTACTTTTGGGTGCAGATGTACGCATTCCGGTTAGCGTGATCAACACGCGCTTTCAACCGGATGCGCCAAGACGGTGTAAGTGTGTCTAGGCATCTGGGCTGAGCTGAGATCAACAAGCGGGAAACATCGAGCTGAACACCCTCACCATGGCGTTCATCATGTATAAAGGCTGAGTATTTCTCTATTTTCCTTGTGTTCTTGTTTTATTCTTTCACCCCTCAAGAAAGTCCATATTTCCTTTTTGAAATTTCGCGGTTAGTGTTAGAGGTATTACCCTTGAAAGAATGGCACCCTCGCAGCCTACGAAGAGATTGATTGTATGCTGTGATGGTAAGGCTGGATCTTTTCATCTTCATTTTCTCGTTCCATCTTGTAGAGCCACAGTCTCTATTCAAGTCTTCCTATTTCCATACGATGTTCATTGTCTTCTATATATTTCTTTAATACCATCAAGACAACGGAGCTTACCAAATCACAGGCACATGGCTGGACAGCAACAATGGCATCGAGACCCCCTTGGATCCACTGGAACTCTTGTCCAGGGAGCTGACAGGCAAAATAACACTGCAAACGCCATCAAATGTGACCCGGATCTGCCGCGCTGTGAAGCAACTTGACACCAGCGGAGGCGGTGCTGTCCAGCAAATCACGTACTACCAAAGCGGCATCGGCAGCCAGAATACCGAGGACAGGCTTGTAGGTGGTGCGACTGGCTTTGGCCTTGCAGAACATATCCGCGAAGCGTATCAATTCATTACGGCCAACTACAACCCTGCTGCCCATGACGAGATTTATCTAATCGGGTTTTCCCGCGGTGCGTTTACTGCTCGTAGCATTGCTTCTTTTATCAACGATATCGGCCTTCTGACAACGGTCGGCATGATGCATTTCTACACCATCTTCACAGACTGGGAGAATCAGCAGAAGAAGGATTATAAACCCCCAATTGTAGATGATCCATTCCCAGGGCCGCGGCCCAACATCTTCACAGATAAAGCTAGATATGTAGAGAAGTTGGTATCTCTAAAAATGACGACGCCTAATGTAAAGATCAAGGCGGTGGCGGTTTGGGATACTGTGGGTATGTCAGCTCTTGTCTCTAACCACCTTCCACCGCTGAAGCAACCGGGAATTGACACCCCGATCAGGTTCTCTAGGTTTGCCCCGCCTCGGCATATTCAATTCAATGAACCATGAATCCATCGACTACGCATTTGTTGACACCTCAGTCCCTCCTATGATCGAGCACGCCATCCACGCAGTCGCCCTGGACGAAGACAGGAAACCCTTCATGCCCACGATCTGGGAGCTGCCGCAGCCTCAACCCGGCCAGACCTTAACCCAGGTGTGGTTTGCTGGCGCGCACGCCGACGTCGGCGGCAGCTACGACGACACCCGCGCCGCGGATATCACGCTTGCATGGATGATCAGCCAGCTCGAGAATTACATTAGTTTCGACCACACGGCATTGAAGCGGGAGCTATTCAGCCCGCAGGGAGAAGAGCCGCCTGTGCCTTGGAGCTGCGGTAAGTACCTCTGATACCTCGCCCAAGGACAGTATGCTGACTTTTTCAGGCCCTATCCACAATGAGTTGAAAGGCATCTTCGGCAAAGCCGGTGGCGGCCAGCTGATCCGCTCGCCGCACGAATATGTGCGCTACAACCACGATACCGGGCTTCCGTACGAACCCAAGCAGCCGCTCCAGCAGACGTACGAGAAGGTGCACTCGTCTGTGCGGCTGCGCTGGGGCCTCAAGGGCAAGAACCCCAGCGGCGGCGAGTACAAGAGTAATGCGCTGGGCAAGTGGCAAGTGAGCGGAACGGCAGCGCAGCCGCTGCATGACGGAACCACAGTGTCGCTGCAGCAGATCCAGCAGGGGCAGAAGAACATCCAGTGGCGGAAGCCGGCGCCGGGAGGCGGCTATATGGTTATGCAGGAGGATTTGCTGAATCCATTGGAATGGGAGTTGATGAATAACTTTGCGCCTAGCTTGGAGGCGAAGTTCTTGAGTGTTGCGCCTTCAGCTGCGGCTCCATGACTATCCGTTCAGCTAGGAGGAGTTTGGAAGTTTTGGGATTTTTTGCAAAGTCTAAAATTTTGGCAATGGTTCAAGTAACCGGAGCCTTCGCATTATCAATAATGTGCTGTACAACGAGACATAGTTAGCATAGTGTTATCACCGGCTCTTCTCTGGGTTGACGCTAAGCATATACCTGTCTCAGCATCTCTAGGTACCGCAAATTGGCGGGTTTATTGGACTTAGTCTTTTTTCCGCAATTTCATTACTAAAGGATTCTATTTTGGATCTCTTCTTTGATGCTAACACTTACATCCAATTGATATCCTGAGAAGCAATAACTGGGTTGCATTATGCGGGCGGAATCTAGACTTTTATTAGTAGTAGATCTTTGATTAACGTCTGATACGGATCCTATCTAGGCCCACGCAGACTACTCCGTACACAAGGGGAAAGTAATATTGACAGGAAAAACCCCTTGCTATTGGGGGGGAGGAAAAACCCTATGAGCCACCTTAGTAGGATGAAAAACCCCGAATTGCCATGCCTGCACGTAGTAGCGGCCCTGTGGGCCTACAGCTACGTCCTCCTCCTTGGATGTTTTGAACTCCTTGGGAACCACTGCTTCCTTCTCTAGCTTATCCAGAGCTAGGGTTCACTACGTCCTAGCTAGGCCTTGCTGATTGATTGCTGTACGCTTATAGTTGTGTCCCGTATCTTGACCACCCCCTGTATGCTATC